>JGI12269J14319_10002461_pt1 | contig 17861 bp, 18 predicted proteins | sample PeaSoiSIISIP2007_FD_14319 | JGI IMG/M metagenome (IMG submission 14319) | reverse complement strand
AGGCGTGGCCCGAGATCGCGAGATCGCCTTGGGCAAGCGGCAACGGCTCGCCCGCCGCGACCTTGAGCTGCCACTCGACGAGGTCCTGGCCCGTGATCATCTCGGTCACCGGATGCTCGACCTGCAGGCGCGTATTCATCTCCATGAAGTGGAAGGTGCCGTCCTCATCCACGATGAACTCGACCGTGCCGGCGCCGCGATAGCCGATGGCGGCAGCGGCTGCCACGGCCGCGGCACCCATCTGGGCGCGGCGCTTCTCCGTCATCCCCGGCGCCGGCGCCTCCTCGATCACCTTCTGGTGGCGGCGCTGGATCGAGCAGTCGCGCTCGAAGAGGTGAACGGCATTGCCGTGAGCGTCGGCGAAGAGCTGGATCTCGATGTGGCGCGGCCGCGCGAGATACTTCTCGAGGAGCACGCGATCGTCGCCGAAGGCGGAGGCCGCCTCGCGCTTGGCCGACGCGAGCGCCGAGGCGAGCGCATCGGCGCGCTCGACCACGCGCATGCCTTTGCCGCCGCCGCCGGCGGAAGCCTTGATCAGCACCGGGAAGCCGATGCGCTCGGCGGCGGCGCGCAAGCGCGCGAGCCCCTGGTCCTCGCCGTGATAGCCGGGGACGAGCGGCAGTCCCGCCTTCTCCATGAGCCGTTTCGCCTCGCTTTTCGAGCCCATGGCGCGAATGGCGGAGGCCGGCGGGCCGATAAAGACGAAGCCCGCCTTCTCGCAAGCCTCGGCGAAGGCGGCATTCTCGGAGAGAAAGCTGTAGCCGGGATGGATCGCCTCGGCCCCCGTCGCCGCGGCGGCGGCGAGGATCGCCTCGATCTTCAAATAGCTCTCGCGCGCCGGCGCCGGGCCGATGAGCCGCGCCGTATCGGCGAGCCCCACATGGCGCGCGTGCCGGTCGGCCTCCGAATAGACGGCGACGGTCTTGATCCCCAGCCGGCGCGCGGTGCGGATGATGCGGCAGGCGATCTCGCCGCGATTGGCGATGAGGAGTCTAGCGAACATGACATCCGTTCGCCGAAAGATATTTCACCACGGAGATCACGGAGGACACGGAGGAAGGGAAGATGCCCGCGGGCCCTCTCGGCGTGCTGCGCACGCCGTGAATTATCCAAGCAGCGGCCCTTCGGCCGCGGGGCGCGCAAGAAAGCCTTCTCCGTGCTCTCCGTGTCCTCCGTGGTGAATGACTTCTATTCACGGCGCCTTACATCCGGAAGACGCCGAAGCGCGTGCGCTCGACGGGCGCATTCAGGGAGGCGGAGAGGGCCAGGCCGAGGACGCGGCGGGTATCCTTGGGATCGATGACGCCGTCGTCCCACAGCCTCGCACTCGCGTAGTAGGGATGCCCACCCTCCTCGTACTGCGCGCGGATCGGCGCCTTGAAGGCCTCCTCCTCCTCCTGGGGCCAGTTCCCACCCCGCGCCTCGATGTTGTCGCGGCGCACGGTCGCGAGCACGCTCGCCGCCTGCTCGCCGCCCATCACCGAAATGCGCGCGTTGGGCCACATCCAGAGGAAGCGCGGGCCGTAGGCGCGCCCGCACATGGCGTAGTTGCCGGCGCCGAAGCTGCCGCCGATGATGACGGTGAACTTCGGCACGCGCGCGCAGGCGACCGCGGTCACCATCTTGGCGCCGTCCTTGGCGATCCCGCCCGCCTCGTATTTGCGGCCGACCATGAAGCCCGTGATGTTCTGGAGGAAGACGAGCGGGATGCCGCGCTGGGCGCAGAGCTCGATGAAGTGCGCCGCCTTGAGTGCTGATTCGGAGAAGAGGATGCCGTTGTTCGCGACCATGCCGACGGGATAGCCACAGATGTGCGCGAAGCCGCACACGACGGTCGAGCCGTAAAGCTGCTTGAATTCGTCGAGGACGGAGCCGTCCGTGAGGCGCGCCACCACCTCGCGCACGTCGTAGGGCTTGCGCACGTCGCTCGGCACCACGCCGTAGAGCTCGTCCGCGTCGTAAAGCGGCTCGGTCGGCTCGCCGAGCGCGAGCTCGATGCGCTTCGTGCGGTTGAGATTGGCCACGATCTGCCGCGCGATCGAAAGCGCATGGAGGTCGTTCTGGGCGTAATGGTCGGCGACACCGGAGGTGCGCGCGTGCACGTCCGCACCGCCGAGCTCCTCCGCACTCACCACCTCGCCGGTCGCCGCCTTCACGAGCGGCGGGCCACCGAGGAAGATGGTGCCCTGATTGCGTACGATGATGCTCTCGTCCGACATCGCCGGCACATAGGCCCCGCCCGCGGTGCAGGAGCCCATGACCACGGCGATCTGCGGGATGCCGGCGGCCGACATGGTCGCCTGGTTGTAGAAGATGCGCCCGAAATGGTCGCGGTCCGGGAAGACCTCCTCCCAGGTCGGCAGGTTCGCACCCCCCGAATCGACGAGATAGATGCAGGGGAGATTGTTCTCGCGCGCGATCTCCTGGGCCCGCACGTGCTTCTTGACCGTGAGCGGGAAGTAGGTGCCGCCCTTGACCGTGGCGTCGTTGGCGACGACGACGCACTCGTTGCCCGAGACGCGGCCGATGCCGGTGATGATGCCCGCGGCCGGGACCTCGCCGCCGTACATGCCGTAAGCCGCGAGCTGGCTCAGCTCGAGGAAGGGCGAGCCCGCGTCGAGAAGCGCGCGGACGCGCTCGCGCGGGAGCAGCTTGCCGCGCGCAAGATGCTTCTTCCGCGCCTCCTCGCCCCCACCTTCCTTGATCGCGGCGACTTTGGCGCCGAGATCGGCGACCGCGGCGCGCATCGCCTCGGCATTGCGGCGGAAGTCCTCCGCGCGAGGGTCGAGCGCTGTCTTCAGCACGGCCATGCGCACCTCATTCCTCTCTTCGGCGAGCAGCGAAACCCGCCGAGCTCTTATAGCGCAGCACCCCCCGCTTGGCACGCGGGGAGATCGCGAAGCCGCACCCCGGACCGCCACGCGGGTCGTCGTTGACGCCGCTCCCCTCTTCATGCAATGTAACAAAATGTAATACTCAGTAATAGGCCGATCATGCCGCGCACGACCGCCCTTCTATCCGTGTCTCTGCCGCCCGCGATGGCGGAGGAGCTCGACCGCGTCCGCCGAAGCGAGCACCGTACCCGCTCCGAGCTCGTGCGGGAGGCGCTCAGGAAATATATCCGCGAGGCCGATATGGAGCGGGCGCGGGCGCGCGTCGCCGCGTTCCCCGAGGATACTCCACATGCGGAGGAGACGGCGGCGATCGAGGCGGGGAAGCGAGAGTTGCGCGCGGGCATGCACCGGCCTTTCCAGCAACTGCGCCATGAGCTTCGCGCTTCACGTCGCCCGCCGCGCCGAAAGAAGCCTTAGGCGCATCCCCTCCGCCCGCCGTTACCAAATCATGGCGGCGCTCGACGCGATGCACGAGGACCCTTTGGCGGGCGACGTAGTGAAGCTCAAGGGTACCGACGCCTTTCGCCGCCGCGTGGGAGACTATCGCATCATATTTACGATCGACTTCGATCACGCTGCCGTCGGCATCATCGACGTCCTGCGCTGAACGAGGACGACCTATTGCTGAGCGCGGGGAGACCGATTTCTCGGCGATACCGCTTCACAAAAACCGTAGCCAAGCGTCTTAGGGACGAGGCCAATGGGAAGAAGTGCCGGAGTGGCTTGGCAGGGTCGGGCTCTGCCCGGCCGGCCGCGGGGGTGGAAGGAGTGCGGTAGCCGCGCTCGAGCCCCCGCTGCTGGCAGATGACGCACCCTCGCGCGTGGCAGCACCCGGGTGCGGTGCGAGCCCCTGGGTTAGGCCGCGGCGTTGCCGGTGCCGCTCTTTGCGGCACCGCCGCCCGCGGTCGCGCCGGGCATCACGCCGAAGATGCCGAGCACGCCAAGCAGCGTGGCCGCTTGCGCGACGGAGGCGAGTTGCTGCTGGGCCTGGACGGCGTTCTCGTAGAGCAGGCCCGTCGAGTGGGCATAGCTCTGATAGAGCGCCGCCATGGCGAACTCCGGCGCGCTCGCGAGGCCGGCACCGCTCGCCGGCGTGGCACCATCCTTGGAGGCGGCTTGCGATGCAGTAGTAGTTTTACCGCCTGAAGTCGGATTACCTGGCATGGAACACTCCCTTGGTTGTGCTGGAGCTGGAACGCGCCATACTACCATAGGTCGTTCCATGCCGTCTAAATGTACGATTTGAGATTGCAGAATGCCGCACCTACGCCGCGCGATCACCCGGCCGCGATCTCGCGCGCGATCACCATGTGCTGCACGTCGCTCGTGCCCTCGTAGATCTTGGTGACGCGCACGTCGCGATAGATGCGCTCGACCGGGAAGTCCTTGAGGTAGCCGTAGCCGCCGTGGATCTGGATGGCGTCGGAGCAGACGCGCTCGGCCATCTCGCTCGCGAACAGCTTGGCCATGCACGCCTCCTTGAGGCAGGGCTCGCCGCGCTCGCGCAGCCCGGCCGCGTGGAGGACGAGCTGGCGCGCCGCCTCGATCTCGGTCGCCATCGCCGCCAGGCGGAAGGCGACGGCCTGATGCCCCATGAGCGGCTTGCCGAAGCTCGTGCGCTCCTTGGCGTAAGCGAGCGCCGCCTCGTAGGCCGCGCGCGCCATGCCGAGGGCCTGGGCGCCGATGCCGATGCGCCCGCCCTCGAGATTGGCGAGGGCTATGCGGTAGCCCTCGCCCTCCTCGCCGAGCAAGAGGTCGGGGGTGAGCCGGCACTCCGCGAAGACGATCTGGCAGGTGTCGGAGGCGCGCTGACCCATCTTCTCCTCCTTGCGCGCCACCTGGTAGCCCGGCGTATCGGTCGGCACGATGAAGGCGGAAATCCCCTTCTTGCCCTTGGCGGGATCGGTCACCGCGAAGACGATCGCGACCTTGGCCGTGCTGCCGCTGGTGATGAACTGCTTGGTGCCGTTGAGCACGTACTGGTTGCCCTCGCGGCGCGCGCGGGTCTTGAGGTTGGAGGCATCCGAGCCCGCCTGCGGCTCGGTCAGGCAGAAGGCGGCGAGCCACTCTCCGCTCGCCATGCGCGGCAGGAAGCGCTTCTTCTGCTCCTCCGAGCCGAAGCGGTAGATCGGCATGTAGCCGACCGAGTTGTGCACGCTCATGATGCCGGCGCATGAGCCGTCCCCGGCCGCGATCTCCTCCATCGCCAGCGCATAGGCGACCTGACCGGCGCCGGCCCCGCCCCATTCCTCGGGCAAGAGCATGCCCATGAAGCCGAGCCGGCCCATCTCCGTGATCGCCTCGCGGGGAAAGCGCGCCTCGCGGTCCCACTCCGCGGCATGGGGTGCTAGCTTCTCGCGCGCGAATGCCCGCGCGGTGTCCCTAACCATCGTCTGCGCTTCGTTGAGCAACATGAGCCTCTTCTCCCTACCAGGGGATCTCCGCACCGTCGTAATTGAGGAACCGGCCGTTGTCGGAGGGCTTGAGCCTGGCGATCACCGCGCGCATGCCGGCAATGCTGGTCGCGGGGTCGAGGGCAGCGCCGGGGCCGCCCATGTCGGTGCGCACCCAGCCCGGATGAAACACCACGCAGGTGATGCCGCGTCCCGCGAGCTCGAGGGAGAGCACGCGCACGCCGGCGTTGAGTGCCGCCTTGCTCATGCGGTAGGGATGCCACCCCGCACCCGCGCGCGCGATCGAGCCCAACTGGCTCGAGATGAAGACCATCAACCGCATCTTGCTCTTCGCCACGTTGTCGGCGAGGGCGGAAGCGACGCGGAGCGGTGCTATCGCGTTGACGCGCAAGACCTCGAGCCAGTCCTCGTCGCGAATATCGGCGATCGGCTGCCCGCGCGGACCGGGGATTCCGGCGTTATTGAGCAGCACGTCGATCGCCTCGCCGGCAAGGGTCGTCTGCAACAGGGCGATCTCCTTGCCTTGGCACACGTCGAGGCGATGAGTCACCACCTCGCCGGCAAGCTTCTTGAGTGCTGTCGCCTTCTCGGGCTGCCGCGCGCAGGCATGCACGCGCCAGCCGTCGGCCGCGTATTGGCGGGCGAACTCGAGGCCGAGGCCGCGCCCGGCACCGGTGATGAGCACTGTCGCCACGAAGACGCGTCCTCCTACGAGACGATCTGGAACTGGGCGTCCATCGGCGTGCAGGCCAGGCCGTTGATCGGCACGATGTCCTGCGGGCAGGCCGAGAAGGCGACGACGCAATCCATCTCGGCGCGCAGCGTCACGTAGTCGCCCGGCTTGGAGACCGCGGGCTCGAAGCTCAGGCTGCCGTCGGCCGCCACCGGGATGTTCATGAAAAGGTTGAGCGGGCTCGGGGTCTCGGGCGGCGCCATGCCGAGCTCGCCGAGTGCCGAGGCGAGGTTGTCCGTGCAGCTGTCGTGATGGCCCTTGCAGCCGAGCTGCTCATAGCGGTAGCGGTCGCAGGCCGCGAGCACCGTGTCGTGGATGCCCGGCGAGGTGTCCTCGACGAGGGTGAGGATCGGGCGGCGCCGGTTGGTGACGAGGCTGTCGCCACGCTTGGGAAAGAGCTTCAGGAGGTGCGTACGCGTGTGCTCCATCGACATGAACTCGCGCGGGTCGCGCATGCTGAAGGCCCAGGTATCGACGACCTGGCTGCCGTGGATGTTGATGACGCGCACACTTTGGCCCTTGCGCACGATCGCCGCCTTGCCCTTGCGTGCCGGAATGGTGACGCGCTCGCCTTCCGCCATGATGGTCCTCCCTCGTCGCCTTGTTCTAACATTCGCGAGATCAGGCAACTACCGGTCATTGCGAGGCGCCCAAGGGGCGCCGAAGCAATCCAGTCAATTTTTGTCACGCGGCGGTAGTGCCTCAGTTTGAATTTTGAAGCCATCCGATCCGTGCCATAGCTTCGCGCTGCGCCGTTTCGGCTGAGTCACAGATCGGCGAGGGCGAAGGCCAGGCGGGCGTCCAACAGCGGTTTCCATCAGCGTCAATGGTTGCCATAAACTCCGTGAAGCTAAACAGGCCATCATCACGCTGGTAAACCTCCAAACAATGGTCGCCATCCGCGCTCAGTATGGTCTTTAGGATGCGTCGTTCCATTTAAGCGGTCACTCGCTTTATCTACGCCACCCTGTCAAGGGCTCCGATTTTCAAACTGAGGCACTATCCACGCGGCAGCCTGGATTGCTTCGCTGCGCTCGCAATGACGGCTACCTCCAGTCATGGCGAAAGTACGAATCATAACACTGGCCCTCTCACAGCAGCGCCTCGATCGCCTCGCGGGTCTCAGCCGAGGGCACCACGGGGACGATCTCGAACTCGATCAGGTCGCCCCAGAACGCCACCCACTGCTGCAGGAGGCGCGCGTCGTCGCATTCCATGAGCTGGAAGCAGCGCTCGAAATTGGCCTCGATCCAGCTGTTGACGTATGTGAGGCCCTCGGGTGCGCCGCGCCCTTGCTTGCGAAAGCGGCGATACACCGCCTTGGCATCGCGTCCCTTGAAGCGCTCGATCACCATGAACAGCATGGCTCGCCCCTCTCTAATCTCGCTAACCTCGCACGCCTAGGCCGTCTCCTCGAAGAGCTCGCGCCCGATGAGCCAGCGCCGGATCTCGGAGGTGCCGGCGCCGATTTCGTAGAGCTTGGCATCGCGCAGGAGCCGTCCCGTGGGAAAGTCGTTGATGTAGCCGTTGCCGCCCAAGAGCTGGATGGCATCGAGTGCCACCTGGGTCGCCTTCTCGGAGGCGAAGAGGATGGCGCCGGCCGCGTCCTTGCGCGTGGTCTCGCCGCGATCGCACGCCTTGGCCACGGCATAGACGTAGGCCTTGCAGGCGTTCATGGTCGTATACATGTCGGCGAGCTTGCCCTGCACGAGCTGGAAGCTGCCGATCGGCTGGCCGAACTGCTGGCGCTCGTGCACGTAGGGCACCGCCACGTCCAGGCACGCCTGCATGATACCGCAGGGGCCGGCCGCGAGCACCGCGCGCTCGTAGTCGAGCCCGCTCATCAGCACGTTCACACCCTTGCCGAGCTCTCCGAGCACGTTCTCGGCCGGGACCTCGCAGTCCTGGAAGACGAGCTCGCCCGTGTCGGAGCCGCGCATGCCGAGCTTGTCGAGCTTCTGCGCCGTGGAGTAGCCCTTGAAGCCGCGCTCGACGAGGAAGGCCGTGATGCCGCGGGGGCCCGCTTGGGGATCGGTCTTGGCGTAGACCACGATCACGTCGGCGCAAGGGCCGTTGGTGATCCACATCTTGCTGCCGTTGAGGAGAAAGCGCTCCCCCTTGCGCTCCGCGCGCAGCCTCATGCCGACCACGTCGGAGCCCGCCCCCGGCTCGCTCATGGCGAGTGCCCCCACATGCTCGCCCGAGATCAGCTTCGGCAGATAGCGGCGCTTCTGCTCGGCGTTGCCGTTGCGGCGGATCTGATTGACGCAAAGGTTCGAGTGGGCGCCGTAGGAAAGGCCGATCGAGGCGGAGGCGCGGCTGATCTCCTCCATGGCGATGCAATGCTCGAGATAGCCCATGCCCGCACCCCCGAGCTCCTCCTCCACGGTGACGCCCAAGAGGCCGAGGCGGCCGAGCTCGGGCCAGAGCTCGCGCGGGAAGCTGTTGGTGCGGTCGATCTCGTCCGCGCGCGGGGCGATCCGGTCGGAGGCGAAATCGCGTACCGTCGCGCGCAGCATCTCGGCGGTCTCGCCCAAGCCGAAGTCGAGGCCCTGCGGCTGGTTTGGGATCATGGCACGGCTCCTCCCGGCGCGTCGTTACGCGACTCTAGCGGGAACCGCCCCCTCTGCGAAGGGCGGGGATCGGCGCCCACCTCTCCCCCGCTCGCAACCTGCGGCCCGTCGGGCCTGCCGGCGAGCGTCATCAGGGTCGAGAGCGACGCCGCGATCTCGACCTCCTTGCCCCCTTGCAGGGCCGCGACCCGCGCCTCGGCGACGACGAGCGTGCGCCCGGGCCGCACCACGCGCCCGCGCGCGATGAGGCCGCTCCCCTCCGCCGGTGCGAGCAGATTGAGCTTGTACTCGACCGTGAGCACGCTCGCATCCGCGGGCATCAGGCTGAAGGCGGCGTAGCCCGACGCGCTGTCCGCGATCATGCCGACGATGCCGCCGTGGATGAAGCCGTGCTGCTGGGTGAGGTCCTCGCGATAGGCAAGCTCGATCTCGACCTCGCCGGGACGCACCGCACCCAGCCTGGCGCCGATCAACGCCATGGCACGCTGGCGCGCGAAGCTCGCGCGCACGCGCGCCTCGAAGGCGGGGTCCAAAGGCTCGAAGCGGGCCATGCTCCCTCATCCGGCAGACCGGGGGAGGTTACTTGACGTTTACGTAAACGTCAAGACTGTTCGGTCGGCGGTAGTGCCCTGGTTCTAAAATTCACCACATCAAGAAAACACTTGTCATTGCGAGGCGCCCAAGGGGCAACGAAGCAATCCAGAGCGAGCTTCGCACCACGCAAGCTGGATTGCTTCGCTTCGCTCGCAATAACAGGTATCAGCGGCTGAGACGAAATTTCGAATCCGGACCGTAGAGCAAGTTCCGATTGCATAGGCGCGATACGTGCTTTGAGACGCGGTGTTCCGGCCCCGGCTTCGCGACAGCATGGATCGCGTGCCGGAAGCGCTCACGCGTCAGGGAGCATCTCTATATCGTCGCGGCTCTAAACCGGCTTTTTGGCCTTCATGCAGCGCATCAGCAAGCTCACTCGTCGGCCTGACTCTTGGCGGCCCCATCGCTGATATTTTTTGAGTCGTTTGTGCCTGGGGAGCCATTCCCGGTTGGTTTGGCGGTGACATTGCCCGTGTTCGACTTGGACGCATTGTAGTGGATCGAATCTACCGGCGCGCACTTGCCGTCCACCATGATCTGGCCCTCGGGACACTGGCCGGGGGTGTTGGGCGAGGCGGTGACATTGCTCGTGTTCGACCGGGTGCCGTTGTTATTGACGGCTGGCCCTGCCTGACTGGAGGCCCAAAGGACCATCATCGCGATACCGGCGGCAACCGCGCACAGAACCTTGATCATGGCTGTTCGCTGTTCCTTCGCTTTTCCCATAGCGCAGTCTCCTCTGGCTAGAAAGTCCGCTTCCCCAGCACAGCCAAAGCGATCCTATTATGAAGCGACGGGCCAGGGAAGCTCACCCTCGCCTTCCGACCCCTCCGGGACGGGCGGCATGACGCAGCCTGTTACAACTACTATCGAGCCTTGCCGCCCGCGCGGGCCTTCCTGGGCTTGCTTCGCGCGCCGAGCTCGGCGAGGCGCGCGTGGCAGCGCGCCTCGATACTCGCGAGCTCGGCGAGCGTGACCTCGATGTCTTCGCGTTGCTGCTCGAGCTGGCGGCGGCGCTCGGCGATCTTGCCGAGGAAGTGGCGCAGCTGGCCGGCCTCGCCGGGAGCGCCGTCGTAGAGATCGAAGATCTCCTTGATCTCGGCCAAGCTGAAGCCGAGGCGTTTGCCGCGCAGGATGAGCTTGAGCCGCACGCGCTCGCGCGGGCTGTAGAGCCGCATCTGCCCGCGCCGCTCGGGTGCCAGCAGCCCCTCGTCCTCGTAGAAGCGGATGGTGCGCGTGGTCACGTCGAACTCGCGCGCAAGCTCGCTGATGGTATGGCGCCGATCGCCCGCCGCCGCACTTGCCTCCATAGGCACCGTCAGCCCGCGTAGAGCCGCGCCAGGAGGCGCCGGGCGAGCACGCCGGCGACGCGGCGGCGGTAATGGCCCGGCGTGAAGGTGGTCTTCATCGCCATGACCTGGTCGCGGATGAGCCCTTCCAATCTGGCCTCGACGCTCGCATCGAGCGGGCCGCCGCAAAGTGCTTCGGTGCCGGCGAGCAGCACCGGCCGCGGATTCGTTCCGGTTAGTGCGACGCGGAGGCCTGTGAGCCGCTCGCCCTCGCGGCGAAGTGCCACCGCGACACCCGCGACCGGATACTCGATCGAGCGGCGGATGCGGATCTTGTCGTAGGCGGAGCGCAAGCCCGGCGTCGCGCGCACGCGCACGCCGGTCACGAACTCGCCGGGCAGAAGCGCCAGATAGCGCTTGCCGTCGCCGCTCGAGCCGTCCTGGCGGGCATGGCCGATGTAGAGCTCGGCCAAGGGAAGCGTGCGCCGGCCCGCAGGGCCAAGGAGCTCGACCTCGGCGCCGAGGACCATGAGGGCGGGTGCCAGATCGCCGCTGAAGGTGGCGAAGCACACGCCGCGGCTCTTGGGCGCCACATGGCACATCTTGCCCGTGGTCTTGAGGCAGTGATCGTTGGCGCTCCTCCACCATTCGCTCTGGTTATAATAGATGCAGCGCGTGTCGAGGCAGAGGTTGCCGCCCACCGTCCCCATGTTGCGCTGGGTCGGCCCGGCGATCGACGCCGCGGCCTGGGCCACGACGGGATAATGCTTGGCCGTGGCCGGATGGGCCGCGAGCTCCGCGATGGTGAGCGAGGCGCCGAGTGCTAACCCTTTGCCGTCCGCCTTGAGCTTGCGCAGCTCGACGACACCGTTCATGTCGATGAGCGTGGTGGGCGCCTCGATGCCGCGCCGGATGTTGACGACGAGGTCCGTCCCCCCGCCCAAGAGCCGGCTCTCGGGATGGGCTAGAAGTGCCGCCGCCACCTCGGCGACATTCGCCGGGCGGATGAGCTGGAAATTGGGCAGCGCCTCCATCAGCCCCTCGCGGCGCGCCCCGCGGCCGGCACGGCCGCGGCTTTGCGTGACGCAGAAGAAGGCGCGCCTGCGGCGCGCCGGCGCTTCTCGAGTACCGCGAACACGCGGTCCGGCGTGGCGGGAAGCTCGTGGAGCCGCAATCCGACGGCGTCCGCGACGGCGTTCGTGAGTGCGGGCAAGAAGCCCGCGAGCGAGCCCTCGCCCGCCTCTTTCGCGCCGAAGGGGCCGTAGGGGTCGTTGCTTTCGACGATATGGACCTCGATCGGCGGCGAGTCCTGGATCGTCGGCACCCGGTAGTCGAGCATGTTGGCGGTCACCATCAGGCCGTCGTGATAGCCGGACTCCTCCGAGAGCGCCTGGCCCATGCCCATCCATACCGAGCCCTGCACCTGGCCCTCGACGGTCAGCCGGTTGAGCGCCTTGCCGCAGTCATGCGCGACCCAGACCTTGTCGACGGTGACCACACCGGTCTCCTCGTCCACGCTCACCTCGACGACCTGGGCCGCGTAGCTGTAGCCCATGGTGCCGCCGATGGCAGCACCGCGGTATTTCTTGCCGCCGTGCGAGGCGCGAATGGTCGAGAAGTTTCCCGAGACCGTGATGGTGCCGTTCTCCTTGAGCGCCTCCGTCACTACGTCGTTGAAAGAAACACCCTTGTCCTGGGCGCCCGCGCGATAGAGCTCGCCCAGGCACTCGATGTCGTCCGGCCGGGCCTCGAGCTTCCTCGCCGCCGCGGCCACGAGAATCTTCTTGAGGTTCTCCGCCGCCTCGATCGCCGCATTGCCGACCATGAAGGTCACGCGCGAGGAATAGGAGCCGTTGTCCTTGGGCACCACGTCGCTGTCGCCGCTCACGATGCGGATGCGCGCCATCTCGAGCCCGAGCACGTCGGCGACGGTCTGCACCAGCACGGTCGAGGAGCCCTGGCCGATCTCGGCGGCCCCCGTCAAGAGCACGATCGAGCCGTCGAAGTCGAGCTTGAGCTTGACCGTGGCATGGGGCTCGCCCGTCCAGTTGACGGGCCGGGAGGCGCCGCTGATGTAATGGGAGCAGGCGAGCCCGAGCCCCTTGCCGCGCGGCAGGCGGCCCTTGCGCTCCTTCCAGCCGCTCGCTTGCTCGACCCAGTCGAGGCACTCCGGCAGGCCGTAGCTGTTGATCATGAGATCGTTGTCGGTGAAGGTAGGTGCGGTGAGCAGATTGGCGCGGCGCACGGCGAAGGGATCGAGGCCGAGCTCGCCCGCCATCTCGTCGAGCAACGCCTCGAAGGCGAAGCGGACGTCGACCGTGCCGTGGCCGCGGAAGGCGCCGCAGGGTGGGGTGTTGGTCAGGACGCGCGCGCCGATGTACTTCACGTTGTGGATGTCGTAGATGGCGTAGAGCATCGACCCCGAATAGAGGATGGTGACGATGCCGTAGCCGCTATGGGCGCCGCCGCGCTGATAGCACTCGCACTCGACGGCCGTGATGCGGCCTTCCTTCGTCAAGCCCATCTTGAGGCGGATTTCGGTCTCGGGCCGCCCGCGATGGGTGATGAAGGTCTCCTCGCGCGTCAGCACCATGCGCACCGCGCGCCCCGCCTTGCGCGCGAGCAATGCGGCGATGAGCTCGACGTTGAGCGCCTCGGTGCGGCAGCCGAAGCCGCCGCCCACGTGGGGCTTGATGACGCGGATGCGCGAGGCGTCCATGTCGAGGATGCGCGCAAGCATGAGGTGCACGTAATAAGGCACCTGGGTCGAGGCGTGGACCGTCATGCGCTCGCGCACGGGATCGTATTCGGCAAGGGCCGCGTGCATCTCCATCTGGTTCTGGCACACTTCGGCGCAGAAATAGCTCTCCTCGCGCACGAGCGCCGCCTCGGCGAAGCCTTGGGCCACGCTGCCGAGCTCGAAAAGCACGTCGCGCTCGATGTTGTGCGGCCGGTGCGCGTGGAGGTCGGTAGCACCTTGCGCCTTCGCGGCGGCGGCGCTGTAGTAGGCAGGGAGCTCGCGCACGCGCATCCTGATCAGGCTCACGGCCTTCTCGGCCACCGCCTCGTCGACGGCCGCGACCGCCGCGACCGGCTCGCCGCGATAGCGCACGCGCTCGCGCGCCATCGGATACTCGCTCCGTGCTACCGGCAGCACGCCGTGGGTCTTGTCGCAATCCGCCCCGGTGACGACGGCCACCACCCCCGGGAGCCGCAAGGCCGCGGAGACGTCGAGCTCGACGATCTCCGCATGGCTGTAGGGGCTGCGGTACATGCGGCCGGCGAGTGCGCCTGGAGTGGCGAAATCGGCGGTGTATTTGGCGCGTCCCGAAACCTTGTCGGGACCGTCGACCATCGGCACGTAGCCGCCGATCGAGCGCTTGGCTGCGATCTCGTTCACGCGGCCTCCCCGCGCGCGCGCAGCTCGGCCGCGTGCTGGACCGCCTCGATGATCTTCACGTAGCCGGTACAGCGGCAAATGTTGCTGCCGAGTGCTGCACGGATGTCGGCCTCGCTCGGATGCGCGTTGCGGCGCAAGAGGCCCTCGGACGCCATGATCAGGCCCGGCGTGCAATAGCCGCATTGGGCGCCGAGCTTCTCATGGAAGCCGCGCTGGACGGAGGAGAGGCGGCCGCCTTGGGCGAGCCCTTCGACGGTGTCGACGCGCCTACCCTCAGCGAGGGCCGCGAGCGTGAGACAGGAGAGTGTCGGAGTATCGTCGATTAGGACCGTGCAGGCGCCGCACTCGCCGCCGTCGCATCCCGTCTTGGTGCCGGTGAGGCCGGCGATCTCACGCAGATAGTCGAGCAGCAGGACGTTGTCCTCGACCGCGTCCGTCCGCCGCCGGCCGTTGAGCGTCACGTTGAGGAGTCTGGCCATCGGCCCCGCTGATCCTGGCTGTCGCGCGCGCTGGCGCACCCTCTTAGATAGACCTCCGCCGCCCCTGGAACAAGGCGCCCGTGGCGCGCTCTCGGCCCCTCAGCGCACCCAGCCGGCGCGCGCCACGCGGGTGGGGGGGCCCGGGATGCCCGGCAGCCGGCCTGCCGCGTAGAGCTGGGCGTCGACGACGGCGACCGCGGTCATGTTCAGCACGCCCCGCGCCGTGACGGAGGGGGTCAAGATGTGGGCGGGCAGTGCTGCACCCAGGAGGATCGGTCCGACGGCCAAGCCGTCGCCCAGCACCCGCATCATGTTGAAGGCGATGTTGGCGGCATCGAGGGTAGGCATGACCAGGAGGTTGGCGCGTCCCTTGAGCTTGGAGCTCGGGAAGATGCGCTGGCGCACCTCCTCCGAGAGGGCGGCATCCGAATGCATCTCGCCTTCGGCCTCGAGCTCCGGCGCGCGCTCGTGAAGCATGGCGAGGGCCGCGCGCATCTTGCGCGCAGACGGCGTATCGGCGCTGCCGAAATTGGAATGGGAGAGGAGGGCCACCTTGGGCTCGATGCCGAAGCGCCGCACCTCCTCGGCCGCCATGAGCGTCATATCGAAGATCTCCTCGGCACTCGGCTCGGGAGTGACGTAGGTGTCGCAAATGAAATAGGTCCCCGACGACAGGATGAGCAGGCTCAAGGACGCCACGTTGCGCCCCTCCTCGCGCTTGCCGATGACGTCGAGCACATGGCGCAAATGCTGCTGATAGCTGCCGACCGTGCCGCAGATCATGGCGTCGGCATCGCCCTTCCGGACCATAAGGGCGGCGATCACCACGTTGCTGGTGCGCACGATCATGCGCGCGTGGTCGGGCGAGACGCCCTTGCGCTCCATGAGCTGGTGATAGGTGGTCCAATAGTCCTTGTAGCGCGGGTCGTCCTGGGGATTGACGATATCGAAGTGCTCGCCCGCGCGGACACGCAGACCGAGCTGCTGCAGGCGCGAGGTGATGACGTGGGGCCGCCCGATCAGGATCGGACGCGCCAAGCCCTCGTCTGAGAGCGCCTGGACGGCGCGGAGCACGCGCTCCTCCTCGCCCTCGGCATAGACGACGCGCTTGGGGTTCTGGCGCGCGCGCTCGAACACGGGCTTCATGGCAAGGCCGGAGCGGAAGGCGAACTGGGAGAGGCGCTCGCGATAGGCCTCGAAATCGCCGATCGGGCGCGTGGCGACGCCGCTCTCCATCGCCGCCTTGGCGACCGCAGGCGGCAGCTCGATGATGAGGCGCGGGTCGAAGGGGCGCGGGATGAGATAGTCGGGCCCGAAACCGGCATGCTCGCCGCCGTAGGCCTTGACCACCACTTCGGAGGGCTCCATGCGCGCGAGCTCGGCGAGTGCTTCGACGCAGGCGAGCTTCATCGCCTCGTTGATGGTGGTGGCCCCCACGTCGAGGGCACCCCGGAAAATGAAGGGAAAGCACAGCACGTTGTTGACCTGGTTCGGGTAGTCCGAGCGGCCGGTGGCGATCACCGCATCGGGCTTCGCCGCGCGCGCGAGCTCGGGCTGGATCTCGGGCACGGGATTGGCGAGTGCCAGGATGAGGGGCTTCTCCGCCATGCGCCGCACCATGTCCTCCGTGAGGATGCCGGGTGCTGAGAGGCCGAGAAATATGTCGGCGCCGTCGATCACCTCCTCGAGCTTGCGCGCGGCCGTCGCCTTGGCATAGCGCGCCTTGCGCGGGGTCATCTCCTCGCGGCGGCCCGCATAGACCACGCCGAGGCGATCGACGAGGACGACGTGCTCCGTCTTGAGCCCCATGCTGACGAGGAGGTCGAGGCACGCGAGCCCGGCAGCCCCTCCCCCCGTCGAGACGACCTTGGCCTCCTCGATCCGCTTGCCGACGACGCGCAGGCCGTTCTGCACCGCGGCCCCCACGATGATCGCCGTGCCGTGCTGATCGTCGTGGAAGACCGGGATGCACATGCGCGCGCGCAGCGCCTCCTCGATCTCGAAGCACTCGGGTGCCTTGATGTCCTCGAGATTGATCGCGCCGAAGGTCGGCTCGAGCCGCGCCACCGTGTCGACGAACTTTTGAGGGTCGGTCTCGGCGATCTCGATGTCGAAAACGTCGATGCCGGCGAATTTCTTGAAGAGGACGGCCTTCCCCTCCATCACCGGCTTGGCGGCGAGCGGGCCGATGTGGCCGAGGCCGAGGACTGCGGTGCCGTTCGTGATCACGGCGACGAGATTGCCCCGTGCGGTGAGCCGCGAGGCTTCGACCGGGTCCGCCACGATGGCATCGCACGCCGCCGCGACGCCGGGGGTATAGGCGAGCGCCAGGTCGCGCTGGTTGGCGAGCGGCTTGGTCGCCACGATGCCGAGCTTCCCCGGCGGATACGCGCGATGGTACTCGAGTGCCGCGTCCTTGAGATCGTCCGCCATCGCACCTTCCTCGGGGTGTCTTTTCGGGCCGTCGTCGCGCTCGCGGGGGATCGCGCGCCGGCCACTCGCTCCCTTGGCCCCGTCATCCTAGCGGTTCCGCCGCCCGCGTCCAACCTGCGTCAGAGCGGGGCGCTGTCTCAGGTTGAAGGGCCGCCGAGATGCTGAGCCTCGATTGCCGCCCTAATGGCCTTAAGCTCGGCGAGGACATCTACAGCGAAGCCGAGCACGAAGAAGCCGCCGGCAAAACCGAATGCGGCCCATCCTGCTGCGGACGAGGAGCCGGCGCGCGTTGCGATATCGTAAATCAGAACGGCTAGGATTGCCGCTATCACCACAGGCCAGAACCTACGCGCGAATGCCATGGCGCTCCTCCCTATGCCACCTCGCGTGAAGCGTGCTCATCAGTCATGCGGAACAGATCGGCCATTTCCCGCAGGCGGACTTGGTTGCGCATCACTTTGAACCATTGCCCGTTGCGGCATCGGCGGGCGCCGCCCGATCCCGCCCCGGCTCATGCGCCCGGATAGGACGCGATCTCGACGAGGTTCCCGTCGGGGTCGCGGCAGTAGACGGAGGTCATGGGCCCGAGCGCGCCGGTCCGCGCGACCGGTCCCGCCGAGACGGCAACGCCGCAGCTCCCGAGATGCGCGAGCACCTCCTGCGGGCTCGCCGCGGTGATAAAGCAAAGGTCGAGCGAGCCCGGCGCATCGACCGCGCCTGTCTCCCAATTGGCAGCCCCGCTCGGCCGCACATTGAGCTTCTGCCTGCCGAACTTGAGCGCCGTGCGCGGCTCCGGGCCGAAGCGCTCGCGCGCCATGCCGAGCGCGCGCTCGTACCAGGAGGCGCTCGCCTCCACGTCCCGGCAGTTCAGCACGACATGGTCGATGCGATCGATGGTGAAGCTCATAGGCTCGGCTCCCGGAACTTGCCACTCGTTGGCACCCCATCATAATGCAAGGGGGCAACGCTTCACCCGAGAGAAATCGGCGGGAGAATGAGCTTGGAGCTTGGTGCGGTCGAGAAGACTCGAACTTCCACGGGGTCGCCCCCAC
>JGI12269J14319_10002460_pt1 | contig 17862 bp, 17 predicted proteins | sample PeaSoiSIISIP2007_FD_14319 | JGI IMG/M metagenome (IMG submission 14319) | reverse complement strand
TCGGTCAGGGCCGGCTCGGCTCGTTCAGTCTCGGCGCGGACCTCGGCGAGGCGGCGGCGCTGCTCCAGCCGCACCGCGGCCGGCCGCTCTGCGTCGGCGCCGGCGACATAGCCGTCCCAGCGCCAAAGGTCGCCCTCGACGGACACCAGCCGCGCGCCCGGCGAAAGGTCCTTCGCCAGCCTCGCGCCGGCCGCCCGATCGACGACCGCGGTGAAGGCGATGGCGGCGGCGAGTTCGCTCGGCGCCTGCACGTGGTGGCCGAGCGGCGTCGCACCGGCCGGCCACTCGGGCGGCTCGGGCCTTGGGCCGCGTGACCAGTGGGCCGGCGCCGCCTCGTCCAGCGCCGCATCCAGCTCGTCGCCAAGGGCCGCGGCCAGCGCCGCCTCGTAGCCCGGCTCGACCGTGATCTGCGCCAGCGCCGGCGGAAAGCCGCCCGAGTCGGTCTCGGCGACCAGCCGCTCCAGGCCGTGCTGCTCGGCGATCAGGCGGCCGAGCGCATCCTCCGCGGCGCGCAGCGGCGCCTGGGCGGCGACCGCGGTCTCGGCGGCGGCGGCGTGATCGGCCTCGGCGGCCTCGAGGGCGGCGCGCGCCGCATCGGCTGCCGCGACGGCGGCGGCAAGCGCGGCGTTGGCCTCGGCGAGCGCCGGATCGGCGTCGCGCGACATCGCCGCCCGGTCGCTCTTCGCCGCCTCCAGCGCCCGGCGATTGCGCGAGACGCGGGACTCGGCGTCGGCCAGCCGGGTCTCTGCGCCGCGTCGGTCGGCTTCGCGCTCGGCGGCCAGCGCGGCCAGCCGCTCGACCTCGGCGTCGGCCCCGGCGCGGCGGGCGTCGGCCAGGCGCCAGGCTTCGGTCAGCTCCGGCACGCGCTCAGGCGAGGCCAGCGCCTCCGCCTCCAGCGCGGCGAGCTCGCCGTCGAGCCGCTTCAGCGCCGCGGTGGCGTCGCCCGTGATGTGGCTCTCGCGTGCGCGGTCGGTTTCGATGCGCTCCAGATCGGCGCCCAAGCGCTCGATCTCGGCCGCGGCCTGCTCCACCTCGCGCTCGAGGCGGTCGTTTTCGATCGCCAGGCGGTTCAAGACCGCGCCGGCGGCTTGCGCCTCCTCGCGGCTGGGAGCGAGCGCGGCCTGCGCTTCGATGCCCGCCGCCTGCGCGGCGGCGGCCACGAGCGTCGCCAGCTCCACCGCGCGTGTCGCCTCGCCCGCCTCGGTCTCGGCCCGCTCGAGCGTGGCCGCCGCATCGGCCCATCGCACATAAAGAAGGGCGCTCTGCAGCCGCCGGATCTCTGCCGACACCCGCTTGAAGCGCTCCGCCTGGCGCGCCTCGCGCTTGAGCCTCGTAAGCGCGGTCTCAAGCTCCAGGCCAAGGTCCGCCAGCCGCGCCATGTTCGTTTCGGCCGCCCGCAGGCGCAGCTCCGCCTCGTGCCGGCGGCCGTGCAAGCCGGAAACGCCGGCCGCCTCCTCGAGGATCAGGCGGCGATTCTGCGGCTTGGCGGCGATGAGCTCGCTGACCTGGCCCTGGCGCACCAGCGCCGGCGAATTGGCCCCGGTCGAGGCGTCGGCGAACAGAAGCTGCACGTCGCGGGCGCGCACCTCGCGACCGTTGATGCGGAAGGTCGAACCGGCGCCGCGGTCGATCCGCCGCACCACCTCCAGCACCGGATCGTTTGCGTATTGAGCGGGCGCCCCGCGGTCGGCATTGTCGATGGACAGCACCACCTCGGCGTGATTGCGCGGCGGCCGCGAGCCCGTGCCCGAGAAGATCACGTCGTCCATGCCGCCGGCGCGCATCGCCTTGGCGGAATTCGCGCCCATCACCCAGCGCAGCGCTTCCAGGATGTTCGACTTGCCGCAGCCGTTCGGGCCGACGACGCCGGTCAACCCCGGCTCGATCCGAAAATCGGTCGGTTCGACGAAGGACTTGAAGCCCGAAAGGCGCAGCCGCTGGAAATGCAATCCCTTTGCCTACTTGCCCGCCTGCGCGGCGGCGATCGCCGCGTCCAGGCTGGCCAGCGTCGGCGCGCCGTCGAGCTTCTTGCCGTTGATGACGAACGTCGGCGTCGAGTCGATGCCGTCCTGGGTGGTGTAGTTCTGCACCCGCTGGTTCAGCGCCTTCAGCGCGTTGTCGTCGTTGATGCAGGTGTTGAACTGGCTGTCGCTCATGCCGGCGGCTTCGCCGATCCGCATCAGCCCGCCGCGCACGTCGCCGGACTGCTCCATCGCCTGCTGGCCGTGGAAGATGGCGTCGACGACGCTGAAGTATTTGTCCTTGCCCGCGCAGCGCGCCATCAGGAAGCCGGCGGCGGCCATCGTCACTTCGTTGTCGTCGCCCACCAGCATCTCGCGGAAGACGTAGTGGATCTTGTTGGTGTCGATGTATTTCGCCTTGAACGCCGGGAAGACCTCGTTGTTGAACTTGGCGCAGAACGGACAGGCGACCGAGGCGTACTCGATCACGGTGACCTCGGCGCTGGGGTTGCCCAGGCTCATGTCGTCCGAGGTGACCGCCCCGCCGCCCTGGTGGCAGGCGGCCAGGCCGAGCGCCGCGAGCGCGCCCAGGGCGAGGAGGACAAGGCGGCGAGACGACTGGCGCATCTTTGCGTTCCCGATTTTCTCTGACCGGCCGTTTCTTAGGACGTCGAAGCGCGAAGTTAAGCGCGATTCTGTCCGCCCCGCCCATACGACCGACCGCGCAGCGGACGGCCACCGGCCGGCAAAGTCAATGCGTGCGCCGGTGGTGCGTCACATGCGCGCGCGTCGCGGCCCCCGCGATCGCCGCATGGTCGACGGCCGCGCTGATCTGAGCCAGCGTCTGCTCGCCTTCCAGCCGCTTGCCGTTCACGTCGAAGGTCGGAGTCGAGTTGATCGCGTCGGTCTTCTCATAGCCCTGCACGCGCGCGTTCAAGGCGTCGATCGCCGCCTGGTCCTCGAGGCAAGCGTTGGCTTGCGCGTCGGTCAGTCCGGCTTCGTGGGCGACACGCATCAGCGGGCCGGCGGCCTCTTGGGTCTTGTAGATCTCGTCCTGCGCGTGGAACACGCCGTCCAGGATGCTGAAGTACTTGTCCGGGCCGCCGCAGCGGGCGAGCAGGAAGCCGGCGGCGGCGAGCTGTACCGGATCGGTGAGGAACTCGCGGAACACGTAGCGCACCTTGCCGGTGTCGACGTACTTGGCCTTGAACGCGGGGAAGACCTCGTTGTTGAAGCGGGCGCAGTGCGGGCAGCTCGCCGAGCCGTATTCGATGACCGTCACCTTGGCGTGCGGATTGCCCATGCTCATGTCGGACGGCTGCACCGGCTGCGCGAGCGCAGGCGCCGCGACGGCGAGGCCGAGCGCCAAGCCGATACCCATGAGCCGGCCGCCCATCATGGCTGGGTCTCGCTCTCACGCCTGAGCACGCCTCGGCCAAGGCGGATCAAGGCTGCCTTCAGGTCCTCGTCGCGCGCACAGGCGACGCCAGCCGCGAGCTCGGCCTCTTTGGCGGCGTCGAGAGGGCCAGGCCGCCGCCTGCGCAGAGCCTTCGGCGCCGGGGCGTGGCGGACCAGGCCCTGGACCACGCGCAGCCGCTCGACCGCGCCCGCGCCAAGGAAGAGGTTCACGCGCGCCAGGATTTCGGGGGCCTGATGCTGGATCAGCGCCGCCGCCGGTCCTTCGACCTTCAGCTCGAGAACCGCGGCGGCCCCCTTGCGCGGGCGGCTGAGCTTGGCGGGCTCGGTATGGCGGGCCAGCGTCTCGCCGACGATCTCGCGCCAGCGCGCCTTCAACGTGTCGGGGCCTTTGCCGAACCGCTCGTCGAGGCTGCGGACGAAGCCGCTCAGCCGGGCTCCGGCCGCCCGCGGCGGCCGCCGCGCGGGCCTGGTCCGCTTTCGGCTCAGGATCTCGGCGGCTTCGGCGGCGGAGGGCAGGGCGCGCGGCATGGCAGGCGCGCATCTTAGACGGATCGGACGTCCGCGCGCCAGCGTCGGGCAACGTCGCCGCCATCGCCGGCCTGGGCTATCAACGCGGCGTGGCCCGACCCCATCTTCGCAGGCGTCTGCTCGACTGGTACGCGACCCACGCACGGGCGCTGCCCTGGCGTGTCTCGCCCGCGGCGCGAGGGGCGGGTGTGCGGCCGGACCCGTATCGGGTCTGGCTCTCCGAGGTCATGCTGCAGCAGACCACCATCCCGCACGCGACCTCCTACTTCCTGAAGTTCCTGGCGCGCTGGCCGAGCATCGAGGCGCTGGCCGCGGCCGAGGACGGAGAGGTCATGGGCGCCTGGGCCGGCCTCGGCTATTACGCCCGGGCGCGCAACCTGCTCGCCTGCGCGCGGGTGGTTGCGAACGAGCACCACGGCGTCTTCCCGGACAACCAAGCAGGTCTGCGCGCGCTGCCGGGCGTGGGCGCCTATACCGCCGCGGCCATCGCCGCCATCGCGTTCGACCGCCCGGCCAACGTCGTCGACGGTAATGTCGAGCGGGTGATCGCCCGCCTGCATGCGGTCGAGACGCCCCTGCCGGCGGCGAAGCCCGAGCTCGTCGCGCTCGCCGGCGCGCTCGCGGACCCGGCCCGTCCGGGAGACTGGGCGCAGGCGATGATGGACCTGGGCGCGATGGTCTGCCGCCCAAAGGCGCCCCTCTGCGACCGCTGCCCGCTGGCGCGCGACTGCCGCGCCCGCGCGCTCGGCGTGCAGGAGACCTATCCGCGCAAGAGCGCCAAGCCAGACCGGCCGCACCGCCATGGGGCGGTCTATGTGCTCCGGCGGGTGGGCGAGGTGGCGCTCGTCCGCCGGCTGCCCAAGGGTCTGCTGGGCGGCATGCTCGGTCTGCCGACGACCGCGTGGCGCGGCGAGCCAGTGACGAAGGCCGATGCGTTGGCCGCAGCGCCCGCGCCGGGAGACTGGAAGCGCGCCGGGGCGGTCGAGCACGGCTTCACCCACTTCGCGCTTACGCTCGAGGTCTGGCGCGCCGAGGGCGACAGCGGCGATGCGAGCCTGGTCTGGCTGCCGCTCGCCCGCGCGGTCGACGAGACCCCGTCGGTGTTCGCAAAGGCGCTACGGCTGGCTCGCTAACGCGAGGTCCCTTCTCCCGCGAGGGGAGAAGGGACCCTTAGGCCAGCGCCACCTCGATCAGCATCGGGCCCTTGCCGGTCATGGCGCTGGCGAACACCTCGTCGAAGCGCTCGGCGGTTTCGCAACGCTCGGCCGGGACGCCGAACCCGCGCGCGATGGAGACCCAGTCGACGCGGGGATTGCCGAGGTCGAGCAGACTGGCCGCCGCCGGCCCTGGATCGCCGGAGCCGGTGCGCATGAACTCGACGCCGAGGATGCGATAGGTGTGGTTGGCGAAGATGACCACGGTCACGTCGAGCTTTTCGCGCGCCAGCGTCCAGAGCCCTTGCACCGTATAGGCCGCCGCGCCGTCGCCGTTCAGCGAGACCACCTTGCGGTCGGGACAGGCGACCGCCGCGCCGACGGCCGCCGGGATGCCCAGGCCGATCGCGCCGCCGGTCAGACCCAGCCAGTCGTGGTGCCGCGCCGTGCGCGTCTGCATCACGGTCCCCATGCCGGAGGTGACTGAGTCGTCGGAGATGATCGTCTCGTCCGGCATGTGGCGGGCGATGGAGGCGCCGACGCTGCGGGCGTCAATCGCGCCCACCGGCCGGTCGGGCAGGCTAAGCGCGTTCGGCGCCGCTGCGGACGGCGCGCCGAGCGCATCGGCGAGGGCGGCCAGGGCTGTCTCGGCGTCCTCGGCTTGATCGGCGAGCGTAACCTCGGCGCAGCCGTCAGGCACGAGCACGCTGGGAGCGTTCGGGTAGGCGAAGAAGGCGACGGGCTCCTTGGTCCCGGCCAGCACCATCACGTCGACGCCGTCGAGGTCCTTGATCGCCGCCTCGCCGAAGTACTGCATGCGCTCGGGCGAGAAGCGCCCCGCGCCGCGCGGCTGGCGCGCGAGGAAGGTGTCGGCCATCATCCGCACGCCGGTGGCCGCGATGCGGCCCGCCGCGGCGAGGCCCTCTTCACCACAGGCCGAGGAGCCCATCAGCACCAGCGGCTTCTTCGCGCCACGGATCGCCTTGGCGGCGGCGTCGACGGCCGCGCCGGAGGGCGGCGCGCGCGTTTTCGCCGCCAGCACCGGACCCTTGCGCGTCGCCGGCGACCAGGCGCAGTCGGCGGGCAGAATGAGGCTCGCCGGCCCGCCCGGCGGGCCGAAGCTCGCCTGCACCGCTTCCGCCGCCAGGTCGGCGGCGTCGTCCGCGCTCTTGGCCGACTTGACCCAGCGCGAGTTCGGCTTGGCCAGGCTCATGATGTCGGAGGCGAGCGGCGCGTCGTACTTCTGATGATAGGTGGCGTGGTCGCCGATCACATTGACCAACGGCGTGAACGCGCGCCTGGCGTTGTGCGAGTTGGCGACGCTGTTGCCGTAGCCGGGGCCGAGGTGCAGCAGCGTCACCGCCGGGTGACCGGCCATGCGCCCGTAGCCGTCGGCGGCGCCGCTCACCACGCCCTCGAACAGGCAGAGCACCGGGCGCATGCGCGGCTCGCGGTCCAGCGCGGCGACGAACTGCATCTCGCTGGTGCCCGGATTGGCGAAACAGGCGCGCACGCCGTTGTCGGCCAGGGTCTGCATCACTGCATCGGCGCCGTTCATGGCCGCGGCTCCAGCGTCTCGAGGAAGCGCACCGGTGAGCCGGTTCCCTCCGCGATCACCTCGTCGTCGCGCATCACGATCCTCCCCCGGATGATTGTGGCCTTTGGCCAGGCCTCGGCTTGAAAGCCATCGAACGCGGTCCAGCCCGAGCGGTTGACCTGGTCTTCATTCCTGATCACGCGCCGCGCCTTCAGATCAACGACCGTCAGATCGGCGTCATAGCCCACCGCCATGCGGCCCTTGCCGGCCATTCCGAACACGCGGGCCGCGCCGTGGGAGGTCAGGTCGACGAACCGCTCCAGCGTCAGCCGGCCCTCGGCGACGTGGGTCAGCATGACGGCCACCATCGTCTGCACGCCGGGCATGCCCGACGGCGAGGCCGGATAGGGCCTGGCCTTTTCCTCAAGCGTGTGCGGCGAGTGGTCGGTGCCGATCACGTCGGCGACCCCGAGCGCGATGCCGCGCCAGAGGCCCGCGCGATGGCGCTCATCGCGGATCGGCGGGTTCATCTGCGCCAGGCCCTTCAGCCGCTCGTAGCACTCGGGCGCGGCCATGGTCAGGTGCTGGGGCGTGATCTCGCAGGTCAGGATGTCCTTGTGCTGGGCGAAGAGCTCGATCTCCTCGGCGGTCGTGGTGTGCAGCACATGGATGCGCTTGCCCGCCGCCCGCGCCATGGCGATCAGGCGCTTGGACGAGCGCAGCGCGGTCTCGGCGTCGCGCACCTCGGGGTGGCTCGCCCAGTCGCCGGGGCGCGCCAGCGTCTTGCGCTCATTCAGCCGTGCGTCGTCCTCGGAGTGGAAGGCCGCGCGGCGGCGGATCGCGGCCAGCACGCGCTGCAAGCCGGCGTCGTCGGCGATCAGCAACGTCCCCGTCGAGGAGCCCATGAACACCTTGACCCCGCAGCAGCCGGGCAGCCGCTCGAGCTCGCCCAGCTGGTCGGCGTTCTCGTGTGTGCCGCCGACGTAGAACGCGTGGTCGCAGTGCATGCGGCCGTTGGCGCGGGCGAGCTTGTCGGCCAGCGCCTCGGCGCTCGTCGTCGTCGGATCGGTGTTGGGCATCTCGAACACGGCAGTGACGCCGCCCAGCACCGCGCCGCGGGAGCCGGTCTCCAGGTCCTCCTTCCACTCCATGCCCGGCTCGCGGAAGTGCACCTGGGTGTCGACGACGCCCGGCAGCACGGTGAGCCCGGTTGCGTCGAAGGTCTCGCCCGCCGACGCCTGCGCCAGGTCGCCGATGTCGGCGATCTGGCCGTCACGCACGCCGACGTCGGCCAAGCCGCGGCCGGCGTGGTTCAGGACCTCGCCGCCGCGCACGATCAGATCGAAGCTCGCCGCCATCGCCTCCTCTATAGGCGGCGGCGGACTGGCGCTCCAGCCGGGGCGGCGCCATGTGTCTAGGCCATGAGCAAGGGGTTTGCCGCCGAACTGAAGAATCGCGCTCTGGTGAGCGTCGCCGGTCCGGACTGGCGGACGTTCCTGCAAGGCCTGCTCAGCCAGGACGTGGAGGCGCTGAAGCCCGGCGCGCTGCGTTTCGGCGCGCTCCTCAACCCGCAGGGCAAGCTGCTGTTCGACCTCTTCATCCTCGGGCGCGAGGACGGCTGCTGGCTCGACGTCGCGGCCGACCGGCGCGAGACGCTGGTCCAGCGCCTTTCCATCTACCGCCTCCGCGCCAAGGTGGAGATCACGACCATCGACGCCGCCGTCTGGGCGCTCTGGGATGGAGGCGACGGCGGGGCGGCCGACCCGCGTCAGGCCGCGCTCGGCCGCCGCGCCTATGGCGAAGCGCCCGTGGGCGCCGACATCGTCGACGAGACGGCCCACGACGCCATGCGGCTGGCGCTCGGCGTCCCCGATCCGGGCAGGGATTCCCCGCCCGAGACCGACTACCCGATCGAGGCCAACTTCGACCTCTTGAACGGCATCGACTTCCAGAAGGGCTGCTTCGTCGGCCAGGAGACCACCTCGCGCATGAAGCGCCGTGGCCATATCAAGAATCGCATGGTGCCCATCACCTTCGACGGCCCGCCGCCGCCGTTCGGCGCCGAAGTGCTCGCGGACGGGCGCCTGCGCGCCGGCGAGGTGCGCTCGGGCGTCGACGGCCACGCGATCGCGCTCTTACGCATCGACCGCATCGAGGGCGCCGCGCTCAGCGTCGAAGGCAGGCCGGTCAGGGTGGCGGACAGCTAGGGTCGGATGGTCGAGGCGTAGGTCTCGAAGGATTGCCGCGCCAAATTCTCCAGCACCGCGACGACCGGCTTGATTTCGCCGGCGGTCTCGACGGCGAAGTCGAAAGAGAGCCCGCGCTGCTCGCGTAGAGCCTCCAGCTGAGCGCTTGCTTCCGCGCTCGCCGGATCGTCCAGGGCGATCGCCCCGAGCGCGGCCTCCGCCAGCGCGATCGCCTCGGTCAGCTCGAAGATCCCGTCCAGGCTAAGGGTCAGTCGGGCCATCAGACTGTGAATCCGGGCTCGCGCGGTGGCGTCGCGGAGGTCGTAGAGCGTCTCCCGATTGCGGTCGTAGACCTCGGTCTCCCGTTTGAGCGCGCGCGTCATGCGCATGGTGAAGCCGCCGTAGGGCTCGCCGCGCCCGCGCGCGTCGTTGGCCAACGTGGCGAGGAGCTCGATCACCGACAGCACCTCGCCGAACAGCAGCGCCGCGCTGCGCTCGCGTTCGCGCCGGCGCAAGCGCCCCTCGAGCTGGGTCGCGGCGAACCCGCCGAGAGTCGCCAGCACGGCTCCGATGATCACGGCCGCGAGCGTATCGCCGCCGCCCGCCTCCACGTGCAAAGCGCTTCCCCGTCGTTCGCAGAGGCTTTCATTCAGGCCACCGGCGCCGGTTTGTCTAGCCGGGGCGATCGTCGTGCCCATTCGGCGCCGCGACGCCCCTTCCGCCGCGGCCCTGCTCCGGCCTAACGTCGGGCGCATGAGCGCCGCCTCGATTCGATGCGCCTGGGCCGACTCCGGCGACCCGCTTTATGCGGCCTACCACGACGACGAATGGGGCGTGCCCGAGCGCGACAGCCGCGCGCTTTGGGAGAAGCTGGTGTTGGACGGTTTCCAGGCCGGGCTGGCGTGGATCACCATCCTTCGCAAGCGCGAAGCGTTCCGCGCGGCGTTCAAAGGCTTCGACCCCGACGTCGTGGCGCGGTTCGGCGAGGCCGACCGGGCGCGGCTGATGGCGGACGCCGGCATCGTCCGCTCGAACGCCAAGATCGACGCCGCCATAGACGGCGCGCGCCGCTATCTCGACATGCGCGATAGGGGCGAGGATTTCTCGGCCTTCATCTGGAGCTTCACGGACGGCCAGCCGGTGCAGAACCATTGGGCCTCGATCGCCGATGTGCCGGCGCAGACGCCGCTGGCCGTCGATATGGCCAAGGCGCTGAAGGCCAAAGGGTTCAAGTTCTGCGGGCCGGTGATCGTCTACGCCTTCATGCAGGCGACCGGCGTCGTGAACGACCATGTGACGAGCTGCTTCCGGCATGCGCCGATCTCGCGCCTGGGCGACGCCTGATGGCTCCGCGCAACGCCGCCAAGCCCCGCCGCCCGCATCTCAGGCTCGAGCGCGACTGCCCGGCGCCCGTGTGCGGCGTCGACGAGGCGGGGCGGGGCCCCTGGGCCGGTCCTGTCTCGGCGGCCGCGGTCATCCTCAATCCGCGCCGCGTCCCGAAGGGGGTCAACGACTCCAAGGTGCTCACCGCGCTCGCGCGCGAGCGGCTCGAGGAAGAGATCAAGGCCAAGGCGCTGGCCTGGGCGGTCGGATTCGCCACCGTCGAGGAGATCGCCGCGTTCAACATCCTGCACGCGACGGGGCTGGCCATGCGCCGGGCGGTCGAGGGGCTCGGCTTGGCGCCGGCGTTCGCCCTCGTCGACGGCAACTATCGCTTCATCCTGCCCTGCCCGGTGAAAACGGTGGTCAAGGGCGATGCGACATCGCTCTCCATCGCCGCCGCCTCCATCCTGGCGAAGACCGCGCGCGACCGGCTGATGGCCGAGATGGACGACCTTTACCCCGGCTATGGGTTCGCGGAGCACAAGGGCTACCGGGCGCCGGTGCATGGGGAGGCTCTGGTGCGCCTGGGTCCATGCCCTATTCACCGGATGACGTGGGCCCCGGTCCGGATCGCGCTCGCCGGCGGCGACCCCATGCTGGCCGCGAGCGAGTGGGATGACGGTCCGACGCTCCTCTGAGGCGCCATCGGTGCGATCCGCCGCCGCGCGGTTCGCCGCGGCGGGGCGGCGCCTGCGCAGCCTCCTGCGACGCAGCGAGCTTTCGCTGGTGCTGCTGGCGGCCGTCGTCGGCGTGGTGGCGGGCCTTGCGGTCGCCCTCATCGGCACGCTCTCGAGCGATATGCACAGCATCCTGTTCGGCGTCGGCGCCGAGCGGCTGAGCGGCGTGCCCAAGCTTCCCCGCGGCTACGTCGCCCCGATCGCCGGCGGCCTGTTGCTCGGCGTCTCCGCATGGCTCTGGCAGCGTCGCCGCTCGACCATCCCCGTCGACCCGATCGAGGCCAACGCGCTGCACGGCGGACGCATGTCGCTGCGCGATTCCCTCTGGGTCACCATCCAGACGCTGGTGTCGAACGGCTTCGGCGCTTCGGTTGGACTGGAGGCCGGATACGCGCAGATGGGCTCGGGCCTCGCCTCGAAGGCTGGCGTCCTGCTTCGCCTGCGGCGCAACGACCTGCGGGTCCTGGTCGGCTGCGGGGCCGGCGCAGCCATCGGGGCAGCCTTCGGCGCGCCGCTGACCGGCGCCTTCTACGGCTTCGAGCTGATCATCGGCACCTATACGGTGGCGACGGCCGCCGCGGTGTTGGCGGCCAGCCTCGCCGGCGTGTTGACCGCGCGGGCCGTGCGCGCGGTCACCTACGAGATCCACATGCCGCCGACCGGGGCGCTCAACCTGGCCGACTATCCGAGCATGCTGGTGCTGGGCCTGGTTTGCGCCGCGCTGGGCATCGTCATGATGCGGGCCGTCTACCTGGTCGAACGTGCGCTCGACGGCGTCAAGGCGCCGCGGCCGGTGCGGCCCGCGCTCGGCGGGTGCGTCATGACCGGGCTGGCCCTCATCACGCCACAGGTGCTGGCGGCGGGCCACGGCGCCCTCAGTGTCGACATCCCGGCCAAGCTCACCATCGTTGCGCTGCTCGGGCTCCTCGGTCTGAAGATACTCGCCTCGACCGTGACGCTTGGCACCGGATTCCGCGGCGGGATGTTCTTCGCTTCGCTCTTCCTGGGCGCTCTGACCGGCAAGCTGTTCGCGGCGTTGGCGGCGGCGTTTGCGCCACAGCTCGCCATCGACCCGACGCTCTGCATCCTCGTCGGCATGGCCTCGTTCGCCGTGGCGGTGATCGGCGGGCCGCTGACCATGTCGTTCCTGGTCCTGGAGACGACCGGCGATTTCGTCGTCACCACCATCGTGCTGGCGGCGGCGATCGTGACCAGCATCGCGGTCCGCGAGACCTTCGGCTACTCCTTCTCGACCTGGCGGCTGCACCTGCGTGGCGAGACCATCCGCAGCGCCATCGATGTCGGCTGGATGCGCACCCTGACCGTCGGGCGGATGATGCGGCGAGACCCCGCGACCATCCCGGGCGCCGCCAGCCTGGCCGAATTCCGCCGCCGCTATCCGCTGGGCTCGACCCAGCGCGTTGTCGTCGTCGACGGCGATGGCCGCTACCAGGGCGTCGTGCTCACCGCCGAGGCCTACGCCTCCGCCGACCGGCCGGATGAGGACGCCAAGCGCACGGCGCACGACATCGCCCGCTGGGGCGACAGCCCGCTAACGCCGGCGATGAATATCAAGCAGGCGGTCTCGGTGTTCGATCGCACCGAGAGCGAGGCGCTGGCGGTGGTCGAGGACCTGGCCGACCGCAAGGTGATCGGCCTTCTGACCGAGGGCTACGCCCTTCGCCGCTACGCAGAGGAACTGGACAAGGCCCGCCAGGGGCTGGCCGGAGACGACTAGCCAGGCGCGGCGGCCGGCCGCAGCCTCAAACACCCCTTTTTAACCGTAACGCCTCACCGTTCGCCTCACGTGGGGTGTCATTGAATGAGCTTCGGGCCCGAGACGATTATCGAAGGCGACTGCCTTGAGGCGCTGGCCGGGTTGCCGGCGGGTTGCGCCGATCTCGTCTTCGCCGACCCGCCCTACAATCTGCAGCTCGGCGGCGAGCTGCTGCGCCCGGACAATTCCAAGGTCGACGCCGTCGACGACGACTGGGACCAGTTCGCCTCGTTCGAGGCCTACGACGCCTTCACCAAGGACTGGCTCTCGGCCTGCCGCCGTATCCTGAAGCCGGACGGGTCCCTGTGGGTGATCGGCAGCTATCACAACATCTTCCGCGTCGGCGCGATCCTGCAGGACCTCGGGTTCTGGATCCTGAACGACGTCATCTGGCGCAAGTCGAACCCGATGCCGAACTTCAAGGGCGCGCGGTTCACCAATGCGCATGAGACGCTGATCTGGGCCGCCCGCTCGCGCGGGCCCCGCTACACCTTCAACTACGACGCCATGAAGATGGCCAACGACGAGCTGCAGATGCGCTCCGACTGGACGCTGGCGCTCTGCACCGGCGAGGAGCGGATCAAGGGCGCCGACGGGCAGAAGGCGCACCCGACCCAGAAGCCGGAGGCGCTGCTGCACCGGGTGCTGGTGGCGTCGTCCAAACCGGGCGACCTGGTCGTCGATCCGTTCTTCGGCGCCGGAACGACCGGCGCGGTGGCCAAGCGCCTCGGCCGGCGCTTCATCGGCATCGAGCGCGAGCCCACCTACGTGGCCATCGCGCGCGAGCGCATCGCACGGACCGCGCCGGCGGCCCCGGAAGACATCGAGGTCACGAGCTCAAAGCGGTCGGAACCGCGCGTGGCGTTCGGCCAGATCGTCGAGGCGGGCCTGCTCAGGCCGGGCGATATGCTCTACTGCCCGCGCGGCCGGCACGCCGCCAGGGTGCGCGCCGACGGCAGCCTCGCGCTCGGCGATCTCACCGGCTCGATCCATAAGCTGGGCGCCATGGTCCAGTCGCAGCCGGCGTGCAACGGCTGGACCTACTGGCACTTCAAGACCGACCGGGGGCTCGCTCCCATCGACGTGCTGCGCGCGAAAGTGCGCGCCGGGCTCTCCGGCTAGCTCTTCTTGTTGCCGGAGAGCTGGCAACCGCCGTTCATGTCCTTGGCCTGGGCGCAGTTGAGCAGCTGCCTCGGCGAAGGCGACCCGGCCGGGTAGATCATCACCCAGCCGGAACCGCCGTCGGCGCAGCCGACCTCCACATAGTCCGAGCCATCTTCGCCGTGGGCGAACGGACGGGCGTTTGAAACGACGCAGGACCCTTTGCCTGCTGCGCGGAGCGCGTCGCTCAGATGCGGGTAGACCGCGGACTCCGGCGTGAAGGTGCACTTGTAGCCTTCGTCCTGCGAGCGGAGGCAGTCGTACACCTCCCCGGCGCCCTTGGCCGGGAAGACGCCGACCCCGCCGTCTGGGCGGTTGGCGCAGACCATCTCGACGATGTCCTTCGTCGAATCCGACTGCGGGAAGAGGGCGTACTTCGAGACCTGGCAGTCGAAGCCGGCGTTCTTCGCCAGGCCGGTGTAGAGCGCCGCCTCTTGCGTCGCGGCTTGGCGGGCGTCTGTGAGCGTACAGCCGTCGCCGATGCCGTAAGCTTGCACGCAGGGGATGACCTCGGCCAACGCGCCGTTTCTGTCTGCGTGCAGTACGTAGCCTTTGCCGTCCGGGCAGGCGACCTCGAAATAGTCGGAGCCGTCGGCCGTCGACAACATGTAGCGGTCCTTGGCGACCGTGCACTTGGCGGCGGCCGCCTCCAGGTTCTTGGCCTCGGCCATTTCCTGGTCTGTCGTGGTGAGCGTGCACTTGATGTTGGTCTGCTCGGCATAGGCCAAGCAGTTGCCCGCGGTCGGGGCCCCGCCCGCGGCCGGGACCAGCAGCACGAGCCCCTCGCCGTTCGAGCACGCGACCTCGTAGATGTGCTTATCGGTCGTCATGCCCATGAAGTGGGCCTGGTCGACGGTGCAAACGCGACCGCTCTGGCTTACCAGGCCTTGCAGGCCGGCCGCCGGGTTGGCGTTCTCCGGGAGTCGGCAGCCCAGGTTGGGGGTCGTCGCCGCCATCAGGCAGTCGAAAACCTGAGCGGGCTGTCCTTTTGCGTCGGCCGCGACCACGTAGCCGAGGCTGTCCTTGCAGGCGATCTCGGTCAGCACGATGGGTTGCCCCTTGGCGTCCTTGCCGCTCCCGATCGCGCGCGCAGCGGAGAGGGTGCAAGGCAAGTTCGCGGCGGCGATCAACGCGGGCGCGGCTTTCATGCCAGCCGCCTTGGCCTCCGGCGTGATCGGGGGCGGCGGCGCCGCCGGCGCCGCCGGCGCGGCGAAGCTCGTCGTTGCCGTGACGAGTGCAGCGGCAAGCGTCGCGATGGCGACGGCCAGCGTGGAAAGGCGGGTCATAGCTACTCCTGGGGCGTTCCCATTTTTGCTGAGCTTAAACGCGTACGCGCCAAGCCGGTCAAGTCGGGCCGCCACGCGCCTTCGGCTGGACGGCGTGCCTGCTGCGCGATAGGCCGGCTTCGTCAGCCAAGGAGGCGCCCATGAGCCTGTCCGGAACGACCCTGTTCATCACCGGCGCGAGTCGCGGCATCGGGCTCGCCATCGCGCTGCGCGCCGCGCGCGACGGCGCCAACATCGCCATCGCCGCCAAGACCGCCGAGCCGCACAAGCACTTGCCTGGCACGATCTACACGGCCGCCGAGGAGATCGAGCGGGCTGGCGGCAAGGCGCTGCCGCTGGTCGTCGACGTGCGCGACGACGCCATGGTCTTCGGCGCGGTCGAGCAGACCGTCGCCCGGTTCGGCGGCATCGACATCTGCGTGAACAACGCCTCGGCGATCCAGCTCACCGGCACGCTGGCCACCGACATGCGGCGCTACGACCTGATGAACGGGATCAACGCGCGGGGGACGTACCTGACCTCCAAGGCCTGCATTCCGCACCTGAAGCGCGCGGCCAATCCGCACGTGCTCATGCTCTCGCCGCCTCTGGACATGTCGCCGCGCTGGTTCGCCGGCCACACCGCCTATTCGATGGCCAAGTTCGGCATGTCGATGTGCGTCTTGGGCATGGCCGCCGAGTTCAAGGACGACGGCATCGCCTTCAACGCGCTCTGGCCGCGCACGGGCATCGCGACGGCGGCGATTCGGTTCGCGCTTTCGGGCGACGAGGGGATGAAGGCCTGCCGCACGGTCGAGATCATGGCCGACGCCGCGCACGCCATCTTCGAGAAGCCGTCGCGGTCGTTCAGCGGCAACTTCCTGATCGACGACACCTTCCTCTACGGCGAAGGCGAGCGCGACTTCGACAAGTACCGGGTCGATCCGGGAACGCCGCTGATGGCCGACTTCTTCGTGCCGGCCGACATCCCGCCGCCGCCCGGCGTGAAGATCGGCGCCTGAACGCGGCTATGGCGAGGCCCGAGGTCGTCCTCTTCGACCTGGGCGGCGTCCCGCTGCCTTTCGACCGTGAACGACGCCTGCGGACGTTGGCGCGCGCGCTCAAGGTGACGCTCGATGCGGCGCGCGCGTTCATGGACCTCGAGCTGCACGAGCGGCTCGACCTCGGCGGTGCGGACGAAGCCGAGCTGACGGACGCGCTCTCGGCGCTCGCCGGCTGGCCAGTGCCGAAGGCGGCCGCGATCGCGCTGATCCTCAGCGTGTTCGAGGCGCCGAACGTCGCGCTCTGGGAATACGCCGCGGTCCTGAAGTCGCGCGCCCGTGTCGGCGGCTTCAGCGACAACCCGGTCTTCGTGCGCGAGGTCTTTCCCGACGGCCATGGGCTCGACCCGATGTTCTGGTCGGCCGAGCTCGGCCTGACCAAGGCGGACGCGCGCGCCTATGCCGCCGTCGAGGCGCGGCTCGGCGTCAACCCAGAGGGGATCGTGCTCATCGACGACTCGGCGGCCAACGTCAGCCTGGCGCGTGACATCGGCTGGGATGCGATCCACTACCGCGCCAATGGCCAGCTGATGGGAGAGCTGGCGGAGCGAGGCTTCGAGTGACCGTCACCGTCCGCCCGGCCGCGCCCGCCGATGCGCCCCTGATCCATGCGTTCATCCACGAGCTCGCCGACTACGAGCGGCTGGCGCATGAGGCCAAAGCGACCGAGGCTGACGTCCGCGCCGCCCTGTTCGCCGCCAACCCACGCGCCTTCTGCGACATCGTAGAGCTCGAGGATGAGCCTGTGGGCTTTGCGCTCTGGTTCTACAACCTCTCGACCTTCGAGGGCCGGCACGGAATCTATCTCGAGGATCTGTTCGTCCGGCCGGCCGCACGAGGCCGCGGCGCAGGGCTGGCGCTGCTGCGCCGCCTTGCGCGCCGTTGCCGCGACGAGGGGCTGGCCCGGCTGGAGTGGGCGGTGCTCGACTGGAATGGGCCGGCGATCGCCTTCTACGACCGCCTGGGCGCCACGACCCAGGCCGAGTGGCTCAAGCGCCATCTGTCTGGCGAGGCGTTGGCCAGGCTTGCCGAGCCATGAGCGCGCCGCCGAAGACTGTGCTTGCCGCCAGCCCTGGAGAGGCCGAGCGCATCCGCGCCGCCGTTCGCGATCCGGACCTCGCGGCGCTCGGCGAGGGGCGGGCGGTCGCGGTCGAGACGGACGCAGAGGCCCTCGCCGCCTTCCTGGCCGACCCGGCCGTGTCCGACCCGATCTACGACCTGCCGCGGCCGATCACGGTCGACAACGTTCGGGCCTGGATAAGGACGAGCGACGCCGAGCGCGAGCGGGGCGAAGGCCTCCTGACCGTCACGCGCGACGCTGCGGGCGAGGTGATCAGCTACTCCAAGTTCACCGTCTGGCCCGAGCGCAGCTCGGCCGAGCTCGCCGGCGCCGTGCGCGCCAGCCGGCAGGGCGGCGGCCAAGGCGGCCAGGGGGCGCTGCACGCCTTCGGCTGGATGTTCGAGAGTCTGGGCGTGCGGCTGATCGGGCTCACCGCGGCCCTCGACAACGTCCGCTCGGCGCGCCTGATCGACGCCGCGGGCTTCGAGCGCATGGGCGAGCGCGAAAGCGTCCGCGCCGATGGTACGATCCGCCGCTCCCTTTATTGGGAAATGACGAAGGAGGCCTGGAATGAGCGATCGCGCTAGAGGCGCAACGCGCGCGGGGCTGATGCTGCTCGCGCTCTCGGCGGCCATCGCCGCGCGCGCGCAGACGCCGGACGACACCTGCCGCAACGGCTCCTTCCCAGCGAAC
>JGI12269J14319_10002458_pt1 | contig 17876 bp, 15 predicted proteins | sample PeaSoiSIISIP2007_FD_14319 | JGI IMG/M metagenome (IMG submission 14319) | reverse complement strand
GCTGAGCGGCCGGTCGCGCGCCGGCAGGCGCTCGCCTGAATCGAGCCAGCCCCGCAGGGTCCGGGCGATGGCGCGCGCAAGACGGGCCGGCGGCGCGCGCTCTTGACGCTGAACGATGGGCAGCTCCCAGGGTTCGAGCGAGGGCGGATCGACTGGCTCGACCGGCGGCCACAGCTCCACAAGCCCGCCGGCGCCGGCGCGATAGGGCGCGTGACGGATCGGCGCGCCATCGAGCGCCACGCCCGAAGCGGCGGGAGCGCGCGCGAACACGGCATCGATCGCCGCAAGCACTGCCGCCGTCGAGCGGAAGGAGATGTCGAGATCGACGGTCCGCCACTCTTCCTGCGCGTCTCTGACCCGCCTGGCGAAATGCTCGCGCATATGCAGGAAGGCCAGGGGATCGGCGCGCTGGAAGCTGAAGATCGACTGCTTGGCGTCGCCCACCGCGAAGACGGTGCGGCCCGGCGCCCGCGCGCCCATCCCGGCGAAGAACTCGTCGGCGAGCGACTGCACCACTTGCCATTGCTCGGGGTTGGTGTCCTGGGCCTCGTCGATGAGGATGTGATCAAGCCCGCCATCGAGCTTGAACAGCACCCAAGGCGCCACGCCCGGCCGGCGCAGCAGATCGCGCGCCCGCAGCACCAGATCGTCGTAATCGAGCCGCGCCCGCTCGTTCTTGTGCCGCTCGTAGAGCGCCAGGAGCGCGCCGCCGAGCGTGACGAGCGCGCCGGTCGCCTGCAGCAGTGCGGCCGCGTTGCGCCGGCGCAGCACTTGGCCAAGCCGAGCCGCTTCGCAGCGCAGCGCCGCCTCGGCCTGCGGCGCGCTTGCAGCGACGGCTTTGGTCAAGATGTCTTTGCGCTCCCCGCCCTCTTTGGTGAAGAACACGCCGAGATATTGATTGCAGTACGCAGCACGCTCGGCGACCTGCTCGAGCCAGCGCACGATGATTGCGCCACGCTCCTGGTCGCGCTTGCTGGCGCTGGCGAGCATGGCGCGCGCGGCTTCCGCCAAAGCTGCTTCATCGGCGGCGCCCGCGACGCAGGCGGCAGCGACGACCGCCTCGGACGTTGTCCCCACGGCCACGCCAAGGAGCCGGGCGAGCCGCTCCGCAAGCGCCGCCTCGCCCGCCACGAGCGCATGGACGAGACGCGCACGGTCGCGGATCAGCTCCGTCATCAGCTCGTCGAAGGTGCTTTCCGCGATCCGCGCGGTCACTTCCTGAAGCGCCGCCGCGAGCCGCGCGTCGCCGCCGCCGCGCGCCAGGCTCAGCATCTCGTCGCGCGCCATGCCAAGCGCATCGGTGGTGTCGCGCTCGTCCATCAGCTCGAAATGCGGCGCGATCCCGGCCTCGAGCGGGAAGCGGCGCAACAGCGACTGGCAGAAGGCATGGATGGTCTCGATCTTCATGCCGCCGGGCGTGTCGAGGACGCGGGCGAAGAGCCGCCGCGCCCGCGCCATCGCATCGTCGTCGGGCGCGCGGCCGGTCAAGGCCTGCAGTTCCTGCGCGAGCTTGCCGTCGGCGATGGTCGCCCAGACGCTGAGGCGATCATGGAGCCGGTTCGCCATCTCGGCCGCCGCCGCCTTGGTAAAGGTGAGGCAAAGAATGCGCGCGGGCTCGCTGCCGCCGAGCATCAGCGCCAGCACGCGGTCGGTCAGGACCTTGGTCTTGCCGGTGCCGGCCGAGGCGGCGACGAAGACCGACGCGCCGGCGTCGGAGGCCTGTTGCTGCACCCGTGCGGCCGCGAGCGCGCGCTGGCGCTCGCCGATCATTCCTCGCCCTCGCGCGCCGCCGACCACTCCTTGACCCGTGCCAGATGGTCGTAATCGCTGTAGCGCGGCGCCCATTCCGGGCGCGGCACGGCGCGATAGGGGGTTGCCCGATCGTCGAAGGCCGCAATGAGCCGCGCAAGCCCGGCAACCGCGCCGGCAATCCGTGTCGGCAGATCGCCGCTCTCCGCGACCGGGCGCACCTCGCCGGCAGGATCGCCGCCGGTGAGCCGCCAAAAGGCCAGCTCGCTCACCGGCGCGGCAGCGATGCCGGGAAAGCCGCCGGCCTCGGCGATCGCCGCTTCGAGCGGCAGCTGCGGCGCGAAGCCCAGATCGACCTCACGCTGCGACGGCAGGGTTCCCGTCTTGTAATCGATGATGGCGATGCCGCCGTCCTTCAGCCGATCGATGCGGTCGGCCTTGGCGACGAGCCGGAACGGCCCGGCCGGGCCGGCAAGCGCAAGCTCGCCGCGGCACTCGCTGTAAGTGGCGGCGATCTGCGCGCGCCGCGCCGCCTCGCCGGCGACGAACCAGCGAGCAATGCGCTCGAAGCGCGGCCACCAGAAGGCGCGCACGCCGGGCCGGTCGAGCGCGGCGCCGAAGGCGTGGCGCCCAATATCCAAGAGCCGTGCCACCGCATCCGCCGGCAGGCCGTCGGGACAAGCGCGCAGAAAATCATCGAGCGCCTGGTGGATGAAGCTGCCGCGCTCGGCCACGCCCGGATCGGCATCGAGCGGATCGAGCGCCTTGAGACCGAGCACGCGGCGCGCATAGATCGCGTAGGGATCGCGCATCCAGGTCTCGATCTCCGTGACGGAGAGCCGGCGCGGCCGGGCGCTCAGCGGCGGTCGCGGCTCCGGCGCGCCGAGCGCCGCCGGCGCCGCCGGCGCGTCGATGAGCCCCTGCCACGCCAAGGGCTCGGCGCCGGCGCCGAGCCGGTCGGCCTGGCCCGCGGCCTTCAGCACGGTTTCGAGCCGCAGCAGCCAGCGCGACGGCACGGTGGGCGCGCCTTCGATCCGCTCGGCCCGCGTCAACACGACATCGCGGGCGCCGAGCGCTTGGGCGAAATCATGCGCGGCGATGCCGATGCGGCGCTCCGGCTCGGACAGGCCGAGACGGCGGCGCATCGGCCGCGACAGCCAGGGATCGCTTTCGGTCTCGGGCGGCCAAACGCCTTCGTTGAGCCCGCCCAGGATCAGGCGGTCGGCATGCTGGAGCCGCGCCTCGAGCAGCCCCCAGATGAAGAGCCGGGGATGGCGGCCATAGACCGGCCGCACCACCGGACCGGCGATCAGCGCCTCGAAGAGCGCCGGATAATCGCCGCCGGCGAGCGCGGGAAAATCGGGCGCAGCCGTCAACAGCTCGTTCATCACCTGCGCCGCGGCCTCGCCGGCGCTCTCGCACCACAGCCGGTCCGCGCCGGCCTCGCGATCGGTGCGCGCCAGCGCCTCGGAAGCGGCGATGTGACGGGCGACCAGGGTCGCAAGATCGGTCTCGCGCGCCGCCAGCGCCGCGGCGAGCGGCGCGAGATCGCGCCCGGTATCCGCAATGAGACCGGCGAGCGCGGGATCGACCTCGCTGTCCGCCCGACGCTGCTCCGCGAGCGCGGCGGCGAGACCATCGACCCCCGGCGCCGGCCGCGGGCCACGCAACGCCTCGATCTCGAGCACGCGGACCAGCGCGCGCAACGCCTCGGGCGGCCGGCCCAGCGCGGCGAGCGGATGCTTCAGCAAGGCCAGCAGCGGCAACGGCGCCAATTCCTGCGCCACCGCGTCGAGGACGAGGCGCAGGAACACGCCCGGCGGCGTGCGGTTGAGCGGCAGGCCGGCGGAATCGTCGATGTCGATGCCCCAGCGGCGCAGCTCGGCGGCGACCCGGCGCGCCAAGCCGCGGTCGGGCGTCACCAACGCCGCCACCGCGCCGGGCGTCTCCAAACTCTCGCGCAGAAGGAGGGCGATGACCGAGGCTTCTTCCTGCGGCCCGGGGCAGTCGAGGCGGCGCAGGCCAGCCAATGCACGGGCGTCGATCCGGCCGAGGTTGCGCCAGCGCTCGCAGCTCGCGGCCGGGCGCAGCGCTTCGGCGACGAGCCGGCTGCGCGCCGGCGGCGCGCCGCGCAGCGCCGCCGCGTCGCGCACCTTCGGCACGGGCCAAACCTGGACCGCCGCCGGATCGAGATCGAGGCGCATCAGGAGCCGCGCCATCAGATGTTGCGGGTGACTGGGATCGGCGAGGATCTCGGTCCAGGTCTCGGCATCGTTGCCCTGATCGAGGCCGGGCAGCACGACAGTGCCTTGCGCCAGACCGGCCACCGCCGCGACGAGATCGGCCACCGCGGGAATGCCGCCGGTAATGCCGGCCGCGATCACCGGATGAAGCGGCGGGGTGTTTCGCCAGGACTCGATCTGCGCCTGCAACAGCCGGTTGCGCCGGTCGGCCGGATCAAGACAGCCGATCTCGGCCAGCATCGGCGGCCAGTTGTCCTTGATGATGGCGAGAAATTTCAGCACCTGCTGCCAATGCTCGGCATGTTCCTCCGGCACGAGCTCGGCGAGGCCTTCGAGATCGCAGCCTTCCGCCTGCACCTCGTCGAGGAAGCGCGCGAGCTCGGCGGCGAGCGGCGCCGCCTGTCCCGGTGCGAGCGGACCGGTGCCCTGCGCCCGGCCCCAAGCGAGAACCAGCTGCGCCAGAGTCAGGCGGCGGCGCAGCTCCGGCACCGCGGGCGCCACCTCGAGCGCGTCGCCGCTCTCGCCTTCATCGGCAAGCAGCGCCAGCTCCTCGGCATCGAGATCGCCCACCGGCATCAGACGCGGCAAGAGCAGCGCGCGGCCCTGGCTCGCGCGCAGGAACGAATCGGCGAGCGCGCGGGCGGCGCGCCGCGTCGGCAGCAGGATCGTCATGCGGGCGAGCGCCAGAGGATCCTTGCCGGCGCGTGCCCTGAGGCCCGCGACCAGCGCATCGAGGAAGGGCAGATGCGGCGGGACGGTGAAGACCGCGGCCAAGCTCAGCGCTCGACGCGATGCGAAGCAAGCCGCTCCTCGGCCTGCGCCAGACCGGCAGCGGTGCCGATGTGATACCACTCGCCGTCATGCACCAAAGCCGAGAGCCGGCCTGCCGCCATCGCCCCGTCCCACAGCGGGTTGAGCGAGAAGACGCCCGTCCCCGCCCCCTCGAACAGGCGGCGATGCAGAATTTCGATGCCGGCGAAGAGATGCGCCGCCACTTCGCGCTCGCGGCGCCGGCGCACGCCCCCCAGGGGATCGACGATGAAATCGCCCGGGCCCTCATAGCCCACGGCGCTGGTCGTGCGCTGCAGCAGCAGCAGCGCATCGTCCTGCGCCGCATCGAAGGCGCGGGCCAGGCGCGCCAGCGCCGAAACCTTGCCGTCGAGCCAGAAGACGTCGCCGTTGACGGCATAGAACACCTCGCCGAGCAGCGGCAGGGCGCGCGCGATGCCGCCGCCGGTGTCGAGCAGTTCCGGCTCTTCGGAAAACCGCACCTCGACATCGCGCCGCGCGCCGAGATGCTCGGCGAGCATCTCGCCCTTGTAATGGAGGTTGACGACGACGCGCTTGACCCCGGCCGCGACGAGCCGGTCGATCGCATGGTCGATCAGCGGGCGGCCGGCCAGAGCGACCAGCGGCTTCGGCAAATGATCGGTGACGGGCCGCATGCGCATACCCAGTCCGGCGGCGAGCACCATGGCGGTTTCGGGCGCGGCGCTCATTGCGACAAGCCGGGCTCGGGAATGCGCCGCGCCGCTTGTGGAATGTGACGGTCGAGCCATTCCGCCAGCGGCGCCAGCGCGGGCTCCCGCAAATCCTGCTCCAGGAGCCGCCAAACGCGCGGGATGTGCGCGAGATAGGCGGGTTTGGCATCGCGCGCGCATAGCCGCGTGAAGATGCCGATGATCTTGCAGTTGCGCTGCGCTCCCAAGAGCGCATAGGAGCGCGCGAACGCCGCGCGGTCAAGCGCCGGGAAGGCGGCGAGGAAACGCTCATACATCGCTTCCGCCAAGCCGCTCGGCACATCGCGCCGCGCATCTTCGAGCAGCGAGACGAGATCGTAGCTCAGCGGTCCCAGCACCGCGTCCTGGAAATCCAAGAGGCCGCAGGCGGCGATCCCATCGCGGCCCGGAAGCCGCATCAGATTGTCGACATGATAGTCGCGCAACACCAAGGTCTCCGGCACCGCCCGTGCCAGCGGCAAAAGCGCGCGCCACAGCTCGAGATAGCCCGCGCGCAGCGCCGGATCGGTCGGCGCTCCCGCGATCGCCGGCAGATACCAGTCCACCAGCAGCGCCGCCTCGGCGAGGAGACGCGCCTCGTCATAAGGCGGCAGGAAGGCGGCGGATTCGCGCGCAAAGCGCCGATTGAGCGCGATCAGCACATCGACGGCGAGGCGATAGAGCGGCTCTTCCGCCGCGCCGCGCGACAGCAGCCGCGAATAGGTGTCGTCGCCGAAATCCTCGAGCAGCAGCAGTCCCGCCGCGATGTCCTCGGCGAGAATCCGCGGCGCGCTCAGCGCCATGCCCCGAAGGAGCCGTGCCACGGCGAGGAAGGGACGCACATCCTCCTGCGGCGGCGGCGCATCCATGAGCAGCGCCGTGCCGCGCGGCGCCGCGAGTCTGACATAACGACGGAACGACGCATCGCCCGCCAGTGGCGCGAGGGTCGAATCGCCCCAGCCGGCAGCGGCAATGAACGCCGCGATGTGTTCGGCGCGCTCAGCCATCGCCCAGGCCGGCCAATCGTGGCGCCCAGCTTGGGCCCGCCGCCAGCGTCGCCACGCGCGCTTCGCTGCTGCCGCCGGGCGCAAGATCGATTCTGAGGTGCTCCGCCGGCAAAAGCGGCCCGAGGCGGTCCGGCCATTCGATTAGGCTGACCGCCTCGGCGAAGGCGTCTTCGATGCCGAGCTCCAAGGCCTCTTCCGGCTTGCGCAGCCGGAACAGATCGAAGTGCCATACGGTCGGGCCGGCGGCGAAGGCGTAGACTTCAACCAGGGTGAACGTCGGACTCGGCACCTCCTCGGCGCCGGCGCCGCGGGCGCGGATGAAGGCGCGCGCAAAGGTGGTCTTGCCGCTGCCCAAGGGACCGGCCAGCGCGATCACATCGCCGCGGCGCGCGCGCGCGGCAATTTGTTCCGCCAGGCGGGCGGTGGCGCTCTCATCGGCAAGCTTGAGGACGCTAGAGATCGGAACCACGCATTCTCTTTTTAAGCCGAACAGCCGGCGCACCGCAACGGCTGCAACGCGTAGTTGCCATGCGGTCGCCGCGGGTCCGGCTGGCCGCGCCTTAGCGGCAGCGCGCCCGGCGCGCTAAGATCGCCCGCCATGGACGCGGCGGATCTCCGGATCTTCGAGGCGGTGGCGCGGCTCGGCGGCATGAACCGGGCGGCGGCCGAGCTGCACACCGTGCAGTCGAACGTGACGCAGCGCATCCGTCTGCTCGAAGAGGAGCTCAATGCGCCGCTCTTCCGCCGCCACAGCCGCGGCGTCGCGCTGACCGAGGCCGGGCGGCGTCTCCTGCCCTATGCGATTCGGGTGCTGCGGCTCATCGAGGATGCGCGGCGCGCGGTGGCCGATGACGGGACGCCGGAGGGACCGCTCGCCATCGGCTCGCTCGAGACCACCGCGGCGCTCCGACTCTCGCCGCTGCTGGCGAATTTCGTTAAGGCCTATCCGCAAGTCGATCTCGCGCTCCGCACCGGCACCACTGCGGAGCTGGTCGAGGAGGTGCTGGCGCATCGCCTCGACGGCGCCTTCGTTTGCGGCCCGGTCGATCATCCCGCGCTCGCCGGGGAAGTAGTGTTCCGCGAGGAGTTGGCGCTGTTGACGGCGCGCTCGGTGCGCAAGCTCGACGCGGTCTTTGCCAAGGGCAGTCTCGACATCGTCGTGCTGCGGCTCGGTTGCTCCTACCGCCAGCGGCTCGAGGAAATCCTGGCGCGGCGCGGCATCGTCCGCTTGCGCCGGCGCGAGTTCGGCACGCTCGAGGCGATTATCGCCTGCGTCGCCGCCGGGCTCGGCGTGACCCTGCTGCCGAAGAGCCTGATCGGCCCGGTCTGGCGCGCGGGCCGGGTGGCACTCCATGCCTTGCCGGCGGAGGAGGCAATCGTCGACACGCTCTTTATCCGCCGCCGCGACGGATTCGTCTCGAGCGCGCTCGCCGCCTTCCTGCAACAGGCCCGGCCGGCGCTCGCCGCGGCGGAGTGAGGGCTATCGCCGCGCCAGATAAGCCCTATCAGGCAAAACCATTTCTCCCGTTCTGCCGGCGCTCTTAGATAATTGAAGCACGCAGTCCCAACGACGCTCAGGAGGCATTGATGCCGATCGAGACCGGGTTGATGCGGCGCCTCGGATTGGCGCATCCGATCATTCAGGCGCCGCTGGCTGGCGGCGGCGATACGCCGGCGCTGGTCGCCGCCGTCTGCGAGGCGGGGGCGCTGGGCTTCATCGGCGCCGCTTATCTGACGCCGCAGCAAATCGCCGAAGCGGCGCGCGAAGTGCGGCAGCGCACGCCGCGGCCTTTCGGCGTCAACTTATTCGCGCCGTTGGCCCAGGCGACACTGCCGCCCGATCCAGGGCCGGCGCTGCGCCGGGTCATGCCGTTCTTCGCCGAACTCGGCCTGCCGCCGCCGGCCGCGCCGAATCCGCCCGAGGATTCCTTTGCGCAACAGCTCGCGGCGGCATTGGACAGCGGAGCTGCGGTCTTCAGCTTCACGATGGGCCTCCTGCCGGCAGCGGCGCTTGCCGCCGCGAGAGAGCGCGCCATGTTCCTGATGGGCACCGCGACCACGGTCGATGAGGCGGTCGCGCTCGAACGCGCCGGAGTCGATGCCGTGATCCTGCAAGGCAGCGAAGCCGGCGGTCACCGCGCCAGCTTTGCCGTTGACTTCGAGGCAGGCATGGTCGGCACGATGGCGCTGGTGCCGCAAGTCGCCGATGCCGTCGGCGTGCCGGTGGTGGCCTCGGGCGGCATCATGGACGGCAGAGGCATCGCCGCCGCCCTGGTTCTCGGCGCCGAGGCGGCGCAGCTCGGCACCGCCTTTCTCACCTGCGAGGAGTCGGGCGTGCCCGAGGCCTACAAGGCAGCGATCATGGCCGCGCGCGAGCATGAGACCGGCATGACCCGCGCCTTCTCGGGCCGCCCGGCGCGCGGCATCGTCAACCGCCTCATGAAGGAAGTGGGCGCTGACCCCGCCGCGATCCTGCCCTTCCCGCTGCAGAATGCGCTGACGCGCCCCCTGCGCAGCGCCGCCGCGAAGCAGGGCCGGGCGGAGTTTCTCTCGCTCTGGGCGGGCCAGGGATTGGGCCTCGCCCGCCGGCAGAAGGCGGCACAGCTGATCGAGCGCCTGGCGCGCGAAACCGCGGCGGCGATCGCGCGGATAGCGTGATATCAGGGATAGGCGGACTTGATTCGCAAGTTTCGCCTTCTTATCTGCGACCAAAGTCGCCGATGGGGCCACGATGAAGAGCGAAGTAGGCTCGTTTCGGACGCTGTATGAAGCGAACCACCAGCTGGTTTGGCTTCTCCTTGCACGTATGGTCGGGCTCCAAGAAGCCGAGGATTTGACCCAAGCCGTATTCACAAAGGCCGCGAACGCCCTGCCAACCTTCCGCGGCGACGGCCAGATATCGACCTGGCTCTATCGCATCGCCGTCAATGTTGCCGCCGACTGGCTGTGTAGCCGATCAACCCACGATGCCAAGCTAACGGTCCCGCTTCCTGACGAATCGGACGAGGACGTGCGCGCCGCGGCTATCGGCGCGGTGGATATCGATAGCCAGCCGTCTCCCGAACAGGAACTCGCCGACAAGGACATGCGCGACTGCATCCGCGGCGAAATCGGGAAACTTCCCGACGCCCATCGCACCGTCTTCATGCTCAGCGCCCTTGGCGGGCTGACCGACGACGAGATCGCTCAGACCCTCGGCATCAGTCGGGGCAATGCCAAGGTGAGGCTGCACCGGGCGCGGCAGGAGTTTAAGAAAATCATCGAAGCGCGGTGCGACTTCTACCGTAACGAGCTGTCCTGCAAGCCCACCTCGCCCGATTGTTGCGCTCCCTCGCAGCGATCGGACTGATCCAGCACGAGACGCTAAAGCCGTGTAACTTTTTCAGGGTCCTTCCCGTCTAAGGATTCAGACGAGGAGGTGACCAATCATGGAATACGCATGGTTCTTTCCGTTCGTCATGATCGCGCTCTGCGTGTTCATGGGGAGACGGTGGATGCGTGGCTGCTGCCGATAGATCGACAACACCTGCGCAAGTGTAACCCATATTCACGGGCACGACCGATGATGTCCTTCGCTGCACGACTCGATGAGTTGAAAACACCGATTTGGATCGCGCTGGCGATCCTCGGGTTCGTTTTTTGGTGGCCGCTGGGTCTCTTGATCTTGGCCTATACGCTATGGAGCGGAAAAATGGGATGCTGCGGAATGAACTTCGGCCGCTGGCGCGACGATACGAGCCGCCGGGCACGGGACTGGTGGCATGAGCCGCGAACCAGCGGCAACCAAGCCTTCGACGAATACCGAGCCGCGACCTTGCGGCGCTTGGAAGAGGAGCAGCTCGAGTTTCGGGAATTTCTCTCGCGCTTGCGGATGGCCAAGGACAAAGCCGAGTTCGACCAATTCATGACCGAACGCGACCTCCGATCAGAGCCGCAGCCGCAAGCCTGACGAATCCCGCAAACCGATTGAAATCGCGGTATTCATTGCAAGGGAGATGCAGCCGTGTACCAGAGCATCTCAGCACGTCTCATTTCTTTCTTTATCGTCATGATGGAGCCGCTTCAGGCGCTTGCTCAGACACAACTGCCGACCGCTCCGCAACCGCCCCAATGGTACGGGCCTGGTCCATGGTGGATGTGGGGCGATGGCTATGGGTGGCAGTATTGGTGGATTTGCCCGCTCATGATGCTGTTCATGATCGTCGTTTGTGCCGCCGTCTTCTTCATCGTTCGGCGCTCATGGGCTGACGGTCCGCATCATTGGGAACCGCCGTGGCGTGGCCCAAGCCACTCAGCCTTGCAGATTCTAAGCGAACGCTTCGCGAGAGGCGAAATCCAAAAAGACGAGTACGAGGAGAAGAAGGCTACAATTCTCTCCGGTGGACAGCGTTAGCAAGCGACCCTCTGCGCTTGATTTCCTCCGGTGTCACGGTACCGAATGAGCCGCGCGCTCAGGCCGAGCGCAAGGCCGGCGCTTCCTCCGCCGTGTCGAGGTCGAGAATGCAGGTGACGGTGGTGCCGCTGCCCGGCGCCGATTCGAGCTCGACCCGCCCGCCATGCAGTTCGATGAAGCTCTTGACGAGCGAGAGCCCGAGGCCCGCGCCCGCTTGGCGCATCTGCGGATGGCCGCGCTCGAACTTGCCGAAGATGCGCGCCTGATCCTCCTCGGCGACGCCGACGCCGGTATCGGCGACGATGAGCTTGAGCTGATCGCCCTCGCGCCGCGCCGCAAGCGTCACCGTGCCGCCCGCTGGCGTGAACTTCAGCGCGTTCGAGGTCAGATTGAACAGCGCCTGCTTCAGCCGCCGCTCGTCGGCGAGGATGGTGCCGATATCGGGCGGACAGTCGAAGTCGAGCTTGATGCCCTGACTGCGCGCGCGCTCGCGGCTCAAGGTGACGACGCTCGCCATCATCGCATGCACGTCGACCGCATGCGTCTCGATCTGCATGTAGCCGGCCTCGATGGTCGCGAGATCGAGGATGTCGTTGATCAGCGACAGGAGCTGGTTCGAGCTTTCGATGATGCCGCGCGCATGTTCGAGCTGGCGCGGGTTGAGGGCGCCGAAATATTGGTTGGCCAGGATCTCGGCGAAGCCCAGGGTGGCGTTCAAGGGCGTGCGCAGCTCGTAGGAGACATTGGCGATGAACTCGCTCTTGAGCCGGTCGGCGGTCTCGAGCGCCTCGTTGCGCTCGAGGAGCGCATGCTCGACGCGCGTCGAATCGGTAACGTCGAGATAGCTCAGCAGCACGTTGCCGTCGGGCAACGGCACCGTTGCCGCCTGCAGGATCGAGCCGTCGCGGCGCTCGAGCCGCGTGCTCGCGGCGGCATGCGACATCAGCCGGGCGATGATGCGGCGCTTTTGTTCCGGCCAATTCGCGCCGTCGTCGAAAAAGACGCGGGTCTTCTCCGCGATCTCCGCGACATGCGGTTCGCCCGCGAGATCCTCGGGCGCCAAGAGCCACATCTGGCCATAGGCCGGGTTCGACAGCTTGAGGCGTCCGTCGCTGCCGAAGACGGCGACGGCCTCGTAGAGATGGTCGAGCGTCGCGCGCTGGACTTCGATGAGGGTGTTGTAGGAGCGCTCGAGCGCGAGCTTGTCGGTCACGTCCTCGTAGGCGAAGGTCAGGCCGCCGAAGGGATGCGGGCTGACGAGCAGCCTGACTGTGCGCTCGTCCGGCAGGTGCAGCAGCTCTTCCTGCGGCTCGATGAGCGAGGTGAACATCGCGCGCTGCTGCTCTTTGAAGGCGCGGAAATCGACGTATTCCGGCAGCCGCCGCCGCTCGCGCAGCCGCTCCAGCACCTCATCGAGCGTGGGCTCGGTCTGCAGCCAATCCTCCTCCAGGTGCCACAGACGCGCGAAGGCGGTGTTGAAGAAGCTGACCCGCGTGTCGGGCCCATAGATGGCGATCGCCACCATGGCGTTCTCGAGCACCTCGGCATGCGCGGCGATGTGCCGGGCGAGCTCGCCTTCGGCGCTTTCGCGGTCGGTGACGTCGCGGGCCCAGCCGACGATCTCGTCCGAGCCGGCGAGCGGCGACTCGGTGATCTCGACCAGGCGGCGCGAGCCGCCGATGACGATGTGATGACTCTCGGTTTGCGCGGCGCCTTGGTCGCGGGCGAGCCCGGCGAGCGCCCGGCCGCCCTCGCCGATTGCGCCTGCCGCGATCTCGCGTCCTTCGGCGACGGCGCGTTCGGGTTGCGCATCGACGGCGGCGGCATAGGCGCGGTTGCAGTCGATGAGCTTCAAGTCCTTGTCGCGCCGCCACACCGGCAGCGCCAACGCATCGAGCACCCGGCGCAGGCCATCCTGCTCGCGTTCGGCCGCGGCGCGGGTCGCGCCGTCGAGGAACCAGACCAGATCGGCCGTCGGCGCGCCCTCAGCGCTCGCGACACGCCGGCCAACGACCTCGAGCGGCGCGCCGCTCCCCGCGAGTCGCGCGGCGAGGATGAAGGGCGCGCCGACCGTCTTCAGCCGCGCCACGGCGCGATCGAGCGCCTCGCGGCTTTTCGGCGCGAGCGCGGCCCGCACGCCCGCGAAGTCGCGGATGCCGGCGAAGGCCGCGATGGGACCGGGATCGAAGCTCTCGCCGCCTGTGGCGCGTGCGGCATAGAGCGCCGCCGGCACGCCCTTGAGCAGCGCGGCACTCTCGGCATAAGCTTCGGCGAGCCGCGCGCCCTCGCCCTCGGCCCGCGCCAGGCGCCGCGTCAGCCGCTGCAGCGCCACGACCGCCACTGCCACCGCGGCGATCACAACCAGCACCGGCGGCAGCACGACCGCCGTGGCGTCGAAGGCATAGGCAGGCACGGGCAGCAGCAGAGCCGCCGCGGTTCCGCCGAGCCCGAGCAAGACTCGCAACCCTACCCCCTTTCGCGGTCTGCCGATCCGCGACGATTATGGCTTGGTTGCGCTTGGCACAGGCGAAAAAAAGCGACTCGGGGGGCTGGACGGCCTCAGGCGAGCGCGTTGAAATCGTCGAGCAGGCTCGCGATCCGCCCGTCATCGAGCTGGTCCATGATGGCGCGGGCGCGCAGCGATGCCGCGACCAGGTCGAGGCTGCGGATGCGCTGCTTCACCCGGCCGATATTGGCCGGCGCCATCGACAGATCGCGGATGCCCAATCCCAGAAGAAGCGCGGTATAGCGCGGATCGCCCGCCATCTCGCCGCACAGGCTCACCGGCTTGCGCGCGCGCAGCGCCGCCTCGACCGCGAACTGGATGAGGCGCAGCACCGCCGGGTGCAGCGGATTGTAGAGATGCGCCACTTGCTCGTCGCCGCGGTCGATGGCGAGGGTGTACTGGATGAGATCGTTGGTGCCGATGGCGAAGAAATCGGCGAGGCTGGCGAGCGCGTCGGCGGCCAGCGCCGCGCCGGGGATCTCGATCATCACGCCCAAGGGCGGCAGGCGCGCCGGCAGCCGCACGCCGCGGCGGCGCAAGCGCCGCACCACTTGGTCCATTTCCTCGCGCACCTCGCGGATCTCGCCCGCGCTCGAGATCATCGGCAGCAGAATCCGCACCGGACCGTGCACCGCCGCCCGCAGCATCGCCGCAAGCTGAACATCGAGCAGCCGCCGCTCCTTGAGCGAGAGGCGAATCGCGCGCAAGCCCAGCGCCGGGTTGGCGGCTTCGCTCCCCACCATCGCCGTGAGCGGGGCGGCGAGCTTGTCGCCGCCGATGTCGAGGGTGCGAATGGTCACGGGCCGACCGTCCATGCCGCGAACCAGTGCGGCATAGGCGCCATATTGCTCGTCCTCGTCGGGAAGATCCTGCCGGTTCATGTAGAGAAACTCGGTGCGCACCAGCCCCAGTCCCATGGCGCCGGCGGCGAGCGCCTGCTCGAGTTCGCGCGGCAGCTCGAGATTGGCCTCGAGCGTGATCTCGACGCTGTCGCGCGTCACCGCCGGCAGCCGCGCCAGGCGCGCCAGGCGACGCTGTTCGCGCGCAAGCTCGTGCTGCCGTTCGGTATAGCGCTCGATCGTCGCCTCGGTCGGATTGACCACCACCAGCCCGGCGCCGCCGTCGATGATGATCGCGTCACCGGAATCGACCTGGCCGAGGAGCCCAGCGACGCCGAGCACCGCCGGGAGATTGAGCGCCCGTGCCATGATTGCCGTATGCCCTTCGGCCCCGCCCAGCACCGTCGCGAAGCCGGCGATGGAGCGCGGGTCGAGCAGCGCGGCGTCGGCCGGGCTCAATTCCTCGGCGATAATGACGGTGCCCTCGGGCAGGCCCTGGTAGGCGGCGTAAGGCGTCTTGGTGAGATTGCGCACCAGCCGCGCGCCGACGACACGAATATCGTCGATGCGCGCCGCGAGATAAGCGTCCTCCATGGCCGCGAAGCTGTCGGCGATGTCGGCGATCTCGATCTGTACGGCGCGCTCGGCGTTGACGCGCTCCTCGAGGATGCGGCGCTCGACCCCGCGTACCAGCCGCGAATTGGTCAGCATCGCCACATGGGCGTCGAGCAGGAAGCCGATCTCTTCGGCCGCCGCGCCCGGCAGCCCCGCGGCCTTGCCCTTGAGCTTGCGGAGCTGCTTCAGCGACAGCGCGAGCGTGGTGCGGAAGCGCTCGAGCTCGGGCGCGATCGCGTCGGCATCGAGCCGGTACTCCGGCACGGCGATCTCGCCGGCCTCGCTGACGAAGGCCGAACCCATGGCGACGCCGGGCGAAATCCCCAGCCCGTGCAGCACGCGTTCCGGCTTGGCCCGGGCCTCGTTACCCCTGCTCATCGAAGCCGCCGGCGATGAGTGCGGCGAGCGCCGCCACCGCGGCCTCGGCGTCGGGACCGGTCGCGCGCAGCTCGAGCGACGTCCCCGGGCCGGCCGCGAGCATCATCAGCCCCATGATCGAACGGCCGGAGACCGAAGTCCCGTTCTTGGCGACGGTGACCTCGACATCGAACTGCCAGGCGAGCTTGACGAAGCGGGCGGCGGCGCGGGCGTGCAGGCCGCGGCGGTTGCAGATGGTGACGATCCGCCGCGCCGTCGTGCCGTGGCCGGGCTTGCCCGCGTCATTCATCCGCGAACGTCGGCCAGCAGCTGCGAGGCGACATTGATGTATTTCCGCCCGGCCTCCTGCGCGCCGCGCACCGCATCGGCGAGGGATTCGGTCTGCCGCAGGCTCGCCAGCTTGATCAGCATCGGCAAATTGATGCCGGCGATGACCTCGATCTTGGCCTTGTCCATGATCGAGATCGCTAGATTCGACGGCGTCCCGCCGAACATGTCCGTGAGCACGACGACGCCGTCGCCGGTATCGACCTCGCTGGCCCCGCGCAGAATGTCCTGCCGGCGCTGCTCCATGTCGTCTTCGGGCCCGATGCAGATCGCGGCGATATTGCGCTGCGGCCCGACGACATGCTCGAGCGCCGCGACGAACTCGGCGGCGAGGCGGCCGTGAGTGACAAGCACCATTCCGATCATGCGATGTCCCTTATTGACTGCGGCGGCACCGCGGCGCCGGACAATCCGACGGTCTCGCCGGAGCGGTCGAGGTCGCGATGCGCGAGGTCGACCGGCCGTCCCTTGGCTCTGAACCACGCGGCCAGGCGCTCGGCGACATAGACCGAGCGATGGCGGCCGCCAGTGCAGCCGATGGCAATGGTAAGATAGCTCTTTCCTTCCCGCTCGAAACGCGGCAGCAGCTCGTCGAGCCAATGGCACAGCTCGTCGAAGAGCCGCGGGAAATCGGCATCGGCCTCGATGAAGGCGCCAATTGCGGGATCGCACCCGGTCTTGGGGCGCAGCGCCGCGACGTAATGCGGATTGCGCAGGAAGCGCACGTCGAACACCAGATCCGCATCGCGCGGCAAGCCATGCCGGTAGGAGAAGGAAGTGATGAAGATCGAGATGCGCTGTTGGGCGCGCGCGAAATTGCCCTGGAGGAGACGCTTCAGATCGCCCGGGGTGAGCGTCGACGTATCGACGACCAAATCGGCGCGGTCGCGCAGCGGCCAGACGCGCTGGCGCTCGAGCCGGACGCCGTCCGCGACCGGACGGTCGTCGGCGAGCGGATGGCGGCGCCGCGTCTCGGTATAGCGCCGCACCAGAAGATCGTCGTCGCAGTCCAAGAAGATCATGCGCAGATCGAGGTTGTGTCCAGCGATCAAGTGATCGAGCGCTTCGAGCAAGGCCGGCACGGCAAAGTCGCGCGTGCGCACATCGACCCCCACCGCCAGGGGCGCGCGCCCGAGCTGCGAGCCGACGAGGCTGGGCAGCAGCGACAGCGGCAGGTTGTCGACCGCCTCATAGCCCATATCCTCGAGCGCCTTCAATGCCGTGGTCCGGCCGGCGCCGGACATGCCGGTGACGACGATGAGGCGGCCGCAGCCGGCAGGCAAGGGCTCGCTCATGACGCGACGCGGGCGCCCACGCCGAGCGACACCCGCAGCGCCCGCAGCGCCAGCCTGAGCTTGGCCGGTGTCGCCGCCGAATGGGGCCACAGTGCGAGGAGCGGGAAGGACAGGCCTTCGAGCTCGCAGAACCGCGGCTCGGGCAGGCGCTCGACCGCCGCTTCCGGAACCAGATCGATAACCAGGCGCAGCGCCGCCCAAGCGACGCTCGGCACGCGCAGAATGCCGACGCCGCGAACCTCGAGGTGGCCGGCGATGGTTCCGGGCGCACTCATCCGCAGCGCGGCGCCGAAACGCCGCAATTCCGTCTGGTCGTCCGCGACGAGTCGTGCGCCCTCGTCAATCAGGCGCAAAGCGAGCTCAGACTTTCCGCTGCCGGATGGGCCGCGGAACAAGATTCCGTCGTCGCCGAGCGCCACCGCAGTGCTATGGACGCGGATCATTGGCAGAGTTAGGTGCGCCGGCGCAGGACTAAAGTCAATGGTTTGGCAGTGCACCCAAACATCGTCGCATGTGGTCCCCAACCAATAGTTGATTTTTCACGGAATTGTCACAATCCCTGGGGCGCCATAGCTAATGATATTGCTCTGCAACCTGGGAAAAGGCCGAATCCGCGGTTAACTCGCGGCACTGCGGCAGATCAGCGCGCCGGCAGCCGCACGATGAAGCGGGCGCCCAAGACCTTGCCCCCGGCATCGCTGCGGTTCTCGGCGCGGATCGTGCCGCGATGCGCATCGACGATCTGTTTGGAGATCGACAGGCCAAGACCCGAGTGGGTCCCGAACTTCTCGCCGGCGGGGCGCTCGGAATAGAAGCGCTCGAAGATCGCTTCGAGCTTGCCGGGAGGGATGCCGGGCCCATCGTCCTCGACCGTGACCGCGACGGCGTCGCCGCGGCGCTGCGCCGCAATGCGGATGGTCCCGCCGGCCGGGCTGAAGGAGACGGCGTTGGCGATCAGGTTGCGAAAGACCTGGACGAGCCGGCTCTCGATGCCGAGCACGACGAGATCGGCGGCCGGCGCCCCC
>JGI12269J14319_10002456_pt1 | contig 17885 bp, 15 predicted proteins | sample PeaSoiSIISIP2007_FD_14319 | JGI IMG/M metagenome (IMG submission 14319) | reverse complement strand
GCAGCGCTGGCAGTTGTAGAGCCGGTAGGTCGGTGGCTGAAGCGGCCCCAATGCCCCTCCCCAAGCACTGGACAGCGCCGGGCAAGGCAGGCATAAAGGAGCTGCAAACACGCCTGCCAAGGCGCTGCGCACCGAGGGCCCGGGGTTCGACGCCAATCAAACGTCCCGGGCCTTCGTCTATTTGCTTACTTGCCCTGCAGCATAGCGGAAGGCTCGAAATAGTTGCCTTGCCGTAGCACGCCCATGACCACCGCACTCGCCCCAAAACCAGTCTGCGCACCTGACGGTGCGCAGACTGGGCTTCGGCTTTGCCGATGTAACGAACAACAAGAAGGGACCGGACGGTCCTCTGATAGGGATCAATCAGCGGCGGTTGACTTAAAGCGTTGAGGGGACAATCCGCACCTCATCGCCAGATTTACACGGTTACTGACCGCCATCTACACCTTGCGGCCATCGAGAACGAGCACGCCAGCGACGAGGCGTTTCTCGCGCGCCTGAAGGCGATTCCGACCGCGGGCTTCTCGGAGCAAGACACACTATCGCACCAGGTTCTGCTGCATACGCTCCAGCAGCGCGTCAAAAACTATCGGTTCAAGGAATACGAGATGCCCGTGAGCCAGATGGACGGCCCGCAGGTCCACCTCGCCGATCTCCCGCTGGCCGTCCCTTTCGATTCGGTGAAGCAGTATGAAGACTATATCGCCCGTCTCCATCAGATTCCGCGCGTATTCACTCAGACCGAAGAAGTCCTGCGCGCCGGCATGAAGGATCATCTCATGCCGGTGCGCTTCCTCCTCGAGAAAGTCCGCATGCAGTGCCGGGGCGTCATCGCGGCAGACCCGTTCCTGCTGCCCACCAGGAAATTTCCTGCCAGCATCTCGCCGGAAGAGCAGCAACGCCTGAGCGCAGCGATTACCGAGGTAGTCGTCAACGAAGTGTTGCCCGCATACCAGGCTTTTGGCAGTTTCATCACCAATGAGTACGCTCCCTACGGTCGCACCATGCTCGCCGTCACGTCGCTGCCGGGGGGTGAGCAGCGCTATCTGAACGACATCCGTAGCCGCACCACCGTCGACAATCTCACTCCCGAGCAGATTCACCAGATCGGCCTGCGCGAGATCGATCGCATTCAGACCGACATGCTGAGCATTGCGCAGCAGGAAGGCTTCGCGGATTTGGCATCCTTCCGCGAGTCGCTTAAGACTAACCCCAAGTACATACCTGTTTCCGCCGAACAGATCGTCGATGATTTCCGCAAGTACATCGCACAGATGCAACCTAAGCTTCCAGAATTGTTCGGCTTTATCCCCGGCTCGCCGGTCACTGTGGAGGCCATCCCCGAATTCCAGGCGGCCATGGCCACGCACTACCAAACCGGTACGCCCGATGGCAGACGCCCGGGCCGCGTGGTCGTGGCGACCTCCAACTTCGTACAACGCACGCTCATCAACGACGAAGCCATTGCCTATCATGAGGGCATTCCCGGGCATCACATGCAATTGTCGGTGGCGCAACGACTGTCCGGCCTGCCAAAGTTTCGCCAGCACGGGGGTAACTCCGGATACGTCGAGGGTTGGGCGCTGTATGCCGAACAACTCGGCAAAGAGGTCGGTTTCTATCAGGACCCCGTCAGCGACTACGGCCGCCTCGGCAGTGAGCTGTTTCGCGCTGTGCGCCTCGTCGTGGATACCGGCATCCATTCCAAGGGGTGGAGCCGCGATCAGGTGGTCGACTTTCTCCGCAAGTCCGGTGCCATCGACGAACCCACCATCCAGTCTGAAACGGATCGCTACATCGCTTGGCCGGCGCAAGCGCTCTCTTACAAACTGGGCCAACTCAAGTTCCGCGAACTTCGCGATCGCGCCCAAAAAGAATTGGGACCGAAGTTCGACATTCGCCGATTTCACGACGAGATGCTGAGTGGCGGTGTCCTGCCGCTCGACCTGTTGGAATCCCGGACTGATGGTTGGATCCGGGCAGAGAAGTTGGGGCCGAAATCCGCCTCAATCAATTAGACCGGACGCCCGACACGGGTACGTCACACCGCGCGTATAGCGCTTTCAAACCAAAGACGTTGAGGCGGGTTCGTAGGGTGTAACTCCTGACGGACAGGACCACTTGGGAGTAGAGTTTTTCGACAGGAGACGCTCGATGTGCGATTCGCTCAATGTGTGACCCCGTGCACTCGGCATTCGCGGTTGTATTTCATCATTTCTGAAGGGTTCTGAATCAAATCAGCACGGCTCGTCCGGGCTGAGAACGCGTCTTCGATCCAGAGAGCCAGTTCCTGCGCAGAGGTTGGTGCTGTCCAGCAGCGGGAGTAGCAATTTTGATGACCACTAATCCAGTTGGCCTCCAATCTCGGCGGAAGGTAGGCTGCGTTGCCAGTGCTCGGAAGGGCAATCCCGATTAGGCCGCTCGGCGGGGAGCTTCCGCGATACCCTCACCGACGAATCTTTCGACGTCCAGGTAGAGTTGCCCCAACTCACCGGCGCCCATCCGGTATAGAATCCGACCGTATTGATTGCCTCGGTGTCGCCGTTGGGATTCCGGCTCAGCGGACCGGAATAGGGCGAGTACAGCCGCGACTGATTCTGATCGACCAGGGTGTACTGCGCCCCAAGCAGCATCGGCCAGGTACTCGACGGCGCCGCCACCGCCGCGGGTATGGGCGCATTTGTGCCGTCGGAATCGGCGGCACAGACCATGCGCACGGCTATCAGCCCGAGCCCGAAGGTCCAGCACAGGTGCAGCCGCAGTAGAGCGGTGGCCTTGTTGTTCATTCTATCTCGCTCAAATACCTGGCAAGCCTGCTATAGCATGCGTGTATTAATTCTCGACTTCACCGAAACGGGCGCAGACTCGAATGCGCGAGCGCCGTATGCGCGGGCAGGTCGAGGCGATCGAGCGCGCACTGAAGGCTGGCGCCGATTGCGCCAAAGTGATGTAGTTGGCCGTGTCGCGGCGCGGCGCCGCTAGCAGCCTGATGGCCGAGCCGCTCGAGGATCACATTTGCATGCACGTTTCGGATGCGGCGCGCGATCGGGATCGCGAGCGCGCTAGAGGCGCGAAGCATTTGATCGACGTCGTGCACGCCTATCTGAGATGGGCCCGGCTGCCGCTGGCCGGTCGGAGCAGCGGAGGAGACTTGAGGATGCTACGACCGGCGTGGCCGTTTGCGTGCCTGGACACGCTTGCGTGCCGGGCGTCTCTTAGATGCACCTTTCTTCGGCAGGCGCTTGATGGTCCTGCCTTTCGCGGTGTTTTTTCGTGCGGCAGCAGTTTTTCGGATTGAACCTTTCTTTGCCCGATGCGGCTTGGTCTTCCGGGATGCGGCGCGCAAATGCGCCAGCCGCGAGAAATAGCGGCGCATCGGCTCGAAGTAGGACTGCTCCCAACCGCCTTGCTCATAGCTCATGTGGCCATCAGGCACATTGCTGTGGATCAGCGTAAGCCGAGTGCCTTCAGCGGTGCTCTGCAGTTGCACCGTAACCATGGAGTCGGGGTCGGCCTGGGCAAATTGAGTCGTGCGCCAAGTCTGAACGATGCGCTCGCCGGGCACGAGTTCGACATTGGTACCCGAAATGTAACCATCCCAAGCCGTGACCTGCGCGCCGGGTTGGCTCGACATCACTGCTGCACCGCCGGTCATGGCGCTATGACGGCGAGTATCGAGCCACGCCCTGTAGATCGCCTCCGGCGTTGCAGGAAGTACGGTTGATAACGTGAATTGATACGCCATAACCTATCCTCTTTTAGAGAGCATAGCGCGCCGGCGGCCAAAGTCACTTCGCGGCGGTCTATGACTGGACCGAGAGTTGTTGCGTAAGCGGCGGTAGCTAACTTCAAGTGGTCTCAGGCCGGAAGTAAGACGTGGAGCGATGGTTCACGGTGAATAGAAGTGGCTCTGCATTCCCAATGCACGGGGACGCCGCGAGCTTAGAGTCCCCTTCGGGGATGGTGGGAACCCCTCGCCTTCAGGCGAAGCGGAGGATCGTGTAACGTGGTCGAGTGCGACACTACTGCCTGGGAGCGCACACGAAGAGCGACCTGAAGGTGCATCTCGTGTGGATCCCAAAATACCGCAAAGAGGTGCTGACCAGGGAGGTCGCGATACGTGTGCGCAACCCGATCAGGCAGATTGCTGTGGAACATGAGCTGGAGATTATCTCCGGCAAGGTCTCACGAGACCATGTTCACGTCTTCGTGAGCTATCGTCGGACGCAGAAGATCAGCGTGATCATGCGGTGGCTCAAGGGGACGAGTTCGCGGATGTTGCTGCAGGAGTATTCGCATCTGAGGAAGAAGTTCTGGGGTCGGCACCTGTGGGCGAGGGGATATCTGGCAATCAGCTCTGGTACCATTACGGATGAAATTATCAAGCAATACATCGATGAGCAAGAAGGCGAACAAGTTGCTGACGACAGTCGATTTACAATCCACGAGGAATAAGCCTCGTTTCATAGGCGAGAGTTGTTTAGTCCGAGGAACTCACGACGAACCACTACCCGGATGGCCGAAATGTGCGTTCGACTAACAAATATTAATGCAATCAAAGGTCTATCTATGTCGGCTACCCCGCTTTCGGCTTTCGAATGAAAGAGCATGGGGGGAAGCGACCAAAGCTACAAATATTTGGCCCGTTGTCGCGTGTCGGTGGGTGCCGAAATTGTCAAGCGTCATGGATTATATAGAGCGGTGTCGGTCCTGCCGGATCTAGAAGCCCCTCAGATACTCTTGAAGTGTGGTGGCCAATAACTTGCACCGCGCTTGGTGCGCGAAAAAATGACCCGCTTGGATGAATTTAGCAGGGCCCCGACGACGGTCTGAACCCGCTATCAACCCGCGGCGCTGGGCGCTGGAGCGGGCGTCGGATCATCTCGGTCGTGGCGCTGTGCGCACGCGCAACCGTGACTCTAGCCAAGCCTTAATGGTGGTCTTCGGAAGCGCCCAAGCCTCATCGGGCGCCCCCAGCAGGCACTCCCGACTAAAAGACGGAGCCAACAATACTACGCGCCGCGAAGTGTGTCCCACCGCAGCTTGATAATCGCGCTTGCGAGTCACCAGAGTTAGTAGATTCACAGCGAGCGTCTTCAGCGCGATGCTATAGATGGGCGTGTAGGCCATCTGTACGGACGCGTCCAGCCAGACCCGCTGTCTGAAGTTAAAATGCTGGCGTCCTTGACGATCAATGAAATAACGAAAGTCATCATTCCGGAGGACGCATTTCGATTGCGCCTGTCGACTTGATGATCGACGGCGATCGATTCCGATGGATTGCGATTCCTTGCGAGGTGACGGAGGGGAATCGATCAGTACAGTAGGCACCACAACGGATCGATCCAGATTGCGCGAGCCCCGGACTACCGCACCGTAGTTGATATTCATATAGGTTTTTGTGAGATCAGAGTGAAACCATATCCTGCTACAATTGTAGCAGATGTATATGCTACAATTGTGGCAGATATTATGTAGTTCTGTCCCATACGATGTGCAATAGTCCATTCGAAACCGATATGGTGCTCACGGTCAACATATGGCTATCTAGGCATATCCGGATAGAAAGAGGCATACGGCCGTGAGTATCTCCGGCAAGGCAGCCGTCGCGCAGGCCGCAATGGCCGCTGTGGAGCCGCTTGTCGAATTGCTCCTTGAATTGCGGGTGACTAGCCCGGAAGCGGAAAGTCTGCTGCGCGGCGTATTCGTCCATAAAACGCGCGAATGGCTGGCGCGGCAAAGTGCTAGCACCTCTGAGCCATCGGACGTTCGGATATCGTTGGTGACGGGCGTGCATCGGAACTTTGTGCGGCGCATTCTCGCTGAGCCACCGAAGATTGCAGATGCGCGAGAACAAAAAAGCAATCGTGCCAACCGACTGCTTCAAGCCTGGTATTCCGATCCCGTTTATCTTGACACTAGCGGAAAGCCGCGAGACTTGCCGGAGAAAGGAAACAGACCGAGTTTTCAATCGCTTTCGACAACTTACGTGCCTGGCGCCGCTCCGGGAGTCGTATTAGATCAGCTAAGGCGAGCGGGATCGGTGCAGACGCTGTCTGAGCATAGAGTGCGCGTGCGCGGGCGCACCTTTCGTGTTCACGGGTTCAATCTGAGTGGCATCGCAGAAGTCGGAAGCCGGGCGCGCGAGCTGCTGGAAACACTGAAACACAACGTGCAGCAGCCGGACTCTCGTCGCTTTTGCGACTCAATGCGCGTGATAGAAATCGAACGGGGGAGAATCCCGGCCGTGCGCGACATTATCAGTCGTCGTGCCACAACGTTTCTCGCTGGGATGGAGCACGAACTCGCGGTTGAGGCGAACAGGTCTCGGCGTGCTAAACAAAAGGGACGTATTAAAGTTGGGCTGACAGTCTATCAGACGGAGCGCTGGCCAAAGTAGGAATGACCGGAGGCAGTCGTGGCAAGGGCAAAAGGGCGCGAGAAGAGAGACCGAGGGAAACAGCAGCATCTCCCGAATGTTCAGTGGCCGGGGGATTCACAGGATATGGCGATGCGAGATGCGCTGGCGATTGAACTTCTTACTGCATGTATGGCGGCGTTGAGAAGTTATGGGCTGGGCGAGACAAGGTTGGCCGAGTTAGCGCGGGAAGCGGTTATTGGAAAATCATCACGCATGGATAGCGCAAGAGCTGTACTCGAGGCGGCTCAACAGCTCGCGGAAATGATAGCCAAATGGGGTGAACATCCAGCGTTTTTAGACGCGTCGGGGCGCCCGGCTGTATTGAGCATCAACGGGCGGAAATCTTCCTTTGGATCGCTTGCTACTGAATTTTTTCCAACATATGGGATATCCGACGTTGTGGATTTCGGATGCGAAGCGAATGCGATGGAGAGAGTTGGCCAAAACAAGATCGCCAGACTAAACGATTGCGTTGTTTTTACTGGGAACTCGTTCCTAATACTCGCGCATTCGGTACGGACGGTGCGGCGATTCTTGAGCACCGCGAACTTTAACCGACATCCGCGTATCGCGATTGCTAGTGGACGGCCTGACCGCACATCTTCCGGTGAGATATCGGATAAGGATTTCTCCGAGTTTATACGAGTGATGCGCCCGCAAATCAGCGACATGGTCGAAATGAGCAATCGGTGGTTAGGCCAGCGAGCAAAGCCGTCGAAGAATGGGAGCAAAAGAAAGAAGATCGCAGGAGTACAGGCTTTTCTTTTCTGCGATCAGTGACTCGTGGATATTGGACGCGCACGGAGCCGTAAACGCGAATTGGCAAACGCGATCATTGCTTGGTTTGCGCGAGTGCCACGCGCACGGGGCCCAAGCTGGAAGATCTGCATCACTGTACTGACCTGCCGGGTTTCTTCGGCCCTAAGGCCCCTTAGGAAATGGCCATATCGGGACTGGTTGTGGATAGCTTCCGTTTGAACTCTGCCGGCGTGAGCTGCCCGAGACTCGAGTGTGGTCGCACCTCGTTGTACAAGTCCACAACAGAACGCCCATGTTACCGAGTCGCGAGTAGTCCTATACTAATGGCATCCGTGGTGTGGCCGCTCGGCGTACATTTTTGGCGCCTTCACGAAGGAAGAGCAAGCAGTATTTCGATGCGCGCTCGAGTGCGCCGAAGTCGCCCGCTCGCTCGAAGTACCGCAATGGATGTTTGATGCGGCTGCATGCTGCCGCATATCCCTGGTGGAGACCGCGAGTGTCAGCGTCGATACCCTGCGCGAGTTCGATCGGCTGATCCGTGCGGCAATGGGCGCCAACGAGAGCGGCGTGCTACAAGCCGAGCACCCTACGTTACCCGATGCGGGAGGTGCTTGTGCGACACCGAAGAGATCCAGGACCGCGCGATCAGCTGACGATGTTTCATCCGCTGGCGACGACTCCGCAGTAGGGGAGCCTTGCGGTAGAGGTTCGCGAGCAGACTCTGAAGCTGTTGGCACGACTTCTGCACACACATCGTCTCACTCGACCTGGCGGGCGCCGCGCCGCACGGGAGGTGCGCGATGAGTGAGAAGATTCACCCGCAGCACCTGTCGCGCAAGGCGATGCTATACGTGCGTCAGTCCTCGGCATTTCAAGTCTCGCACAACCTGGAGAGCGGCAAACTCCAGTACGCGATGCAGACGCGACTTCGCGACCTGGGTTTTGCTGAGATCGAGATCATCGACGAGGATCTCGGCCGCTCGGCGGCCGGCACGGTTGCGCCCAGCGGCTTCGAGCGCATGGTCTCTGAGGTCAGCCTCGGGCGCGTTGGAGCGGTCGCCGCACGCGAAGTGTCGCGCTTTGCGCGCAATAGCCGCGAGTGGCAGCAGCTCGTGGAGGTCTGCCGTATCGTCGATACAGTGTTGATTGACCAAGAGGCGGTGTACGCCCCACGAGCGAGTAACGATCGGCTGCTCCTTGGACTGAAGGGCAGCCTCAACGAGTACGAACTCGACCTGTTGCGCCAGCGCTCGCTCGAGGCCCGGCGCGCAAAGGCCAAGCGCGGTGAGTTGATCGTGATGGCTCCCGTCGGCTTCCGCAAGAGCGAGGATCAGCGCTTCGAGAAGGATCCGGATCGGCGCGTGCAGGAGGCGATCCGTTTGGTGTTCGATCAGTTCGAGCGGATCGGCTCGGTACGCCAGACTCTACTGTGGTTTCTCGAGCACGGCCTGCAGCTGCCGGCCACGACTGCGTGCGGGGAGATCTACTGGAAGCGTCCGGCCTACGGCACCCTCTACCAGATGCTGACGAACCCGATCTACGGTGGCGCCTACGCGTACGGCAAGAGTGAGGGCGGCACGCACTACGTGGACGGGGAGGCATGCAAGTGCGCCCCCAGGAAGCCGCGCGAGCGGTGGCTGGCGCTGATCCCTCAAGCCCATGAGGGCTACGTGGACTGGGGACGCTTCGAGCGCATCGGGCATGCGATCCGCGCGAACCTGCAGCTGCCCTCTGCCTCCCGCCACCACGGGCCGGCTCGCACTGGCAGCGCAGTATTGGCGGGTCTGCTACGTTGTCGGCGCTGCGCAGCAAAGCTCACGGTGCAGTACACTGGCCCCCATGGCGATGTAGCACGCTACGCCTGTCACCGTGCATGGCTCGATAAGGGTCAGCCTCGCTGCATCAGCTTCGGCGGTGCGCGGGTCGATGTGGCGGTAGCCGCCGAGGTATTGCGCGTGGTGCAACCGGTCGCGATCGAGGCAGCAATCTTGGCATACCGAGACGAAGCGACGAAGCAGGATGAGGTGCGCGGTGCTCTCGAGCGCGATCTCGAGGCTGCCCGCTACGCCGCTCAGCGCGCCCAGCGCCAGTACGACGCTGCTGATCCCGAGAACCGGCTGGTTGCCGATGAGCTCGAACGGCGCTGGAACCAGGCACTCGAGCGTGTGCGCGAGATCGAGCAACGCATCGCGCTGCACATGGGTGCGCACGCCACCGATCCGGTCCCGACGGCTGAGGAGTTCTCAAGTCTCGCCGAGCGGCTCGAAGAGCTCTGGGACAGCCCCGACACCGATGCCCGACTGCGCAAGCGCATCGTACGTGCGTATTTCGCGCAAGGAAGGCCAGCGATTCACGGCAAGGCGGTCCATGGTTTCACGCCATGTCGGTCCATTGCTCGTGATGCAGGACGTGTGTGACTTTCTCTCAGTGCTGAACCCCCGTCAACGGTGCAGCGGTTATCCACGGGCCCGCGCGCAGGCTTATTAAAGCCCATGCGCGCGGGACGGTGGGTAACCGGAAGGGATGAGCGGGATCGGAGGGTTTTGGGCTTTTCTGGGATTTCTGTAACACGGCGGCCTCCTATAACGCTCCAGGAGCGGCGATCTCGATCGACCCGGTAGGTCGGGGTACCCCCATTTTTGGCGTTTTTGGCCCGGAGCGCCTTGAGCTTGCGGATCGACTCACCGCTTAAGTCCAAGTGATAGGCGTTGTGAATTACGCATCGTACGGTCGCTGATCCACGAGGTCATCGTTGATCTAGACACGGCGGCGAGCGAGGTTGTGCTCGTTATCCACTGGAAAGGGGGCCTGCATACGCAGATACGCGTGCCGCGACGGCGGCGCGGGCAAAACAGCACGCACACCGCACCGGCCACGCTTGATGCGGTGCGGGGGCTCGCGCGCATTTGTCCCGATGCGTTCATCGCCAACATGATCAACCGCAACGGCCTTCGTACCGGGCGCGGCAATTTCTGGACACGTGAGCGCGTGACCGCGCTAAGAAGTCATCACGAGATCCCGGTCTACTCCGCCGAGCAACGCACTCGAGACGGCTGGTTGAATCTCACGGAAGCAGCGCGCCTCATCGGTGTGAGTGCTCGCACGCTGCGGCTTGCCGTCGAGCGCGGCGAGTTGGCCGCCGAGCATCCTCTGGCCGACGGCCCGTGGATCTTCAATCGGCAAACTCTGCAGGCAAATGAAGCCACAGAGCTCGCCGCGCGCGCCCGGGCACGGCGTGGCAGCCCGGCGGTACCAGCCGATCAGCAGCTACTGTTCGATCAATCAATGACATAGCGAGGTGAGGCAGTATGAAGACGGGTTGTACTGGCGCCGGAAGTCTTCGATCAATATCTTTGCATCAATCCTCTTCTTGAACCACTGCATGCTCAAGCACTCGTCACGGAAATTGCCGTTGAAGGACTCGTTCGAGCCGTTCTGCCACGGTTTTCCCGGATCGATGCAGGCTGTGTCGATGTTCGCCTGGGTGAGGCAGCGCAGAATCGCTCTGGAGATGAACTCCGGTCCGTTGTCCGAGCGCAAGTATCTGGGCGCTCCGTGAACGCTCACGAGCTTGGAGAGTACCTCGATGACTCGGGCGGACCGGATGCTGCGGCCACGTCGATCGCCAGGCACTCCCGCGTCTACTCATCGATCTCCGTCAGGCACTTGAGCTGCTGCCCATTGGCGTAGGCATCGAACAGAAAGTCATAGGCCCATACCTGGTTCGCGCCCGTTGCCGGCAACGGGCGCGGGCGACCTGTGGCCACATGTCGCCGCGGCCGCTTTCTCGGCAGCTGCAGCCCATGCAGCCGCCAGAGCCGATGAGCGCGGACTGTGCCCATCACGTGGCCACGACGCGCCGGGAAGACCTGGATGCGTCGATAGTCGTAGCGCGGATACTGCGCGGCGAGCTCATGCATCACCGCTACGGCCGGCGCATCCCGCCGCGTCAGCTGCGACTGATAACGCAAACTCGATCGAGCCACCGACATCAGCGCGCACGGTCGCCGTACCGACAGGCCACCTTGACGAAGGTAGACTACCTGTCGCCGGCGCACGGGCGCGCCTACGCATTTTTTTGCGGCCACCTCGCGCATCAGCTCGATCTCTAGATCCCGCTCCGCCACCAGCTTCTTGAGCTTGGCGTTTTCCTGCTCAAGATGGCGTAGCCGCTTCACATCCACCGGCTCAAGCTGCCCGAAGCGCTTGCGCCAGGCGTAGATCGTGACGTCGCTGATCCCATGCCTCTTGGCCACCTCCGACACCGGTGCCTGGTCGGCCTCGCGCAGGATCTTGACCATCTGTTCTTGGCTGAACCGTACCTTCTTCATGACTCCTCGCTTGCCCGGGAGCCATTTTCCCAAAGTTCGATCAGGTCCGAAAATCGCAGCTAGGCAGGTCACGATGCCGTTAACTTTCCTAGCTTCATATACATTCTTCCCAACATCCCGTTAATCAAACAAAACCTGTGCGCCATCCTCTTGGGCTCTTTCGAGGATGTTTTGTTGCATCTGCGCGACATATCTGATATTTCCATTATAGACAACCGTGACGCAGATCTCGGACTTTTGTCCCCTTATGTTAAAGTTCTCGCAATAATCAAGAGGTTAGCCAGAAACCAATGAACATATTTTGAATTGACATAAGCAGCGACAAGATTTACCTTAACGTTGCTATAAGAATTGAAACGCTCCGCGAGGGCGAGTGGATACGAGCGACGAACAGGGAGCTGCCGTGATCGATGCGATCGAAGCCGTGCTTCGACCGCTTATGCCGCTATTCCGAAACTTCGGGGCCACGCACCACGATCTCTCACAAATGCTTGCTCGGCTGTTTGTGTACGACACGGCGGAGATACTCCAAAAGGAAGGACGCCCAACGACCGTTGGTCGATTAGCCTTAATGACGGGGTTGACGCGCGGAGAAACTGAGAAACATCTGGCTGAGCGGCGTATTGGGATAAAGCGGCGGTCGCTGAAAGCATCGGCGCTAATGACCCCCGCGGCAGTACTCACAGCCTGGAATACAGATGCAAGATTTTCCACGCCATACGGTGTAGCGCTTGATCTATCCCTTAATCCGTCGGGACGCCAACGCACTTTTGCAGATCTTGTAACAGCGTCCGCACCTGACACCGACCCAGATTCGATGCTTGATCAACTGCTAGCGGCAGGCTGCGTAGAAGTGCACGAGCAAGATTTCGTCCGCTGTACGAACCGAGCCTATATCCCTGCTGGGGTGAGTGTCGAGCGCATAACGAGGATGGGAAGTGCCCTGGGCGCACTCGCGGCGACTTTGACTCACAATCTCCTGGAGGAATCCCCAGTTGGATATGTGGAGCGCGCTGTTCAGACGGATTTTCCGGTTTCGAATGATGGCCGGCGCGCTATACGAGAGTGGCTTGTCGTTGACGGCACTCGGTTTCTGGAGACGCTCGACGCATGGATGACGTCGAGCAAAGCAGAGTTAGAAGCGTCGAGCGGTCAGCGAGTAGGCGTCGAGTTTTTTATGTATGACGCGCCAATGGAAGCTTCGGCAACGACCGAGATTCAGGCGGCAGCGAATCATTAATGGGGAGGGGAAAGGAATTCGCAATGGCTAAAATATCTACAGTAATTGGACAGGGTTTCGCGACTCTCTTGATGGTGGGCCTCGGATGTACCGCCAACGGTGAGACCCCCAATGACGTTGTTGCGATTGGGCCATTGGAGCTAGTGGAGGCGACGAGTGTAACCGTGCTCGCGCGGTCTTATCGCATCAATGACACGGCCGGTCTTGTTGTCGGCGATAAGGTAGCCGTGCACGGATCCTTGCAGCCGGACGGTTCCGTGATGAATGCTTGGGCGGAGTCGCTAGGTGCGTATACGGCAGGATCGGATCCTGTGTTCGAAACGGGCGTAGTTACCGGCGTCAATGAATCGTTTGGCCGATTGACCATCGGCGATAGCAAGATTGATTATACGGCGACGTTGTCCGGGTCAGAGTCTGCTGCCCCTGCTGTGGGCGAGATGATCGCCGTAACCGGAATCCAGCCAACATTGGGTGGAGTGATTCTGGGTACGACCACTAATGCGGGAACTACGGAAGTACAAATAGCGTTGGCAGGTACCGGTGTCCGAGGAGGGATAGCCATCGCGGGCATTACCGGCACCAGCCGAACGACCGCGGGCATTACCGGCACCAGCCGAACGACCGCGGGCATTACCGGCACCAGCCGAACGACCGCGGGCATTACCGGCACCAGCCAAGCGACTGCGGGCATTACCGGCACCAGCCGAACGACCGCGGGCATTACCGGCACCAGTCAAGCGACTGCGGGCATTACCGGCACCAGCCGAACGACCGCGGGCATTACCGGCACCAGTCAAGCGACTGCGGGCATTACCGGCACCAGCCAAGCGACTGCGGGCATTACCGGCACCAGCCAAGCGACTGCGGGCATTACCGGCACCAGCCAAGCGACCGCGGGCATTACCGGTACCAGCAATGTGACGGAGTAACCGCAGCGCAGTTCACTGGAACCAACGACTGCTGATGTCTGCGGTTATGCATTCATCAAGGGTAGAGCCGCGTCGATTGAATTTGTAGGCTCTCAAGCGTCGGTCGATCATCAGTCACTGCACTTGCCAGACCAGGAAGCACCGCGTTCGAAGTGCGTTTATCTTGTGCTGAGTATGTTCGATATACTTGGAATTTGAATTTCCTGCGCTAGGGCTTAGCTGACTGTCCGACAGAGCAGCACCCAGCCCCACATCGACCAACATCAGTTTCCGACTTACATGTTCGACCACAGTGAGCATGCGAATCGACGGTGCATCGATGATCCAGTCATGCAGAAGACTCCGTTCTCCAGAGCTTATTCGTGCGCGTAGCCTCTGACACCGCGTCCCGACAACGATGAACTTACGCCCAGGAATTCAGATACGGAGCCGCAGCCTGTACTGCCGATAGTAAGGGTCGACACCATCTTTGTTCTCAGGCTACCGCTCACGGGGCAGGATCATGTCGAAGCGCGGATACCCTTTTTCCGGCTAAGCCGCAACGCCGACTGATTCCGGCAATGCCGCACTTCTGGCCCTCGGATTTTAAAAACCTCCCTCGCGTCATGAGCGCCTCACACACATATCATGCTTCCCCAGAACTCAGCGGAGCAGCGCTGCCTCCGTATCGCTCGGGGTGCAGCAGCCACAGTTTTAGGGGCGCGTGGCGTGGCGCTACTGTCGCGTTAGCAGGCTTGAGCTGGGCGTGAAGTTGGAGGAAAGTCGAGGCGTCGCAACTTGAGGACAGCCATGCTTCGCCTGAGGGTCAATGGTCAGGAACGCGTCGTCGAGGAAGAGCTGGATTCAGCGACGCCGCTGCTGTGGGTGCTGCGGGACCATTTGGGGTTGGTCGGAAGCAAGTATGGCTGCGGAGCGGGCTTCTGCGGTGCCTGCACCGTCCAGGTCAATGGCACGCCGATGCGTTCGTGCTCGGTGCTCGCAACCGCGGTTGGCGGCATGGAGATCGTCACGATAGAGGGTCTGGCCGGATCGGATGAACATCTGCATCCGTTGCAGCAGGCATGGATCGAGATCGACGTGCCGCAATGCGGCTATTGCCAGGCTGGACAGCTCATGTCGGCAGCGGCGCTGTTGCGGCAGAAGCCCAATCCAAGCGATGCGGATATCGATGCCGCGATGAGCGGCAATCTCTGCCGCTGCGGAACCTATCAGCGTATCCGCGCGGCCATTCACCGCGCGGTGGAAATTATGACGGCGCGGCTGCGCCCTGCGGGGGGCGCGAATGGCGACGGTTGAACGCAGCATTCCAGATGCGCCCGCGGTGTCGGACAGTGCGCCCGGGATTTCCGTGCTGCCTGGCGACGAGTTGGCGCGATCGGCCCTGGTAAGCGCGCAAGCTGGCGGGTGGTGCGATGGCTCGGGGGTGCCGCTGCGGCTGGTGTCGCTGTCGCGCCGTGAGTTCCTGCGATACACCGGCCTGGCGGGCGGCGGATTGATGCTGGCTTTGGCGCCGCGCGCGCGCGGCCTGCGAGCGGCTGAAGTCGGCGCTCAGGACAGCCCCGTGTTTACGCCCAATCCGTTGGTGCGCATCGCGGCGGATGATTCGGTGCTGATCTACGCTAAGGGTCCCGAGATTGGCCAGGGCATCAAGACGGCGTTCCCGATGATCGTCGCCGAGGAGCTCGACGCTGATTGGTCGAGGCTGCGTATCGAGCAGGCGCTGATCAAACCCGAGGTCTACGGTCCGCAGGGCGCCGGGGATTCGCGCTCGATACCGAACAATTGGGACCCGCTGCGCCGGGCCGGTGCGGTGGCGCGGCTCATGCTCATGACCGCGGCGGCGAAGCAGTGGGGCGTGCCGGTGCAGGAATGCAGCACCAGTGCCGGTGTGGTGACGCATGACTCCTCGGGCCGGCGCGCGAGTTACGGCGCGCTGGCCGAACTGGCGGCCGCTCTGCCGGTGCCCGACCCCAACGGCGTGCCGCTCAAGCAGCGCAAGGACTACCGAATCCTCGGCCGGCGTGTGGGCGGCATCGACAATGCCAAAGTCGTGACTGGCCAGCCACTGTTCGGGATCGATCAGCGGCTGCCAGGAATGCTGTACGCGGTTTATGAGAAGAGTCCGGCCTACGGCGGCAGCGTCGCCGAGGCCAACATCGACGAGGTGCGAAAGCGGGCCGGCGTCAAGGACGTCTTCATCACCGATGGTGATCCGCGCGGCGATGCGCCGCCCGGCGTGGTCATCGTGGCAAACTCAACCTGGGCGGCGTTCGGCGCCAAGCGCGCGCTGCAGGTGCGCTGGAATGCGAGCCGGGCGTCTGCCGACAGTTGGAGTGCTGCGCAGCAGAAGGCCAGGACGCTTGCGGCCGAACGCGGCCCACGGACGATCCTCGAGGCCGGCGAGGTCACGACGGCTTTCGCGGCTGCGAAACATACGGTCGACGCCTTCTACACCTATCCATTTTTATCGCACGCGCCGCTCGAGCCGCAGAACACGACCGCATGGATACACGACGGCGGCATCGAAATGTGGACGCCGAGCCAGATGGCCGATCAGGGCCGAGCCACGGTCGGGCAAATGCTCTCTCTGCCGGTCAGCAAGGTCACAGTGCATCAGACGCGCGTCGGCGGCGGTTTTGGCCGCCGCCTCATGATCGACTACATGGCCGAAGCCGCGCTCGTGGCGCAGAAGGTGCAGGCGCCGGTGCAGCTGATGTGGACGCGCGAAGATGACATGACGCACGACTACTATCGGGTCGCCGGCTTCCACGCGTTCAAGGGTGCGATCGACTCGCGCGGCAAGCTGTCGGCCTGGCAGGATCACTTCGTGAGCTTCAGTGCCGACGGCCAGAGGCCAGTCGCGGGCGGCGGGCTCAGCGGCGAGGAATTCCCGGCACCGCTGTTGCCAAACGTGCACATCAGTCAGACCTTGCTGCCGCTGGGCACGCGTTGCGGCCCGTGGCGCGCGCCCGGGTCCAATGGGGTTGCATTTGCGCTGCAGAGCTTCCTGCACGAGCTGTCGGTGGCAGCTAAACGCGATCACCTCGAGTTCCTGCTCGAGATCATGGGCGAGCCGCGCTGGCTGCCGCCACAGAACGATCGCGCTCTCAACACCGGGCGCGCGGCGGCCGTTATCAGGCTCGCGGCGGACAAAGCCGGCTGGGGCCGCAAGCTGCCGCCAGGGCGCGCTCTCGGACTGGCGTTCTACTTCAGTCACGCAGGACATTTCGCCGAGGTGGCCGAAGTCAGCGTGACACGCGACAAGAAGCTGACGGTGCACCGAGTTACGGTGGCGGCCGACATTGGTCCGGTGCTGAACCCGAGCGGCGCCGAACATCAGTGCCAGGGTGCCGTGGTCGATGGCCTGAGTACGATGCTCGCGCTCGAGATCACGATGGAGCAGGGCCGGGTGAAGCAGCAGAACTTTGGCGACTATCGGCCGCTGCGCATGCCGAATGCGCCGGTGGTTGACGTGCATTTCATCGAGTCGGATTTCCCGCCCACTGGCGTCGGCGAGCCGGCGCTGCCGCCGCTGGCTCCGGCCGTGTGCAACGCCATCTACGCCGCGACCGGCCATCGGGTTCGGACCTTACCACTGACCAGGGAAGGCTATAGCGTGTAACGACGAATCAAATGACGCAGCTCACGCCGACCGATGTGTCGTACCGCTTCGAGTGAGGGGGCGACGTTGAGGGCAACTGCGCCCGGTCTGTCCTAAAGATATCTGGACGCTGGCCCCGAGTCCCCGGCACTATTGGCAGCGAGATAATCCGGCGAGTCGGCGCGACATCGCCTGGTGCCATGGGTCGCGAAGAGGGGAGCTGAAACGATGGGGATGGACCGACCGGGAAGGCTGCGGTGGCGATAAAGCTCTTCTGGTCATGGCAATCGGAAACGCCTCAAAGAATAGGGCGAATCTTTGTTCGCGACGCCTTGAGGGAGGCGATCGAGCAACTCAAGATCACAGCGGACATCGACGAACCGGAGCGCGACGCGGCGAAGATTGATCACGATCCGGAACGGATCTCGGGTGGCCTCGGGCTGGTGCGCGAGATTCTGAGAAGCATCGATGCAGCGGCGGTATTCGTGGCCGACGTGACCGCCGTGGGCAAGGTCGGAAGCGGCACAGATATCCAGCCGGAGAGCGCCGGCACTAAACTCATCAACTCGAACGTGGCGATGGAATTGGGCTACGCGCTGCGCGC
>JGI12269J14319_10002448_pt1 | contig 17926 bp, 18 predicted proteins | sample PeaSoiSIISIP2007_FD_14319 | JGI IMG/M metagenome (IMG submission 14319) | reverse complement strand
GAGCCCGAACACGGCCTCGTGCTTCGGGGCCAGCCAGGTACCTCCTCGGTCCACCGCCGTACCGTCGGACAGGTGCTGGGTCCAGATTCGGCCACCGATCCGGTCGCGGGCCTCGAGGACGACGACCGATTTGCCGTTCTGGTGCAGCCGGAGAGCGGCCGAGAGCCCGGCGTACCCGGCGCCCACCACGCACACGTCGGCATCGATTCGCTCAGGCATGCGGGTTGCACCGTAATCCGGACCGGTACCGTCTGCCCCGGCCGAACCGTGGTGTCACGGGTTACGGGTTGACTGCGGTACGGAGCGGTCGGTCAACCGCGTCGTGGTGCGCCGCGGTCACCCATGGGCGACATGGTCGTTCGCCCGACGCTCCGAGAGCGCTTGGAGCCGGTCGACCGCTCGGCGATGCCCTCAGTTCGTCAGCAGGGTGTTCACGTTGCCGTGGAAGAGGCCGGGCGCCTGCTCGGGGAGGCACCCCATGCGGGCGTAGTCCTCGACGGGGGTGGCGGTTCCCTCGGAATGGGGGAAGTCGCTGCAACACATGAACAGGTCCCCGGACTTGGCCGTGAGGCGGGCGGGCTGCTCGTACGAGAACGATGCGACGCGCACCTGACGGTAGAAGTACTCGCTCGGCCTCAGCTCGAGTGGCGCCAGCGGGCGCCCGTTGAGCGCGGTCGTGAAGTCCCAGCCACCGTCGAGCATCAGCAAGTACTGGGGCACCCAGATCGAGGAGAGTTCCACGATCCCGATGCGCAGTCCCGGATGCCGTGCCAGGACCCCGTTGACGATCAGGTCGGTGACTGCGATCGCCGGCTGTACCCACAAGAAGATCGACTCGATCACCGGGACGAAGCTGTCATCGGGATCCGTGTAGAACGCTTCGTCGAGCACGCGGGGCTGATCCGCCACATGGAACACCGGCGTGATCCCATGGTGGACGAAAGCTGCCCACATGCGATCGTGGGCGGGATGGGACAAAGGGCGTCCCTCGATGGCCGCCGGAGCGATCATGGCGAGCCGGACGCCCGTGGAGGAGAGCTCAGCCAGTTGGGCCTCGATCCAGTCGGGGTCCCGCAGTGTCAGGTGCGCGACGGGATGGAGCCTTCCCTTGCCTTCAGACATTACGGTTCCGCACCACCGGTTCCACGCGGCCATGTTGGCTGTGAGCGCACGCAGGGACGTCGAGAGCCGACGCTCCCACAACAATCCGAAGTTCGGGAACACCACAGCCTCGTCGAGCCCCATCACGTCGAGGTGCCGGGCCCGGGCGGACGGGTCCCAGTAGTGGGCAGGCAGTGTGTCGTCGTAGTCGTACTCGGGGGGGAGCTGGGCGCGGCACCGCTGCCGGTGGTGTCCCAAGACGGCGGTGTCACCGGGGAACTGCACGTCGGCCACGTCGAGACGCTGTCCCCGCCACGTGAGCCACGGGTAGCCGAGGTCGTCATCGACGATGGCGAGCGCCTCGTCTCGGAGGTCGGGATCGATGTGGTCCGCCCACATCGTCCGGCTCTCGTACAGGTGCTGGTCCGAGTCGATGATGACCGTCACTCGCCCGCCTCCTCGTGCCCAGTATGGCCGATCGCTGACGGCGGTGTGAGAGCCGTGGTGGATGGCCGCAGAGCGCTCGGTGTGCCCTTTGCCCCGGTGGGCGATCGGCGCCCGCACCGGGTCCAGGATGGTCGCCATAGGTGGGATCGGGGCGGTAGGCAGGCTTCACGCCCTAAGGTGGAGGAGAGACGGGCTCGCCCACTCCGAGCGAGTCGAGTCCTTTGGTTCGGTGCCGGCGACGGCACGCGGACCGGGAGAAACCATGGCTTCATCTGAACAGCAGCAAATGGGAAACCGCCTCGACGAGCACCACCGCCCCGAGACCAATGGACGGATGTCCGTGTGCCGTCGATGCGGAGTCATCACCGACGGACCCGAAGGTGATCACGCCCCCCGTGAACGCGAACTGGCTCGCACGGGCCAATGGCTCGATACCCAAGCCCGCATCAGGCGCCTCGAGGGTGCGAAGGATCGCGTCAACAGGTAGGCCCGTCGGATTGGGAGCGTCCCGGACCGGGCGTTCCCATCCCTGGCACGAACGGTTCCTCCGGTTGCAAAGCGACATCCTCGTTCATGGAGCCGTCATCACGCGGACCCCTGGCGTTCACGTCCCATCCGTATCCTTTCGAGTAGCGGCAGCTACTTAGACGGGAAGGAGAACGTGGGCAGCATGCGAAACCTGATTCGACAGCTTGGCGTGTCGCTAGCGATCACACGATGGGCCCTCCGACCGTTCCGGCCCACCTGACGGTTCGCCCAGAGGTCGGCCGAGGTTCGCTCCTTGTCCTTGTCCGACCCCGGTGAGGTGGAGGAGTCGGCACCTAGAGGGCCCCCTTGGGTGTCGGCTCCTTTACCGCGTCGGCACGTCCCCGCCCGCCCTGGTGCGGGCGAGTCAGCGCATGTGGGGGAGCGCGGCGATCAAGCTGAGGGAGTCTTCACCACGGCCCGACAGCTCTCGCCGGGCGAACTCTCGCAGTGCCTCCTCGTGGGCCACGAGCAGTGCCGCGACGGCTTGGTCCTCGTCTCGGGCCAGCTCGCCGATGCGCTCGTAGAGTCCGAGGAACTGCGTGGTAATCGGCTCGAACGCGGCCAACAGATCCGACCAGGGCAGTGATGCGGCCGCAACGGCGAGGCTCTCGGCGTCGCGCTCGACCTGGGGGTCGGGGTCGGTGGGCAGGCCCTGGCGCTCCATGGCCGGGACGAGGGCGTTGCGGGTTCGGGCCTCCAAGAGCCGCAGGACGTCGAGCTTGTGGCGATGGTCCGGCGTCTCGACTCGTTCCGCCAGGCGCCCGAAGAGTCGTTCGCCCGACACCTCGCCTTGGTACGCCTTGATCCACAACGTGGAGAGGTCGTCGTCGGGTGAGAACACCGAGTCCACGGTGGGAGCGCTCGTGGTCGTGATCGACTCGTCCACGGCGCGCAATCTAGTCACTTGGCTTCCCCTGAACCTGCTGGCCTCGTCGAGGCACCGTCGAGCCGGTTCCGAGTCAAATGTCCGCGGTGGCGCCCAAGCCGGACGACCCGGTGCTAGGGCGGGCTGAGGCCGGACTTGGTGCTGCATCGGGTCGAGGGGCGGGGTCCGGTCGAGGGGGGCGATCGGGCCGAGGGGTGGGATCGGATCGAGAAGCGCGTGTGCCTCTGACGGTAGCGGTGAGCTCATCTCCGCTTATGGTCTCTTTTTCGAGCAGGACCTCGACGACGGCGTCCAGTGCGTCGCGGTTCTCGGTCAGCAGGGTTTGGGCGCGCTTTTCGGCTTCGACGAGCAGGCGGCTGACCTCTTCGTCTATGGCCCGTTGGGTGGCCTCTGCGTAGGGCCGGGTCGGGCCTAGGGGAGATCCCCCGAGGAACTGCGGCCCGTCCGGTCCGTAGCCGATGGGGCCGAGTCTGCTCGAGAGCCCCCATTCCCGAACCATTCGGATGGCGAGCTCGGTGGCCCCCGCCAGGTCGTTCGCCGCTCCGGTCGAGGCTTCGCCGAGCACCAGGACTTCGGCGGACCGTCCCCCCAGGCGGACGGCAAGCGAATCGTGGAGATAGCTCTCGGCGTAGAGGTGGCGTTCGTCCACCGGAAGTTGCTCGGTCACCCCCAGGGCCCGGCCCGAGGGCAGGATCGTGACCTTGGCGACCGGATCGGCGTGCTCGGAGAGCAGGGCGACGAGCGCATGACCCGACTCGTGCACGGCCACGGCGTGCTTCTCTTCGGGGAGCAGGGCGTTCGTCCCGTCGCGCCGCCCCAGGATGATCCGGTCGCGGGCTTCGTCGATGTCTTGGGCGTCGATGACGTCCCGGTTGTGTCGCACCGCCACGATGGCGCCTTCGTTGATGAGGTTGGCGAGATCGGCACCGGAGAATCCCGGCGTGGCCCGGGCCACGGCGTCGAGGTCGACGTCTTTGGCGAGGTGCTTGCCCTTGGCGTGGACGGCCAGGATCGCCGCCCGCTCAGCCTGGTTGGGCAGCGGGATCTCCACCTCACGGTCGAAACGCCCGGGCCTGAGCAAGGCGGGGTCGAGGATCTCGGGACGGTTCGTGGCCGCCATGACCACTACGCCGGTGCCCGGTTCGAAGCCATCCATCTCAGCGAGGAGCTGGTTGAGGGTCTGCTCGCGCTCGTCGTTGGACACGATCGACCCGCCCCGGCGCTGGCCGATGGCGTCGATCTCGTCGATGAAGATGATCGCCGGAGCCCGCTTGCGGGCGTCGGAGAAGAGGTCGCGCACCCGCGACGCACCGACCCCGACGAACAACTCCACGAAGCTCGACCCGGTGAGAGCGAGGAAAGGAACCTCCGCCTCCCCGGCGACGGCTCTCGCCATGAGGGTCTTCCCCGTGCCGGGCGGGCCCACCATGAGGACGCCGCGTGGGCCCACCGCCCCGGCCCGGGAGTAGCGCTCGGGGTTCTTCAAGAAGTCCACGACTTCCACGACCTCGCGTTTGGCCCCCTCGTAGCCGGCCACGTCGGCGAATCGGGTCGACGGTCGGGACTCGTCGTAGACCTTGGCCTTCGAACCCCCGAAGCCCATGACGCCGCCCGACAACTGCTTGCGCGAGCTGCGTCCTATCCACAAGAACAACCCGATCAGGAACAGGAAGGGCAGGAACGACAACAGGTCGTCGACGAGACTCGACGACGAGCCCACGCCGGTGACGGCCACTCCATGCGACTTCAACGTCGGCGCCAGCGAGGTGTCGTTGATGGCCACCGGGACCTGGCTGGTGTAGTTGCCCCCCTTCTTGAGGGCTCCGGTGACGGCGCCGGTGGGGTTGATGGACGCGGTACGGACGTTCTTGGCGTCGACCTCGGAGAGGAACTTCGTATACGAGAAGTTGTGTGTAGGCGTCGTCGACGTGTGCGGCGCGAACAGGAGCAGGAGCGTGGCCACCAGCCCGATCGGAAGGAGCCATGCCCGCCATCGCGGCGGTGGAGGAGGCGCCGGAGCGGGGGGACGATCCCGCGAAGGACCCGGCTTGGCCGGAGTGGTGGCGTGGCGAATACGCAGCGACATGGGCAAGGCCTCCCTTGGGCCCGGAACGCGACTTAGGCGAAGCGGCCGCCTATCGCACACCGCGACGGCGGGCGCTGGGCGACCGAAGTTCTACCCGGTCAGGAGGTCGCGTGCACCGGTGTCCGACGAGGGGTGGCGGAGCTTGGACATCGCCCTGGCCTCGATCTGACGGATCCGCTCCCGGGTGAGGTTGAAGTGCTGACCAACCTCCTCCAGGGTCCGCGGCTCGCCACGGTCGAGTCCGAAGCGCAGGCGCAGGATGCTGGCCTCGCGGTCGTCGAGTGGGGCCAGGAGCTCATTGATCTCGTCCACGAGGAGCGCCTCGGCGGCGTGGTCGAACGGCGATGTGGCGTTGACGTCGGCCACCACGTCACCGAGGTCCGCATCTCCGTCTTCGCGCAGGGGCTCGGACAGCGAGAGAGGCTCTGAGCGCCAGCGCAGGACGTCGGTCAGAGTCTCGTACGACAGCGTGGTCTCGAGCGCCAGTTCGTCCACGGTGGGCTGGCGGCCCAGCTTCGACTCCAAGAAGCCCTGGGCCTTTTGCACCGCGCTCAGCATGTCGCCGGCATGGACGGGCAGGCGGATGGTGCGCCCCGTGTTGGCGATGCCCCGGGTGATGGCCTGGCGGATCCACCACGTGGCGTAGGTCGAGAACTTGAAGCCCTTGCGCCAGTCGAACTTCTCCACGGCGTGGATGAGACCGAGGTTCCCCTCCTGGACCAGGTCGAGGAGGGGAAGGCCTGACGCCTGGTACTTCTTGGCGATGGACACCACGAGCCGGAGGTTGGACGACACGAAGGTCTGCTGGGCGGCGGCGGCGGCGTATTGGATGCGCTTCAGCTCGCGCTTCTTGGCCGGAGTGTGCTTCAAGGCGGGGTCGGCGAGCGCGGCGGCGGCCTCATGGCCGGCTTCGATGGCTTGTGCCAGTCGCGCCTCATCGTCCTTGGTGAGCAGGGGATACCGTCCGATGTCCCTCAGGTAGAGCTTGACGAGGTCGGCGTCATCGCCATCCCCACGCTTCATCGCCATCAACGTCTCCTTCTGGTCACCGTCGCTTTACGCCGGCGATTCGGCACCCGGATGTGGGCGCCCTGTCCTGTCTTTTCTCCGCTGTCCCCGGGGGATGGGACTGTCACTGCGGCTTCCTTGTCGCTGCGACGAAGATCGGACCCCATACTGCGGTCACGCGAAGCACGGCATCTGGGTGTTCGGCTCGATCGAGTGTGTGTCCGGGACCACCGGCGCCCCTCCCGAACGTCCTGGTTGCTCGTTTCTGTATTGGTTTCGGTTAGGACTTCCGAGCAGGTCACCCCCGGGTTCGGACCGAAAAAACGGTCCCAAAACCGGCCCTGGGGTGACGACTCCCAGTCATTCTATCGAAAAACGCCGAACCACCTACTCCCACAGCCCGCCATCGCCGGGCATATCGGGGTCGAAGGGGTCATTTAGCCCCTTCGAGGACCTCACTCCTGGCTCTTGGCTCTTGGCTCTTGGCCCTTGACGGTGCCCGTCGTAGGGTTGATCCGGTGGCAATGCCCTGATCGAGCTTCGGTGCGGTACGGCCACCGCCTCGCGATGCTTGGACGGGGCGCAGAGTGTCATCGCCGCCACGTCCGTGGGCCCGTATCCTGCGACGACCCGCGCTCTTCCCCGTCCGGGACCTGTGTCGGGCCGGCCAGACCGATCGTGATCGCCGGGCCCGGGCGGCGACGGCGGGCGTTGTTCCCCGGTTGCTTTGAAAGCCGGAGTACGGCGTGGCAGAATAGTTACATGCCGCAAGCAAATACAGTGCCACCGGGGACGCCGCTGGCCGACGGGGCCGTCGACCAGATCCAGGCCAGTCTCCAGGTCGTCGCCCGGTCCATCAGCCAGGTGCGCATGCACGAACGTCTTTTGCAGTCAGCCGGGGTACGCCTCGATCGGGCCGGCGCGGCGGCCTTGTACAAGCTGTATGTCCACGGTGATGCCCTCCGGGTGACGGCGCTGGCGGAGATGCTCGACGTCGACACCCCCACGGTGACTCGCAAGATCCAGCAGCTCGAGCGAGACGGGCTCGTGGTTCGGCACGCCGATCCCGCCGACGGTCGTGCCTCGCGCATCCGACTGACGCCCGCCGGCCGGCGGACCCTCGAACGGGTGTTGAAGGCCCGTCGGGCTTGGCTCGACCGGATGCTCGAGGGCTGGGACGAAAGGGACCTGGTCCAGTTCGGATCGCTCCTCGGTCGTTTCGCGGCCTCGTTGGAGGGAGACATGGGAGACGCCCGTGGCTGACACCGCCGTCGCCTCGGTGCCGGGTCCGGTCGACCACGACTTCGACAAGGCCGAGCACCGCCGCATCCTCGTGATCCTGGTGGCGCTCATGCTGGGCATGGTCCTGGCCTCGCTCGACCAGACGATCGTGTCGACAGCGTTGCCCACCATCGCCGGCGACCTCCACGGGTTGAACCACCTGTCCTGGGTGGTGACGGCGTACCTGTTGGCGTCGACCATCTCGACGCCGTTGTGGGGGAAGCTCGGCGACCTCTACGGGCGCAAGAACCTCTTCCAGCTGTCGATCGTGATCTTCCTGGTGGGCTCGATCCTGTCGGGACTAGCGCAGAACATGCTCGAGCTGATTGCTTCCCGAGCCTTGCAGGGCATCGGGGCCGGCGGCCTCATGGTGGGAGCGCAGGCCATCACCGGCGACGTGATCCCGGCCCGCCAGCGCGGCAAGTACATGGGGTACTTCGGCGCCGTCTTCGGGATCACCAGCGTGGCCGGGCCCCTGGCGGGCGGCCTGTTCACCCAGCACCTGTCGTGGCGCTGGATCTTCTACATCAACGTGCCGATCGGCGTCATCGCCTTGTTCACGGTGGCGGCGGTGCTTCACATCCCGGCCAGGCACGTCTCGCACAAGATCGACTGGCTCGGCACCGCGCTCATGTCGTCGGGAGTGACCGCCGTCATCCTCCTGACCACGTGGGGCGGGACCCAGTACGCCTGGGGTTCGGGCTTGATCATCGGCCTGGGCGTGGTCGGCGCGGCACTGCTCGTCGCCTTCTGTGTCGTGGAGTCGAGGGCGGTCGAGCCGCTGATCCCCCTAGTGCTGTTCAAGAACCGGACCTTCAACGCCGCCTCGAGCGTGGGGTTCATCATCGGCTTCTCCATGTTCGGGGCGATCATTTACTTGCCGTTCTATTTGCAGACGGTCCACGGTGCCACGCCGACGGCAGCCGGCCTGGAGCTGCTGCCTCTGGTGGGCGGGATGTTGCTGACGTTCATCCTGAGCGGCCAGCTCGTGACGAGGACGGGCCGCTACAAGGTCTTCCCCATCGTGGGATCCGCCGTGCTGGCGGTCGGTCTCCTGCTCCTGTCGCGCATGGGAGTCACCACGTCGTTCGGTGTCACCTCGCTCTACATGGTGGTGGTGGGCCTCGGCGTGGGCCTGGTCATGCAGGTGCTCGTGGTGGCCGTACAGAACTCGGTCCCCTACGAACTGCTGGGGACGGCCACCTCGACCGCCACGTTCTTCCGCACCATCGGCGGGGCGTTCGGTGTGTCACTGCTCAACTCGGTGTTCAACAGCCGCCTTCTACCCCAGCTGGCCAAGGCGCACGTGCCACCGGCGGCGCTGCGCTCCATCGTGAAGGGATCGAGCATCGTCGTCAATCCCGCCGCCATCGACAAATTGCCGCCGGCGGTCAGGGGCCCCATCAGAGAGGCCTTTAGCCATTCGCTGCAATCGGTGTTCCTGGTGGCGGTGCCTTTCGCCCTGTTGGCATTCGTGCTGAGCTGGCTCATGAAGGAGATCCCGCTGCGCACGACGGCGTTTAGCCCCACCTCGCCGGACGGCGACACCAAGGCCGTAGGTGACGATGGCGCTGTGCCCGAGGCTCCCGTCGAGGTCTCCACCTTCTGACCCCGTGGTGCCACACGCCTTCGCCGAAGGCAGCGGAGACGGGGTTTGGATGAGTCGGTGTGGTGCGGCTCAGACGGTCAGACGCTGCGCAGACGAGGCGGACCGGCAGTCTCGGGCACCGTAGCCACCATGGCCAGGGCCTCGGCACGCGCCGTCCGGTACGACTCCCAGAGCCCCACCTTGGTCGCCAGGTCCGTCGCGGTCGTGGCCCCCACGACGCAACGGCGCATCTGGTCGGCGAGCTCACGTAGCCGGTTCGAGTGCGTAGTTTCGTGGGCCACCATCGGCGCCGACGGCGCCGTCACATCGGGCGCAACGGGGACGATGTGATCTTCGAACCTCACCGCTGCCGACATTGTTCGGGACATCGGGTGACCTCCACTTCCGCCAAAGGTTGCATCGACCCCGGCGGGATCGAACTTGACATTGCTCCCACGTGCCACTCTCGTCCCAGCGCGGCCGGGCTCCCTTGGGTTCCCGGAATGTCGACGCCAGGTGGGAACATGCATTCTGAGTGAGCGACCCGCGACCTCGAAGAGTGGTGCAAGGCGACCGTCGACGGGTCCAATAGACGTCCCAACGGCCGTGAGGACGGGCCGGATCCGGTGGCGTCCGCTGGGTGAGCCGACATGATGCTCGGGTGGGAGAGAGGGGGGTGGTCGTGTCGGTGGGGCGCCTGGGTCTCGGGTCGGGGCCGCTTTCGACTCCGATTCGGTACGCGGCCTACGTCGGCGCGGTGGCGGCCTTCGTGATCATCCTGTTCGTCCGAGGTGGGCCCAATCCGGCCGAGACCGACGCCCATGCCGTGACCCTTCCCACCACGGCCATATCCCATGGCGACCTGCGCACCGCGGAGCGAGAAACGCTTGTTCCCAATCCACCCGGGTACCCGCTCCTGATGTCGCCGCTCGTCCTGGCGTTGCGTCCGTGGATCGGATCACCGCGGTGGTGTGACGACAAGGCCATCCCGGCCATCCTGAAGACGACCGGCGACGCGTACTTCCTGTCGATTCTCGGACCCTGTACGGCGCGCCACGGCCCCGACCACGGCAAGCCGTACCCGATCTGGTACCGGTCCCAGGCAATCCTCGCCATCCTCGGCTGGGTGGTGCTCGCCGTCGGCGCGGTCATGCTGCTGCGAGCGGCGGGATCGGGCGGAGGCGTCGCCGAAGGGGTGCTCGTCCTGGCCCTGGCTGTCCTGCCCTCGGCGTCCGACGCCATCGCCCAGACCTTCCACCCGCAGGACCTCATGAGTGTGGGCCTCATCTGCGCGGGGACGGCGCAAGCATTGCGACGGCGCTGGGTGGCCGTCGGCGTGGTGTTCGCGGTCGCATTCTTGTGCAAGCAGTTCGCCGTCCTGCCGTTGCTGGCGGTGCTCGGCGCCGCGCCCCGGTGGCGGGACCGGGCCCGGATCCTGGTTCCCGCCGTCGCAGTCGTGGCCCTCGGTGTCGTCCCCTTCTACCTGGCCGCCCCGGTTGACACGGTACGGGCCATGACCGCCGTCTTCGTGGCCGGTGTCACCACCGAGAAGACCCCCACGGTCGTCGGGCTCCTGGCCATCGGCGAGAACCTGAAGCTCGAGATCGCCCGGGACGCCCCCATCGTGGCGTCCGGACTGCTCGCTGTCTGGGCGAGGTGGCGAGCAGGCCGCGGCCTGCTGTCACCGATACCGCTCGTCGGTCTCTGCGTGGCGTGCTTGGCGACGAGGCTGGTCTTCGAGATCTCCCTTCTCAACTACTACTTCCTGGCCGTGGGCGTTGGCTTGCTGCTCCTCGACTTCACCCGCCGGCGGGTGCCGGTGTGGTCGGTGACGTGGATCGTCGCCACCCGCTTCGTGCTCTCGCCCCTTGCCGCGCACGTGTCGCTCACGCTCACCGCGGCCTTGTACCTGGTGGCCGCGTTGGTTCCGATCGGGCTCGGGCTGGCCCTGGTCCCGTCCCGGGCTCGAGCCCTGGCCTCGACGCCACCGGCCGACAGCCTCGAATGGCAACGGTGACTAACGGCAGGGCTTCCAGGGCTTGGCCCGCAGAGCCAGGCTCTTCTGGATGGCGTCACGTCGGTGCAGGTCGGCGCTCGGGCAGTAGCGGGCCGGGCGGCCGCGGTATTCGATCTCGACCACGGCCTTGCCCGCCGCGGTCCATCCGTCGTACGCGTCGCACTCGTTGTACTGCGCACACTGTTCGTTGACGGCGAAGTCGAAGGTGCCCTCCAGTTGGCCCAGCTGGTCGATGTCGTTCTTGAGGCCGACCGACAACCCGTAGCTGTGCGCGATGCCAGCGAGATCCTCGTTGAAATTGAGCTGGTCCGCCCCGGTGATCGGGAATCCCGTGTTGTTCTCGTAGCCGTCGAGGTTGTCGAAGTCCACAGCGTCGAACCCTGCGGACGCGCACTTCGCGACGCGGGCGGTGATGATGGGCAGCAGGATGCCTGTGGCCCTGATGTCGAGCCAGCGCTCTCCGGGCCAACCATTGGGGAGGCCCTTCACCGAGGCCGGGTAATCCCCGGCGTCGGGCCGGAAGTTCTCCCAGGTGCCGGCATCGACATAACACACGGCATGGGCACCGATGGCGTGGATGGCGACGACAGCGGCGGTATTGAGCGTGACCCCGTTCGGGGCGTACAGGTCGACGTCATAGGCGTTGGGCCGGACGCAGCCACCTCCACTCGCCGGTACGGCACAGATGTTGGTCTTGAGCGCACCCTGCAGTTGGTACTGCCATCGCAGCCCCGGGGTGGGGATCCACATGTTCTTGCCACTCGCCACCGGCGTCATCACGAAGAGCGACGCTCCTATGACCGAGGTCGCCACGATGGTGCCGGCCATTCGCCGGATCCCCCGCACCCGTCTCGTCCACCCCACGCCCAGAGCGTAGGCCCGGGTCGGGCTACGTCGCCCGACCTCTCGACCCAGGCCTACGGTGCGTCGACATGAGGCTGACCGTGCGGGTGCATCCCGCCGCTCGCCGAGACGAGATCGGCGGTCGGTACGGAGCCGAGGAGCCACCCGTCCTGATCGTGCGGGTCACCGCCCCGGCCGCGGACGGGCGCGCCAACGCCGCGCTCGTCTCGGTGGTGGCCGAGGCGTTCGGCGTCCGGCGGAGCGAGGTCAGCGTGGTGGCGGGCGCCAGGGGGCGGACCAAGGTGCTCGAGGTGGCGGGCGCCGACAGGGAGGTCCTCGATCGCCTCTTGGCCCGTTGATACCAAGACCCGGGCGAAACCGCTGGACACGACCACACCGCCGGTGCAGAGTCCGTGGTCATGCCGTGACCGTCGATCGGGACATCGTGAGAGGATCTGGCCTGTGGTGGTGACGGGCCCGATGGCGTCGAGGTGGGTGAGGTGAGCGGTCTGGTCTTCGCCGTCGGGTTGGTGATCGTCGTGGTCACCGCCGCCAACGTCGTCTTCACCCTCGTGCTCCCGAGAAGGCCCGCCGGGATCGAACGGCTGTCACTCGTGGTCAACCGGGTCGTGCGCATCGTCTTCCTGGCGCTGTCGCGTGCGGCTCGGAGCTACGAGGTCAAAGATGCGATGCTCGCCCCGGCGGCTCCGGTGGCGCTGTTGACGGGGTTGGTGGTGTGGCTGGGGTTCTTCATCATCGGCTACGCCTGCATGCTCGAGCCCACGACCCACAGCTTCTCGGGCGCATTCACGCAGGCTGCGGTGTCGATGTTCAGCGTCGGCACGTCGCAGGGCGGGGGACACGCCGACCTTGGTGTGGACATCGCGGCCGGTGCGACGTGGGCCGTCGTGGTCACGCTGCAGATCGCGTATCTCCCCTCGCTCTACGATGCGTTCAACCGGCGCGAATCCCTGGTGGCGATGCTCGAGAGCCGGGCCGGGCTCCCGGCGTGGGGCCCCGAGGTCCTGGCCCGTCACCAGTTGGTGGGCATCATCGACGCCCTTCCCGATCTGTACTCGGACTGGGAGCGCTGGGCCGCGGACGTGGCAGAGAGTCACACTACGTATCCCGTCCTCCTGTTGTTCCGCTCTCCCGAGCCCTGGTACTCGTGGGCAGTGGGGCTGCTGGCCGTGCTCGACGCCGCCGCCATGTACCTGGCGTTGTCGCCCGATGCGTCGGCGTCACAGGCCCGGCTGTGTCTGCGCATGGGATTCACCACCTTCAACCGGATCGCCAAGACCCTCGGATGGCCCGTGGACCCCGATCCCAATCCCGAAGGGCCGATCTCCCTGACCTTCGAGGAGTTCCAACAGGCCGTGCACATGCTGCAAGAGATCGGGTACCCGATGGAGCTCACCGCCGAAGAAGCGTGGCCCAACTTTCGCGGCTGGCGGGTGAACTACGAGACAACCGCATATCGGTTGGCCGATCGTATCGTCGCTCCCCCCGCACCATGGTCGGGGTCACGGAGCCATCTGCATACGGGCCCCGTGGCGCCCCGTCGGCCGCCGCAACGGAGCCCCGGGGCCAAGGTGGTGGCCGTGGTCCGTCCCGACGCCGAGGTATCGCCGCCGCGTCGGCGCGGCACCCTCACGAGACCGAAGAACCCGAGGTAGGCCGACTCCTCGGATTGACTCGTCCGGTGCGAGCGCCTCGGGCTCGTAGGTGAGGTCGACGTCGACAGACTCGGGGCGGTTCGTCGGGACGAGACTGACGGCGAAACCGTCGACCACGTCCACCAGTTTCACGCCGTCGACATGCGGCTGGCTGCTCGCACCCCATTTCGCCCGGGCCCGTCGGCGAGCTTCGGTGACGTCGTTCGCCACCACCAGGACGACCTCGTGGTCCTCGGTCAGACGTCCCGGAGCCGGGTCGCCCCCCAGATAGACAGCGTAGAGGTGAGGCCCGTCAATCATGGTCTGTCCCGGTCAACTCCGCTCCTCGATCAGCACCGTGGCCCCCACGGCTCCGGACAGGTCGCCGAGCTCGGTACCCAGGACCACGGGTGGTCGATCGGGAAAGCGGAGGTTGGCGATCATTGCCTGTTCGACGCGGCGGACGAAGGGCTCTCCAAGGCGATCGCCCAGGCCGCCGCCGACGATGATCGCTTCGAGATCCAAGAGATTCTGCGCGTTCGACACGGCCACGCCGAGAGCCTCGACGGCCTCGTCGATGAACTCGATCGTGAGGCGGTCCTTTTGATCGAGGGCGTCTGCGATGACCGAGCTCGTGACGCGGTCGCGTCCTTTGCGCTCCATGATCTCGAAGAGCTTGGTCTTCTGCCCCTTGTCGACGCGCTGTCGGGCCGCCTGTTCGATCGACTGGCGTCCCGCGTACGCTTCGAGGCAGCCCAGTCGTCCGCACCCGCAGCGGCGGCCACCCGGTTTCACCGTGGTGTGGCCGATCTCGCCGGCGTTGCCGAGCCCGTGCCTGAGCTCGCCCTCGAGGATGAGCCCGCCACCGACGCCGGTCCCGACGAACACGCCCAGGAAGTGGCGGAAGGGTCGACCTGCACCTCGCCGGAATTCGCCCATGACCGCGGCCCGCACGTCGTTGTCGACGATGACCGGTGTGCCATCGAAGGCGGCGCTCACACTGGGCCCGAGGGGCACGTCATCGACGAAGCCCGGGACGTTGCGCGCGTTGGACACGTGGCCGGTCGTGACGTCGACCGATCCCGGTGACCCGATGGCGATGGCACTGAGCGCCGACGGTTCCAATCCGGCGTCCGCCACTGCGCTGCGGATGCTGGCCACGATCGCTGCCACCACGTCGCCAGCGTTGGTGTTGGGAGTCAGGTGGCGCGCTTGACCGACGACGTCACCAGCCAAGACCACCACGGACTGGATCTTCGTGCCTCCCAGATCGACGCCAGCAATCGCCTGCGTCATCGTGACGGGTCCTCCAGCGTCATGGGGCAGATGGGATCGCACCTCGCCGTTGCTGCCTGGTCTCTTTCACGGTAGCCGCAGGCCCACCTGCGCCCGAGCATGGTGGGCGCGGGCTGAACCCCCGGTCAATCAGGGCGGCGGTCGCTCGACGGCACGGGTTGCACGCCGAGCGGTGTTTCACAGCTGTCCGAGAAGCCCTGGCTCCGCAGTCCCAGACCGGCGTTGAAACGCGATCGGAAGTTCTCCATCGCCACCCAGGCCGCCAGTTCCACGATTTCGGGCTCGGTGAAGTGCTCGTGCAGCCGCGCCATCAGCTCGTCGGAGATCCTCGCCGGCGTCGACGTGGCTGCTTCGGCGTACTCGAGAACGGCTCGCTCGCGGCCGTCGAACGCCTCGCTCGTTCGCCACTGCGGGACCTGGCGGACCTTGTCGGGGTCGGTCCCTTGCTGCATGCCCTCGTAGTACCCGTAGTCGGTGCACCACGAACACCCGATGTCCATGGCCGCGGCCTGGATGGCCAGCCATCGCAGGTCCCGGTCCAGTCGCCGCCAGCCCCGCTCGGCCGCGGTCTCGAGGGCGCCCATGGCAAGGAGCACCCCCGAATGGTGGGCGGCGGCCGCCACGGGCTCGACGACGCGACCGAAGCGACGTCGGGAGTAGCCAAGCGCAACCTTGGGGATCAGTCGGGTCGCCTTGTCGGCGAGCTGTACATGCGCCATGGTCCGCCTCCTGGACGTAGGGATGATGGACAGGACCCGGCGTCCGGTCCTGTCATGGGTCTATCCCTAAGAGAAGCGGCGGACCGGAAAGGTTCCCCATTCTTGGTCGGGCGTGCTCTTCGCGTCGGCGGCATGGCGCGTCGTGGTGCGGCGCCCGGGCCGAACCTCTGGTTGACTCGGCAGCGTGGAAGCGCTCGAGATCCCTATCGACATCGGAGCCGGTCCGCCCGTGGTCCTCCTGCACGGGTATGCCATGCGACCCGATACCTACCGACCGCTGGCCGATCTCCTGGCACCGCGCTGTCGGGTGATCGTCCCCGACCTCTTCGCCTTCCGGGGGCCGTGGCGCTACCCGACGGTGCTCGACGCCTTCACCGCCAGCCTCGATGACCTGGAACTCGACAAGGTGACGCTGATCGGGCACTCGTTCGGGGGCGGCATCGAGCTCGGCTTCGCAGTGCGCTTTCCGGGCCGCGTGGTGGAGCTCGTGTTCTCAGACACCCTGGCCGTGTCGCACGAGTGGGGACTGGCCGACGAGGCGCTGCGGCACCCGTTGCGGCTGCTGTGGTTGGCGACGCCCACAGCCACATCCGCGTTCGGCCGCTCGTGGATCGCACATCCGCGCCAGCTCGTCGAGGCCGGTTGGTGGGGCTTCACGAGTGACCGCGACGGGGACGCTGAAGCGTGCGCCCGGGCCGGGCTCGCCGCGTATGTGTTGTGGGCCAACCGCGACTCGATCCTGGCTCGCGGCGACGGGGAGCGGTTCGCGCGTGCGCTCCACGCTTCGTTCACGGTGGCGACGGCCCCGGACGGGCGACCCATCGATCACGACTGGATGTTCCAGCAGCCCGAGCTGTTCTTCTCCCACCTCGAGAAGCTGAAGCTCAACGCATTGGCGTCCTGATCTGTTGTGGTGGGCGTAGGTAGCCTGGCCGGTGAGGTGGGAGGGACGTATGGGTGAAGACTGGGCGCGACCGGTGGTGCACTGGGAGATCGAGGCACTCGACGCGCCACGCCAACGCGCTTTCTACGGTGCGCTGTTCAACTGGGACATCGGCGACGGTCCGATCATGCCGATCGCGGCCGGCATCGGTGGTCCCGAGCCCGGGCCGGCGGGCCACGTCCGGCAGGGCGAGCGCAGTGGGGTGGCGCTCTACATCCAGGTTCGTGACATCCGGGCGTCGCTCGCCCGGGCCGCCGAGCTCGGTGGCACCGTCATCTCAGAGCCGTTCGACATCCCCGGTGGCCCGACCCTGGCTCCGATCACCGACCCTGAGGGAAACCCGGTGATGCTGGTCCAGCAGTAGCGCCGCTCCGTACCCTGAACACGACCTCATGGGGCCGGACCGGTGATGGACTCGGACGTACTCGGTCAGTCGAGGGTCTGGTAACGCCGGGTGGTGACGCTCGGGGGATCGAGGCATGCGCGCCACCGGGAGACGGTGGCGTCGTCGCGGCACGCCTCGACCGACGCGTCGGCGTCGCCTGCTGACCCCCACAACGTGAGCACCAGCCATTCCCCGTCGCCGCCGCGCGCCGTGGTGCGTCGCAGCATGCCGCGCTGGCCATAGAAGACCTCGGTCTGGGCTCGGCGGTCGACGTCGAGGAAATCATCCTCGTCCACGCCGGGAGCGAGCCGGAAGGTGACGATGTCGACGACGGCCATGGGACGCGCTCTCGATCTGCTCGGCACGGGTAGTGACCAACGTTCTACTCGACACCACGGGCACGGGGGGCGGGCGACTAAGCGCCCGGGCGTGACCCGGTGGGAGGGGGCCGCCGAACGACCCTCTCCCACCGGGCGCGCGCTGTCTCAGCGCACGCGGACTCAGCGCACGCGGACTCTCAGCACGCGGGCTCTCAGGGCCCGAGCCCGTCTGTGCTCGGATCGTCTCAGCACGCGCCGCGCTCGGAGCATCAGAAGAACACGTCGAGCGTGTTCGTGCCGTCGTCGACGAACCAGATGCCGCGGTCGCCGGGCACGAGGGCCAGCCCGAAGAGGTCACCGGCCCCCCCTGGGGGCGCCCCCGAATCGTCGAGCGTGGCGGTGTTGACCGTCTGTCCCCATGGAGAGGTCTCGACGATCAGACCGTTGTTGCCGTTCACGGTGAACACGTTGCCATTGGGGGCGAGGACCATGCCGAGCGGATCGTCGAGCACGGACGCCTTCGACACCGTGATCCCACCGGGCACCCCGAAGGTGTCGTGCCGGAACAGGGCGTTGGGCACCGCCGCGATGCGGTTGTTCACCGAGTCGGCGACGTAGAGCGTGCCGTTCCAGCCCAGCGCGACACCGGTCGGCCCGACCACGAGCGCAGCGGGGTCGGTGCGTTCGGCGAATCCCGATGCCACCACGGTCTGGGACTCCATCACGGGGTTTTGGCCGTGGAACAGCCCTACCTTGATGCGCAGGACCGTCCCGCCGGGGACGACGTTGCCCGGCTGGCCCGACGGCACCTCGTTATCGGCGG
>JGI12269J14319_10002443_pt1 | contig 17939 bp, 10 predicted proteins | sample PeaSoiSIISIP2007_FD_14319 | JGI IMG/M metagenome (IMG submission 14319) | reverse complement strand
AGATGACAACGCGTCGAAACGCACGGTTCGAACCACTTACCAGCGGTTGACTAGACGCAACAGGCTCGTCGGTGTAGACCTAGGTTAGTTCGGGCCGGGGGATTTGATGGTCCAATCTCATCGCGTTGCAATCGCCGTTGCCGTGGTAATGCTCGCCCCACTCACTTTCCTCTGCGCCACTGGCGCGTCCTCGGCGTCGACAAGCTTGTCTAGAGAACTTCTGACAGTCGACCAGATGCCAATTGGTTGGAGCATCAATAACTCGTCTTTGGGGAGCGGTGTCGGCTGTCTCGGCTCCACGTTTGAGCCAAGGGGCAGCGTGGAAACTGCGGCCGCCGAAAGCAACTTCCAAGCGAGTGGTGGCATCCCAGCGGTCGACGAAATGTTGGCCTCCTTCACCAACGCCAAAGCCACCTTCAACATAATTGCTGGGAATCTCTTGAAGTGCATCAACGTCAGCGGTAAGAGCAGTGGTTACAAGGTGACGGGCGCCNTGGGCGAGATGAGTTTCCCATCGTACGGAGACAAGAGCGAAGCCTTTTCATCTTCCCTTACGACTCAAGGCACGAACCTTGACGAAGTAACGCTCGTCGTTCGTGAAGGAGTCGTCGTACTGGGACTATCCGAGGCGGCGTCGAAATCGGTAGAACTGAACCGGTTCGAAGGCTACGTGAAGCTGGCATTGGAAAAAATTACCGGTGTCCGGCCTCTTGTAAGCGGCGCGCCCACAACGACCACCACTCAACCAACTGCGAGCGCAAGAGCTTCAATCTCATTCTTTGATCAATACGGCGATCCNTACAGNGTGGCTGAGATTAAGTTGATCGATCCCGCCCAGGGTGCCGACCAGTTCATGGCGCCCAAGGCAGGNTNCCGATTCGCCGCTGTCGTCTTCCGTGTCACCGACACCGGTCGAAATCAAATTACGGATGACGCCAACGTNGACGCCTCCGTCGTTGGTAGCAATGACCATGCGTACTCGGCCGATTTCGACAGCGTCGCTCAATGCACGAACTTTCATGAAGGCGAATACTCACTCACTGNCGGTGAGTCCGCTGTTGGATGCGTCGTATTTCAGCTTCCAATTCGTGTGAGCGTCGCCATGGTGGACTGGTCACCGTCTGGGGGCTTCGGAAGGTCCTTCGGGCGATGGAAAGTCAAGAATTGAGGACCGAGACCTTGCGAATCTGCTCGCCGCGTCTTGCGGCCATCGAACGTCACTGCGCTTAGGCCCGGCGTCGCTCAATTGACTAAAGAGGCGGCCGCGATGGAGCAACAGACATCACGGCGTCGAGCCGGCAACTGTTGAACGGGCCAGACCGCACTCGGAGCAACTGGTCGGTTGCGATAGCCCACACGACGAATTTCGAGGACGTGGAACCAAGGTGCGAGCAGTAGGCGACCATTGCTTAGATCACCAATGGACCGGACCCCAGTTCGTCTGAACTCTTTTTTCCCAGCGCCCTCCTAGAGAGCGGTTTCTCGATTCGTAGTTAGCAACTCGACGAAGAACCGGCACTACTCACGTGGGGTCGTGATTCGCTCTTTGGTCTCGTCCCGAGAGGATCTAAGTCCAATGCGGTTGGTGCTCGAGACGCGCTCCTATCGATCGATGCCTGAGCCCTACGCTTGGCCGTTGCCAAAGCCGTTGCCGTTGCCGTTGCCGTTGCCGCTGCTACGGCCGTTTCCGTTGCCTTTGCCGGAATCCTTGCCACCGCCACCGTTGCTGTTGCCGGGACCGCGTCCGCTGCCGTTTCCGGGCGCAGCGCTGGCGCTAATGCCGTTGGTGTCTCCGTTGCCGTAACCGCTGTTGCCGCCGGCTTCTCCTCCATTGGCGCTACCGCTGCCACTGCCGACGACGTTGCCGAAACCTTGGCCATTGCCGGGGCCGTTCCCATGGCCGTTGCCGTTGCTGGGACCGTCGCCGACGCCGTTGCTGGCGCCGTTGCTGATGACAATGTCGTTTCCTTGGCCGCTGTTTCCTTTGCCGCCGTTTCCGTTGCCATTTCCGGGGCTGTTGACGGTGCCATTATCGGGTCCGTTGCCAGAGCCGCTACCGCTGCCGCTGCCGACGAAGTTGTTGTTGCCCTTGTCCCTATTGCCATTGCCTTTTCCCGGGCCGTTCCCATTGCCATTACCGTTGCCGTTGCCGTTGCCGTTGCCGTTGCCGTTGCCATTGCCGTTTCCGTTTCCGTTACCGAAGTGACAGTGGCCCTTTCCATGGTCGTCACCAAAGCGCCCGCCACAGACATGGACGGGATTTACGACGGTTAACCTCGCAGGCGACGACGTTGAGCCGGCGTAGTTAGCGTCGCCCGAGTACACGGCGACGATCGCGTACGTGCCGACGGGCAGTTCGCTACTGGTCAGGTGGCATAGGGCATACACGAAGTGCCCGCCAAGCGGAGTCAGTACCGAGGTCGTGCAAAGTACGGTGGAGCCCGTCTCGAACGTCACCGTCCCAGTTGGCGGTACAGAACCACCCTTCTCGGCCACCTCTGCAACGAGGACGACATGGCCTTCATTTCCGATCACAACAATCGGAGGGATCGCCTGCAGGAACGTATAGGTCTCCGTGCCGACACCGGTGAAGGTGACCGTGACGTCAGGCGAGGTGGCCGCGCCGTAGTTGTCGTCGGCCGCGATCGAGGCGTAGACGTAGCAGGTGCCCGGGCCGGTGGCGCTGAGCGTGGCGCCGCTGAGCGAGCAGACCGAGTCCGAGGTGCTGCCGTTGGCGCCGCTGTCCAGGCTGAGGGTGATGGCCCCGGTGCCGAGCGAGCCGGTGCTGCCCACGGTCACCGTGCTCGTAAAGGGGGCCGAGCTGGCCGACACCGTCGCGGTGATGCTCTGGCTGGCCGCGGNNACATCCAGTTCTGCAGAACCGTCTGCGCTTGACGAGGTGGGGACCGTGCACAAGCTGTCGGAATACTCGGTCACCACGACACTGAACGGATTCGACGACGGCGAAACGGTGCCGGTGGCCACGGTGGCGCTGGTGAAGCTCGCGTCACCACTCGAGTCCTCCGCCACACAGCCATCAAGCGAGTCCGAGAATGAAGCACCCGCGGGCAAGCCCGTGGCACCAAGTGACACGTAATCACCCGTGCCTCCCCCGCCCGACCATGAAACGCTGTAGACCGCAGTGCTGTTGTACGGAGCGGGATCGGGCACCTGAGTTGAAACGACGACGGAGGTGGCCGCGGCGGCAACACCCATGTTGAGGAGCGGTGAAGCAAACGCCGCCATCACCAGCAGGGGTAATGCGACTCGTAGATTGCGCTTCATTACTATTCACCTCTCCTTGAATTCGCGGATACTTCAATGACGATTACTGCGACGTTTGAGACGTACTGCGATTGACGGCGAGAGCACCACAACCGGGTTTGGTCACTGCAACGACGTATCCGTTGCCGGCGTTCCGTGGAATGGTCGCCATGCGCGAAGCCAGTGATAGGGGCGACGCGGCGACGATTGATTGAACACCGGTCGCATGCAAGTGAATACGATTTGGGAGATTCAGATCGGACCGGCGTCGACGCTCAAGATCGAATATGAGCTCTGCGAGGTTGGACTCGAGGACCTCCGCGACCGCCGACATGATGTTCCTCCGTCAGCCCTCGCGAGAACCCTGAAGCCCGAAGATTCTGGGGTGTCGAAATAACGGAGGACGCTAAGGAAAATCAACATCCTGTCAAATTCGGCGAATCGTTCGCGGTGGCATGCCGTGAATGCGCGGCGGTCATGTTCAGAATCGTCGCCTGACGTCGTTCGTTCTCTGAGCTAGAGCCACTGTATTTTTGTCGTGGACCGGCGACTAATGCGATCTAAGGCGCCCTAGACAATTGGTCCGACAGTTACGGCACGAATGAGCAACCACACTGTTGCGCGAGACCGGGCGCCCACGTTACAACGGCGAACCCTTCGTGGCACGAGAGCGACGGCGGCGAATTGAAGCAAGTCGTCGTCGTGCCAGTCACTCGGCGCGAAGTTACATTTGTTCGACTAATCGGCAGACTGCAGAAGATGGCCGTTAGGTGACGATGGGAACCTAGCAAGGATCGGACGCCCATCGCCGTTCTTCGGTCGTCGACTCCCGAGTCGCCGCCACGTCGGCACCGTCGAGACAGACCGTACGACCAGTCCGCGACCCGAACGACCCTGCATCAATCATCGTTCGAACCCGACACCTGGTGCATCGTGGAACGACGCCTCACCGGTTAGTACAGTCGGCACGGTGGAGGAATTAGTAAAAGTCAAGGCCGACAATCGCTGGGACGACGACGTTCACTACCGAGGACCCGGGAGCGTGGAAACGACGTTGTGCGGCATGAAAGTTGGCGAGTTCGTCACTCACGGCGAAGCGACCTGCGAAACCTGCCGCCAATTCGCCTCAGGAGCCTTCTAGCAGTCCAAACAGATGCCAAGTCGCGCCAGGAGGTCATTCACTTCGCAGCGCGAGTGCCGTTGGCGTGCGCGCCGCACTCAGACCCGGTAGCACCGCTACCAGATTGATGAATATAAGAGTTCCGATGGCGACAAGGAACACGGTAGGAATCGGCACCGTCGCGTCAGGCACCGCATTGATGTTTTGAGCGAATAGAGTCCAGAGCTCACGACCCGCAATAATGCCGAGAGGCACGCCTAGGACGATTCCCACCACTGCGTTGACCGTGGCCTGCCACGAGATCGCGGCCGTCAGCTGCCGCCTCGTAAAGCCAAACGTCTTCAAGAGGGCTAAGTCCCGCCTTCGCCTACGTACCGACGCGATCAGCGTCAATCCCAATGCAACTATCGCCCCCAGGGCTAGTCCGGCGGCAAGAATGATCGGCGTTGAGCCGATGCTGCGGTAGTTGACGATCTGCGCCGGCTTTACGACGCCGAGGACGTCCACGCCATTGCCCGTCGCATGCGGGTCGCTCGCGAAGATTTTGTTCGCGGCGTTGGCGACCCGCTGCATGTCGGCGCGACCGGCTTTAGCGCTCACCGTGCTTCGCAAGCGGACGAAGACCAGCTCGGGTCCGTTCAGGTTGGGATCGGGGCTCTTCATCGCGTTGGCCATCGCCGGCGGCTGAATACCAAGAGGAACGATGGCCCCGGTGCCCATCGACGTGTGTTCGGCGACGAAGCTTGAGTACCCGACCGCCGGCAGCGTGGCCGTGCCGACAATCATCAGCTTCGTTGGCGGCACGTATATCGGCGCGTCCTCGGCGCTGCCGTAGCTCGCGACGACGCTGTCCCCAATGCGCTTATGAAGCTCGGACATCGTCGCTGCTCCGAGCACAATCTGGTCATTGGCTTCCAGTCCGTGCCCCGAGAGGATCGGCGGAGCAACCTTGGCGTGCAGACCCGTCAGCAGTATCGGGAAGGTCTGACCGTCGATCTCGGCATCGGTGTAATCGACGCCGGACCAGGCGGCGACGTCCCGGTCGTGGCTCAGCAGAGCCAGCGAGGCCGGTGGCATATCGTTCGTGGGGTTGAGTGCGTATGTCCAGTTCCACCCGTAAAGCGAAGGATGCGACACCAGGGTGCTGAGGCCGCTGGCGAACGTGACCGTCGCCACCACCAAAGCGACCGCGAGCACGGTTCCCGCCAGCACCGAGCGCACCGGCACCGCGGTGCGACCACGACCTGGCTCGAGAGCGAAGTGCACCCCTATCACGCCGGCGACTGGCAGTCCTGTCACCTGAGCGCTTCGAACGATGCCCGAGCGGCGCGAGGCAAACGCGCTGCGCGCGCTCTTTCGATGGGGCGCGCTGCGAACTGAAACCACGACCGCGGCGACACTCAGACCGGCCACCAGAACGGCCAGGCCGATACCCAGCACGGTCCAATCCATCGAAACCCCGGGGCCGGGATACACCGAGCGCACCGGGCCAAGGGGCGACAGCGGCGAAAGGGCGACGGCCACCGCGGTCGCCACGAGCGAGCCGAAAAACACTGACGCAAAGACGCCGACGAGACCGTCAGCGTCACTCATCGTGGGACTGGCGCCAAGTGCCCGTAGGACCTGTCGATCCTCATCCCCCGCGCGCAGCAACCGCGAGATCGCCTGCAGCGCGAGGACCAAGCACGCCAGCGCCGCGATCAGCCCGAATGCGCCGAGCGCGATCGATTCAGGCTTAATGGCGAGCTCCACCTCCGAGGTAACTCGGGACGTGACGTGAAATTCGTAGGTGTAGTGAGGAGGGACAACGTTGACCAGTTCGTTTTCGATCGTGGCCACGTCGATGTCACCACGGTCGAATTGCAGTCCGTAGAGCGCGGGCGTGGCATGGCCGGGCGACTTCGCGATCGCTTCGCGGAGGTACGCGGGAGTCAGAAAGACGAATCCGTACGCGTCGTCGACTCCGTCCCGGACTATCTCCGAGTTGATTTCAGCAATGCCCACGACGGTGGCGCGAACAGTCCAGACGGGTTTCACCTTGGCGGTACCGAAGCCCGGCTCACTCTGCTGGGCATTGGTGTAGAGACCAAGTGGGATGGTCTGGCCTACGCGCACGCCGAAGGTTCGCGCCGCGGTATTGGTCATGACGATCTGGTCAGCCTTGGCTGGATTCGCGCGTCGACCCTGGGAGATGGCGAGCCGATCTTGATCAAGCAGCTCGCCGTCCAAGCTGCCCAAGGCGATGACGTAGCCCAAGGCACTCAATTCGGGCGCGCCGTTAGCACTCAAGGGGACCGTGGTCGGTGCAAGAATCGTGCGGACCCGCTTCACTCCCGGCTGCCGTTCGATTTTGGCGGTGAGCGAAGGTCCCGGGCCACCGTTGGCGGCGGAGCTGTACACGGCCATCGTCAAATTCGAAGGATTCGTGCTTGCGAGAAAGGTCGGGTACGACGACTGCGTTCGCCTCGCCGCGGCGATGGACGCCATACCAACGCCACCAATCAACCCGATGAGCAGCACCACACTTAGGTAGCCGCCCCGCTGGCGCTTCCAAGTGGCTCGGAATCGGTATCCGGCGACACGAAGGACCCCGTCGTTCACCTCATCCCCTTTCGAGCCAACGCCGCTTTTGTAGTTTGGTCCACGAAACAGATCGGGCCAAGACGGTCACACCACCGCTCGGCTCGTGGTACCACCACCGAAGGGAGCCGATCGTCGTGCTTCGTAAAGCGCGTCGCTGATGGAATCACGGCAACGCCAATACCGGGCCCATCGAAAATCACTCGGCACGGAGCACCAACGCCGTCGGCGTGCGCGCGGCAAGACGCCCGGGCAGTGCGGCGACCACGTTGGCGAAAATGAGGGCGCCGACCGCAATGAGGATGGTGGAGAGGACGGGCACCGTCGGATCGGGAACCGCGTTGATGCTCCGAGCGAAAAGTGTCCAAAGCTCCCGCCCAACCTCGATTCCAACCGGCACACCCACCACAACGCCGACGAGCGCCGCAACGCACGCCTGGTATGCGATCGCCGTTGCCAGTTGACGCTGTGTGAAGCCGAGCGCCTTCAGCAGAGCCAAGTCGCGACGCCGCCTGCGGACGGAGGCACCAAGGGTGAGACCGAGAGCCACGATCGCGCCCAGGGCGAGCCCGCCCGCCAGGATGGTTGGCGTTGTACCCATGGATCGAAAGTTGGCGATCTCGAGCGGGCGCAACACCGAAACGANACCGCCGGCACTTCCCGACTCGTTAGGCAGCGCGTTGATCTTCTTCACGATGCCTTCAAGCGTCCGGTAGGCGGCCGCCGGGCTGACGCCAGAACGCACGCGCACGAGAACTGCGTTGGGGCCGGGAATCGAGCTCTGCTGAAGATTGAGCAGGGAGGCGGGAAAATCCCGGGGCGATACCAAGACGCCCGTGCCCATGCCACTGCCCCCCTGGAACGCAGGGAATGTTGCCGTGCCAACGATGACCAGCCGGGTGGGCTTCGTGAGGCCGTTACTGAACGCCACGGTGTCGCCCAACTTCTTGTGAAGTTGACGTAGGTTCGCACCCCCGAGAACGATTTGGTCGTTCGCTTCGAGCTCGTGGCCAGAGAGAACTGGTGGGGCTACCTTCGCGTTCGGCTCTTCCGCCATCGCTCCCTCACGTTGTCCGTCGAGCTTGACGCCGCTGATGAAGTTGACCCCCGACCACTTCGCAACGTCCGCGTCTTCATCGAGCAGCGTCGCGGTCTGAGGTGCCGGCAGGTCTTCCTGACCGGAAAATCCGGAGAGCAGCGCGTAGTTGAAGTTCCAACCATAGAGCGCCGGGTGCGAAACGAGACCGTCGAGGCTGGCTCCAAAGGTGACCGTGCTTACCAGTACTGCCACGGCGAGCACGGCGCCCACCATCGCCGATCGGACGGGCGCCGCGCTCTTCCCCTTCCCCGGATCGAGGGCAAAGCGGACGCCCGTGACGGCCGAGATCGGCAGTCTCGAGTTCGCCGCTGAGCGCAGCAGAAGAGGCTCGCGGCGCAGCCGATCCGCACTCGACGGGGCGATGGCCCGGCGCACTTCGCGGCGAGCAAGCAGGAGGAGAACGAGACCTAAGACAACCAACAGCGTGAGGAATCCCAGCCCGAGGATGGTCCAGTCGAAGTTGACGCCCGTATTTGGGTACACCGGACGGACGGGACCTAGCGGAGCCAAGGGCGACAGACCAACCGCGACCGCGACCGCCAGTAGCGAACCGGCGAGCAGTGCGCCCAGGAGACCCGCTGCGCCGTCTCCGAGCAACATGGCCCTACCCGCTCCCAGGGCCCGTAACGTGTTCGTCTCTTCCGCGCCGACGCGCAGTAGGCGCGCGACCATCAGCCCAGATATCAATAGCAAGGCTAAGCCGGCGACTCCGCCAAAGACACCGAGAGCCAGGGCCTCTGGTTCAATCGATTGCTCGATCGCGGGCACGATGGCCGAGGTAAGCATGACCGGAACGGCGGCGACCTGGGGAAAGATCTTCGCGATCTCGGCCAGCACCCGCCGCGCGTTGCGGTCGCCTCCCTGCACCTTGAGATATGTCTCTGAGGCGTAGGTGCACTGTGACTCGAGGGCCCGAGACAGGGCGGGCGAAAAGATGACAATGGCCGACGCCAGCTTCGACGCATCGCCCTGAACGATCGCCATCGGCGTCACCACTTCGCCCACCATCTTGACGGTGGCAACCAGGTGTGGCGGCGGGACGGGGCCCGATGCCGCCACTTGCGCGTCAGTGTAGAACGGGATTCGAATCACCGAACCGATGTGCAGCCCGAGCGCCTCGGCGGCCTCGACGTCCATGACTGCTTCGTCCATTCGCTTGGGGTTGGCCATTCGACCCGCAACCAAGGTGACGCGGTCCTGGGTTGAGAGCTCCCCGTTTGCGCTGCCGATAAAGGTCGGCGGCGCTTCGGCGGGCTTCAAGTGGTAGTGGATACCCTTGATGTCGTTCAGGTTGATATTGCCGTCAAAAACGAGGGCGGTCGCCTCATGTTCGACGAGGGGCAAACGATCGATCTTCTTAAGCAGCGCGGGGTTATAGCCGTTCTTGAATCCAAGGCTCGGGTCGTCCAAGGCGGTGAAGAGCCCTACGGTCGACGGGTTGGTGCTGGCGAGGTACGTCGCGTACGACGACTCGGTGCGCCGTGCCCCGGCGACGGACGCCAACGCCAAGCCGCCAACGAGCGCAACCAACAGCGCCACGCTGAGATAACCCGTGAACCGACGGGCCAGGCCCGCCCTCAACCGGTACCAGACGACCTGCGCCACCCCGGCCCTCACAAGCGCTTCACACCGACGACGCGACACGTGGCCATGGCCGCCATCATTAGCGGCGGCCAAAACGCGGCCAAGGCGGCCACCCCACCTTCGTGGCTCGTAGTAGTACCAACCCGACCAAAAATTGTCGCGGGTGGTCACCGCCTTCCACGACGGGAACGATTAGCTACGTCGGCGACGAAGGTCGTCGAGCACCGCTCGGGCAGCGCCGACGCCGCACATCCCGTGCACCCCGCCGCCCGGCGACGTCGAGGCCGAGCAGAGGTACAGCCCCGGGGCGCCTGTTCGATAGGGATTCCAGCGCACGGTCGGTCGGAAGATCGTTTGGCGTAGAGTACCTGCGCCGCCGTTGATATCGCCGCCCACGTAGTTCGGGTTTTGACGCTCGCTCTCCTCGGCCGTGATCGTCGAACGAGCGAGCACGAGATCCTTGAAGCCCGGGGCGAAGCGCTCGATCTGGCCCTCGATGAGCGATGTGACGTCGACGGTGGATCCGCTGGGCACGTGGCAGTAGGCCCACAGCGTGGACTGCCCCGCCGGAGCGCGCGTCGCATCGACGAGGCTCGACTGCACGACGAGGCAGAACGGCCGCTCGGGGTGGCGACCGGCGGCGACGTCGGCCTCCGCGGCGGCGACCTCGCCGAAGCTCCCGCCGACGTGCACCGTGGCCGCGCGCCGGCACTCGGGCGCCGTCCACGGCACCGGGCCCGACAGCGCCCAGTCGACCTTGCAGATGCCCGGGCCGTAGCGAAAGCGCGCGATGCCTCGTTGGTAGCGCGCTGGCAACCGCTCGCCCGCCACGGCGACGAGCGTCTCGGGCGAGGTGTCAAAGAGCGTCGCTCGCGCGGGCGGAAGATCGGACAGCTTGGTGATCCATTGGCCGGTGTGAATCGTCCCACCGGCACGGCTAAGAGCTGTCTCGAGGGCCACGATGAGTCGTGCGCTCCCCCCTTCGACGACGGGCCATCCACCCGCGTGCGCGGTCAACGTCAAAAAAATGCCGAAAGCCGCCGTGAGCGGTCTTTCGAGTGGCTGCATCGCGTGCGCGCACACCCCACCGAGGAGGCTCTTTGCTTCCTCGCTCGAGAAACGGCGCACGAGCCGCGCGGCCGACGGCGTGCCGACGCGCGCGAAGTGCGCCATCACGAGTGGTCGTTTGGGCAGCGAGCGTAGCGGAGCGAGCACCGTTGACACGACGGCATCAGAGTTGCGGACGAGCGGCTCCAGCAGGCGCGAGTACGCGCCGCCGTCGCCACCCAGGCCCTTCGCCGTGTCCTCGACCGTGCCCGCGACGATGGCGGCCCGGCCCCCGTCGAGGGGGTGCGCGAAGGCAACCTCGGGCGTGCGCAGCCGCACCCCCAGAGCCTCGAGGTCGAGTTCGCGAAAGAAGGGCGACAGTGGAACCATCGACTGGATAGTCGAACAGACGTCATGCTCGAAGCCCGGCAAGGTGAGCGCTTCGGTCCGACAGCCGCCACCGGCCGTCGCGGCCCCCTCGTAGACCTCGACGCTCAGTCCGGCGCGAGCCAATACGAGCGCTGCCGCGAGGCCGTTCGGTCCCGAGCCCACGATGGCGACGTCGAGACCCCCGGCACGCCCACTCAAAGTTCCAGCACCAGCGACTGCGCGGCGACGGTGACCTGCGGGGGCGGCGTAAAGCGCTGGCCGATCGCATCGAGCGCCTCGTCAGTGCGGTCGGGTCGGTGGTGGAAGAGCACGACCTGTTTTGCGCCGCAGCGTCGCCCGAGCTCGACGGCGTACTCCCCCGCCGCGTGCCCCAGCCAGGCCTCTCGTTCGAGTTCCTCGATGACGAGTTGCGCGTCGTGGACCAGCACGTCGGCGTCGTGCGCGAGCTCGACGGCCGCGGGATGGTACTCGCCCAAGCCGTCGGGCCCGGGCCCGAGCAGCGTGGGACAGTGGTCGGACAGGTAGGCGAGCACCGTATGGCCGTCACTCACGCGGTAGCCGAAGGTGCGTCCGCCCTTGTGGGGGATCTCCTGCGTCACCACGGTGAAGCCGCCGAACTCACGCTCTCCCGGCACGACGTCGTTGAAGGTCCAGCTGCCGCGCAGCTCGTCCGGTCGAACGGGAAAGTGAGGAGGCGACATGCCACGCGCAATCGTTTCGACGGCGCTCGCGCCGTCAGGCTGTTCAGGCAGAAAGAGGTCGACGCGGGAGTCATCGCGATCGGCGGCACTAAAGAACGGCAGTCCGTGGAGGTGATCCCAGTGCAGGTGGCCGAGGAGAATGGTTCCTCGGAAAGCTTCGCCCCCGCAGAGCTCGCTTGCTCGCCGAATACCCGTCCCGGCATCGAGGATCAGCGTCGGTGCGGCGTCGCCGTCGCGCGTGATGGCGACACTCGATGTGTGCCCCCCGTAGCGAACAAACTCGATGCCGGGCGCCGGCGTTGAGCCACGAACGCCCAGGAAGTGAACCCGCACGCAGTCAGTCCGTGCTCGTGTCTTCGCGGCGGTGTCCGGTCGACAGCTCCTCCAGCGCGGCACGATCGAGGGCCTCGGCGGGCACTGAGGCAACCCGCGCCGGGGTCACCGCGATGATCGTGGACGTGCGAAGTCCCCCTTCTAAGTGTGCTCGCTCGCCGAGGAGCGCCCCCGGCCCGTACTCGGCCACTCGATTCCCGTCCACCTCCACGCGCAGGACACCGTCGAGGATCAGATAGACGTCGGTGCCCTTCTCCCCTTGGCGCACCACACTGGTGCCCGGGTCGATTTTCATGATCTTAGGTTTAGCGGAACCGGACATGAGTTGTCGTGATAGCGAGCGCTCGAGCGCCGTTTCGACGACCGTTACGAAAGCCTCGGACTCCTGCTCACCCCAGGGAGTGTGCTTGCCGAAGGACTTGCGGTACCAGTCGTTGAAGTCGATGAGTCCCGACTTGGCGACGAGTTGACCGTCGTCGTCGTACACCCAGTGGCGTGGGAACCGGCTCGCGCCGCTCAGCTCGCACTCGGCCTGGCCATCGGCGTGCAAGGTCATCGAGAGCGTCGTCCAGGCGAGCGGGGCTTGCCACTGGATGAATGGGGCCCGGCGCACGGTGCGCGGCGCCGGCATTCCGGTGCGACCGCCGGACGTCTGGCTGAAGCGCACGAAGCCGTCGCCGTATTCGGGCGGGCGCTGGATGTCCGGCAGGGCGACCGCTTGAAAGACGTGGCTCAGCGAGCCGAGCCGCACCGTGGTGCTGCCGATCATGCCGCCACCGGAGTACGCCGCGTTGACGATTTTGCCCGAACGATCCACCTCGATCCACGCGGCAAGGCGATTTGCGAAGCGGAACCGGTCGGCCGCGCGCAATTCGGCGAGGTCGCCGAGTTCATCGGGGGGTGGCGCATCGTAGTGAGCCATCCCCACTTCGAAGGGCACACGCGTCGTGCCCTCGACGGCCTCGGAAGGAATCCACGACAGTGACGTAATCGAGTTAGTGATTTTCATGAGGCCATCATCTGGTCGCAGCCAGCCCTCGCAAAGGATGGTGCCCTTCTAAGCGTGGGTGATCCTGGCACCCCCCCACGCCGGGTGGCTGCATCCTTTTATCGGTTGGCGCAGCGTGGGAGAAATGTTTCCGTGAGTGACGCCGACCAAGGGCCCGCGGGGACCATCAAGGTCTTCCTGGCGGACGACAACCTCATCGTGCGCGAGGGCGTGCGCGCCCTCATCTCTCGCCACCCTGACCTCGTGGTGGTCGGCGTCGCCGAGGACTACGAGGGAACAGTGTCGGGCGCGGCCGCTACCGAGCCTCACGTCCTCGTGACTGACATTCGCATGCCGCCGTCGTTTAACCGCGAGGGCATCGACGCCGCGAAGGAGGTGCGCAAGCGTCACCCCGGCACCGGCGTCGTCGTGCTGTCCCAGTACGACGACCCCGAGTACGCCGTCACCCTGCTCGCCGAAGGGTCGGCCGGTTACGGCTATCTCCTGAAGGACCACCTGGCCGAGGGCAACCAGTTGATCGAAGCGATCCGGGCCGTCGCGACCGGGGGAACGGCCCTCGACCCGGCGATCGTCGAGGCGCTGGTGCGCCCGGTGACCTCGAGCGGGGAGCTCACCGAATCCGAGGAGTCGCTCCTCGCGCTCGTTGCCGAAGGCAAGCCGATCAAGGCCATCGCGGCGTCGCGCCGGCTGCCGCCCGAAGCCGTCGACGCCGAGGTGGAGGCCGTCTTTCTCAAGCTGGCTCAGGGCGTGAGCGCGGGCAACCAGGGTGCGCTGCACCGACTGCGACTCCTGCACATGGCGATCGTCGACCGCGAAGAGCAAGGAGAGACGCTGTCCAGGCTCCTGCCCGGCGGCATCGCGGAAAAGGTTCGCCTGGAGGGCCGGCGCATCGGCGAAACTGAGCGGATGGAGGTGACGGTCCTGATGAGTGACATCCGCTCGTACTCGGCGATCGCCGAGCACGCCGATCCCAGCCAGCTGGCCGGTCAGCTGAACACGCATCGCGCGGCAATGAACGGCGCCATCCTGGGCGAGGGGGGCACGGTCATGCAGTTCGTGGGCGACGCCGTGATGGCCGTCTTTGGCGCGCCCGTCTCCCAGGCCGACCACGCGGACCGGGCCGTCGCCGCCGCGAGCGACATGCACGCCCGCCAGGCCGAGATCAACGAGCGCTGGAGCCTTGAGGGACTACCGGTGTTCGGGCTCGGACTCGGCCTGTCGACCGGTGAGGTCGCGGCCGCCCTGCTCGGCTCGGAGGAACGCCTGGAGTACACGCTGGTAGGCGACACCGTGAATCTCTCCCAGCGACTCCAGCAGTTCGCCGACGCCGGCGAAACGGTGCTCTCTGAGGCCACGTACCTAAAGCTGTCCGAGCCCGTCGCCATCGTCGCGCTCGACGCGCAGCTGGTGAAGGGGCGCGAGACGCCCGTGCTCGCGTTCAAGATCGTCGCGACCGACAGTTCGTCGGCGCCGACGGCGCCCGGGACCACCTTCGATTCTTCAATGAGCCTGACCAGTGAAAGAGAGAGACCATGACCACGGCCACGAGTTCCACCAGAGACCAGCGCGGGGACGCCGAGGCGCTCGTTCTCGAAGTCCGCGGCGTGCGCAAGACCTTCGAAGCTGAGATCGCTCCGGTGCGAGCCCTGCGGGGAGTCGATCTCACGGTTGAGCGCGGCACGTTCGTCGCGCTGATGGGGCCGTCGGGCTGCGGCAAGTCGACACTGCTCAATCTCATCGCGGGCCTCGAAGAGGCCGACGAGGGAACGATTCTCGTGGCTGGCGAGTCGCTCTCGGTCGGCACCGAGGACGATCACGCCCTCATTCGACGGCGCCACATCGGCATCGTCTTTCAGTTCTTCAACTTGCTCGAGGGCATGACCGTCCTCGAGAACGTGGCGCTGCCGGCCATCATCGCCGGGCGAAACCGCAAGGCCGCCGAGACCCGGGCCCGCGACCTCTTGGACCTTCTCGGCATCGGCGACAAGGCCTCAGTGATGCCCGGCGTCCTCTCGGGTGGTCAGCGCCAGCGTCTCGCGATAGCTCGAGCGCTGGCCAACGAGCCGACGCTCCTGCTCGCCGACGAGCCGACGGGGGCGCTCGACTCCGCGGGCGGCCAGGAAGTGATCGAACTGCTGAGCCGGTTGCACAACGCTGGACAGACCATCATCTTGGTTACCCACGATGCCAACGTGGCCGCCGCCGCGGACACGGTGCTACTGATGCGCGACGGACGAATCCTCGGTCCGGCAGACGATGAGGTCGAGATCGACGTCACGGTAATTGGAACGCTCTGAGCAAGGACGAATTGACCGTGGTCGAGCTTGACGACACTCCGCTAGTGGCATCGCCGCTCAGGCAGTCGCCGGCGCGCTGGGCGGGCCTCGTAGCTCTTGCGGCCGCGGCGCTCGTCGTCGTGTCGTTCGCGGTAACGCCTCACGTGGGTCACCTCGCCCTCTGGATCAGCTGCGACGTGGTCATCGTCTGCTGGGCGGCCGCGGCCGTGGCAACGCTACGCGCGGCACCCCGGCTCGCCAGCCTCATCTCGATCGGGGCTTTCGCGGCAGCGCTCGCCGCCGCTTCGGCCCGACTCGCCGACGCCCACCGCAGCGGCGTCCACCACCCCGCTCAGATTGTCGCCACGTTGGCGGCGCCCCTCGCGATGGCCGTATCGGTCCAGGTGCTGCTATCGCTGCCCGAGGGCGTGTTGGGTGCTCGGTATCGAAGGATGACGGCGGCGTGGTGGTACGGCGTCGCGCTCGTCGTGGGGGCCTACCTCGCCACCACCACGCACGTGTTCGCTCCCTGGCCCGTCGTGGTGGGCTGGACGCTTGCCGTCGCGACGACGATGCCCGGACTCTACGCGCGCTACGCCGACGCCTCCGCGGCTGGACGTCAGCGTCTGCAGTCGCTCGCCGTCGCGACCGTCCTCGTACTCATCGTCGCCATCGTCACCGAGACGCTGCACCTGCTCCTGGCCTGGCCCTCGCAGGTGCCGGTGACGTTGCTCGCCGCCACCGCCCTGCTGCCACTCGGACTCGTCGCGGGCAACGCGCGCTGGGCGACGAACGCCGACCGGCTCCTCGTGCACCTCTTGACTGTGCTCGGCCTGGTGGTCGTCGTGGCGGCGTGCTATCTGATAGCGCTGCGCGGTCTGGGTCGAACGCCGAAGAGCGCCTCGGAGCGCGACATTCTCTGGTGCTCACTAGGCGGAGCGGCCGTCGCCGCGGTCGTGTACCTGGGATTGCGCCGCCGCTTCGCCGCCATGGCGACGGGCTTCACCTACGGCGCACGCGAAGCGCCCGACGAGGTCGTGCGCACGTTCGGCACTCGCTTGACCCGCGCCATTCCGATGGACGAGCTGTTGCTGCAGCTGGTCGAATCGCTTCGCAAGACGTTGGCTCTCACGTCCGCCGAGATCTACACCGGCACCGGCGAGGTCCTCGAGCTCGCCGTCTCCGTGCCCGACCTCGGGTCGCGATCGCTGAAGGTCTCGGGCGACGAGCGCGCCGTGATCGCGCGCGCCGGGGTCTCGGGCAACGCCTGGGCTTCGGTGTGGATCCCCTCGATCTCACTCGACCGCTCACCGGGGCCCCTTCGCGTGGCGCCGATCAGTCATGCCGGGGAGCTGCTCGGGGTGATTGTCATTTCGCGTGCCGAGGGTGCCGTCACCTTCAAGGAAGAGGACGACCGCGTCCTGACCGAGCTCGCCCGCCAGGTCGGCCTCGCCATGCACAACGCCCAGTTGGATACCGCCCTTCAGAGCTCGCTCGACGAGCTTCGCCGCCAGGCCGACGAGTTGCGCGCCTCGAGGGCTCGCGTCGTGGCGAGCGGCGACGCCGAGCGCCGCCGAGTCGAGCGCAACCTGCACGACGGCGCCCAGCAGCACCTGGTGGCCCTCGCGATCAACCTGCGCCTTGCGAAGGACACCGTCCTCGAGGACCCCACGGCCGCCGTTGAGATGCTCGACGAGCTTGGCGAGGCGGTTCAGGAGACCATCAAGGAGCTGCGCGAACTCGCCCACGGCATCTACCCGCCGCTGCTCGTCGACAGCGGGCTCACCGAAGCGCTGCGCGCAGTCGCCAACCGCAGCCCCCTGAAGGTGGAGCTCGTGACCGAAGGGATCGGCCGCTACGGACGCGACATCGAGGCGGCCATCTACTTCTGCTGTCTCGAAGCGCTGCAAAACGCGGGCAAGCACGCCCCCGACTCGCAGGTGACGGTGCGGATCTGGGAGGAGTCCGGCGGGCTGCTCTTCGAGGTGAGTGACAACGGACCGGGCTTTGACGTGGTGAAGGCGAAGCAGGGACACGGCTACGTCAACATGGCGGACCGTCTCGGCGCTATCGGCGGCGCCGTTCGCTGGGAGTCCCAACTCGGTCGCGGCACCACGATTCGCGGTTCGGTGCCGCTCAGCTAGTTCGGGTAGCTCGCGAAGCCCTCTCTGTCGCGCTCGTCCCAGAGGCGGCGAATCGTCTTCGCGTCCAGCTGCTCCTTGTGCACGTAAGCCCTTGCCCCACTCGTGGCCGCCTCTGGCGGGAGATCGCCCACACCGTAGGTCGAACAGAGAATGACGACGGTGTCGGGCAGCTCGTCCATGATCTTTCGGGTCGCCTCAATGCCGCCCATCTCGGGCATGTTGATATCCATGAGCACGAGATCCGGGTGGAGCTCGTTCGCGATTGTTAGCGCCTCGACTCCGTTCTCCGCCTCGCCTACGAGCTCAAAACCCTCGGTACGGCGTAGCACCGCGCGCGCGGCCAGGCGAAAGGGCGCCTGGTCGTCCACGACGAGTACGGAGAACGGGGGGTT
>JGI12269J14319_10002441_pt1 | contig 17945 bp, 20 predicted proteins | sample PeaSoiSIISIP2007_FD_14319 | JGI IMG/M metagenome (IMG submission 14319) | reverse complement strand
GAAGGCAGTGGTGGCCCGCAGTCTTGGCGTGGATGCCAAGACGGTCCGCAAGTACGTGGCCGCCGCGGAGGCGGCCGGGCTGGCGCCGGGCGGCCCGCCGGTCAGCGCGGAGCGGTGGCGGGCGATGGCGCGGGAGTGGTTCCCCGAGCTGGCCGGCATCTCGCCGCGGCAGACGTCGTGGGCGGAGATCGCGCGTCACCATGACCGGATCGGCGAGCTGCTGGGCGTGGTGCCGGTGTCGGTGATCTGGCAGCGGCTGCGTGATGAGGCGGGCCTTGCGGCGAGCGTGGCCAGCGTCCGCCGGTACGTGCGGGCGCAGTTCCCGGAGCGGTCGCGGGAGGCGGAGCTGGAGATCTGGCGGCCGCCGTCCCCGCCCGGCGCCGAGGCGCTATGCGGAATTCCGCATAGGGCCTCCAGCCCCGGCTCAGCCGGGACCAGCCGCAGCACCGTCACCTGCGCCCGGCGGACCTCCTCGGGCAGGTTCGCCGCCACATACCGGCGCAGCGACGCCACCGACACCGCCAGCCCCCGCTCATCACGCAGCCGCTGATGAATCGTGGCCGCCGTCACCCCGGCCTTCATCTGCTCCGCGATGTAATCCCGGTGCTCCCCGATCGCCGGCCACGTCACCTGCCGCAGCCGCGTATCCGCCAGCTCCGGGAACCACTCCCGCGCCATCGCCCGCCACCGCTCCGCGCTCACCTCCGGCCCGCCCGGAACCATCCCCGCGGCCTCCGCCGCCGCCACGTACTTGCGAACCGTGTTCCGCGACAGCCCCAGGCTGCCCGCCAGCTCGTTCTTCGACCGGCCCGCATACCAGTGCACGAGAATCTCGCAGATATCGATCACGTCGAACGTCCTCCTCGCCATCGGCTCTCCCCGCCCCTAGGACGAGGAGACATGATCCTGACTTCCCGATGACCAGGTCCACCCCGACACGCACGCGCTGACCATGGTCATAACGTGATCGGGGTGGTCAATTACGTGATCGCAGCACGCCCCTCACTGCTCAATTTCATGATCGCTGACAGCACTGGCCGGGTCATGGAATCGCACACATCTGGCCGCGTCATCAGAGACTGGCTGGCCCTCCCGGTGGCCACCCACCGAATCTTGCCTGCCGAAAACCCGGCCTGACCTGCACGAACGTCATGTCCTTACCGTGATCGCTTGCACTCGGTGCAAGCGCTCATAGCCTTGTCGCCCAAGCGTGCGATATTAGCCTGTGATCTGCATGGATACGAAATCATGATGTGGAGCCTGACGGGGCGACCGCTCGCCGAACACCGTTCGGTCTGGAGGAATGTTAGTTCGAAATAATGCGTCCGAACGGGGAAGTGGAGCTACGGAGATTCGAACTCCGGACCTCTTGCATGCCATGCGGACACCGCGCGTGGCCCGGTGTCGCCAGACATGGCCCTGCCAGCAGTTTCTCTCGCCTGACGTCGCTCGCCGTCGCCTGCAATCGCCGCCTGCTTGCTCCCCGTCTTGCTCCCCCGGTCAGGCGATCTTCAGCTGCTCATCACCGAAATCGGCGATCAGCTTCAAGGTGCCGCCCAGCGCAGCGACGAACCGGTTCAGCACATCCTGCGTCGACACGTCGCCGCCCTCGATCTGCGACACCCGGGCGACCGAGACACCCATCCGCACCGCTACCTGCTCCTGCGTCATTCCCCGCCGCTTACGCAGCTCCGCCAGCCGCCAGCCCCTCGCGTCATCGAGCATCGCGGAGACAGCCGCATCGAACCCCTCCTGCCCGCCCGCGGTCGCCACCGCGCGCTCCAGATTCCCTGACTCCCGCCAGCGCGACATCCCGCTCATAACCCCATCTCCTTCTTCCGCTCAGCCAGGTAATCCTCATACAGCTGCTCAGCTTGCGGGATAGCTGACCGGTACCACTGTGCCCACTGCCCCGACTTATCGCCCGCCACCAACAAGACAGCCGACCGCCACGGATCAAAGACGAACAAGATACGCACCTCACTGCGGCCGCCCGACGGCGGCCGCAGCTCCTTCATGTTGGCTATCCGCGACGCCGTCACCGTGTCCACCAGCGGCCGGCCCTCCGCCGGGCCGCTGCCCTCCAGGACCAGGATGGCCTGATTCACCAGCTGGTGGTTCACCGGGTCGGAGTCATACAGATCGTCGAGGAAAGCCTCCACCTGGGTGGTCATCAAGATCTCCCACTCCACGCGTTCCTCCCATCCGCCCGGACGCGCATGTTAAGGATATCCTAAAGGATGTCCGGCTCGATGGCCGACAAGATCACGATGCACAGACGGCCGCACTGTCGGCCGCCGAGCACCGGGTACCGCAGTCACCCGGCAACACCCCCGCGAACGGCCCCTCGCCACGCGGACGCACTCATCTGACTCAGTTTCCTTGCTGCCGCTTCTGGGAGCGACCTATGGCTGAGGTCGCCGCTCGCTTGGGAGTTGGCAGCCTTACCCGGCACGGCTTGGCTTTCGAGCGCGTTGTGGACGCGGCCCTTGATGAGCGTGGCAGCGGTCCGGCGCATGCGAGTTCGGTACTGTGGTATGGCGCAGCCGGTGCGGCCGCACCCGCAGCGCTCCCGAGGCAAGCCGGGGGGTGCGGAAGATCCGCCGCAGGCCCGCCTCAGTGAGCGGCTGCCCGGCAGTCGGGCCGCGGAGCACCACGAAGCACTCCGGCGTCCGGCACCCTGCCGGGCGTTCGTTGCGCAGGTAGGCGGCCAGGTCGGCGAAGAACGCCCGGTCCACCGGGACGACGCGTTCCTTGCCGCCCTTGCCGGTCACCCGCAGGCGGCGCATGCCCATGTCCAGGTCGGCCAGCCGCAGCGACCTGACTTCAGCCGCGCGGAGCCCGCCCAGCAGCATCGCCAGCGTGATCGCCAGGTCCCGGAACGCCCGCAGGTTCGCCAGGAACGCCGTGACGTCGTCAGGCTCCAGCGACTCGGGGAGCCGCCGGGGCTGGCCCACCAGCCGGCCGCCGACGCGGGGGCGGCCTTGGCCGATATGCCCGAGCGGGCCACGGCGGGCGGCCCACAGCCCGCTGGACCGCCGCGCCGCCGGCATCGGGTTGTCCGCATGCGCGCAGGCATCACCGCGAACTCGAACAGGCCGCGGAGGGCCGCGATCCGCCGGTTCATCGTGGCGCGCATCGCGCCGTGGGCGGCACAAAGCCTGACCACCATCTGGCCGACCGTGCCCGGCGGATGCTGCTGCCAGTCCAGGTAGTCGAATAAGTCGGTCGCTACGGCATCAGCCAGCCGCGCATTCCGCCCGGCCAGGAACCGCAGGAAGCTCAGCAGGTCAAAGGCGTAAGCCCGGACCGTGGCAGGCGAGAACGCCCGCGACCCCAGATGCGCCAGGAACAGATTGACTAGCTCACCGTCCTGGCCGCACCCCTCGACCCGGTAACCGTGGCTGGCCAGGACAACACGCATGGCACCCATCCCCCCGGATAGCTGCCGCGAGTCTGCTCCCGGCCAGCCCGAAGGCGCGGGACCTCAGGCAGTCCGGGCGTGTCCCCTAGCCGAGGGCCGGTTAACAGGGACCTGGTTCTCGATCCTCAGCCGACGGGGGCGATCCGACGCGGTGCCTTCACCAGCCTCCAGGCGCTGATCGACGCCATCCAGCGCTTCCTCGATGCCTGGAACGAGAGCAGCCGGCCGTTCGTCTGGGTCAAATCAGCCGAGCAGATCCTGGCCACCATGCACCGTCCTTTCAAGAATACGGTGCACTAGCCGGCTATCTCCGAGCGCGTCCAGCGCGGTCTGGAGTCCCTGTGTGGCGCCGACTGGGTCTCCGCGCACGAGCCGAACGAGCGACATGCCGGGCTCGGGAGAGATGCCGTACTCGTGCGCGCGCCTAAAGGCCTGTTCGGCGCCTTCCGTGTCGCCGAGCCCGCACCCGGATGTGGCCGAGTTCCCGCGCTGCCACTCCGACGTGCGCGAGGTCGAGCCGCCCAGTCTCCTCGCGTGCGCGCAGCGCCTCTTCCGATGCGCTCGCTGTCACCTGTCATGGAGATGGCGGAAACGAGAGTCATGACCACGCTTGTGACGTTTGGCCCTACGCCGCGGTTGGCTGGTTAACCACATCATCTTGTGACAGGAGGTGTATGCCTTGAGCCAGATTCTTGTCGCGTTCGCCACCAAGAACGGCTCGACCGAGGAGGTGGCAGCCGCCATTGCGGGGAGCTTGCGTGACTCCGGCTGCGACGTCGACCTTCGCCGCGCCCGAGATGTAACGAAGTCCGTCGCTGGGTGGGATCTCGTGGTGCTCGGTGCGCCGATCTACTCGGGGCGGTGGCATCGCGATGCACATCGGTTCCTGAAGCGGCACCGCAACGAGTTCGGACGAGTTCCGGTCGCTGTTTTCGGCATGGGGCCACGGTCCGGAGACGAAGGAGGTTGGCAACGTTCACGCGACCAGATGAACCGCGCCCTGGCCAAGCATGGCTGGCTCACAGCCGCCGCGATCGCCGTGTTCGGCGGGGTCGATCCGCCGAAGCGCCACGTGACCAACAGGCGCGACCTGCGGGACTGGAACGCGATCCGAGAGTGGGCATACACAATGGCGGCCCTCGCCTCGAGGAAGACGGCACCTAATATTGCGTCGTCCCTTGAGTCTCGCTGATCCAAGAAAAGAGTTCACGTCCCAATGCGCATCTGCATCTTGACTGCTGGCACCCGTGGCGATGTTCAGCCCTATGTCGCTCTGGGCACGGCCCTGCGGGCAGCGGGGCATGAGGTCAAGTTGGCCACGCATGGCCGCTTTGAAGCGCTGGTTAGAGCGTACGGACTTGAGTTCGCCTTGTTCGAGGAGAGTCCCCTCTCATTTCTTGAGCGAGTGATCGCTTCTGGCGGAAGCTTTCTTCGGCGCGCCTACGAGACCAAAGGCATTCTCAACAGCATGATGGAACGCCTCTTGGCTGATGCTCTGCGTTTCGCACAAGAGGCCGACCTCATCATCACGTCGAATCTGCTGATCTACCCTGGCTATCAGCTCTCGAAGCTACTGAGTGTCCCTTCAATCGGAACCCTCCTCGTCCCCTATCTGCGCACGAGAGTCTTCCCCAACCCCGCCTTCTGTTCGGGACGGCACTCTCTGACTGGGCCCGGCAATCTGCTGACATACGACATTTTCAATGAGGCTGTGTGGCAGCTCTACCGCGGCAGCATGAATCGACACCAGCGCCGATTCGACTTTCGCCCGTTGCCCAGATGGGGCATGGCCCGTCAGATACTGCGCGATCACTATCCCTTTCTCTGCGCCTACAGCCCGTCGATCGTGCCGAGACCTACAGATTGGAGCGACGACATTCACGTGACCGGTTACTGGTTTCTGGATGCCCCAACCCATTGGGAACCACCCGCGGCGCTCGAGGCTTTTTTGGATACCGGACCACCTCCGGTGTATATCGGCTTCGGCAGCATGACGTCCGCCGATCCTGTTGGAGTGGCCAGGCTGATCGTTGAGGCACTGGAACAATGCGGGCAGCGCGGGGTCGTACAGAACGATTCTTTGGGCATTAGCCAGGTGGACGCATCCGACGAGGTCTTGCTGCTGAATAGCACTCCTCACGACTGGCTGTTTCCGCAGATGGCCGCGGTCGTCCATCATGGGGGAGCTGGAACGACAGCCGCCGGGCTGCGGGCAGGTGTGCCGACGATCACTACGCCAATCTACGGCGACCAATTCTTCTGGGGCCAACGCATTACCGAGCTCGGTGCCGGCCCACCTCCTATCCCCCGGAAGCATCTGACTGCGGATCGGCTTGCAACTGCGATTCGTCTTGCGACAAACGATTACCGGATGCACGAGCGAGCGAGGGTCATGGCCCAAAAGGTCGGAGCAGAGGAAGGGGTGACCCGAGCCGTGCGTCTCATCGAAGGAATTTTTTGATACCGCCAGCCCTGCTGCCGGTTCGCGGTGTAGTCGATCTTCACGCGGCCGAGGTAATACCGGCCGGGTCCGGGTGGAGGCCCACCCCGGTTAGCTGGGGAACGCCGGAGTTACACCACTCGGCGAGACGTGACCCACCACCACCAGCCAACGCGCGCAAGGGAGCCGGCTGGTTCCCAAGCCGCCGCGAACGGGCCAGCAGGAACGACAGCGACAGCGTCCAGTCACGCCGAACGGCCTGTCGATAGGCAGTTGTAGTAACTATTAGTAATAGAAGTCTAACTAGAAGATGATATCGCCAGCCTAGCGGCATGATCACTTCCCAGCGGCCGCATCCGCGCCGCGCGAGCAGCCGCGCAAAAGGGGACCACCCGAAATCAGTAATCGCCGATGAAGTCGCCGGGCGTTAGGCACGCGAAGCGACCACTTCCGGGGACGTCGGCTCGAATCTATCGTTATCTGGAACGCAACAATAGGGCTGTCATCCGATAGAATTGCTTCGATTACTTCCCGAGGCAAATGGGATTCTGTCTTCGACGATGATCTCCCAGGTTTCGGCCGAGACAAGGATACTGCGATGCAGGCATTCTCGGTCAATGGACAGTTCGACTATCCAGCTATTGGCACTTTGGCGCCAGGGCGAATCTCCAGGGTTGGGCGGCTCTCCTCCTGCGAGCGTGTATTCCTGCACCATCGCATGCCGAAAGTCGATTCCGCTAAAAGTCTCATATTCCGCAAAGGTGCGGTTTGGTCCGCACGCGTAGCGGCCCTATAGTCGGGTTGCGAAGGAAGCCGGTGACTAGTGCACGGCTAGCTGCATCGCGTTGTTGCCACCACGGGATGTCGATGCCGGACTCATCTGAGTGATCATCCCAATGTCTTGGCCGGCCGTGTCGCGAGTATTGATGCCACATTATTACTTCAGATGGGTGAAAGAACTCGTACCCCCGCGTGTAGGCGCGAACAGCGAGCGTGATCTCTTCGCCATGGCAGTACAGCCTTGGATCGTACGGAACGTCTTCGACAAAACGGCCGACTGTAATGAGAAAATGGGCGGAGATAAACCTGGCTCGCTGGGGGCGTCGAGCTTTCTGACATTCTTCATCGACCGATGCCGCGCGGAAGAGTGGTATGCCGTCTGGAGCGAATGAGTCCAACATCATCTTGGTCGGAGAACCTAGAAGTTCGCCTGGCTCTTTCGGATTATAGTTCGGACAATATGTAGTTACTATAGGTAGCGCGCTCTCCGATCGCCGAAACTGTTCGACAAGCTTCATATCCCAGTCATGCGCAAACCGATGATGACTGTCGATTTGCAGGAAGTAATCCTCGCCGTCCTACAGCTTCATTAGCTCTGCCCTTGCCCAGCAAGCACCTAGGCTGTCGCGAGCGTCGATGTCAAGGATAGCTAGCTGGCGGGATTTAGTGATTCCGATCATTTCATCCGGCGCATGCTGCCAACATATGGCTATGCGGATGTCGCTAGAACGTCTGGCCGCCAGTAGGCAAGAGGTGATCGTCGCCGGGGCCGCTCCCCCGCTGGTAGGCAGCGAGCATCACGGGGCTGCCTAACGTTGAGTCCTGCCTCGCGGGATTCTTGCCCTGCATGCGATGAGCACCTAGTGCCATGCGATCCTCCAGCTTGTCCATCCCCTTAGACACGCCGTCCGACGAGTCAGTCCGTTCTGGTGTCTAGGGGACTATGCGGAGGACTGTAGCACGTCTGGACCGATGTGTGTCTAGGGGTCTAATCAGAGAGCTGCCAGTAGACGATCGTGGCGTCGTCATGGGCCTTCGCGCGGGGCCAGCGCGCACAGTCCGGATCGGCGTTCTCGGCGGCCCGGACCTGGCGGATGAGCTCGGCCGGACCGTCATCGCGGATGACGCCGAGAGCGGCGGGCCAGGTAAGCAGACCGTACCTGTCGGTGATGCGGAAGGCACCGTCACTAAGCAGCGCGATGCCGCGCAGCCCAGCGCGGGGCCACGTTCCGGTCCGGGCCGCTGTGACCGCATCCGGCTCGGCGCTCGCGGCCGGGCGGGTGCCGGCTGTCACGATGACCGGGTCGCCCTCCCGGCGATCGGCAGCGATGGCAGAGTCGGACAGCGCGAGGTAGTCAATGCCCGAGCCGCTGGCGCGGATGGCGCAGACCGTGGCCGCGGGGGTGAGCGGGCTGGTCAGGTCGCAGCTGCACTCATGCCGGGCGCGCACGTCGCCGATCGCGCCGGCCAGGGCGTCGCGGAGCGAGACGCGCGGCTCGGCGGTGATTGCGGCGAGGAGGGTGGCACCGAGGGTGCCGGCGTACCAGGCGACGCCGTGCACGCAGCCGGTGTCCGCGCCGCGCGGGAACGTGGTCGCGCCGTCCAGGAGCACGGCCGCGCCGGGCGCGACCGCGGCGAAGTCCTCGTTCGGCCAGCGCAGCGTGGCAGGGTCGGTCGCCAGGACTACCCGCACCGGCCGCTCCCGCGCTCAGCCCTGATCGTGCCGGTATAGCGGGCTGGCCAGCTCGGTCCGGACCGGCTCATGGGTCTCAGGGTCATAGCTGGTGCGGACGATCACCGAGAACCGGCCGTCCGCAGCCTGCCCCCACAGCGCGCTGATGTCGGTGACCAGCAGCTGCGCCACGCCGAGCGACCCCTGCGGGTGGATGCCGGCGATCGCCAGGAACGAACCCTTGCCGTCCGGCCGGGCGAGCCGCCCCAGGTAGGCCACGTCGTGCGGGCGGGCCGGGTCGCCATCGGCTCCGGACCGGTACGCCGTGCTAGTCCCGGTGTCGTGCAGGACCCACCAGGTGCCGTCGCGTTCCCAGCGGATCACCGGGTCGGTGTCGTACGCCTTCGCCATCGCGGCCGACATTCGGGGACCGCAGATCACGATCAGGCCAGGCCGGTTCAGGTCGATGTCACCCTCAGCGGTCACGTGCTCGGTCGTCACCGCCAGGCCGAAGGTACGGGCCAGGTCCGCCACCCGCTGGCCCGCTGTGAGGTCGTCGAGGGCCACGAGCTGGCGGCTGCTCGCGGTGTCGCGGCGCAGCGGCGTCACGACCGTCACCGCGCCGGTGCCCAGGAAAGCGCCCTCCGGCGCGGGGCCGGTGTGCCGGATCTGGTGGATCCGGCCTCGGCTCAGCCCGGCGGCCTCGCCGATCTGCGCGTAGGAGAGGCCCTGCGCGTGCAGGTCCTGAATGACTTTGCGGCGCAGCCGCGCAAGCTCGGTCACCTCTTGCTGCGCCTCCCCTAGCCTGCTCGTGGCGGCGCGCAGCAGCTCGTACGGATCGGTGATCCGTGCGATCCGCTCATAGTCGCTCACCAAGCCAGTTTCCTCCCGCTCCTGCCCAGAGTCTAGGACCCTAGACAATGCTGGTGGAAGGGGAGCCCCGGTTAGGGGGCTAACCGCTGTGATCCGCCTGCGCCGTCGGGGGATGGGCGGGCCGGACACTACGCGCCGCCCGCCGCGTCATGCCCTGACAGCTCGGCCCAGACCCGTCGGCCGGTGGCCGTGCGGCTGATCCCCCACTCCTTGGCGACGGTCGCCACGAGCATCAGGCCTCGCCCCGATGCCGCCAGCTCCTCCACAGGATCTCTGATCGCCGGCTCGGTCGCGGACCCGAGATCATCGACGGCGATCATCACGCCGTCGGCCCGCACCGTCACCGACACGATGAACACCCCGCCCGGCTCCCCGCTCGCCGTGTGCCGGATCGCGTTGGTCGCCAACTCCGACACCACTAAGGCCGCCTCTGCCTCGTCCCGGCCCAGCAGGACTGACCGGGTGAACATGCGCGCCTGAGCGACCTGCTCTAGGAGTTACGGACGATCGCGCAGAATCAGAACAGAAAAGGTGCACTGTATGTCCGATTTGGGTAGCTTCAGAGAAGCCCGCCGACTATAATCAATCTTGAGGCCCTTGTCGAGGGTCACACCACCCAGGGAGGAACCAGATTCTGACACCGACCCCGACCAAGCCAGCCCTTCAGTCGCGCCCAGCGCGCGGCGATGCTGTAGTCGAGCCCAACGTGATCGAGGTCAGCGGTGGCGGTCGGACTGCAGTCGGCGATCGTCGGCCAGCCGTCAAGCCTGCAGCTCCGGCAGTCAGTCCCACGCCTGCGCCGGCGGCGAGGCCCGCCAAGATGGGCTGCTCTGGCTACCGGATCAAGTACGGAACCTCGGACGAGGCGATCATCAAGGCGATCAGGGATCACGCTGCCAAGAGCGTGGCCGAGACCGAGGGTTCGCCGTGGATCGCCGCGAGCAGCCTCACCGACGAGCAGCTGCTAGCCGTCATCGGCTGGAGCGTCATCGCCAAGACCGCGTGTGCCAGGGTGGCCCAGCACCTGCGCGACATGAGCAGCTGAGCCAGCCCGCAGCCCGATACTGCAGTCAGCGCTCCGGGTATCGTCGCGCTCGGCATTGCCGCCGACCGCACAGCCGAGCCTTACGATCAGCGACTCGCTGGGGACGCCCGACCCACCAGCAGCGCCGCAGTCTGTCAAGAACCGCCTGCTGGAAGAATCGATGCAGGCGTTGCGGCTTTGGTCGTCGCGTTCAGGGGTCCGATGGGCTGGCTCCCGAACCGCCTGCCAGCCGCTCGCGGGTCTGGCTTTATAACGACGTGCCAGCCTGTCGGGTCTCGCCTTGGTGTGGCTCAAAGACGCGACGCCAGCAGCTCCGGAAAACAGGCATGCCCGCCGCGGTCTTCTCCTCGACTACGACGACGAAAAAGCGGTGCATTGTGCAGAAGGCAAAATGGTCGCACCACGAGTAGATCGCACGGTCATGGTTGCGCGCTTGAGGTTAAAGGCGATTTCACAGACAACCGGGCGAACAAGCCGGGCCTCATAGCACTGTGCAGGTCGGCGTCATCCTCATGGCAGCGTCCGCTGCCCTCGCGGTGCCGCATGCAGTTCGGGTACTGCGCCAGCGTCCCATCCCTCCGCCAGCTCTGCGGCTCAGACCACGACAGCGTCCCCTGTCGCGCTGAAGTGCAGCACGGTGCTGAGCAATGGCGAGACAGTCATGCAGACGATATCCACGCTTGTGGCTGACCAGAACTCGCAGAACAAGAACCTGGAAGAGAACTGGGTGGGCGTACTCAGCGGTGCTCCAACCAGCCAGGGCCAGGACTTGCAGTCGGCCATCAGCGGCTTCACTCCCGACGCATCCGTCGCTAGCCCCGCCCGGCCTAGCTCTCTGCCCGCAGACATGGGCACCTTCGACACCGATGCCGGGGCGTTCCTGAACGACCAGTCCGGCGGCCTGCAGCCCGGCTGGCCGACCGAGGCCGGGGCCATCGAGCAGGACATCAAGAGCCTCGCGGACGACTGCAAGATCAAGTTCATCATCCCGAAGGGCTACACCGTCTGACGCGTGAGCGTGGTCACCCGCACTGGCCCCGGCTGGGACATCTTTCTTTACGAATTGCGGCCCCGCCCGGGTCTGATCGCGCTGGGTGGGTGGGCGACGTAGTCACCAAATCTGGCCTCACCCAGGGCTGGGATCTTGGCGTTGGTGTTGCCGGTGCGGAGGTCCGGGAGTGGCGCGGTCACGAGTGGAGCTGTTCGAGCAGATCAGGAAAGACCGCCGGGCCGCGGGGTCGTCGACCCGGGCGCTTGCCGATAGGCATCAGGTGCGCTGGCGGACGGTGCGGCAGGCGCTGGATTCGGCGGTCTGCCGCCACCGCGCGCAGTCCGTATCCGCAGCGGCCCCGTCCGGCGATTGATGCGTATGCGGGCCGTGCCTGGCCCACGCTGCCGCACGCCTCTGTGCGCCGGCAACTCGCGCCAGGTGGCGCACAGCGCCGAGGCACACCACTTCAGCGCTGACAGGCACCACTCCCGGCCGACTCAGCGCAGGCCAGGCGCGCCGAGCTGCGCTCGTGGCTGACATGCTGGCGCGCACGCCCTATCGGGCGGACTGCCCTTGACGTCTTGCCCGGGCGGCAAGAGTCAGCCTCTCAGTGACCCCAGCGGGCACGTCAGCGCCAAGTGGTCACGTGAGCCAGGAACGAGGGATCGTGCCTGGTCAGCGAGCCGCAAGCCGACTGTGCCGCCCTCAAAGCCGACGCTCCTGCCAGCAGCCGCCACCTGATATCAAGACCAGTTAGCGCCGGAAAGCCGCTTCCGCGCAGCCACTGCTGCTGTACTTTCCCGCTGTACCCGAAGTTCAGGTTTTCGAATTAATTGTCTGACCTGTGGAGCTACGGAGATTCGAACTCCGGACCTCTTGCATGCCATCAGCAGGCAGCCCGTCCACGGAAGTGCATCCGCGCAGGTCACCGTCCTGGTGCGTATACCGCAGTCCGCTCCCGTGCGCGCCGGTTGCGGTACTTCCGTGCTGTACTTCGTGCAAGCTGTCAGGCCCGACCGCCGGAGTTTCGTGTCCCGTTGGCTGTCCGCCGCCACGGCTAGAGTGAGCCTATCTGGACCTGCCGGGAGGTGACGATGACCGCGGCACACCCAGGCGAGCCGCCCGCACTGCCACGCCCCGCATGCACCCCCGCCGCGATCCGGGCAGTGCTGGCCGCCCACTCCGACGCCGACACGGTCCGCCGCTACGACGCCGACCTGGATGCCGCGTTCGAGCAGGCCCGCCGCGGCGGCGACCCGACCCTCTTGAGACTGTCCGCCGCTGGTGGTACGAGGCGGACACCTGGCGCGACCCCGCCGCGCACGGCGAGTACCTGGCCGGCGTCGACCACTACCTCGCCGACGGACCGCCACCCCAGGCGCAGCGGGTCAGCCGTGCGCAGATCCGCGAACGGTACGGCGTCTGACCCCGTGTTCCGGTGGGAACTGGACGAACCCGCAGACTGCGAGTGCGCCGGACTAGACGAGGACGCCAGGAAGGCCCTCGGCGACTTCATGGACACCGTCGTCATCGTATCGACCCTGCCGAGTACCAGTGCCAGCCCGACGCTACTGTCGCCCCCTCGCTGCTAGCCTGCGATGATATGAGTGCGCTGCCTGTACATGAGCTGGACCCCGATGACCCGGTGCAGATCCTGCGTGACCTCCCCGCCCGGCTGCATGAGCAGTTCCTGCGCGAGTATTTCGGCGCTGCCGCTGCGGCAGCACGGCAAGTCGGCGGCTACCGGCAGCTCCGCGAGACGCTGCGGCTGTGGCGGCTTACCGCCGCCGCTCAGTCCGACCCCGGATACGCCGACCGCCTCAGAGCCGTCCAGGAGGCGGTGCGGACCGGCAGCCTGGACGGCTCTGTCCCGATTCAGGACGCCGTACCCGGCTGGCCTCGGCCAAGGTGAGCTACAGTGTCCGCTTCGAGGGCGCGGCGCTCATCCAGCTCAACGGACTGCCGTCGGATACGTTCGACGCGCTCGTGCAGCGCGTCGTCGAGTTAGTCGATCAGCCCTGGGACGCTGCCGTCATCCCGCCCGGCAACGACCCCGCCTTCCGCATGACCATCTTCGGCTCAGGGAACGGCCTGCTCAGCTTCCACGCAGACGACCGGTCAGAGACTCTGCGTATCTTCGACATCACCTGGATCGGCTAAGTCGCGACGATTCATGCCGCCGATCCGCGTAAACACGCTCGGTCACACTAACTAAGACTTGCTCACGACGAACGTCTCGTAACCGGTCTTCGTGTTGAGAAACCACCCGCCGGCGCTGCACTTGCCCGGCGCGGCGCGGGAGACGGCGGTGACGCTGGCTAGCTTCCCGGTGTTCTGAGCGCCGGTACCGGGCACTTCCAGCGCTCTCCCCCAGACCCCGTGCACTTCGCTGACCACGAAGGCCTCGTTGTCGTAGCGCAGCCCGTCGTTAGCGCCGGCGTTGTGTAGTACCCGCCCGCACCGCAGTTGCCCGCCGTCGCACATGAGATCGACTCGACCCAGGCGTCGTCGCCCTTGTTGAGCCGCGGCACGCCCGGCACTGGCATCGCTTTATACCAGGTCCCGTTGACCTCGCTGACCACGAACGGCTGGCCGTTGCTGAACGTGCCGGAAAGCCCAGTGTCGGCGTAGATCCCCGCGGCGCCGCAGTTGCCGGCCGACGGGCAGGAGATCGAGCTGACTTCAGCGCCGAAGCCAATATTGAGCTTGGCCGTGCCGGGAACCTCGATGGCGCGGCCCCAGGTGCCGTGGACCTGGCTGACCACGAAGGCCTCCTGGCCGCCGTTGCTGAGGCTGTAGACGCCGCCCGCGCCGCAGTTGCCTGGTGCGTGGCAGGAGATCGAGGTGACTCCAGCCGACAGGCCCGTGTTGAGCGCGGCGGTTCCCGGGACCTGGATCGCGCTGCCCCAGACGCCGTGCACCTGGCTGACCACGAAGACCTGGTTACCGCTTCAAAGCAAATATAAGCGTCACAGTCGTAAGTCCCAGACCTGACCTGAAGGCGACGCAGACGCATTGCGAATCTTTCATGCACCTCAGGCCGCCTCCATTGATCCTATTGACACCAGCGACTAAATCCAGTCCGACCTGTCGCCAGGAGGCACCTTCGCCAGCTTCAGTGGCGACCGCTCGGGACCACCATGAGCACCGAGCTGGTCAATATGAGCGGAACAGCTATAGTTCCGCGCCACGGCCGGTAGCGCGCCGAATCGATCTGCACGTCAGCAGTGGACGGGATACTGGATCGCGATGACTCTCCGTCACAGCGCCCATTGGAACTCGACCGTGCCAAGTCTGTGCCGAGAGTGCACTACGGCCGTGGCGTCCCGCTGGTCAGACGGCTCCGGTGAGCGTTCTTGAAAGCCGTCGGCCCAGCCTGCGCTGGTTCGACCCAGCACCTGCCACCAGGAGACATCCCAGCTCAGGAAGTGCGCCGGGTCCTTTGCCTGCTTCGGTCGCAGCAGCTGACTGCAGCGGGTCGGGGTCTCTTGCCGCTGGCGGTGGAATGTGCGCGGGATGGCTGGCCGCCGGTCCGCCCATGGCCGGTGCGTTTCCTCGGCGTACCGGACAGGCTGGCTGCCTGTCACTCGCCAGCCGAGAGGATGGCCGTATCACTTGAGCCGGGCAGCTTCGGCCCTCGCGGCGTCAGCCTCGGACTTCCTGCCCATGGCGGCGAGAGCTTCTGCCAGAAGCGTCAAGGACGATTGGAGCGTGGCCATGTAGACGGCGGGGCAGGGCGCGGGCCAGGTCGCGGCGGATGGTGACGTCTTCGTCGACCGTGGCCAGGGCGTCCTCGCAGGGACCGTGCAGCCGATCAGCTGCACTTGCTGGTTACCGGCAGCACCGCCTGATGACCGACAGCACGCCAGGCTGGTCGTAGCCGCTCGCGGCGGGGTAGTAGCCGGTGGCGGCGTAGACGGTGCCGGTGCGGGGATCGGCTGCCACCCCGTCCGTGTACTCGGCCCCGACCCCGACCGTGACCGCGGCGGTCACTTTGCTGGTGGCCTCGCTGATCACCCAGGTCCTGCCTTCCGTTCCGTCGGTTACGTAGACGGTGCGGGTGCGGGGGTCCACCGCCACCCCGGCGGTGGAGCCCCCCCCCCCCCCCCCCCCCTTGGTCACGTAGACGGTGCGGGCCGCGTGGTCCACGGCCACTCCCTGGGGGCCGCTGCCCACGGGGATGGTGCGGGTCACCTTACTGGTGGTCTCGCTGATCACCGACACCGTGTTGCTGTTGGAATTGGTCACGTAGACGGTGCGGGCCGCGTGGTCCACGGCCACTCCAAGGGGGCCGCTGCCCACGGGGATGGTGCCGGTCACCTTATTGGTGGCCGCGCTGATCACCGACACCGTGCCATTGCCGGCATTGGCCACGTAGACGGTGCGGGCCGCGGGATCCACCGCCACCCCGGACGGCAAGGTGTACCTAGGCCCGACGGTGATCGTGGCAGTGACCTTGTTCGTGGCCTCCCTGATCACCGACACCGTGCTGCTGTCGTTGTTGGTCACGTAGACGGTGCGGGTCGCGTGGTCCACGGCCACGCCCACGGGGATGGTGCCCACGGGGATGGTACGGGTCACCTTGCTGGTGGCCTCGCTGATCACCGACACGGTGCCCTGGGGGCCATCGCCGGAGTTGGCTACGTAGAGGGTGCGGGCCGCGGGATCGACCGCCACCCCGGCCGGGCTGCCGCCGACGGTAATGCTGGTCACCTTGTAGCCGCTGCAGCCGGGTGCCGCCGAGGCGGGCGCTGCGGCGATCCCGGCGGCCGCCGGCGGCATCATCGCCAGCACCGCCGCCACGGCGGCCCGCCGCCCGCGGGCTAAGGCCCCTCGACCGCCGGCAGCGCGGTGACTGCCCTCGGGCACGCGCATGACCTCCCGGCCCTTCGTCCCGGTGGCTGGACTGTCCCCCAGCCATCCACTTCCACCGCTCACAGTAACGACGGATAGACCATGTGTAAATGGCCCAATGGGTACTCAGAATCGGAGCGCACCTGCCCGGGCCGGATTCGCCCTCGAACCCGAGCCGCCGTAAACCCAGGCCTTTCAAACTCTGTAGCAATCCCTACCGTCGCGGTTCAGGAGCACCTTTGCGCGCAGGCTCCGTTGAGCCGCCCCGGCGAAAGCCCGGGACTGCCGTTCGGTGACCTCCCGCCGCTCACACCGGCTTTGTGCACGACAGCGTGGCTCTTCGAGCGCCCCTACGCCGACGATCCGCTTCTCGGCAGCTCAACCATCATCGCAATCAAGCTGCCAGGTGGCCCGTGAACCTCCCGTTACCCATCCGCGTCCGCTCCGTCAGCGCTGTTAGTGGCGCGGCGCCGCGCCGGGAGCAGTGCGGCCGGTGGTGATCGTGGTGAGTTTCGTAATGGCGCAGGATCCGCCGCAGATGGGCTGTGTTCCATACGAGGGTGCGGTCCAGGAGCTCGCGGCGGCATCCGCCGATCCACCGTTCGGCGATCGCGTTCAATGCGCGGCTTCTGGATGTTGCAGAGCGCGGTCTGGATCCCGGCGTCGGCGAGCACCGCGTCGAACGCACACGTGAATTTGCTGTCGCGATCGCGGATCATGAACCTGACTCGGTCTGTCTGGTCGCCGAGATCCATCATCAGTTGCGGGCCTGCTGAGCGGTCCCCGGTGGGATGGAGTGTGACGCCGAGGATGCGGACCCGCCGCGTCGCTTGCTCGGTCACGGCAAGCACATAGGCCTGGGTGCCGTCGAGCAAGTCGGCCGTGAAGAAGTCGCACGCTAGGATCGCCTCGGCCTGGGAGCGCAGGAACTGCGACCGCCGTGGCCGCTGTCCCCGGCGTGCCGCGGGCGGTCGGAGCCGGTGAGACCGAGCCGAACAAAGGCACCATCGGCATCAATCTTCGTGGCGTGATCCTCACCTACGGAAGCTGACCGGCGACTCCAACTGGCAGATCGGGCGCCGCTATCCCGCGGGGTGCGGGCCCTCAGCAGGAAATGCCTGCCGGAGCCGCACTGCGATCAGCTTCCTCACCAGCGGCACCGGAAGGGACTCGTCAACACCGAAACGCAACGCTCCCGACGAGGTCGAGTACCCCTGAAGCTCATCGCTGAGCTGGGGAAAGACCGAGCCGCTGTGAGGCAGGTAGCTGAGGTGGCTCGTAAACGCCGCGAACCCGGCGATGGTCTTCCCCCCGACCTTGAAGGCCGGGACGCCATAGCAGATCCCCTGCTCGGCTTCGGGCAGGACATCGAGGATCACCTGGCGCAGCCGGGCCAGCGTCGTGCGCTTCGGCTCCTCCAGACCCTCGAGGTACTTATCGATTTCCTGAGCAGACATGACCCCATCCTGCTGACCACTCAGCCTCACGGGCAACGACGCCGCCGTCATCGGGACGGGGCGATCCAGACACCCGCTGCCAGCTCATCCGGGCAGCCAGGAACCCGGCACCCCACCCGGCGTCGCCACCGGCCGAAACCATGACGCACGTCTCACCGCCGACCCGGGTCGGAAAGCAGGCCCGCCTGCCCGCCTTTCGGTCAGTACATAACTGGTCAATATGCGCTGGCGATCCCGGCAATCGGTCGGGCGATAACGCGCAAAGAATCGTTTTGCGCGTTCCGCCAGCCGGTACGGCCGCGTGTAGCCGCGCGAATATCATAAACCTGGCCCTCTGAATGGCGACCGCGGCCATGCCGATCCCGGGCAGTCCGCCGAGCCATTACGCCGGCCGCGGCCGGCCTGAGCC
>JGI12269J14319_10002436_pt1 | contig 17972 bp, 13 predicted proteins | sample PeaSoiSIISIP2007_FD_14319 | JGI IMG/M metagenome (IMG submission 14319) | reverse complement strand
CGACTTTCCCCCCGCCGATGGCGGCTTCTCGAGATTCGGCTTGCGCCCGGAGTGGGCTGAGCAGATCATGAATTCGGTTCAGGGTGGCGATCTCGTCGTCCCGGCGGATCACTTCTTCGTGATGGGCGACAACCGCGACCGCAGTTGGGACAGCCGCTACTGGGGTTTTGTCGATCGCCGCGCGATCATGGGACGGCCGATCGTGATCTACTGGTCGGTCGAAGCGACGGCTGAGGATTACACCGACCGGAGCCTTCTCGGTACGCTCCGAGGATTCGAGGAAACGCTGGCTCATGTTTCCAGCCGCACGCGCTGGAATCGTATGCTCCGCCAGGTCCACTGATCCCGGCATCGGCCGCGTGGCTGAGCGCCGGCGTTCGCTTCACCGTAACCCACGATGTCGGAAACTCATCTGGAATCCATCACGCGCGCCGAGCCTCACGAGCAGGCTCCTTCGCGGCTGCGCGCGTGGAGTCGCTGGCCGAAATGGATTCTCCTCGTGCTGGTCTGCCTGTGGCTCGCCGCCGAGGCGATTTCCCTCGCCATTCAGCACACCCGCCTTCATCGAAAAGTGACCGCACGGATTGAGGCTGCGTTCGGACGGCCTGTCGAGGTCGGCAGCTACGACTTCAGTCTCTGGGGTGGTCCGGTTCTCGAGGCCCGGTCCGTCACCGTTGGCGAAGATCCCCGTTTCGGCAATGAATACTTCCTGCGCGCAGAGTCGATGGGGCTCCGGCTTCGTTGGCGGAGCCTTCTTCGCGGCCACCTCGAGTTCGGGACGCTTTCGCTTACCCGCCCGAGCCTCAATCTCGTTCGCGATGCCGACGGCGATTGGAATCTTGCCGCGTGGCTTCCGCGGCTCGTCGGAATGCCCGCAGCGACCGGTTTTGTCGGCCCGGTGGCCCCTGCGTCCTTGGCCCCGCGCTTTCGCAGGATCGAAGTGGAAGGCGGCCGCATCAATTTCAAGCTCGGCGATGAAAAGCTTCCGCTGGCGTTTCTTGGCGTGACCGGCACGGTCGAGGCGGACCGCCCGGGGCGCTGGCGCATCGATCTTCAGGCCACTCCCTGGCGAGCCGCTGTCGTCATGCAGCAGGCCGGCACGGTTCACGTGTCCGGTGAGGTCGGTGGAACGTCCTCGCGGCTTCGCCCCGCGGCGCTCGATGTTTCCTGGTCGGACGCGTCCGTATCTGACGTGCTCCGGCTTGTGGCCGCCGACGATCATGGCGTCCGCGGCGGTCTGGCGCTTTCAATGAGCGCGCGCACTCGGGACCACAACGATGATTGGGCCATTCAGGGACGCGTTGCCCTCCAGCAGGTCCATCGCTGGGATCTCACGCTTCGCCCGGACAATCCCTCCCTGAATCTCATCGCAAGCATGGATTGGAATCCTCGCGATTCGCTCGTTGCGTTCCAGGATCTCACGCTCGATGCCCCGCATTCGAACGCTCGCATGTCCGGACGAATCTCTTGGGCCCACCCTCGATTCCCGGTCAAACAACTCTATTCGCCAGTCTACTTAGAGCTCTCATCGTCCCAAATCGACGTGAGCGATCTTTTGTCCTGGGCCCGCGCGTTTCATCCAGGCATTGCGGATGACGTCTCGCTGCAAGGACATGCCGCTGTTCGAGGCATCGCCGCGGATTGGCCCGCACGCGTAGTGAACGCCGTCGTCTTTAGTGATGGAATCGCAGTTGCCGGCGGGGGCCTTCAGCGGCCCGCTCATCTCGGGCAAGTCCAGCTTCGATACGATCACGGCCTTGTCTCGCTGCTGCCTGTCGCGCTTTCCTTCGGCACCCCGGAGAACGGGCTGCGGTTTGAGTCCTCTGCGAAGGGGGGCCGCGGCGTCTCGAACGTGATGCGCGTCTCCGGAAGTGTTTCCGATGTGCATGAGGTCATCGCCGCCGCCAGTGCGTTCGGTTGGAGCATCACTCGCGGATGGGACGTCTTGGGACCCGTACGCGCCGACCTGCGATGGCAGGGCTCGGACCTTCCGTGGCGGACCAAACCTGTCGGGTTCATCGACTGGGGTGCGGGACCCGGCGTCGCCGTGTTGCGCGCGCCTTTCTTGAATCTGCCCATCGGCCAGATCAACGCGCGCACGGAATGGAAGCCGGGCTCGCTTCACATCGCGCTCGAATCGGCGCAGGCGTTCGGAGCGCGCTGGACCGGGACGCTCGATCGCCGCGAACCCGCAGCGAGCTGGCAATTTGCACTCTCGGCGGATCGTCTCGCAACCGTGGCGCTCGACCGCTGGCTGAATCCGCGCTGGCGGGAGAGCTTTCTCGACCGCATGCTGCCTTTCCTGAATTCACGGTCGGCTCCCGGCGCCGCGCCGGAGGATTTGCAGGCGAGCGGGCGCCTTTCGCTCGGCCAGCTTATCGTCGCTCCCGTATCCATTGGCGGCTTGCAGGGAGACTTGAAAATCGACGGCCGCCACGTCGCGCTCGAAAATGCGACCGGACAGCTTTATCGCGGAACGATCGGTGGATCTTTCGATGCGGATCTGGGTTCCACACCCGTCTATCACGCGGAGCTCGATTTTGCCCGCGTGGATGTGCCGTCACTCATCGCCGCCATTCCCGGCTTCGCAGGAATCACCGCAAAGTCCGCCGCCGGGCAAATCTCCCTCGACGCAAGCGGCGCAACCCGCGCGGACCTCGCCGCTTCGCTCGCGTGTCAGGGCAACGCGCGCGTGACGAGCCCCGAGCTGCGCAATTTCGATCTCTGGAGGTCTCTGGCCGGTCTGCCCCAGGATCGTCAACCCACTCGATTCCTCGCGGGTTCGGCAGCGTTCTCGTGCGCTCGAGGCAATATCGAGTTTCAGAGTTTGGCTCTTACGATGATGGACGGCACGATCGAAGGCTCGGGCAATGTCGGCTTCGATCGCACTCTCGACCTGCGCCTTCAGGTGAAGTCGTCCTATTCCAGTCAGGCGGGGCCGGCATTCCGCCTCACGGGGCCGCTGGCCGCCCCTCAAGTCGCGCGCGTTTCAACGCCTCCCCGCCGTACGCGTTAGAGGCTGTGCTTCTCCATCTGCAAGCCACCTCAAGAATGGTTCTTAGGGGGTCGGAGCTTTAGCTCCGACATCACAACGCCTCTAAAAGTGGGGCCTTCGCGATTTGTGCGTCCCGATGGTTTGTATCGGGAAGCATCCCGTGTCCCTCACCCCTGGGTGGTGGTCAGTTTCAAGAACACAACCGTGGTCAGCGGGCAGTTGATTGCATAACAATGTCGGCCCCCTCGACTCGAGTGGCTTTGGTTGGTAGGCTCGGGAGGACGGAGCCGGAATTCGGTTCGCACGCGGGACAGCTCGGTACCGGACAAGTGGTCTATCAACATCTCGCAAACTGAACCATCACCCACCCCTGTCCATGTTTGCCTCGCTCCCGGCCGTGTGCTAGCGTTCGTTCGATGCGGCTCAATTCTCGTCGCGCGTTGCGGATGGGCGTTTTCCCGGCAACACTTCTCCTCGTTCTGATCGCCGTCGCCGCCGCGTCGAGCCAGCGCGTGCGCTTGGCGCCGCGGTTGACTCCCGGCGAGACACTCCGCTACCGAATCGAATCCCGCTCCACCACAACAGGGAAGACCACCACGCCCATCGTCAATCCCGAGGGTGGCACTCAAGCGAGCCAGGCGATTCATCTGGTTGTCCGCTTGGACGTGCTCGACGCTCAGCCCGCCGCCGCAGCAGGTTCGGGCGAGGTGCACCTCCGCGCCACGTATGAGAAATCCAGCGCCGAGTCCGAAAGCGACGCATTCGACCCTGATGCTGCCTCTTTCGGTGACCAATATGCCCGTTTCGAGGGCCAATCTATCGAGTTCACGATGAAGCCCGGCGGCCTGCTCGGCGACTTCAAGGGGCTAGAGGAAGTCTTTGCGGACCGCTCCGCGGCCGAACCCGTCGTGTCCTGGCTCGAAGCGCTTGCTTCGGGCGCCGGCTTCCCGCGCGAAGGCATTTCCATTGGGCAGAAATGGACTAGCGAGCGCCCGCTCGATGGCGCGCCCCTCTCGGGCCTCACCTGGCGCACGGAATCCACCTATCTGCGCAACGAGCCGTGCAAATCTTCCGGCAGCGCCTCCGACTGCGCTGTGATCCTCACTCGCTTCAGGATCTTGCGCCGAGGCTCCGTTCATCCCGATGCCACTCCGGAGGAATATCGCCGCAACGGCCTTCGCACTTCGGGTTCGTGGACGGGCTCGGGAGAAAGCCTCGATTCGATTTCGCTCTCGACCGGGTTGCTCGTCAACTCGACGCAGACTGGCACGCAGGACATGGACTACGAAATCACCAGCGCCAGCACCGGCTCGAGCATCCACCACAAAGGCCAGGTCCGGACGCAGTCCGAAATCACCCTCCTGCCAAATCAAATGTAGGCCGGTGCAAATGGCGCCCGCATTCCTTCTGTGGTAGGATGCGAAAAGAGACCGAATACTTATGCGTAGTGCTGCATAATTATTCCTTTAATTGTCGATGGCACGAACGCGCAACGCCGCGCTCCCGGACGTGGAGCGCATCCACGCGATCATCCAGCCCTACGCCGACGAAGGCACGCTGCTTCCTCGGAGCATGCCGGAGTTGTGCGAAAACGTTCGAGATTTCATTGTCGCTGAGGAAGACGGTCGAATCGCCGGCTGCGGTGCTCTCCATCTCTACGGAACGCACCTTGCCGAAATCCGCTCGATCGCCGTGTCTTCGCAAAGCAAGGGTCACGGGGTCGGCCGGTCCTTGGTAAATGCCCTCATGGAGGAAGCGCGGCGGCACACGGTTAGCTGTGTCTGCCTGTTTACGCGAATACCGGATTTCTTCGGTCGCCTGGGCTTCGAAGTTGCTCGGCGGCAAGATTTGCCGGACAAAATCTACAAGGACTGCGTCCATTGCCCGAAGCTCACGGACTGCGATGAAATCGCCATGGTAATGGGTAAGGTTCCTGCGAACACGAACGGGCTGCGCGATACGCGCATTTCGATTCCCCTGGTCCAGCTGAAGCCATGAACTGAGTGCGCTATAATAGGAAGTTTAGGCAGCGCCCATTTTGCGCGCTGAGGCGGCCGGCCCATGAAATTCAAGCTTGCGAGCGACTACGACCCCCGCGGCGACCAGCCCGAAGCCATCTCCCAGCTCGTCCGCGGCGTCACCGACGGCGAGCGCCATCAGGTGCTCCTCGGCGTCACCGGCTCGGGCAAAACTTTCACGATGGCCAAGGTGATCGAGGCAATCAATCGCCCCACGATCGTCCTCGCGCACAATAAAACGCTTGCCGCGCAGCTCTTTCACGAATTCCGGTCCTTCTTCCCGCAGAACGCCGTCGAGTATTTCGTCAGCTACTACGACTACTACCAGCCCGAGGCCTACGTCCCCTCGAGCGACACCTTCATCGAAAAAGAAGCCACGATCAACGACGAGCTCGATAAGCTCCGCATGAGCGCCACGCGCTCGCTTTTCGAGCGCCGCGACGTCATCATCGTCGCCTCCGTCTCCTGCATTTACGGCATCGGCTCGCCCGAGGCGTATTTCGGCATGATGCTGATGATCGAGAAGGGCCAATCGATCGCCCGCGAAGCGATCCTGCGCAAGCTCGTCGAAATCCAGTACGAGCGCTCCGAAGACCTCCGCCGCGGCACCTTCCGCGTTCGCGGCGACATGATCGAAATCTATCCGCCCTACGACGATCTTGCCGTCCGCATCGAGCTGTGGGGCAGCCAGGTGGAAGCGATCCGCAAAATCGATCCGCTCACCGGCGAAATCCGTTCGCGCGAAGGCGAAGTCGCGCGCTTGCCGATCTACCCGAAGACGCACTACGTCCTGCCCGCCGCGCAGAAAGAGCGCGCGATACAGACCATCTACGAAGAGCTCGATTGGTGGAAGGGCGAGCTCGAGCGGCAGGGAAAGATCGTCGAGGCGCAGCGCATCGTCCAGCGCACGCACTTCGACATCGAAATGATGCGCACCATCGGCTATTGCCACGGCATCGAGAACTATTCGCGGCACATGTCGGGGCGCCTTCCCGGAGAAGCCCCTCCGACGCTGCTCGATTACTTCCCCTCGGACTTCCTGCTATTCGTTGACGAATCGCACCAGTCGATCCCGCAGCTTCGCGGGATGTATGCCGGCGACCGCTCGCGCAAGCAGACCCTCGTCGACTACGGCTTCCGCATGCCCTCGGCGCTCGATAATCGCCCGCTCAATTTCGAGGAGTTCGAGCACCGCATGAATCAGGTCGTGTACGTCTCGGCCACGCCCGGCCCTTACGAGCTGACGAAATGCGGTGGCGTCGTCGTCGAGCAGGTGATCCGCCCCACCGGTCTCGTCGATCCCGAAGTCGAAGTCCGTCCCGTGAAAGGGCAGGTGGACGATTTGCTGGAAGAGATTCGCGTGCGCGCAGAGCGCAACGAGCGCGTTCTCGTCACCACGCTCACCAAGCGCATGGCCGAAGATCTTTCTGAATACTTCGCGGAAGTCGGCGTGCGCTGCCGCTATCTCCACTCCGAAATCGAGACGCTCGAGCGCGTCCGCATCCTGCGCGACCTGCGCCGCGGCGAATTCGACGTCCTCATCGGCATCAACCTTCTGCGCGAAGGGCTCGACTTGCCCGAGGTTTCACTCGTCGCCATTCTCGACGCCGATAAAGAAGGCTATCTCCGCAGCGCCACGTCCCTGATCCAGTCCATGGGCCGCTGCGCGCGCCATATCGAGGGCCGCGCCATCCTCTATGCCGACCGGATGACCGATTCCATGCGCCAGGCCATCGGCGAGACCAACCGCCGCCGCGCGAAGCAGGAGGCCTACAACCGCGAGCACAACATCACGCCGCAATCGATCGTGAAGTCCGTCGATATGCAGCTCGCGCGAATCGTCGAAGCGGATTACGTCACGGTGCCGGTCGAGGATGTCGCGATCGGTGAGATTCAGAACGAGCAGCAGTTGTTGCAGGCCATCACGCAGCTCGAAGCCCAGATGCGCGAGGCCGCCAAAAATTTCGAATTCGAGCGCGCCGCCGCCCTCCGCGACCGCATCCGCTCCCTCAAGCAGCGCGACCTCGGCGTCATCGCTTCCACAGAATTGCCGTCCACCGCACCGCCTCCGATGCAGACCGTCGCACCCGTCGTCTCGCCCAAAGTCGCCTCCGCCGCCCGTTCACGCCGCCCCCGGTCTTCGTAGGGGCACGGTATACCGTGCCCGGCGCACATCCTTGGCCAAAGTGCGCCATTCGTTGCCGGTTTCGTAGCGGCCGCCTTTAGGCGGGCGCACTTTGCTGCGTCGCTGCGGTCTACACGACCCCGCGTTTCAATTCCTCAAGCGGATAAAATGTCCCGCGCCAAACGATCCCGCCCTGCCGCAGCGTCACAATCGTCGACCGCGTCAGCATCCACGCGAAAATCAGCGCGCCGATCGGATACGTCAGCGCATACACCGGCGATGCCTTAATGTTTATGGCCACTCCGGCCGCCACGACCAGCGGCAATCCGACGGCGATCGACGCGAACACCAGCGGCCAGCCGCGCACGAACGGCAGCGCCACCACCGGAAACACGAACATCAGCAGCAGCCCGAAAGTTTGCACGGACGTGAGCCACAGCCTGTATCCGGAAGCGGCGAAGAAATTCTTGGTCGTCCCGCGAATCGTGTTGCCCAGCCCCGCGTGCCAGTGGACGCTCACGGCATCTCCCGCGCGCGCCACGCCCGAGCGGCACCCGGCCTCTTTCGCGAGTTTTCCCAGCTTCATGTCGTCGATCACTTCCATCGCGAGCCGCCTGTGCGTCCCCATCTTTTCGTACGCGCTGCGCCGAATCAGCTGGAATGCGCCCACGCCCGTATAGCCGCCGGAGCTCCGGCTGCTCGCCTTCCATGGCCGCGTGCCCATCAGGAAGCCGACTCCGAAAAACGTCATCACGATTTTTTCACCCGGCGTGAACATCCTGGGCGCGGCCAGGAGCGTTAAATGATCCCAGCCGTTCTCTTCCGCCAGCGCGATCGCACGTCGCAGCAAGTCCGGCCCGAAATGGACATCCGCGTCGGTAAAGACAAGCCATTCGCCGCTCGATCGCTCGTACGCCGTCTGAAGCGCGTGGGTTTTCCCGAGCCATCCCCCCGGCAGCTCGTCGATTCGCACCGGTTTTAGCCGCGCATCCTTCCGCGCGGCGGCCTCTATGATCGCTCCCGTCGCGTCCCCGGAGCGGTCATCGACGGCGATCACTTCGTAACGGGGGTAGTCGAGACCCAGCATCGTCTCGAGCGCATCGGAGATTTTGTCGGCCTCATCGCGCCCCGCAAAAAGCACCGAGACCGAGGGGCACTTCGAATCCTCTAGCGGAGCGGTGCGCTCGAGCGATGGGATCAGCCGCAATCCCAGCGCCAGCTCGATGACCCCGAGTATCCAGAAGAACGCGACGGCGCCTAGGAGCGCAGCCCAGAAAATATGCAAAGCGCAATTTCCTCCACCGCAATGAGATCGGACAAGTTATGCTATCACGCTGCATGGCACGCACTATTTCCATCGTCGGCGCCGGACGCGTAGGAAAAACGCTCGGGAAACGCCTCCGCCAACTCGGCTGGCGGATCGGCGCGGTCGTCACGCGCTCGGCAGCCACGTCGCGCGCCGCCGTGCAGGCGATTGGCGCGGGCCTGGCGCGCAGCGGAATCACGATCGATGCAGCCTCCGCCGACGTGATTCTTCTCACCACGCCGGACGACAAGCTCGCCGGCGTCGCCCGCACGCTCGCGGAAGTCAGCGGCAAGGATTGGCGCGGCAAGATCGTCCTGCACACGAGCGGCACGCTCGACCGCAGCGTCCTGGCCCCGCTTGCGCGCCTCGGAGCAGCCACTGGCTCGCTCCATCCCATGCAGACGTTCGGCGGCGGCGTCACGCCAAAGCTCTCCGGCGTCATCTTTGCTGTCGAAGGCGATCTCAAAGCGCGGCGCGCGGCCCAGGGCATCGCGCGGTCCCTCGGCGGCGTGCCGGTCGTGATCGAAGGCCGCGACAAGCCCGTGTACCATGCAGCGGGCGTGCTCGTCTGCGGCAGTGGCTTTCCGTTGATCGAATCGGCGGTGCAGATGCTCGTGCGCATCGGCTTCACCCGCCGCCGCGCCATGCAGACGCTCTTACTTTTGACCCGCCAAATGCTCGATAATGTGGAGCGGCTTGGGCCGCGCGCTGCATGGACCGGCCCGCTCTCGCGCGGCGACTACGACGTCATCGCAACGCACGCCGGGGCGCTCAGGCGCCATCCGAGCGAAGTCCAGGAAGCGTACGCGGCGCTCGCGCATCTTGCCGCACGCGTTCTGGCGAAGCGGCCTGCGTCGGCCACCAAACGGCTCAAGCGCGCGCTCAAGTCGTTGAAGTTTTAAGTGTAGCGCCGCGGTCTTTAGCGCGGCATTCGCACCTGACAATTTGGCTCGGAGGACAATCATTGAATCCAGCGCCTAGAAAACTGCACATTCCGGTCGAACACACGACGCTCGCCAATGGCCTGCGCGTCGTCGCTTCGCCCGACCGCTCCGCCCCCGTCGTCACTGTCGGCGTCTACTATCAGATCGGCTTCCGTCTCGAGCCGCACGGCCGCAGCGGATTCGCGCATCTTTTCGAGCACATGATGTTCCAGGGCTCGGAAAACGCCGGGAAGATGGAGCACATTCGCCTCGTCAATTCTTCGGGCGGCCTGCTCAACGGCACCACGAATTACGACATCACGAATTATTTCGAAGCCGTCCCGTCGAATGCGCTCGAGCGCGTCCTGTGGCTCGAAGCCGACCGCATGCGCGCTCTCAAAGTGGACGACGAAAACCTCCGCAATCAGCGCGATGTTGTGAAAGAAGAAGTGCGCGTCAACGTGATGAATCAGCCCTACGGCGGATTTCCCTGGCTCGATTTGCCGCCCGTCGCGTTCCGCAACTGGCCCAACGCGCACAATTTCTACGGCGATTTCGCCGATCTCGACGCCGCCACGCTCGCCGACGTGCAGAGTTTCTTCCGCACGTACTACGCGCCGAACAACGCCGTGCTTCTCATGCTGGGCGATTTCGATCCCGCCGAAGCGTTCTCGCTCGCGAAGCGCTACTTCGAGGACATTCCCGCCGGCGCGCTGCCGCCCCGCGCGGACGTCACCGAGCCTCCTCAAACCGAAGAGCGCCGCGGCGTGGTCGACGAAAAGCTCGGCCCGCTTCCGGCCATCGCCATCGGCTACACGCTTCCGCCGCGCGAAACTCCCGATTGGTACGCCGCTGCCATTCTCGAGCGAGTCTTGCATGGCGGCCGCGCGGGGCGCGTCTTCCGCAAACTCGTGCTCGAAGAGCAGATCGCCGTGGATGCCGACGGCAGCGCGGACGTGTTCGATACCAATGGCCCCACGCAGATGGTCACGCGCATCTTTCACAAGCCCGAGTTCACTTCGGAAGGCACCGTCGCCGTTTACGACGAAATCATCGAGGAATTGCAGCAGAAGGGAATCGCGCCCGAAGAGCTCGATCCTGTGAAGGTCAAATTCCGCTCGGATTACTACTCGATGCTGGAAGGCGGAATGGGCTCCTACATGCCTCGCTTCGGCCTGATGCACTATCTCGCCTGCTTCACGCTCTTCGACGGCGATCCCAATCGCGTGAACACCATCCTCGACGGCTTCCTCGCCGTCACGCCCGAGCAGGTGCAATCCGTCGCGAAGAAGTATCTCGTGCCGCGCAATCGCGCCGTGCTCGTCCGCCGCCCGGTGAATCTCGGAGGTGCGCAGTGACGACGCCCGCGCCATCCATATCGCACCGCAGCACTCCGCCCGCGCTCTCTCCCGAGCGTCCGGTCGAATGGCCGAAGCGCACGGTCCGCACTCTTCCAAACGGGCTGCAAGTCGTCCTTGCGGAGTCGCGCACGTTTCCGAAAATCTCCGCCCAGCTTTATTTCCGCAGTGGCAACGCCGTCGTCGCCCTTCGCGCGCCCGGCCTTGCTGAGATGACCGCCACCGTCGTCCGCACCGGCACGACATCGCGCCCCAGCCGCCAGATCGAAGAGGACCTGCGCCGCATGGGCGCCGGTCTCGGCACCAGCTCCGGCGCTGATTCCAGCGCCATCTCCGCTTCGGGACTCGCGGAATTTTCCGCCGAAATCCTCGCTCTGATCGCCGATCTCGCGCGAAATGCCTCGTTTCCCGAGAATGAATTCGAGCGCGAGCGCCGCCAACGCTTCGAGGAGCTGAAAATCGAGCGCACCACGCCCGGCTTTCTCGCCAACGAGCGCCTGCGCAAGGTTCTTTTCGGCTTGCATCCGTATGCGATCATCTCTCCCACCGAGGAGCAGGTCGCTTCCTACCGCCGCGAGCAGCTCGAGGAGTTTTACCATCAGCGCTACGTCCCGTCGGACGCGCTGCTCATCGTCGTCGGCGACTTTTCGACCGGCGCGATGCTCGAGCAAATCGAGAAAGTGTTCGGCGATTGGAAAGCTCCAAAACCCGCGACGCCGGAATCGCCCGCTCCGCCGCGCCAGTCCGGCCGGCGCGTGCACCTCGTGCACATGCCGGGAACCGTGCAGACGCAGGTGCTCCTCGGCAATCTCGCCATCACGCGCCGCGATCCCGATTGGTATCGCACGGTGCTCGCCAATTCGATCTACGGCGGCGCGTTTCATTCGCGCCTGGTGATCAATATCCGCGAGCAAAAGGGCTACACCTACAGCCCGCGCAGCGGCATCAGCGCGCTCCGCCAGCTCGGCTTTTTCACCGTGCACGCCGCCGTGCGCAACGACGTCGCCGCCGCCACGCTCACCGAAATGTTTTACGAAATGGACCGCATGCGCTCGCTCCCGGTCACGCCCGAAGAACTCGACAGCGCCCGCAGTTACCTGACTGGCGTTTTCTCGCTCGGCGTCGCCACCCAGGATGGACTTCTCGGCCAGCTCTCGACCGTCTATCTCGACCAGTTGCCGGAAAGTTATCTCGAAACTTATCGCGAAAAAATTCGCGCGCTTACCGCGGACGATGTAGTCGCCGCCGCCCGCCGCCATTTCGATTCCGCGAACGCCCAGATCGTCCTCGTCGGCGACCGCGCTCAAATCGGCGAGCAGGCCGCGCTCTTCGGCCCAGTGACGGAGTACGACGCCCAGGGTAACGTCGCAGCATTCGGGCCCGGTGATACGCGGGCGTAGCTGATCCTTCTTGCGTGCGGCCGGGTTACGGGACGGTTATGTAGCGGCCGCCTCGGTTTCTAGGCGGGCGCTTTGCGATTTGTCATCGATGCCCGTCCAAAACGGTTTTGTAGGGGCACGACATGTCGTGCCCGGCGAACGTGCTTGGCTACAGTGCGCCATACGTCGCTGATTATGTAGCGGCCGCCTCGGTTTCTAGGCGGGCGCTGGTGGAGTCGCATGGCCTCTAGCTTCATGTCGCGCGCATGCTGTGCCGGCCTTGTATTGATAGCCGTTCTCGTACTGCCGTTGGCTTCTGCGGCCAACAAGAATCCCCCCGCGCATCCCATCGATCTCAACACAGCGACAATCAAAGAGCTCGAGCAACTCCCCGGCGTCGGTCCGACCACCGCCAAAGCAATCGTCGAGTTCCGCACGAAGAGCGGGCGCTTCCGCCGCGTCGAGGACCTGCTCGCAGTCCGCGGTATTTCCGAGACCAAACTGGAAAAGATGCGCCCCTACGTCACCATCGGCCCGCCGCCCAGGAAATCTCCGTAGCGCCTAAAACATGAACGCATCTTAATCCGCCCTTTATTTGACGGTTTCGAGTCCGGCAGCATACGATACCTGCGGGAATGCGGTCGGCGCCGCGCGCCGTCACAGGAGATCTCCATGCCATCATCGCGCCTTTCTTTCTTTGGGATTCTGGCAGTCTTGGTTGCGGCCTTCGCAGTCGTTGCGGGCGTGGGCGCCGCAAAACCCTCGCGGCCTGCTGCCGCGCCGGGCGCTTCCGGCTATCACCTGCTCAAGAAGATCAAGCTCGGCGGCGAGGGATTCTGGGACTACCTCAATTTCGACTCTCCGACGCGCCGCCTCTTCATCTCCCGCGGCACGAAGGTCGTCGTCCTCGATGTGGATTCCGAGAAGGTATTAGGAGAGATTCCGAATACCGCTGGCGTGCATGGCATCGCCCTCACGGGTGGCGGCAACGGCTTCACGTCGAATGGCCAGGCCGGCACGATCTCCATCTTCGATTCCAAAACGCTTCAGGTAATCGGCCAGGCGCAGGCAGGGAAGAATCCCGACGCGATCATCTACGATCCTGCGTCCATGCGCGTGTTCGCAATGAATGGCCGCAGCGGTGACGTCACGGCAATCGACGCGAAGTCAGGCCAGGTTGCGGGAACAATCCCGGTCGGCGGCAAGCTCGAGTTTGCCGCGTCCGACGGTGCCGGACACATCTACGTCAATGTCGAGGACAAGAGCGAAGAGGTGCAAATCGACTCGCGGAATCTGGTCGTCACGGCGCGCTGGCCGCTCGCTCCTTGCAAGGAGCCCTCGGGCCTGGCCATCGACGTGAAGCATCGCCGCCTCTTCGCCGGCTGCGACAATCAGATGATGGCCGTGATCGACGCCGATTCCGGCAAGATAGTCGCGACGCCGCCAATCGGCGATGGCGTCGATGCGGACGCGTTCGACCCGGAAACAGGTTTCGCCTTCGCGTCCAACGGCCAGAGCGGCACGCTCACCGTGGTCCACGAGGACTCGCCCGACAAGTACACCGTCGTCGAGAATGTGCCGACGCAGCGCGGCGCCCGCACCATGGCGCTCGATCTGAAGACCCACGAAGTCTTTCTCGTCACCGCCGACTTTGGCCCGCCGCCGGCGCCCACGGCAACGAATCCGCGGCCTTTCCCCACCCTCGTGCCGGATTCCTTCGTCGTCCTTGTTTTCGGCCGATAGAAGCTGTCTCACTCGGTAGAAGGTTGGGGCTTTCGCGCTTTTTGCGTCCCGATGATTTCCATCGGGAAGCCCCGACATACGATGACGGCGCGAAGTGCGGGGTGTGCATTCCGAACGATTCTACGGAACGCCTGCCTGCTTGCCCTGAGTGACGTGGCGAAGGGTGCGCTGCCTCTCTTGCGGCATGTAGTCTTGCCGGCGCCGAGGACATCGCGCCTCACGCGCCTACAACAACTGATGGCTGTGCTTCGCGGGCTTGATCGCGAGCGGCACCTGGTCCGTGATTTCCAAGCCGTACCCTTCGAGTGCCACGACTTTTCGCGGAAGATTCGTCAGCGCCCGAATCCGCCGCAATCCGAGGTCCTTCAGAATTTGCGCTCCGATTCCGCTTTCGTGCTGGATCACGCGCTGCACGCCGGGGTCGCGCTCCACATGTTCGCGCCGGTGGTAGAGGATTTGCGGCAGCGCGGCGCCTTCTTCGGTGCGCGAGTCGATCCGAAATCCGCGGCCCGTGTGGTGCAAATAGACGAACACGCCGCGGTCCTCTTCGGCAATTGCCTTGAGCGATCCTTCGACCATCTCCCGACAATCGCACGCGGTTGAGCCCAGCACGTCGCCCGTCAGGCAATGCGAATGGACGCGCACCAGCGGCGGCGCGGCCTGCGCTCCGGTGTCCGCCTGATCTTCCGCGATGTCGCCCCGCACGAGCGCGACGTGCAGTTCGTGGTCCACGTCGCTCGAGTACGCGATCATCCGAAAATCGCCGTACTTCGTGGCCAGCACGGATTCCGCGATCCGCCGGACGTTCCGCTCGTGGTGCATGCGGTAGCGGATCAGGTCCGCGACGGTCAGCAGCTTCAGCCCGTGTTCCCGGCAGAACTCGGTGAGCTGCGGGATGCGCGCCATCGTGCCGTCTTCGTTCATGATCTCGCAGATCACGCCCGAAGGATCGAGCCCCGCGATCCGCGCCAGGTCCACGGACGCCTCGGTCTGTCCCGCGCGCACCAGCACGCCGCCTTTGCGCGCGCGCAGCGTATAGACGTGCCCCGGCCGCGCCAGATCTTCCGGCTTCGTGTGCGGATCGGTGGCCGCCAGGATCGTTGTGGCGCGGTCCCATGCACTGATTCCGGTGGTGGTGCCGCGGCGCGCGTCGATCGGCTCGCAGAAGGGCGTCCCGAACGCGGACGTGTTCCGCGGAGATATCGGCTTCAGGTCCAGCGCGTCGCATCGCTGCTCGGTGAGCGAGACGCAAATCAGCCCCCGCCCGAACTTGGTCATGAAATTGATCGCGTCCGGCGTGATCTTCTCCGCCGCCATGGTCAGATCGCCTTCGTTCTCGCGGTCTTCGTCGTCCACGAGCACGATCATGCGGCCCTGCCGTATGTCTTCGATGGCCTCTTCAACCGTCGCGAAAGGGAATTTGTGTTCGCTCATGTCAGCTTGTTCAGGCGCAGGTCTTGGGATGCTTTGTCCGGTAGATTCCGCCGAGCATCAGCGCGATCGACACGCCGTACAGAAATCCGATCGTGGCGTGCGCCGCGTCGCCGTGCCACGGCCCGAATAGGTTTACCACCGAGCCCGCCACCAGGGCCAGAAGGCCCACCGCCGTGAGCGGATGAAACTTTCGCCGAGAACTCATGAATTCCCCCGCTTCAAATCTCTTACCAGAATACTTGACTCGCCGAATTGCCGTCAATCGCGGCCCTCGCGCGGTAGTGACCCAGCTTGCCGTTCGCAAGCGGTTTTGTGGCACAGACACTCTTGTCTGTGCGCGTAAGCCCGAGCACTCGGCAGACCTACAGCGAGGACTAGCTTTAGCACACGCAAACCGAGTCACTTCCCGCCGCGCGGCAGCGAATCGGCTTCCAAACTACTACTTCTTTGCTCCATTCCGCTTTTTTCCGAGTTCTTCCAGGCTCGGGTACGACTGCGCTTCGACAAACGTCTGTTCCCGCGGCTGCGTCCCGTCCCTGAGCGCTTGCACCAGCATTGCCAGCGCCGTATCCATCGTCAAAGAAGTCAACACTGCCGCACGCAGCGCTCCTTGATCCACCAGAGGCTTGAGCTGGCTCGAAATACCGACGCCCGCGCACGGCAGCGCAAGCCATTTCGCCCGATCCGTTTCCCCCGCATTTGTCTCGAAAGCCTTTCTCGCTCCGAAAATGAAGTCTGCATTCTGCGACACGATCAGCTGCGTCGCCTCCGGCCGCACCGTCGAAAGACTCAGCCAGGAACACACCGCGGTGTACGCGCTCTCTGCCGTCGAGCCTTGGACCTTCACGCTCTTCACTTCGACATTCTTCGGCTTGCCGCTATCCAATCCCTCGAATCGCCTCGACGCAATCGAACTCATCGACGGTCCGCGCAGGTAGAGAACCGTGCCCCCTCCCGGCAAAATCGCGCCGATCTGTCGCCCTTGAATCCGCCCCACTTCCACGTGGTCCTGCGACACCAGGAACACCGGTACCTTCGCGTTTCTGCGGAGCGCCCCGAGGTATTCCACCTGCGCGTTGCTCACCACCCAACCGATTCCCGCGGCAACCGCCGCCTCGGCCACGCGCGGCACTCCCGTGGCGCTCACCGGCTCCACAAGAATGCCGTCCGGTCGTGCTCCGGTTGGCGATTGCACGAATTTCAGCAATTGTTGGCCCTGATTCACCGGGTCCATCTCCGCGTTCAAGATTTCGAGTTCCGCCCCAAATCGGTCCGCCGTGGCTTTTGCGACGACCGTCTGTTCGCGCAAGTAGATGTTGTCGCCTGGAATCGACAGTACGCATTTCCATTTTTTCACGGTTGTTCCCAAGGTCCGGATTTCATCGTGGCCGCGATTTGCATCTTGGCTTCTTGGCCGCTGCGGATTTTCACCGGATTTTCCGATTTTGATTTCTGACTTTGTCTATTTACCCACGCGCTGTCATTCCGAGTCCGCCCTCGGCGGACGAGGAATCTGCTGTTTCTCTTCGCGCCCATCTTTACCCTGAGGCCTCGCGACTGGCGAGGCCGAACGGGCTCACCCTGAAAATTCGCCAGTGGCGAGTCTGAACGGGCTCGCCACAAACTCGCCGCAGCCACCTTTTCACCCTGCCTGCCCTGAGTCACACCGCGAAGGGAGCTAAGGGCAGGCGGCGCCTCGACTTCCGACGCGCGCATCCTAAGCCTTTCCTGCCTTTGACACAACGACTTTGCTTAGTTTACCGAGCATGAGTTCCGCATCCCCGGTTTCGGAAGTCTGATGGACTCCGCCGGAGTCCTGACATCGGACCCGGGCGAGCTTCCGGGGGGAGCAAGTCCGTCACGGCGGAGGATCCGAAGGGCTGCGCCCCCCGGCAGTCCTTTCTTTTCGTTGTCATCCCGAGCGAGGCCGCACTTTGGCCGACGAGGGATCTGCTGTTTCTCTGGTGGCACAGACACTCCTGTCTGTGCTCTTCAGACTTTCCCGCAACGATCTGGAACGGCGTGCAAGGACTTGTCCCGAGCGTAGCCGAGGGAGGGGTCCGACACAAAAATGCGGCGCGCAGCGCTTTCCATTGCGCTGATTGTCTTGCAGCAAGTACTTGAGCTCCCGTCCTCGCCTGCGCCGACGATCCGCGTTTCGTGGGGCTCAAATGTTCCAATGGTTGTGGTTCAGTTTGCGAGATGTTGATCGACCACTTGTCCGGTAATCCGACTAACCAAGAGTTAGCCAGCCGCTGGCCGGGCGGACCACTACTGCTAAAGCGATTTCCCAACATTCGTACGGAAAGACGAACTGAGGTCACGAGCTTCGACCGCAGTGCGGGAGAAACGGGACATTATTGGTCGTTATTTGATTCCGAATTGAGGTGGAATGAATCTCTGTCTCGAAAGTTTTCCACAGGGCCTTGAGCGTGTTTTGCCCTTTGCAGTAGGTTGCAGGCTCGGCCAGAGCTATACTCTACCTGTTTCCCGGATTTTTCCGCCGCGCTTCGCGACGGTTCTTCGTCCTAACTGAAGAGCCCCGAATCGGCATAAGTTTTCAGGCTCTTCCCTCGAATTGAACCGGTTCGCAGCGGTTGACACATCACGCACACCCCAGGGTTCCGCAGTCGTCTAAGATGGAAGGAGGTCGAATCATGTACACCTACACATGCTGCCGCTGTACGAATT
>JGI12269J14319_10002433_pt1 | contig 17978 bp, 17 predicted proteins | sample PeaSoiSIISIP2007_FD_14319 | JGI IMG/M metagenome (IMG submission 14319) | reverse complement strand
CCGAACGACCTCAGCCGGATCAAGCCCAGCCGCAGTCAGCCTCTCGCTCAGCTCAGCCGGCAACTCAGTCATGCTTGTCCTCCCGCTGCGTCGCCCACGGGCTGATCCGGAACGAAGGTCAATATCAGCCCGTCGACATCGACGGCTGAACGGCCAACTGTCCCGGCCGTTCGCGGCGATTGGGCTTGACTCTCCGCCAGGTTGTGAGTCGGCCTGTCAGAGCTAGCGGCTGAACGGGCAGCTGTCCCGGCCGGTGCGTTATGCACAGGCCGGGACTGACTGCCCGTCCCAGCCGCCCCGCTGCCGGTCTCGCTATCGAGCCGCACCACGAGATGTCCGAGCCACGAGTCGGACGACTCGGGATAGTCATCGCGCCAATGACTGCCCCGGGTCTCGGTCCTGGCCGCGGCCGCGGCAACTACGGCCGAGGCGATTAGGTGCAGGTTAGTCGCCTCCCAGGCGCCGACTCCCGGCTGATCCGACTGCCGTTCGCCGATCTCCCGCAGTCCATCGGCGGCGGCGGTCAGGCCTGGGCCGGAACGCAGCACTCCGGCCCGCTCGGTCATCAGCTGCTGGATCTGCTCGACAGCGGCCGGGTCAAGCAATCCGGCTACCCGGTCATCGATGGCCGGCTCGGCCTGCGGTGGCAGGCCGGCGGCCAGGTCGGCGGCGATCCGTTCGGCGAAGACCAGACCTTCGAGCAGCGAGTTCGAGGCGAGCCGGTTGGCGCCGTGCACGCCGGTGCAGGCGACTTCGCCGCACGCGTACAGTCCGGGCACGCTGCTCCGACCGGACAGATCTGTCCTGATCCCGCCGCTTGCGTAGTGCGCGGCAGGTACCACCGGGATCGGTTCAAGCACCGGATCGATCCCGTGTTCCAGGCAGCTAGCCCTGATGGTGGGGAATCGGTGGTCCCAGGTCTGGGCACCCAGCTGGCGGCCATCGAGGTAAACATGATCGGCGCCGGTCTGCAGCATCACGTTCATGATCGCTTTGGCGACGACATCGCGTGGCGCTAGGTCGGCTAGCGGGTGCCTGCCGGTCATGAACCTGCGGCCCGCCCCATCGATCAAGACCGCACCCTCACCACGGACCGCCTCGGAGATCAGCGGCTGCCGGCCGCGGGCACCGGCCCCCAGCCAGAGCACAGTCGGGTGGAACTGGACGAACTCCAGGTCGGCGGCCTCCGCGCCACCGCGCAGCGCAAGGGCCAGGCCATCTCCGGTGGAGACTGGCGGGTTGGTGGTGGCCGAGTAGACCTGCCCGATCCCGCCGGTCGCCAGCACTACGGCCCGGGCGAGCACGGCGCCGACGCCGTCCTGGCGACCCTCGCCAATGACGTGCAGCGTGATTCCGGCGGCCCGTCCGTCCGGAGTCAGCAGTAGGTCGAGCGACATGGCGTGCTCGATCACGTCAAGGCCAGCCCCGTGCGGACCCGCTCCTGCTTCGGCCAGTGCGAGCAGCAGCGCACGGGAGACCTCGGCACCGGTCGCGTCGCCGCCGGCATGGGCGATCCGGCGCCGCAGATGCCCGCCCTCTCTGGTCAGCGCGAGTGGGCCGCCAGGTTCGGAATCGAACCTGGCGCCGAGTGCGATCAGCCGCCGTACCGCGTCTGGGCCGTCGGTCACTAGCGCCCGTACAGCAGCGACGTCGCAGAGCCCGGCTCCGGCGGTCAGGGTGTCACGCAGATGCTGCTCGGGCGAGTCGCCAGGACCCAGTGCCGCGGCGATGCCGCCCTGGGCCCATCGAGTCGACCCGTCGTCCAGCACGGATTTAGTGACCAGCAGCACCCTGCTGCCAGGCAGCGCCCGGTGCGCGGCAAGGGCGGCGGTGACTCCGGCCACGCCAGAACCGACGACCACGACATCGGCCTGGCTGGTCCAGCCGGGAGCTGGCGCGAGCAGCCGGCCAGCGATCACGACGTGCCGCCCAGGGTGAGCCGGACGTTGTCGATCAGCCGGGTCTTGCCGATGGTGACCGCTACCAGCAGCAGCGCCGGGCCGGTGTGGCAAGCATCCACGTCAGTGAACGTATCCGGATCGACCAGAGCCAGGTAATCGGTGACCAGCGGCGGATCGGCCGCAGCTGCGGCGTCAAGCTCGGCACGAGCCGCCGCCAGCACCGCCGCCGGATCGCGGCCCTCGATCCGGCACGCAGCCGCTGCCCGGCCCTCAGCCCCTGCCCGGCCGTCCGCTGGGCCGTCGCTCTCCAGCCGGCCCGCACCGCTGGCCGAGCCGTCGCTGTCCGCCGGTCCATCGCCTGGCACCTGGCCCCCAAGTGCGCCATGCGCGGCCAGATCACCAGCCACCAGCGCGGCCGACCTGAGCGCCCGCGGCACGGTTAGCGCGGTGCCTCGTTCGGCCGCAGCAAGGTAGGCGTTCCTGCTGGACACCGCCAGGCCGTCGGGATCCCGGTGCGTCGGCACCGACTCGATCCGCACCGGCAGGTTCAGCTCGTCGGTCATCCGCCGGACCAGGGCCAGCTGCTGTGCGTCTTTGTCGCCGAAGATCGCGACATCGGGCGTCATCAGATGGAACAGCTTCAGCACCACGGTGAGCACGCCGTCGAAGAACCCGGGCCGCGAGGCCCCCTCAAGAACCCGCCCGATCGCACCTGGATTGACCGTTATCATCTGTTTGACGGGATACATCTGCGCCGGGTCAGGCGCGAACACCACGGCGGCGCCTTCCTCGCCGCAGATGACGACATCACGTTCGAGGTTGCGCGGGTAGCGGTCTAGGTCTTCACCGGCACCGAACTGCAGCGGGTTGACGAACACAGAGACCACGAGCGTCCCGTTTGGCCGCGCGATCTGCTGAGCCCGCCGAAGCAGCATCCGGTGGCCGTCATGCAGCGCGCCCATCGTCGGTACCAGGACGACAGGTGCGGACAGCGTGCCGCGGGCGGCGGCCAGGCCTAGCCTGGTCCGCGCCAGGATCGGGATCATGCGGCCGGTCCGGACAGCACGCCGAGCAGCCGTTGCGCGGCGGAGGCGGTGAGGGTGCCGGCCGCCAGCGCCCGGCCGGCGGTCAGCCTGGCCAGCGCGAGGTAAGCGGGCAGCGCCTCGGGCGCGGCGTCCCTGATCGCCGTCACGTGCGCGGCTACCGTGTCGGCATCGCCCCTGGCCACCGGACCGGTCAGCGCCGCGTCGCCGAGCGCGAGCACATTCTCAAGCGCGGCGTCGAGCAGCGGGCCTAGCATCCGGGCCGGATCGGCTACGCCCGCCTCCCGCAGCAGGTCACTGGCCTGGACGACCAGGGTGACGAGGTGGTTGGCAGCGCTGGACAGGGCCGCGTGGTAGGTGTCGCGCAGCTCCTCGGCGATGAAGACCGGCTCGCCGCCCATCTCGACCACCAGCGCCTCGGCCACCGGCCGGAGCGGGTCGGGAGCGGTCACGCCGAAACAGATTCCGGTCATCTTCTCGGCATCGTCGCTGCGGCCAGTGAAGGTCATCACCGGGTGCAGCGCCAGCGGCAGCGCGCCGCTCCGAACCGCCGGATCAAGCACCGCGAGCCCATGCCGGCCGCTCGCATGCACCACCAGCCGTCCCTCTAGCGGCACGCCGGTCGCGGCCAGGCCAGCTACCAGATCTGGCAGCACGTCGTCGGGGACGGTCAGCAGAACCAGGTCGGCCCGCTCCACCACCTGCTCGGGAGCCGCGATTGCCGCCTGCGGGAGACTGCGGCCGATCCGACGGATGGACGCCTCCGACACAGCAGAGGCCGCCACTACCCGGTGCCCGGCTCGCGCCAGCGCGACCGCCATGGCGGTGCCCGCACGGCCGGCCCCGACGACTCCCACCGCGAGCTGCGCTGGATGCGGCAGCTCTGCTGACCTGAAGCCAGCAAGCGGCCGCTGGTCGTTATCTCGCATCGGGATCCAGTCCTCGCCGGTACCGGTCAGCCATGGTCAGCATAATCAGCGGTCGGCGTGGTCAAGACCGACGCCCCCGCTGGCCGTTCGCGGACGGAAGATCATCGTCCGACGGAGGCTCAGGTGCCAGGCACGAGCGCTCCAGGTAGAGCGCAGCGGCAACCAGCGCGATCGCCGCCAGCAGGGTGATGGCTGCGGTCAGCGCATCGTGCCTGGGCACCGGCTTGTTCAGCGAGCCGACCGCATAGCAGGCGATGCCGAAGGCAAGGCCGCCGAAGACGGCGGCCGCGGTGGAGCTCGCCTTGGCGAAAGCGGCCAGCCTGGGCACAGCGAGCGGCTGCAGCGGCTTGGCGCCGGGCTGACCGCGCAGGCGGGCGCGCAGGTTCCGGCCGGTCATCGTCTCGCCGATGGCCAGCAAGGCAAGCGCGGGCACAGCCGTCCATGGCAGTGGCGGCAGATTGGCGAAGGTCGCGCGGACCACCAGCCAGGTCAGGAGCGCGCTGGCGGCCACGATCGTCAGCAGGAACCAGGTTTTGGTTGGCTGCATCTCAGGCGTCACTCCCGTCGGCCGCGGCTGCGTCGGCGCCGCCGAGCCGGACGCCAGCCAGCCGCCTGACGCCGTCCATCCCGACCTTGGCAAGCAGGTCAGCGACCGGGCCCACGCCAGGCAGGTAGGCATCAGGATCGACTTCGCGCCACGGCGCGAGCACGAAGGCCCGAGCGGATGCGCGTGGATGCGGCAGCGTCAGCACCGGGTCGTCGCTGATCTCGTCCCCGCAAGCGATCACGTCAACGTCCAGCGTCCGAGGCCCCCAGCGGACGGTGCGGACCCGGCCGCTGGCGCGCTCGGCGGCTAGGCAGCGACCCAGGATCTTCAGGGCAGGCAGCTGGCTGGCTGCCAGCAGCACCGCGTTCAGATAGTCCGGCTGATCCGGGCCCCCGACCGGACTGCTCTCGAAGACGCCGGATATGGCGGTGCAGGTCAGTCCAGGCTCGGCGGTCAGGGCATCCACGCCGCGCCGCAGGTTCGCCAGCCGATCGCCCAGGTTGCTGCCCAGGGCCAGAACTACCTGGCGGTCTTCAGCCGGCTCGGCAGTCATGTCCGACTCCGCAGGATCGTCACGGTCACGTCGCAAACGGGCAGCCCGATGGGCGCGGTTGGCTTGTGCACCGTGATCTGCACCTGCCAGACCCGTCCGTCGGACAGGCATTCGGCCGCCAGTCGCTCCGCCAGCGTCTCGATCAGCGCGACCGGCTCGCCCGCGACGACCTTCGCAAGCCGTCGTGCCAGGTCACCGTAGTCGACGGTGAGCGACAGATCGTCAGCCGCCGCGGCTGCCCTGGTGTCGAGCCAGAGGACGGCGTCGGTCACGAACTCCTGGCCGTCCGTGCGCTCACTGGGCAGCACGCCGTGCCGTCCGTGCACACGCAGGCCGAGGAGGCTGATCTGGTCGAGCTGGGTCACCGGGCCGGCTCCTGCCGCCACCGCGCCGCAACCCGCACGGCATCGACGTTACCCGGCACTGCGTGCACCCGCACGCACCAGGCGCCAGCTGCGGCGGCAAGCGCGGTAAGGGCGACCGTGGCGTCGTCACAATCCGCGAATGGCCTCGGTTCCGCAGTGTCGTCGGCGGCCAGCAGCCGACCGATGAACCGCTTGCGCGATGCGCCAACCAGAACCGGCAGCGGTGCGGTCTGGCCAGGCAGGCAGCCGATCTCGCCGAGCCTGGCCAACAGTGACCAGTTGTGCTCGGGCAGCTTGGCGAAGCCGAGGCCTGGGTCGACGATCAGCTTCGCCGGATCGACTCCGGCCGCGGTGAGCGCTGCGACCCGGCCGGCCAGCTCGTCGCGTACCTCACGCACGACGTCGCGGTAGACGGCGCGTTCTTGCATATCCGCGCTCGGGCCGCGCCAGTGCATCACCACGAACGGCGCCCCAGCCTCAGCGATCAGGCCGGTCATTCTCGGATCGGCCAGCCCGCCGCTCACGTCGTTGACCAACCGCGCGCCCACCGTTAGGGCCAGCTCAGCCACCGGTGCGCGCATCGTGTCAATGCTGACCGGCACGCCTGCCTGGGCCAGCACGGTGACCACCGGGCCGATCCGGCGCAGTTCCTCATCTTCGGCAATCCGCGGCGCTCCTGGCCGGGTGGACTCACCGCCGACATCCACGATGTCGGCTCCCTGCTCGGCCAGGGTCAGGCCATGCGCGATCGCCGCATCGGCGCTGAACCACTGGCCACCGTCGGAAAAGGAATCGGGAGTCACGTTGACCACGCCCATGACCAGGCACCTTGCCGCAGCCGGAAGTCCGGCTAGGGGCACGGCTGGACCTGTCATGGCCGTCAATCTACAAGGCGACGGCAGACCCGGAGGACCGGGCTGGCGCGGCACGCTGGCGCGAGGAGGACAGACCCGGAGGACCGGGCTGGCGCGGCGCTGGCGCGAGGAGGACAGACCCGCAGAACCGGGCGGAACGGGCCGCGCGCGGAACCGCCTAGCCCGAGGCGCCGGACTTGCGCGGCTGGAGCTGCCGCCTGGGACGCACCAGGTCCGCGAGCCGCCGCCCGATTCTGCGCAGCTCGATCGACGGCCAGACCAGGAATGCCTCTGCCTCTAGCGCAGCCAGGGCGATCCTGATCGCGTCGCGGGTGCCGGGGAAGACCATGAACCGCGGCGCCCATTCAGGGCAGAACTTGGCGTTGAACTTGTACAGCGACTCGATCTGGAACCACCGGGACATAAAAAGCAGGACCCGGCGCCAGGCACGCAGGATCGGCCCGGCGCCGATCCGCTCGCCGCGCTCCAGAGCCGCCCTGAATGCCGCGAAATTCAGCGAGATGCGCTTCACACCCAGATCCTGAGCCGCCTTGATGGCCTCCACGATCAGGAAGTCGTTCAGGCCAGGCTGCGCCGACCGATCACGCCGCATCAGGTCCAAGGAGAGGCCATCTGGGCCCCAGGGAACGAAATGCAGCAGGGCGCGCAGGACGCCGTCCTGGGTAGCGGTCACGACCACGCAGCAATCGTCCCCGGGCCCGCCAATCCGGCCCAGAGCCATCGAGAAACCCCGCTCGGTGGGGTTGCCGCGCCATGAGTCGGCCTGCCGGACCAGCCTCGTCAGTTCCGCGCGTGGCACATCGCCGACCCGGCGAACCTCGGCGACGTAACCCGCTCTGGAGACTCTGGTGACCATCTGCCTGACGTTGCGCATCGCGCGGCCCTGCAGCGAGAATTCGGCGACCTGCACGATCGCTTCGTCGCCCAGCTCAAGCGCGGTCAGGTGGCCGTCCCGGCACCACACCTCGGCGCCTAGCTCGCTGCAGCCGACCACGGCCGGAACCCACGCGTGCCTAGCCGCCTCGTCCAGGAACGCATGGATCGCGCCCGGCCAGGCCTCGGAATCGCCGATCGGGTCGCCGCTGGCAAGCATGACGCCGGACAGCACTCGGTAGCCGATGCAGGACTTCCCGGTCGGCGACCAGATGACGCTCTTGTCGTCGCGCAGCGCGAAGTATCCAAGCGAGTCACTCTCGCCATGCCGGTCGAGCAGCGATCTGATTCTGGCCGCGTCCGTGCTGCCGAGCCGCTCGACTGGCTCAGCGGGCCGCAGGAACACGTAAGCCGTGGCAATCACGGTGAAGAATCCCAGCGCACCGGTCAGGACGACGAAGAAGTCGCCGCGCACGTCATGCCCGAACTGGACCGGCCCGGTCACGCCGACCATGCCATAGAGCACCGACTGGACCTGCTGGGCGTAGCCGTAGGGCCTGAGCAGGCCACGGGGAGCGATGTAGGCGAGGCCGATCGCGATGTCGGCGATCAGCAGCCCGGAGAACGTCCACAGTGCCCGCCACCGGGTGCGCGGATCGCCGACCGCGTAGAACTCGGCGCGGTAGTACCAGCCGGCGCCGATCAGGGTGACGGTGATCGCGAAGCCGATCAGCATCGAGGTGAGGGCGACGGTGGCGGTCGGGGTTGCGCTGTCATCGTGATGGACCAGGCGGAGGACATTGATCGCGGCGGCCACGATCAGCAGCGCCATCACGGCCTGCCAGGATCGATGCTTCCGGCGCCGCAGCCCGTGGCACAGCATCAGCAGCAGCAGGCCGACGAGAACCAGGGCCGTTCTGGTCAGGCTGCCGGTCAGGGTCAGCGTCCCTGGCGTGACCGCAGCGAACCGGTGCAGCTTGCTGTGGACATGAGAGTGGACCTGCTGGTAGAGGCCCACGTCGAGCCCCACGATGATGAAGGTCAGCGAGACCAGCCGCACGATCCAGCTTGCGGTCCTTGGCACCCAGCGCCGCTGCTGGTGGCACTCGCGCGCACGGTCGGCGACCCGCTCGTCGTCCGCACGTTCGGCCGGGGTGCGCTCAGCGGCGGCAGCCGATTCCTGCGCAGCCGCCGGTCCGGTCACTGGCTGCTCCGCAGCCCGCGTCGCTGGCGGCTGCTTTGTCCCGGTTATGGGCTCTACCGGTCCTGGCCCGATACCGTCAGTCATCTCCGACACATAGGTCCGGCCCCGGGTCACGGGGCACCAGCGTAGTCATAACAGGCAGGCAGCGCGGGCGAATGCCGCTCCCGCCCGTTCAGTGGCGGGCCATCAACAGGCTCATGGCCTCTGCCCTCGTCCCGTCTGAGCTGCGGAAACAGCCGCGAACTGCGGAAGTAACTGTCTTGGCTCCTGGCTTGCGGACGCCGCGCATGGCCATGCACAAATGCTCGGCCTCTACGACCACGATAACGCCTCGCGGCTCAAGTACGGCCATCAGCGAGTCGGCGATCTGGCTGGTCATGCGCTCTTGTACCTGGGGCCGCCTGGCATAGACATCCACCAGCCTAGCCAGCTTGGACAGGCCGGTGATCTGGCCCTTCTCGTTCGGGATGTACCCCACGTGCGCGTGCCCGAAGAAGGGCGTGAGGTGGTGCTCGCAGGTCGAGAACATCTCGATGTCGCGCACCAGCACCATCTCGTCATGGTTTGCGTCGAACACGGTGGTCAGCACCTCGGACGGGTCCTGGTGCAGCCCGGCGAACTGCTCGGCATATGCCCTGGCCACTCGTTGTGGCGTGGCCCTGATGCCGTCCCGCTGCGGGTCCTCGCCGATCGCCAGCAAGATCTCGAGCACCGCTCGCTCGATCCGCTGAAGATCGATGGGCTCGGTCAAAGAGAAGAGCCGCGCGAGCCGTCGTCAGGCGGCCCGGGGTCGCGGGGGTCAGCACCGAACGGACCGCCAAGCGGGTTCCAGCCGCGCGGGTCGGTGCCGCGGGTATCGGTGCCGAACGGGCCGCCGAGCGGGTTCATGCCCAGCGGGTCCGGCATCGGCCCTGAGCTCGCGCCCGGGTATCCGGCGGTACCGAGTACCGGGCCCTGGCCGTTCCCGCCGAGCGGCAGTTCCTTTCCGTCCGAGGCGGCGGTCAGGGCGAGCTCCTTGGGGGTCAGCACCGGCGGCCGGTCGGATGGCATCCGCTTCCCGTAGCCGGTGTAAGACCCGCGGGACTGGCGCTTCTGAACCGGCCCGAAGATCTCCAGAACCTGGGTCCGCGACAGGGTCTCGTGCTCCATCAGCTGCAGCACCAGGTGGTCGAGCACATCGCGGTACTGGACGAGGACGTCCCAGGCCTCGTCATGCGCCGCTTCGATCAGCCGGCGGACCTCGTCGTCGATGGTCGAGGCGATCTCCTCGGAGTAGTCACGGGCGTGTGACATCTCCCGACCGAGGAACGGCTCGGAGTCCCCGGATCCGAACTTGCGCGCGCCGAGCCGCTCGCTCATGCCGTACTCGGTCACCATGCCGCGCGCGATCGAGGTCGCCTTCTCGATGTCGTTGGCCGCGCCGGTGGTCGGCTCGTGGAAGATCATCTCCTCAGCCGTCCGACCGCCGAGCAGCATAGCCAGCTGGTCCATCATCTCGGCCCTGCTGACCAGGAACTTGTCCTCGGCCGGCGCCGACGCGGTGTAGCCGAGGGCCCGGCCGCGCGGAATGATCGTGATCTTGTGCACCGGATCGGCGTTCGGCATCGCGTGCCCGACCAGGGCGTGACCGCCCTCGTGGTAGGCGATGATCTTCCGTTCCTTCTCCGAGAGCAGCACGCTCTTGCGCTTCGGCCCGGCGGTGACCCGGTCGATGGCCTCCTCCAGGGAGTACATCGTGATCTGGGTCTGGTTGGCGCGGGCGGTAAGCAAGGCGCCCTCGTTGATCACATTGGCCAGGTCAGCTCCGGTGAAACCGGGTGTACGGCGGGCGATCATGTCCAGGTCGACGTCCGGCCCGAACGGCTTGCCGCGGGCATGCACCCGCAGGATGCCCTTGCGGCCGGCCAGGTCCGGCTGAGCGACCACGATCTGCCGGTCGAACCGGCCGGGCCGCAGCAGGGCCGGGTCGAGGATGTCGGGCCGGTTGGTGGCTGCGATCACGATCACGCCGCCCTTGGTGTCGAAGCCGTCAAGCTCGACAAGCAGCTGGTTCAGGGTCTGCTCGCGCTCGTCGTGACCACCGCCGAAGCCGGCGCCGCGGTGCCGGCCGACCGCGTCGATCTCGTCCACGAACACGATGGCCGGGGCATTGGCCTTTGCCTGCTCGAACAGGTCGCGGACCCGCGACGCGCCGACGCCGACGAACATCTCGACGAAATCCGAGCCGGAGATCGAATAGAACGGCACGCCTGCCTCGCCGGCCACAGCCCGGGCCAGCAGGGTCTTGCCGGTTCCTGGCGGGCCGTAAAGCAGCACGCCCTTGGGGATCTTGGCGCCGATCGCCTGGAATTTGGCCGGAGTCTGCAGGAACTCCTTGATCTCCTCAAGTTCCTCGATCGCCTCATCGGCTCCGGCCACGTCGGCGAAGGTGGTCTTCGGAGTGTCCTTGGTGATCAGCTTGGCGCGGGACTTGCCGAAGTTCATCACCCGCGAGCCGCCGCCCTGCATCTGGTTCATGAAGACGAAGAAGAGCAGGAAGATAATGATGAACGGCAGCCAGCCGAGCAGCACGCTCAGCAGCGAGTTGCTCTGCGGGTTATTGGCCTTGTAAACGTCGAGCGGCAGGGCCCCGGTCGCGACCTGCCGGTCCATCGTCTGGGTCAGCTGCTGACCCTGGTTGCCCACCCAGGTGGCCTGGAGTGCCTGGCCGTTCTTGGTGACGATCTGGATAATCTGGGTGTTATCATTCAGAATCGCCGATTTTATCGCGCCGGTGTCGACGAGCTTCACGACCTCGGAGGTGGGCGCCGACTGGTAGGTCTGGCCGGAGCCGACGACTTTCAGCACCACCACGAGCAGCACGAAGACGAGCAGGATGGCGAGTACCCAGCCACGGAAGATGCGCTTCAGATCCATCGATTGACGGCCCCGGCGGTCCGGGGCCAGTCCCTCCTGCCGAGCCTCGTGTCCCGCCGCCTGCCGGCAGGAGCGCCTTGCGTCCGAGCTGTCATGCGCGGTATTCCCTCTCTCCCACGCATCACGCGAGAAGTACCGACGGTACACCGCGCCGGCTCGCACCAGCACGTAGGCGGCACTTCAGGAAGCCGCGTGCCCTATGCTCCGCCTCTACCCATCTAAACGCGATTCAACTTCCGATGTGTTCCCGCTTGCGCAAAGCACCGGCTGAAAATGCCGGCCGGCTGGCCGGCGGCCTACTACCGGCCGGCGTAGGCGTGCGGAGCCAGCGTGCCGATGAACGGCAGGTTCCGAAATCGCTCGGCATAGTCCAGGCCGTAGCCGATCACGAACTCGTCGGCGATGTCGAAGCCGGTGTAATCGACGTCAACGGCCATCTGGGCGGCCGCCCGTTTCCGCAGCAGCACGCAGACCCGGACCGATGCCGGACCGCGCGACTGCAGGTTGTGCACCAGGTAGGAGAGGGTCAGACCGGAATCCACGATGTCCTCGACCACCAGCACATGGCGCCCGCTGATGTCGGCGTCCAGGTCCTTGAGTATCCGCACGACTCCGGAGGAGGTGGTGCCCGACCCGTACGAGGAAATCGCCATCCAGTCCATGCTCACCGGCAGGTGCATGGCCCGCGCGAGGTCGGCCATCACCATCACCGCTCCCTTGAGCACGCCGACGAGCAGCAGTTCGCGGCCGGCGTAATCGGCGTCGATCTGCGCGGCGAGCTCAGCGATGCGCTGCTGCAACTGCTCGGGCGTGATCAGCACCTCCAGCAGATCCGCTCCCATATCCGTGGCGTCCAACCGCGGCCTCCGTTCATGCTCGGGCGGTGAAATGCAGCCTGCCATACCGGCGCTGGCACCGGATGCCGCCGGGCAGGTCGATCCAGCGCTGACCGTGCCAGCCCGTTACCAGCGCGTCCAGCTCGGCGACGTGCCCGGCGGTGAGCGACCCGGGCGGCGATCCGGCAGCCATGGCGGCCCTTCTGAGCAGCCTCGTCCTGATCGCGGCCGGCAGCGCAGCGAGCTCGCCAGCGTCCAGGTACCCGGCCGCCTCGCCCAGGCCGATGTCGGCCGTCACCCGGTGGCCAGCCACCGGCTGCTGTGAACTTTGCAGCGAAACGGCTCGCTCGGCGGCAATCTCGTCCAGCACGTCGGCGTCGGCTCTGAGCTGGTCAGCGGTCCTGGCCAGGGCTTCGGTGACGCCGGGGCCGAGCAGCTCCTCCAGCAGCGGCAGGATCCGCTCGCGGACCCGGACCCTTGGTGTACGCCAGGCTCGCGTTGTGCGGGTCATCCCAGGGCTCCAGGCCGAGGGCGGCGCAGGCGGCCCTGGTCTGCTCCCGGCGCAGCCCGAGCAGCGGGCGCCGGTACCGGCCGGTGACCGGGGCCATGCCAGCCAGCGATCGTGCGCCGGAGCCGCGGGCCAGGCCGAGCAGCACGGTCTCCGCCTGGTCGTCCATCGTGTGCCCGAGCAGGATGACCGCGGCGCCGCACTCGTCGGCAGCGGCGTCAAGCGCGGCATAGCGCGCCGCTCGCGCCGCCGCCTCGGGTCCGGGATAGCCGCCAACCGAGCCGTGCTCGGCCGGCACCGCGCCCCGTACCGCCACGTCCGCCGTCACGCTGCCCACCGGGTTGAGGCCGAGGCCGGCCAGCACTTTGATCACCCGCGCGGCCTGGGCCGCAGACCCTGCCTGCAGACCGTGATCGACCGTGATGCCAGCTGCCCGCAGCCCAAGCCTGGGTGCCTCGAAGGCCAGCGCGGCGGCCAGGGCCAGCGAGTCGGCACCGCCCGAACAGGCGGCCAGTACCAGGTCTGCGTCCGACAGGTCAGCCAGGGCGCGGCGGACAGCGAGCCGGGTTGCCGCGACCGCCGGATGCGGGCCCATGGTCAGCCGGCGGCTTCGGCGCCGCCATCCACCCGCTCCAGCCAGCGGAGCGGGTTAGCGATCTCGTCCTTGGTGGGAAGCGTCTGCGGCGAGGTCCACACCCGGTTGAATGAGCTCATCCCGGCCTGCGTCACGACGGTCTGCACGAAGGCCGAGCCCTGCTGGTACTGCTTCATCTTCAGATCGATGCCCAGGATCCGGCGGATTGTCTGCTCGACCCGGTTTCCCGACGCCCGCCGTGCGCTGAACTTCGCCCTGATCTGCTCCACCGAAGGCACCACGGTCGGCCCGACGGCGTCCATCACGTAGTCGCCGTGGCCTTCCACCAGGGTCATGACCGCGGTCAGCCGCTCCAGGATCTCGCGCTGGCGCGGGCTCTGCATCGCCTCGATCAGGCTCTCGCCATCGCCGCCACGCACCGCCCCCGCAACCGCGTCGGCGGCCGCCCTCAGCCGGTCCAGGATCGAAGCCGGGTCCAAGTCCGAGGCGAGCAGGAAGTCGGTCATCTGCTGCTGCACGTACGGACGGAGCCACGGCACCGAGGTGAACTGGGTTCGGTGCGTCTCCTCGTGCAGGCACACCCAGCGCCGGAAATCACTCGGGTCGACACCTAGCTCGCGCTCCACCATCACGATGTTGGGCGCCACCAGGGTCAGCCGCCCCGGTGGCGCCTGCGCGGCTGGTGCGTCAGGATCGGGCGGCAGAAAGAGCTCGTACTGGCCGAGCACCCGGCTCGCCAGGTAGGCGAGGATCAAGCCAGCCTGCATGCCAGTGACCCGCGATCCGACCGCGGTGAGCACCGAGCCCGGCTGCGGCGCCTTGCCGGTCTCCTGCATGTGCTCGACCAGCGGATCGAATACCACCCGGAAGCCATCGACGTTGGCGCGGATCCACCCAGGGCGGTCGACGACGGCTACCTTGCCGAGGTCGTCGTCGCCTGGCAGGCCGGTCACCTCGCGCACCGGCTCGGCCACGGCCGCGGCCTGCTGGCGAAGCTCGGCGACCACCTTGCGCGCCTCGGCCACGCTGACCTGCGGGCCCGGGCGGACCCAGCGCACGGCGGTTGAGGCGGCGACATTCCAGTCGATCATCTGCGGGCTGCTCACCCCTCCACCGTACGTGGCCTGGGCGCGGCGTGGTCCGTTCCGGTCCTAGCGACAGCCGCAGTCAGCCAAGGCTGACGCTAGCCGGGCGAGGGTGTTCTCGACCAGCAGCCCACGCTTGCTGGCGAACTGGTTGGCCATGAACGCGAAGGCGAGCAGCTGCCCATTGCGCGCGTAGGCCAGCCCGGCCATCGTCGCGACCGCGGTGAGGTTGCCGGTTTTGGCCCGGACCGTGCCGAGCGCGGCCGTGTCAAAGGGGCCGAAGAAGCTGCCAGGGCCCAGGGTTCCTGAGAAGCCAGCGATCGGCAGGCCGGTGATGGTCGGGCGCAGCCCGGCATGGGCGGGACTGACTGACCCCGTCGGTCTGACTCCAGCCGCCAGCGCTATCAGTCCGACCAGTGCCTGCGGCGAGATCAGGTCGGCCGGTGACAGTCCGCTGCCATCGTGGATGTCGATGCCGGTCACGCCGAGCCTGCGGTCTACCGCCATCACCGCGGCGGCCGCGCCGCTGAAGGTGGCAGGTCTACCCGTGGCCAACGCGACCTGCCTGGCCAGGGTCTCCGCGATCACGTTGTTGCTCTCGGACAGCATCCACTGCACGATCTGGGCCAGCGCCGGCGACTGCACCTCGGCGACCACCGGACCGTGCGCCGACGCTGGAACCCTGGCCGGCTTGCCCCGGACCGCGATCCCGTCCCGGCGCAGGAAGCCGACGAAAGCGCGGGCCGCGTCCAGACCCGGGTGCTGCGACCTGGGCGCGAGGTTCCCTGGGTCATCGGCGTCTTCAGGCTTGCCATTCGCGATGAGCCTGCCCTGGTCGACCTCCAGGCTGCTGATCGGAGCCACATTGCCGCTCGTTATGTAGTTGTCAGGCGCGCCGATGGCCGGCCAGTCGAGCGCCTGTTCGGGGCCGGTGAACAACAGGTCGTCATAGCTCAGCCGCACCGATGTGACACCTTTGGCGCGCAGCGCTTTCGCGGTAGCCGCGGCCAGTGATCGCAGCGTGGCCGGCTGCGGGTAGTCAGCTGGCGGGTACGGACCTGCCGCCAGCGTCGGGTCGCCGCCACCGACCAGGACAAGCTGCGAGGCGGTCGCGCCGAGCCGCACCGCGGTGGTGAACCGGGCCGCCGGGCCGAGAATATCCAGGGCGGCGACGGCAGTAGCCAGTTTGGTGGTCGACGCCGGGGTGAGGCCCGCGGTGGCGTTGAGCGAATAGAGCACCCGGCCGGTGGCCAGATCGGTCACCAGCACGCCGTTGCTGCGCCCGAGATAGCCCGAGCCGATGATCCCAGACAAGCTGGCGGCTACCCCGGCCGCGCTCGCTCCGCCCTTGGCCGCACCGCTGGCCGCGGGCAGCGTGGCTCCTGGCGCGACTAGCGGCGGGCCGGCTACTCGGGGCATCTGGAATAGGGCGAGGCGAGCGGGCAGCAGCCGGACCACAGCGGCTCCGGCCCCGATCGTGAAGAGGCACAGCAGCGCCAGCGTCAGCACTACCAGCCGTGCTAGCCGGTTCACCGCCCGCCCTCCTCCGCTCGCTGTCCGCTTCTCCCGCATATCACCCTGGCTGCCCACTGACGAGCCGCTACCGCCCGCTCGCCGTCGCTTAACGCCGCCCGCGCCCCGCCGCTCAACGCCCGCGCCCCGCCGCTCAACGCCCCGAGCGGGCCCGCTCATTCGACAGCCACCAGCCACCGAGGGTATACACCACATCGGGGGTACACACCAAGGCAGCGGCGTCAATCATCTACCGGCAGGGAGATCGAATCCGTGGAATTCGATGTAGTCATCGAGATCCCGAAGGGCCAGCGGAACAAGTACGAGATGGACCACGAGAGCGGGCGGATCCGGCTCGACCGGATGCTCTTCACCTCCACCAGGTACCCGGCTGACTACGGATTCGTCGAGCACACCCTGGCCGGAGACGGCGACCCGCTTGACGCCCTGGTCCTGCTTGATGAGCCAACCTTCCCAGGCTGCCTGATTCGCTGCCGCGCGATCGGAATGTTCCGGATGCGGGACGAGAAGGGCGTCGACGACAAGGTGCTCTGCGTGGCCGCGACTGACCCGAGGATGGCCCACCTGCAGGACATCGAGGACGTGCCTGAATTCGACCGGCTTGAGATCCAGCACTTCTTCGAGGTTTACAAGGCACTGGAGCCCGGCAAGGAAGTTGAGGCGGCGAGGTGGGTGGACCGGCAGGCCGCCAATGACGAGATCGAGGCCTGCCGGCTGCGGCTCGGGCAGACCCACGGCCAGCATGGAGACCCTCGTGCTGGCTGATCCGGCCCTGCGGATCACCGAGTCGCTGTCGGGGCTGGGGGGTTCGAGTGGCTGACACTGAGGCCGGCAAGGCAACCGGCCGACCGCCGCTGCGGCCGCTCGGTGCCGCGGACGCCAGGATCCTGCGCCAGGGACCGATGGTGCGCGATCTCAGCGACGAGGACGCCGACGCGCTGGCTCCGCACGTGCGGAGCATCATCCTGAAGCGAGGCGAACACCTGTTCGCCGAGGGAGACATCGGAGACCAGCTGTACTTCGTGATCGATGGGAAGGTCAAGCTCACCAAGGCCGCGCCGGACGGCAGGGAGACCCTGATCAGCGTGCACGGGCCCGGAGATATGTTCGGCGAGCTCGCCATGTTCGACCCGACCTATCGCACCACGAGCGCCACCGCGGTGACCGACACCAGGCTGGCCGTGCTGGCCCATGACGATCTGCGGATGAGCCTGGAGACCAGGCCAGCCTTGGCGATTCAGCTGCTGAAGGCGCTCGCGCAGCGGCTGCGCCGGATCACCGACGCCAACACCAACCTGGTCTTCACCGACGTTCCAGGCCGGGTCGCCAAGGCACTGCTTGACCTAGCCGACAAGTTCGGCGTGCCGCAGGAAGACGGGCTGATGGTCAATCACGACCTGACCCAGGAGGAGCTTGCCCAGCTGGTGGGTGCGTCGCGGGAGACGGTCAACAAGGCACTCGCCGACTTCGCGACCAGAGGGTGGATCCAGCTATCGGCCAAGTCGGTGCTGCTGCTCGACACCGACCGGCTGAAGCGCCGGGCCAGGTAGGGCACCTGGATGACGATGGCCGGACCACCGGTTAGCAGCCATCGCCGTAGCCAGGCAGCCACCAGGACCGGCGATCCTGCGGTTCCGTGGCGCACCTTGCCGGGTGCTGCTCAGCTCACCCCGGGTGGCAGCTCATCGCGGTCCGCCAGGTAGGCGAGCTGCGCCGCGACCGAGTACTCGGCGAACGGCCACAACGCGCGGTCCACGTCGGCGTAGACCCTGGCCACGATCTCGGCTCTGGTGCGATCCCCGGCGGCGAGAGCGGCTCTGATCTCGGCGAGCCGCTCCGCGCGATGCGTTAGATAAGAATCGAGGGTTTTCAGCGGATCGGCGAGCAGCGGGCCGTGGCCAGGCAGCAGCGTCCGCAGCTCAGCGGTCTGCGCCAGCGCTCGCAGCCGGTCGAGCGAATGTAGATAGTCGCCGAGGTTCCCGTCCTGCGCGATCACGGCGGTGCCGCGGCCGAGCACGGTATCCCCGGTCAGCACCGCCCGGTCGGCACGCAGGTACAGGCTGACCGAATCGGCGGTGTGGCCCGGAGTGGCGATCACCTCGATCTCACAGCCCCCCTCGCTGACCACATTCCCTGGCGGCAGGCCCTCGCTGCCCAGCCGGTGCGCAGGGTCGACCGCGCGGACCGGCGCTCCGGTGAGCTCGGCCAGCCTGCG
>JGI12269J14319_10002432_pt1 | contig 18001 bp, 16 predicted proteins | sample PeaSoiSIISIP2007_FD_14319 | JGI IMG/M metagenome (IMG submission 14319) | reverse complement strand
TGGCGAACACACCGAGCATTCCTTCATCGCCGCGCCAAAACCGCCGGATATCGTCTCGGTACCGGCCGTTCCACTCCGCCCAGCGGCACTCTGAAAAACTACCCACCTCGTAGGCGCCGGCCGCATCCCACGCCTCAGCGATGATCTTGACGTCTCTCAGGATCGGGTCTTCCGCGATCCGTTCGAGCAGCGGGGCATTGGTTAACAGCTTGCCGGTGCTGTCCCGGCCGAGAACCGACGCCAAGTCAAACCGAAATCCATCCACATGCATCTCGATCATCCAATAACGCAGCGCGCCCAAGATGTGGTCCCGGACCACGGGATGGTTGGCGTTGACGGTGTTACCTGTGCCCGTGTAATCCTTGTAGTAGCGCTTGTCGTCCGCCAGCGTGTAGAAGATGGCGTTATCGATTCCGCGGAAGCAAAGCGTCGGACCCAGCTGATCTCCCTCTGCCGTGTGATTGAACACAACGTCCAGAATCACTTCGATGCCGGCCTTGTGAAAGGCCCGGATCATCTCCTTGAACTCCAGCTTCTGCTGGCCCGAACCTCCTGAACTGCTGTAGGAAGCTTTGGGCGCACAGAACACCACGGGATCGTACCCCCAATAATTCTTGAGCGGCTGACCGGTTTGCGGATTCCTGCGCGTGACCGAGGTGTCATTGAACTCCTGCACGGGCATTAGTTCCACGGCGGTCACTCCCAGGCTCTTGAGATAGGGAATCTTTTCCATCAGACCTCGGTACGTTCCTGGATGGTCCACGCCCGACGAGGGATGAATGGTGAAGCCACGAACATGCGTTTCGTAGATGACGGTCTTCGACCACGGATGCCGGGGTGGCTGGTCGGCACTCCAATCGAAGGGCTCGTTGACCAATACGCATTTCGGCGTCGACCCGGAATTGTCCCGCTTCGAGAGAGCCAGGTCTTGCTCCGGTACCGAGGCGTCGTATCCACGTGCCGACACAAAATCCCACGGGGGCAGCCGAGAAATAGCTGTCGCGAACGGATCGAGGAGAAGCCGGTTGAAATTGAAGCGGTGGCCTTTGCCGGGCTCATAAGGACCGTCCACGCGGTATGCATAGAGTTGGCCGGATCCGATCCCCGCCACCCACACATGCCAGACGTCCCCGGTGCGGTTGCGCGCTGAATCCAAATCGATGATCCGGGCAGGCGCATCGTGTTCGGAATTGCTGAACAATTCCAGGCGAACGCGGCTGGCGTGACGGCTGAACAGGGCGAAATTGACCCCTCCTGCCCTTTCCTGGGTTCCCAAAGGCAGAGGAGAGCCTGGCCGAACGTCGGTGCGCTCGGAGGTCTCCGAGATATACTCGTGCAGCTCACGTTCGGGCGCTGTCATCATCATTGCCAAAGGATTCGAGCGCACTCCAATGGAACCGCCACCCCGGAGCGCTGCGGCATCACTCGCGCTGTATACTCATTCGCTGGACGTGTAGTGGGTAGCGTTGCGTGATCGACGCAGCGGGGAGTTCCTACCGGTAGCGTTCGCGCCCACTTCGTCTGGTTGCCGCGCAGGCTGCGGATGACGCCGCCGCCGCCGATCACGATCGCAGCTGCCACTCCGCAAACGCGGACCAACACGGTATTTGCATTCACCTTCACATTCCGCTCCTCGGTTGCCGATGTCGCTCGTACGCGGCCGCACGTCACCCAGAACACTTTCAATTGTTCGGTTAAAATAATGACAGCTTCAGATTGACGTTGGCACTTACGCACCAGTCCAAACCTTGGTCTGCGCGGTGCCCCACGCGGTCCGCTTGGGGGTCGTCAGCGATGCCGCATCCGCCACCCCGGGCAGTGAATCACGTCCCGAGAGGGTCAATGCGCCGCTGGCGCAGGCGCGCGATTTCCTCCTGATCCATGCCTTCGAGTTGCTCATCGATGATCTTGAGTGTGGATTCGATTTCGGGCATCAGTACGTTTTCGATGGCCCTCGCCCTGCGCTCGGTGCGCACGTAGTCGCGCGCGAGGCGCCGCAAATTGACGCAGCACGCCGCAAGCTCCACGGCACGAACCAGCCACCTGCGATGCGCGTCAGCGCAGGCACGCGCCTCCGGCGTCGGATTCACCGGCGGCTCGCGAATGCCGGGAGGCTGCGCGGGTGGCTCGAGATGCGCCGTGAGCAGTTCCAGGCCGAACAGCCGCGAGCGCCTCATCGTCAGGCGGTCGGAGGCCAGCGTTAGCGGTGGATACACCGACAGCTCATCCATTCCGTGGCGGCCCACCGCAGCCACAGTACGTGAGCGCAGATCGCTCGCAAGCTCGGCGCTGTCCCGCCGCAGCGCGACGAGTTGCGTGAGTTGGCGCCGGATTTCGGTCGCGAGGAGGATGCGCTTCTCATCGAGCAACTCGTAGCCTTCCCGTACCAGCTGCCGCTCATCCTTGAGCTCCAGCAGCGCGATGCGGGTAGCCGTGATCTCACGCTGTGATTCGGGCATGCGGCTCGCCATCCAGGTAATGATCAGTCTGCTGCTTCGTTAGGCGCGTGAGCTCCGCCACTGGCAGGCCACGCAGGAGCTGCCAACCGATGGCCATGCTTTCCTCCAGGGTCCGCCGACCCTCTTGGTTAACCAAGCGCTGCTCGAACTCGCCTCCGAAGGCCAGAAAGCGGCGATCGACTTCGGGCAGGCTATCCTCGCCCATCACGCTCGCGAGCACGCGCACGTGCGCGGCGCGCGCGTAGCAGGCAAACAGCTGATGGGCGAGCGCCGGATGATCCGCGTGAGTGAAACCTTCACCGGTACCGGCACTCATGAGCCGCGACAGGCTCGGCAACACGCGTACCGGAGGGTAGATGCCGCGCCGATCGAGCTCGCGGTCGAGCACGATCTGACCTTCGGTGATGTACCCGGTAAGATCCGCAATAGGGTGACCGATGTCGTCCGCCGGGATCGCTAGAATGGGCAGCTGGGTCAGCGTGCCCGCCAGGCCGGCGATGCAGCCGGCGCGCTCGTACAGACTCGCGAGATCGGAGTACATGTATCCTGGATAACCCTTGCGGCTCGGCAGCTCGCCGTGGCCCGCCGATACTTCGCGCAGCGCCTCGCAGTAGTTCGTCATGTCGGTCATGACGACCAGGACGTGCCGGCCTTCCACGAACGCCAGGTACTCGGCTGCGGTGAGCGCATAGCGCGGAGTGAGCAGACGTTGTGTGGACGGCTCATCCGCAAGATTGAGGAACATCGCCGTATGCTCGAGTGCGCCACTCGAAGCCATGGCGTCGCGAAACGTCTCGGCGGTGTCATGCGAGATTCCCATGCCGACGAACACGACGGCAAACGAGCCTTGCGCCTCGTGCCGCAAGTGCGCCTGCAGCGCGATGTCCGTCGCCAGTCGGTCGTGCGGCAGGCCGGCGCCGGAGAACAGCGGCAGCTTCTGGCCCCGTACCAGGCTGTTCATCAGATCGATAGCAGAAACCCCGGTCTCGATGAAATCGCGCGGCAAGGCGCGCGCGGCCGGGTTGATCGCGAGGCCATCGATGCGCATGCGTCGAACAGCGGCGATCGGCGCGCCGCCGTCCGTCGGCTGCCCGATGCTGTCGTACGTCCTGCCCAGCATTCCAGGGCCGACACCGAACAGCAGTGGCTCGTTCCAGACGCGGATCTGTGTGTCGCGCACGCCGAGGCCGACCGTGGACTCGAGAACTTCGACGACGAAAGTTCGCTCATCGACGACGGCAATGCGTCCGATACGCCCGCGGCCGTCGCGGTCAACCACCTCGACGCGCGCGTTGAGGCCGATCTCGACCTTGCGCTCGAGAAAGAGCAGCGGCCCCTCGATGCGCTGAACGCAATTCTCGAGCGTGAGCTCAGCCCGCATCGGCGCGCTCACGCGGCAAGTTGGAGAACTCCGAGTCGAGCTGCTTCCAAAGGGCGCGGATCCGCGGTATCTGCGCCTCGCCGAACTCTTCACCGATGCGCTGCAAGGTACGGCGAACGGGAAGATCGCCGATACGATCCGGATGCACCCCGGCATCCACGGCGCCGCGCGCCAGGTCGATGAAGCGGATCACCACGCTCAGGATTTCCGTCTGCCGCTGCGGCGAACAGTAGCGATCCGTTTCGGAGAAGGACGACTGGCGCAGGATCGCGTCATCGACGAGATCCGCGCACAACAAAATCAGCTGCTGCGCCGGCGGCAAGGCATCCTTGCCTACGATGCGGGCCATGCGCTCGAGCCGCGACTGCGCCTCGAGCAGCTCGAGCAGCCGCTTGCGCTGCGCGGACCAGTCCGGATTGCCCTGCGCCTGCCACCAGCGCGCGAGCGCATCCACGTCAGCGCTGTATGACTGCAGCGGATGGATCGCGGGAAAAAAGCGCGCCTGCGCCCGGCCGCGGTCCAGCGCCCAGAAAGTACGCACACAGCGCCGCGTATGCATCGTGACCGGTTCAGTAAAATCGCCGGCCGCCGGACTGATGGCGCCGATGATCGTGACCGACCCCTCGGCGCCTGCCAACGTGCTCACCCGGCCCGCGCGCTCGTAGAACTGCGCGAGCCGCGAGCTCAGATAGGCCGGATAGCCCGCCTCGCCCGGCAGTTCCTCGAGGCGGCCGGAAACCTCTCGCAAGGCTTCCGCCCAGCGGCTGGTGGAATCGGCCATGAGCGCCACATGTAGTCCCTGGTCGCGAAAGTATTCCGCCACCGTGATCGCCGTGTAGATGCTCGCTTCACGCGCTGCGACCGGCATGTTGGACGTGTTGGCGATGATGACCGTGCGCTCCATGAGGGGCCGTCCGCTGCGCGGGTCCTGCAGCTTCGGCAGCTCATCGAGTACTTCCGCCATTTCGTTGCCGCGCTCGCCACAGCCGACGTAGACGATGATGTCGGCGTCGGACCACTTGGCGAGCGCATTTTGAAGTATCGTCTTGCCGGTGCCAAACCCACCCGGCAGCGCGGCTCGGCTGCCGCGTCCGACCGGAAAGAGCGTATCGAGGACGCGCTGTCCGGTGATCATCGGACCGGTGATCGGTAGCCGCTGACTCACCGGGCGCGGCTGGCGTACCGGCCAGGAGTGCGTGAGCGCGATCTCACGCGTCGCCTCGCCCTCATGCTCGAGCCGGCAGATCGGCTCCGCCTCGGAGTACTCGCCCGCCGATGCTACCCAGCCCACGATGCCTGCTGCCGCATCCGGCGGAATCAGACAGAGTTGTGGCCGCGGGGTCGCGACCTTGCCGATCGGTTGGCCGGGCCGCACACGGTCTCCAGAATGCACCGTGGGCTCGAAGCCGAAGCGCCGCGCCGGCTTGAGCCGGCTGCCGGGCCGGATGAAAGGCCCGTTCGAGGCATCGAGCGGACGCAGCAGACCGTCGCAGATAGTGCCGAGGATGCCGGGACCGAGCGGGATGGACAGCGGCTGACCGGTGCCCGCGACCGAATCGCCCGGCTTTAGGCCCGTCGTGTCCTCATAGATCTGCGCCACGAAATCGTCCGGACCGAGTTTGATCACCTCGCCCAGGAGGGCGCTCGGACCGACGGCGACGGCCTCGTGCACGTGAAATACATCCTGCGTCCCGGCGCGCAGCACCGGGCCGCTGATCCAGCGTATCCGCGCCTGGCTCATGGGAGCTTACTCATGCTCATGCGCGGGTCGCCCAGGCTCGGATGACGGCGCCAGGTATTGCGCGAGGGGGGGCCCGCGATGCCAGCAATCCTGCGACCGTCGCGTCGAGACAAACCCCCGGGGTCCTGATTCTGATGCCGGCGCGCATCGCAGGGTCGCACGCCAGCTCGACCTCACGCGGTGGGCCGCGGTCGTCTCCGCCGGCGGCGAGCCGGGCCAGCGCGCCGCGCTCATCCTCCGACCAGCCGGCGCCGTGCTCAATGCGCCAGGTGCGCTCACTCAACAGGGCCTGCGCTTGACGAACGGCTGCCTGTAGCCAGGATATGCGGCGCGCGGCGTCGGCCCATCGCGCTTCGAACACACCGATGATTGCCGCCCACATCGCCTCCAATAGGACGCGCGTCGCCTGCTGCTCACGCTGCCGAACTTCCAGCGCGGCGCTCGCCTGGGCCTGCCGCAGCGCTTGTTCGGTCTGCTTGCGCTCGCGCGTAATGGCCTCGCGGACGTTGGCAAGGGCTTCCTTGCGAGCCGAGCGCAGCAGCTCGCGCGCTTGCCGTTCGGTTGACGCCCGCAACTGGGCGCAGCGCCGATCGCGGTCGGCGGCGACCCGCTGCAACAGCGCCTCGACCTGGGCATCGAGAACGCTCGCCGGTGCCCCCAAGCCGGTCATGTCGGTTTGCTGTTCGTTCACCTGCGTCCCCAGTTCGCTCATAGCGACACACCTAGCGCGCGCCGGACCTCGTGCTCGACCTCGGGTGGCTCGCGCTGGTGCCGCAGATCCGCGATCACCAGCACGAGCGGCTTTTCGGCCAGCAACGCGGCATCCAGCTCCGCCGGCGGGATAGCGGCGGCGTACTGCGCCGTAATCAACACCAGGTCAGCGCTGCGCAGCGCTTCGTGCCAGCAGTCCTGCAACGAGCCCACGTCCGGCAGCAACACTCGCGAGCCGATCAGGCGCCAACCCAGCGCGGTGACCTCGTCTGCAATGAGCGCCAGCTCCACGTTTACATCGCCTTGGGCTCACACCGCATTCGGCTCACGCGATCCGGTTCAAAATGAGTATCGAGACGATCAGGCCGTAGATCGCGATGCCTTCGGCGAGGCCGACGAGCACCAGGACGCGGCCGAACAGCTCCGGCTTCTCCGCCACCGCGCCGACCGCAGCGCTGCCGACCCGCCCGACGGCATAGCCCGCACCGAGCGCGGCCAATCCCGTGGACAGCGCCGCGCTGACGAAGGCCCAGCCCAGAAGCTGCGGATCTATACGGACGGCGCCGGCGCCCGCGGTTTGCGCAGCTGCAGTCGCCGGCGCCATCAGCAGCAGCACGGTCGCCGCCGTGCCGACGATCACTGTCAGCACCACCAGGGCGCCGACCAACAGGGAAGCGGCGCGGGTTGTCTGTTTCATGACGAAGTCCTCGATGATAGATGCGAATCTGCCGCGGCAGTGGGAATCGGCAACGGCCGGAACGGGCGGCCCGAGCCGCGCAGGAAGCGGATGAAGAATTCGAACAGCACGAGCCGCGTCGTTTGAATGCCGACCACCAGACCTTCTATGGCGATGATCAACGCGTTGCCGACCGCCAGTATCAGCCATGCGGCCGGCCGCGCGCCCGTGGCCGCGCCTAGACTCGCCGCCAGACCGGTCACGGCGGACCCGAGCCCCGCGTGCGCGAGCGCAAAGGCCCCCACGCGCACGAACGAGATCGTATTGATCGCGAGCTGCAGCAGCGTCTCCAGGGATTCTCCGACCGCGGAGGCGAGCTGGCTCAGCCGATTCGAGGGGGCGAGCATGGCCCTGCCCACCAGATACCAGCCGAGACCTGCCGGAACTGCCCACAACGCGCGCCTCTCAAAGGGCCAGCCGATCATGCCGGCATAACTCAGCACGAGCCCCGCGCGCGTGGCCCACCACTGTGCCCCCAGACCGGACCAATAGTGCTGCACGGCATCCAGAGCGAGGCCGAGCATGACCACGCACGCGCCGAAGGCGAGACTCACCTCGAGCATGAGCAGCGGTCGGTCGAGCGGCCGCAACCACAGCGCCGGCAGGATCGCATCACTGGCGAACACGCTGCCGAATAGAAAACCGAACAGGATGGCGGCGACGCCGCCCGGAATCAGCAGCTCCGTGGGTGGAAATCTCCGGCGCAGTGTTACGCCAGCGAGGACGAGTACCACGCCCTGCCCGACATCGGCAAACATGTAACCAAACATCAGGGGTGCGACGAAGGCGAGCAGACGACTCGGGTCCGCCTCGCTCGCACCCGGCATACCGAGCAGGCGCGAGAACAATTCGAACGGCTGCGCCCAGCGCGGATTGCGCAGCACGACCGGCCGTATCATCTCTTGCGGCGCGTCCGGGAAGCGCAATAGATAATGAAGGTGCCCTTGATCGAGTGCCGCCTGGAGCCGCCCGCCGACCAGGTCGCTGGTCCAGCCCGTGATCCATGCGAAGTGCTCGGTGAGCGCGAGCTGCGGGACGTTCTGCACCAGCCACTCGATGAAGCTCAGGTCAGCGAGCGCTGCGCTCACCTCATGAGCGCGATGCAGCTCTGCGAGCCTCGACTCGAGCACCTGCGACTCGCCGCCGATCGCCTCGATGCGTGTGCGCGTGTACACGTGGGCCCCGTCGCGGTCAGAAGGCAGAGCGGGCGGCAGCACGAACCGCCTCGCCTTGCGCGCGCCCAGAGTATCGTCAAAGGCGGCGATCTGCTCCGCGGGACCGACCGCAAGCACATAGCTCTCATCACCGCACGGAATTGTTTGCGCAAGCACGGACGGCGGCACTCCCAGCGCGCGCGGCTCGGATGCGAGCACGTATGCGCGGCTCGCCAGCACGGGACCGGCTTGCGCAAAGAGCCGCAGGTCTGGCAATTCCCCGCCGGGTTGCGACAGCAACCGCTCGAGCAGCTGCAGCGCCGAGCGCTCGTGCGCCAAGTTCTGCAGCCGATCGATCAGCGGATCGACCTCAAGCGCCCAGGATCGCAGCTGCCTCAAGGCGACGGACGCAATTTCCTCCGGCTCGCGCGCGCCTTGGGCAAGCGCGCGCGACGCTTGCGGCCAGTACTCCCCGTAGCGCCGGCTGAGGCGTTTGTATTCATCGACAGCCGCTCGCAAGGCCGGCAACAGCGCTGCGGCGGACGTATCGCTGTGCGCCTGCAGTTCCACTTCGCCCGTGTCAGCGAGGCACTGCAGCGCCGACGTCAGCTCATCACGCGGTATCAGCACTTCGAACCATTTCGCCATTGCGGGACGCAATGCCATCAGCGGCGCTCCGCCTGATCTGAGAACAGGCAGCGGCGCGCCAGCCCTCCGCGCAGCCGCTCCAGATCGAGCGCGACGAGAGCAAGATGACACACTGTGACGATCACCGTGCCCTCCGCGATGCGCAGTAGCCTCTGCATTCGAATCGCCAATTCGCTGCGCAGCGGCTCGGCGGTATCGGCGGCACGCAGCAGATCCTGCTCGTGCCGCTCCATCGTCTGCAACAACACGTCGAGGCAATACTGCGTGCGCGCGTCAGAGCGCGGCAAGAGCGTTTGCCAGTGAGCGCTCCAGGCCGTACCCGGCGAACTTCGACCAGCGAGCGCGGGCTCCAACGGCGCGAGCACCGTGTTGGCAAGCGCAGCAGCACGCTCCTCGGGTGTGCCGGGCGCGAGCGGACCATACACGGTGTCCGCCAACATCCAGGCAGGCGCGGGCTCTGGGCGCGCCATTTGCGCCAGCAGACTCAGGGCCGGTAACCACGCGAGCCATGCGAGCCATGCTTGCCACGCCTGGGGATGCCAGGCCGCAACTGTGTCGACATAACGCGGCCACTGCGCCCTCAGCGCGCGTTCAATGGTATGGCAATCGTGCTCGGCATCGAAGGAACTCACCCAATCGGCCAGCTCACTCGAGCGCACGGCCGCCAGATACACACCCAGATCACGGCTCACCTCCAGGCGACGCCACGCTGCCTCGTCGAGGCGCTGACCGTGGCGCGCGTAGACGCGCGTCAAGGCGTAATCCAGGGTCCCCTCGGTTGGCATGATCTCTACAGGTCTTCCTCGGCAACACGGGTCAGGCGCTCGACCAACCTCTCGACCGCTGCCTGCAGATGGGCGCGATCCGCGCCCTGCGCAGCAGCGGGATCCGGCGCTTCCCCGTGCTGTTCGCGCACTTGCGCGGTGCGTTGCTCGAGCGCACGGGCGGCCCGCGCATGCAGCGCCATGATGCGCCCGTGAGCGCGTTCCAGGATGGACCGCCGTTGCTGCCGGGCGTGTTCCAGCGATTCCAGCGTCTGCTGTTCGCAATCTGCAATCGTAGACTGCGCGCTGCGTTCGGCTTCGAGCACGCGATTCATTGCGCCCGCGACTCGTGCATCGTAGCGTAAGTCCATGTCGCGATGTGTCTGCGTGGGAATACCCATCAGGGTCCCGTCCTTTATCATTCCGTAATCATTCCGTCATCATTCGAGGTTTCGATCCGCCTCACGCCGTGCGGCCGTCTAGACCCGGTACATACGTACACAGATCGTCCGCTGCATACATCGTGGCGTCGATATGTAAGAATCCCTACGTCATTGCGTCGATGCCGCATTGTCCCACAGCGCTCGAACTGCGTGAATGCGCGCACCAGGGCAATATTCAAGGCGATGAAAACATCGATCATCGGCGAACTGGGCGAACCTGGGCTGCTGCTGCCGCAACGGCTACAGGAAGCGCTGGCGGCGAACGATCGCCTCAAGTACTGCTTCACCCTGCTGCAGGCCGCCGAAAGCCACGCGAATCATCCGCAGGAGCCGCCGCTCGACTTGACGGCGGAACGCGGCGCGGCGCACCTGCCCACGGGTGATCTCGATGCCGCAGTCATCGACAGCCGCCGCGAAGCCGATGGCGCCCTGCGCGTTCCTGGCGCCGCGCGGCTGCGGCAGTGGATGCTCGACGACATCTCGTCGATGTCCGCACCGCTATCGCTTGCCCAGGCTCCTGAGGCGCCGAACTTGGCCGCGCGCAACGCGGCGCTCGCGGCGGCACTGCCAGAGTTCACCAACGATAAGGTCGCCGCCGGCCTGATCGGCGCCATAACGTCGGCCAACCGCGCCGCGGGCGACAGTCTGCACATCCTCGTGATGGATCTGCACAAGGCCATCAACGCGCTGCAGGCCAGTCTCGCGGAAGAATCCATCGACGGCGCGCGCGTCTGGTGCATCGACCCGGCGGACCGCCCGCTGATCCGCGCGTTTATGTCGGGCCTCAACGAGACCGCTCGACTCAAGTTCGATCATCCGGGACTCGCGACCATCGCGACCCGCACAGGCGTGCGCCTTGTGATCGAGAACGACATCGGCACGACCGACGCCCATGTGCTGGTTCTTCACGTCGAAGGATTGTCGGCGACGTTGACGTGCACCGACGTGCACGCGCAGCGACTGCAATTCTTCCAGAACCTGTTCAAAGCCTTCGGCGTACATTGGGACGACACCCTCACGCGCCACAGCGAGCGCCTGGGCGAACAGCCCAACTACTATTTGAGCATTGGTCGCTTCGACGCTCCCGACACGAAGGCGCTCGAGCGCTACCTGGCCTTCCTCGCCTCGCGCATCGTGTTCCTGATCGACTGGAACCGTGCGCGCAAACGGCTGCGCGAATTCCTGCCCAAAGGCGATGCCGTGCGGTTGCTCAAATGGGCCGCCGACAACAACATCGGCCACCGCGGCTTTCTCAAGCTCGGTGCAGAGCGGCTGCTCTACGAGGCCATCGAGTTCGCGCAGCGCACACCGCTGCACGCCGGGGAACGCCTGCACGAGGCGCTCGGGGCGGAGGCCGCGTTCGAATACCTGCAGTTCGTGTTCCGCGAGGCGACCACGGGCCTGCTCCAGGGACGCTCTGAGCGATTCATCCGCGACGCGATCAAGGCCGAGCTGGCGCGCCGATTTCACAGCGCACACGCGAGCCTGATCGCCATCGGGCTGACTCACGCCGAGCGCGTCTTCGATCTGGCGGCAAGCGTACACGACGGCCTGCTCCGTTACGCAGATCCGGAAGCGGCGGAATTTCTCGAGCGTACCGCACGGCGCGCACGCGACTGGGAGCATGAATGCGATGCGCTCGTGACGCGCATTCGCTCGCTCGCACGACGCACCTCGACGCCGGAGGTCTACGCGGCGCTCATGCACGCCGTGGACAACGCCGCGGACGGGCTCGAGGAAGCCGCATTTCTGATGACACACCTGACCGCTGCCGCGGCCCCCGATGCGCTGGTCGAACCGGTGCGGGGGCTCTCATCACTGCTCCTCAATGCCGCACAGGAATCGGTCAAGATGTTCGAAGCGGCGAGCCACGTGACGCCAGAGGGAGCGAGCGAGGACCTGCAGGATTTCTTCGCCGCCGCCGATCGCATCGTGAGCCTCGAGCACGATACCGACGCGGGCGAACGCGCCGTGACCAGCGCCCTGCTCAGGAGCAGCGCGGACGTCAGAACCTTCCACGTATTGTCACGTCTGGGCCAGGCGCTCGAGGGCGCCGCGGACGGCCTGTCGCTGGGCGCGCTCAAGCTGCGCGACCATCTGCTCAATGATGTCCTGACCGGATAGGAGCTCGAGTGAGCGACATTCGCGAGAACTTGTTCTTCATCCTGCCGAATGCCGTGGCCGAGAAATCCGGGACCGAGACTACCGCGGCCGCCGCGTCCAGCGCTGCACGCGCCGCGACCATGGGCTCCAAGGCATCCGGGCTGCTGCGGCTCGCGCAGCTCGGCCTGCCCGTTCCACCGGCGTTCGTGCTCGGCACGCCCATCTGCCGCGAGTACTTCGCCCGTGGCAGCCAGCTTCCAGACGGCACCCGCGAGCTGATCGCCCAAGGCCTCTCGCGTCTGGAGGAGGCTACCGGGCGCAGCTTCGGCAGCGCGCGCCGACCGCTGCTGGTGTCCGTGCGGTCTGGCGCTCCGGTGTCGATGCCGGGAATGCTGCGGACCATACTCAATGTCGGGCTGAGCGAACACAACCTTCACGGTCTGCTGCGCTGCTCGGGCAATCCGCGTCGGGTGCGCGATTGTTACCGGCGGCTCGTGCGCGACTTCACCGAGGTCGTGCACGGTGCCGATGCGGATCAATTCGACGCGCTCGTTGTGAGACACTGTGCACAGCAGGGGCTCGCAAGTTCGAGCGAGCTCGACAGCGTGACGCTCAGCCAGATCGTCGAAGAGTCGCTGGAGCTCGCTCTCGCCCTTACCGGAGCGCCGTTCCCGCAGGACCCAATGGAGCAACTGCTGAGTGCGATTGAGGCCGTGTTTCGCTCGTGGAACGATGCGAAGGCGCGTCATTACCGCCGCAGCAACGGCATCGACGACGCCATGGGCACGGCCGTCACCGTCCAAGCAATGGTGTTCGGCAATGACGGCGACACTTCAGGGGCCGGCGTCGGATTCACGCGCGATCCGGCAACGGGCGAGAATCACCTTTATCTCGACTTCCTCTTCAACGCGCAAGGCGAGGACGTCGTGTCCGGCCGCCATGCCGGGCATGAGAATGCGCGGCTGTCGCAGAGGCTGCCTTTGGTGGCAGCCGAGCTGGCCCGCATGCGAACGGTGCTCGAGGCCGAGTTCCACGACATGCAGGATTTCGAGTTTACCGTCGAGAGCGGCCGCTTGTATCTTCTGCAGACGCGTACCGCCAAGCGCACCCCGTGGTCCGCGCTGCGAATCGCGGTCGACATGGTGAGCGAACAGCTCATCACGCAGGCAGAAGCGCTGACTCGCCTCGATGGCGTTGCGCTCGACGGGCTCGAGCGCCTGCGTCTGGCAGGCAACGTGAGGGCCCGGCCGCTCGCGACCGCAACCCCCGCGGGCATCGGCGTAGCCTCGGGCGCCATCGTCTTCGATGCCGCACGCGCGGCGGAGCTGGCTGCCCGGGGTGAGTCAGTCATTCTTGTACGGCCCGACATTTCCACGGCCGACGTCGAGGGCATCGCCGCGGCGCAAGGTGTGTTGACCGCTGCCGGCAGCCGGACATCTCACGCCGCAGTGGTCGCCCGCCAGCTAGGCAAAGTATGCCTCGTCAATTGCCAGGCGCTGCGTGCGCTGCCGCAGGAGTCGAGCTGCACGCTCGGCGATACTCGGCTGCACGAAGGCGACGCGCTCACGCTCGATGCGGATACGGGGCGAGTCTACGCCGGCCGGCTCGCCGTCGTGCGCGAACGGCCCCAGGCCGAGCTAGCCCAGGTTGTTGCATGGCGCTCATCTGCCCGGCTCGCGAGCAATTTGAAATGAGTACTCTCACGTGGCGGCATTCGCACTTTACACGACTTACCACGATTGGCCGCTATGGCCATCTATCAGCGCCGAGATAGCAGGGAAATTCGAGCGTGGCAGAAACTCAGACGAACAACACCAGCACATGCACGCCGCGCCCGCGGCACAACGGTCGGAGCCGCGCGGGGCGATCACTGACTTGCATGCACCGCAGGCTTAATGCCACTTTGAGGATCTCCTCCATATCCTCGTTGGTGTAGGTCGGCTCGCCGTCCTGTGCCCGCCGTACGGCATGATCATGGCTGTCTGGGCTGATCTGCATGCTCCAGCGGCGCACGCAGCGATCGATTTCATGGACGATTTCCGCCGGCGGCACGGTGAAAAATTCAAACACAATTTTCATTAGGCAGATCCGCTTGTCCGAGCCTATTCAGAACCGCCTGAACGTGGCCGCGGCTGGCCTGGAGGAGGTCACCGAGCAGCAGAATCGGAGCGCGCGTGAGGCGGGAGATTGCCCGCATGTTGGCGACCAGGCTGCCTGGGCGGGCGGAATACCGGGCGTTGTGCGCCTGGTCAAATGCGCGCAGCTCGTATTTGAACTACCGCAGGTGATGCATTCATGCGCGCAGCCTTTGACCGTGAAGACGATGGTGATCGGATTTTCCCACCAGTCATTGAATGGCAGCGTGCTCTCCAAGTCACGGTACCGCATGATCATCTCGACCATCAGATCAGGTCGAAGATCCACATAATCGAGCGACAGCGGCACAAATGTCAGCGGGTTGATCCGAGCCTCGCCACGGTACTTCCAGGTGAGATTCGGAATCCTGTCCACCGGCTCGCCCTTCTGCAGCGCGAGCAGCAACTGCTGCGGTGGCGGCTCGGTGCTGTCGCCGCGGAACACATGATCGATCTGTGCATAGGTGATCAACTCCTGGTGAGAATAGGTGGAGGAAAGGCCGCCCATGATCACGGGAACGTCTGGATGGACCTCCTTGACGATGCGCGCCACTTCCAAGGCACCGTGGGCGTGCGGCAACCAATGCAGATCGATGCCGACGGCCTTCGGCTTGAGGCCGGCAACAAAGCTCGGCACGTCGAAGCGACGGTCATTCATCATCCGCAACGCCAAATTGACGATCCGCACATTCATACTGGCCACGACCGCCATCGGCTCTCGGCCGCCTGGTAGACGCTACGCGCTCGATCGCATCCGCACCGGAGATCGAATACTGGTCAGTGGATCCGTCGGCGATCATGGTACCGCAGTGCTACTGGCACGCGAGCAGTTCGGTCTGCGAGGGAATCTGCGCTCGGATGCCTCGAGCGTACTACCGCTGACGCAGGCGTCGGCGGCGATCGATGGCCAGCGCGTGCCCGACGAGCTCGAAGATGATCCGCTGCCGCGCATCTGCTAAGGAAGCGCAGTCAGCCGATGACGTGATCGATGACCAGGTGCACCGATTTGCCCGAGCGCGGATCCACGCTTGCCGGGGCGCTTTGCAAGTCGCCGGCCTGGCTTGCCGCGGTGCCGCCTTGCGAGACTCGTGCTTCGACCGTGATCGGTCCCGCCGTGGAGAGCTTTCGTTCGGGCAGCATCGACAGCGAATCGTCCAGCCTGAACTTCAACGGCCATTGGCCGGTCTGGGTGCGCACCACCGCCACCGGAGCGCCCGGCGAGTTGATCGACTTGGCCACGATGAATAGTGTCAACCCGGCCGGAACTTTGCTTTTCAGAGATTCGGCGAGCGTCACTTCGCCGATCACTTGCACCGGCGCGGCACCCGCCTGCGGCGCTGCGCCAATGGCAATAACGGCGTTCTGCTCCGAACCTGCCCCTGCCCCTGCAGCTGTGCCGGCGAGGCGTTGATCCTCGGCCAGATTCGCCGCGAAGATCTTTGCGTCCGTGGAACCCGCCGGCATCCGTGCCAGCAGCTGTGTCCAGGTCGACACAGCCAGCGCGTAGTGCTGATCGTCGTGCTCTGCGCTGGCCTTGAGCCACAGAGCCTTCTCATTGGTCGGGTCGAGCCTCAACGCCATCTCAATGTACCGCTGCGGCGGACCATCCAGTTTGCCGCCATTCAACGAGGCGGTCACGTCCGCATAGTCCGCCCAGCTCTGCGCGCTCATCTGACCAAGTGCCACCAACTGATCATAAGAAGACTTCGCGGCCGCGAAATTTCGAGTCGTCCTTGCTTGATCCGCGGCGCTGAGCAATTGCTGCGCCCGGCGTCGCGTCTTAGCGCTCGCTGCAGGCTGAACGACGGCAGGCGCCACGTCGGCTTCACTGCCAGGAATGCCCGCGGTCGGGGCACTGTTCGAGAGGTCCATCACTTCTGCAACCAAATCCGTCGGCCACCGGCCGCCGCCGGCGTCTCCCGCCGCTGCCGTTGCCGAGGCCACTTCGTGTCTGTTGCGTGCAGTGCTGGCATCGGCCGTGCGCCCAAGAAAATCGTAGGTCTGCGCAAGCAGTTCCCAGTCGGCCGCAGTGCCGCCGCCGCTGCGAAGCCGACGCTCGAGCCGCGCGAGCATGATATCCAGGGAGTCGGGCCCGTGCCCCTCGGCAGTCGCCGTAGATAGGTTGGTGGGGGAGACGTCAGCAACCGAAGCCGTACTGATCCGATCGGAATTGCCGCGCCATGCATAGAGTATGAGCACCGGCACAGCCACTATCAGCACGCCCAAAGCGGACCACTTCAACGTGCGCATGGCCAGCGGCTTGCCAATCTGCGGCAGCCAAGGCTGCAGCACGAAACTCGCCGCCAGAGCGGTCAATAGCCCTGCTGCAAACCATAAGGCATCCCGCACATCCATCATCAAGCAACACCTGTCGTGTCACGGCGGCGTTGTGACCCTCAGCCGCGCCAGCGAGCGTGGTAAGACTGACCTGAGGATCAAACCGCTGCCAATACGCGGCGCACTTGATCCATTCGCTCTACAAGGCGCTAAATTCTCTCCCGTTCCTGACCTATTCAGCAAGCTCAAAGCCGCTGCGCGTACGCAGGCATAGCACAAATCGCCCCGTGGCGTTGCAAGCTATCGTATTGATCACCGGGTTTCAGCCGGACTCCGCTTTGCTTTGGATAGCGGAGAGGAGGTGGCGGTGGAACAGGTGACAGGCCGTCGCTTCGATCGGTTTCCGCAGCCAGCGTGGACCCTTGCTGCTGACGTACCGGGTCCTCACCGCGGGCTCGGTGCGGCGGCCCGGCAGCTCACTCAGCGTGTAGCAACCGCCAGTTTCGAGCCTCCGGCTCCGATCGGCAACGGTAGGAGCAGGCGCAGGTGCAGCGGCGCTGATTCCTCGATTTGCTCGTAGAACATCAGGCTGCGCCACACCTGTGGCGGGGAGGCAGCAATACTCGTGCGTGTAATGACCGACGTGTAGCGCTGAGCGATCGAAGGGGCGGCCTGCCGGCGTCCCGGCGTTGCCTGACGCCCGGACCCCGTCCTCGGTGGCAGCGGGATGCTTCAATTGTTGCTCCTTGGCTTCATGACAGGCTGGCCGCCGGCGCTACATCTACGATGCCCCAGAGCATCGCCCGGTCGTTGGCGGCGCGATTGGTCGCAAGCGTGGCGGGCGCCTCGCGGAAGCTGCGCAGCACCACAGAGGCATCCGGTGCGGCGGCACGCTTGACCGCGGCGATGAACCGACGCCCATACCTCAGGCTTGCTCCGTCCAGAATGTTAGAGAGCGCAAACCCATCAAAGCTCCCAGCGGGCTCGCGCTCGAGGAAGGTGGCGGCGTGGACGAGTCGAATGTTCTTCGCGTCCGCCGACGGCGCGTCATCGGACAGTTCACCCAAGAGCAACGCCCGCGCGTAGGGCTTTGTGCGGTTGGAGTGGAGGGCGAAGCAGCGCTCGATGCGACCGCGCATGACGGCACCGAGGCGAGGCGGCAGGCATTCGAGGAGCGGTGCAGACATCCTTTATCCAATGTTCCGGGTTTTGCAGCCATTACCGGTTATTTTTCCGGCAAAGCGGATTTCGTTATCCAGCGCCACCCCGGTCGAGAGCGCCAGCCGCTTGCGCGCTGGCGCTCCCACACATGGGCTGCCGCCTGGGACCCTTGATCGCTTATAGCGCGGCGGCGTCGGTCTCACCGGTGCGGATGCGAACGACGCGTTCCACGTCGGTGATGAAGATCTTGCCGTCGCCGACCTTGCCAGTCTTCGCCGCCTGCACGAT
>JGI12269J14319_10002428_pt1 | contig 18036 bp, 15 predicted proteins | sample PeaSoiSIISIP2007_FD_14319 | JGI IMG/M metagenome (IMG submission 14319) | reverse complement strand
AACATCATCGGGGATAAGCTCCACAACGAAGCGCCCATCACCGGAGCCGACATTGGGATCAACAACCCGACCGCGAACCAGGATCCCAACATGTATCGTCTCCACTTCCTGAATTTTGAGATTGGGCCTTACACAACGGAAGAGCAGTCGGCGCTTTCCGACAACTTTGTGTGGCTCGATACTTTGAGCTGGACTCACGGATCCCACCAGTTCCGGTTTGGTGGAGAAATCGACCGAGTTACGTTACGCCGCAACTTGCCGATCGCCGATAACGGGTATGTGTGGTTCATACCGGTGGGGCTTCCAACACTCAATACAGATTTCCAAAGCTTCCTGGCCGGTAGCCCACTTCTTGGTGAAGGCGGCGGCGGCCTTGGCAATCACGATTACCGCATCCCCAGTTACGCCTGGTTCGCCCAAGACGACTATCGCGTACGCAAAGACCTGACCCTCAACCTCGGCTTCCGCAACGAATTTGTCGGCGCGCCCTATGACCTTCTTTGCCACACCGGCAACACGGACCCTCTGCTGGCGGCGACGACCGGGCAACCTTTCGTCTATCCCAAGTGCGTAAACAAGTTTGGTCTCACGGGCATCACCGGGACGCTCAATCAAGCTGGGCTGAAGAACGAATATGCCACGGTTTGGGAGCCTCGCATCGGCCTCGCTTATGATGTGGGCGGTCACCACACCACTTCGATCCGCGCGGGCTATGGCATTTACGCTGTGCGCGAGGACTTGGGTGCGGTCGATAATCTCGCCATTACTCCGCCGGCTTACCCATTCAAGGTTGGTTTCCTGCCCGGTCCGGGCAGCCTGGCCAACCTCTTTTCAACCGCCTTCCCCGTTCCGCCACTGGGCGCGCCTCCGACGCAAGCTTTTGTGCCCGTACCCTCGTTCTTCACCGGCTTTCCGGGAGGCGACACAACTGGTGCCCCCAATTTCTCCGGAACCGTGCAAAGCCTGATCGAGCTTGCGGTTCCCTTCCATTGGGTTGTGGGGACCACGCAGCAGTGGAACTTCACGATTCAGCGCGAATTAGGCCACGATTGGTTTGCCGAACTTGGCTATGTCGGCACCAAAGGCTCGCGCCTTCGCTCGACTTATGATGATGACCAGGCCACACTAGCCACCGCCGCGAATCCGGTAACTCTTCCCTACGACTGCACCACGGGCGGCCCAGGAACCTGCAAAATTATCGATTCGACGAGCTCAAATTCACCCGCCCGCGCGCCCTATTTGGGGATCAATGCGGTCGATTTTGAGGACTTCGCTCCCAACTCCGACTCTCACTACAGCGCTCTGCAATCCACGCTGGCGCACCGTTTCTCCCATGGTCTCTATTTCCAAGGCGCTTACACTTACTCCAAGTCCATCGACGACGTCTCGACCGCGTCGGTGGCATTCGTGACTCGGGTTAACGATCAGACGGATCCGCGGGCGTCGCGCGGTCTCTCCGACTTTGATCGCCGCCACCGCTTCGTGGCCAGTTCCGTCTACCAACTCCCCTTCTTCTCCAGCTCTCATGGCGTGGCCAAGGCCGCGCTTTCAGGATGGGAGACCAGCCCGGTGGTTACCTTGCAGTCCGGCTCGCCCTTCACGGTCTTTGATCCGGCTGGAGGCGCTGCCTACAATCTTGCCAGTTCCTCCTCCACCGCCGAGTTCGCCCCGGGCTTCAATTGCGCGAACGCGCTCAGCACCGGCAGCATCACCTCGCGCGTGAACAACCACAACTGGGTCAATCCGGCAGCCTATACGTCCGATCCCCTTGCACCGGTTGGTACACCCGGAACCGTAGAAGCATCTGTCTATGGGAACACGCCACGTAATTGCATCATAGGCCCACATCAGAGGAGTTTAGACCTCACCATGGGCAAGACGTTCCAACTTACAGAACAGCAGAACTTGCGCTTCCGTGCGGACTTCTTCAACCTGTTCAATCATCCATCGTTCGCCAACCCGGTGCCGGCGGTGGTCGGGGCGTCGGGTGGCTCCGCTGCGGTTACGTCGGTGGTCGGCACGCCGCGGCTGATTCAGTTCTCGTTGAAGTATTCGTTCTGATGTTTCGAAAACAACCTCTCTGGTGGAGTGCCGGGCGTCCCCGCCCGGCTGGACGGGCGGGACGCCCGTCCCTCCACCGTTCATCTGATAGAAGGAGGAACTGCATGCAGTTGAAACACGGCGTTCTGGCGCTGCTCGGCGTAGCGTTGACGGCACCGGCCATGATTCATGGGCAGACCGCTCAATCGCAGACGGGCAACGTCGTCCACTACACCACCACCATCGACAACGTGAAGTATCTTTTCGCCACGGCCGAACCGGTGGCGCGTCTGAAGTCGGGCGACATCCTCGACACCAACACCCTCGACTGCTTTGGGAACGCGCTCAAAAAGCCCGGCGACACGCTCAGCATGTCGAAAGGCGACAACCCGCTGGCCGGGCCATTTTTCGTCGAGGGCGCGGAGCCCGGCGACACGCTCGCGGTCAAGATTCTCGATCTCAAAGTCGATGGCGACACCGGCGTGGGCGCGTTCGCTCCTGGATTCGGAGCCATCAACGAGACTAACTACACGCCCATGCTGCATCCGCCGCTGCCTGAGCGGGTCTGGTTCTATCACATCGATCACACCGCGAACACGGCGCTGTTCAAGGCGCTCGATTCCGATTTCACGGTGAAGATTCCCATGCATCCTTTCTTCGGCTGCATCGGAGTCGCGCCCGCCAATGGCGAAGCGCGCAGTTCCGTAGTTCCCGCGGAATTCGGCGGCAACATGGACTCACCCGAAGCCAGCGTGGGCAACACCGTGTATTTTCCGGTGAATGTTAAGGGAGGGCTATTCTACATCGGCGACGGCCACGCCGCCATGGGCGACGGAGAAATTGCCGGCACCGCGATCGAGGTTCCGCTGAAGGCACGCGTGCAGTTGAGCGTGATCAAAGGCCGCACCATCGCCTGGCCGCAGTTCGAGAACGACGACGCCATCATGACCGTGGGCGCTTATCGTCCTCTGGACGATGCGCTGCGCATCGCCTTCACCGAGCTTGTGCACTGGATCCACAAGGACTACGGCTTGTCGGAACTCGATGCTTATGAGCTGCTGTCTAAAGTCGCGAGGATCCACCTGAACGAAATGGTGGATCCGAACTACGTGGTAGTTGCCTCGATAGAGAAGAAATACCTGCCCGCGAAAAAGAAGTAAGGCTTCACGCGCGAAACTTAGGCGTGATACATCTGTTCGTGCTGCCGCGCTTCATACCACAGCGCCAGCTCGACGCGGTTCCACAATCCCAGCTTGTCGTAGATCAAGCGCAAATAATTTTTCACCACGTGCTCGGTGGTCCCGAGAGAATCGGCGATCTCCCGGTTCTTGCAGCCTTCGGCTACGCGTTGAATGATGATTTGTTCGCGCTCGCTGGGTCCGCGCCGGTTTGCTGTTTCTCCAACCATAATTGCCTCCGATAAAGTAAAGTCGCGAGCTTAACCCGCTTGATGCCACCCTTGATTCCGAACCGCAGAAACAGGCGGTTGAAATGCGCTTTCACCGTGCGCTCGGCCATGTTCAGATCGCGCGCGATTTCCGAGTTGTCACATCCCTGGAGAAGCAGCTCAATGATCTGCCGGTCCCGTGGGCCCACTTGATTGAAAATCTCTTCCATAAACATTGCACCTGACCGATGCGCTCCGGCCGCCCGCAAATGCCCTCAAAACCAAGCCACGGGCCGCATCTGGATTCGGGTCCTTATAGTCTTTGCGTCTCATTTTGCATTCACGCGGCCAAACCGGGCTCGCGATGTTAACTAAGTGTGAAAACCTTTGCGATCCGCTTTTTTCCTTGGAAAAACGCGGTTACGATAGTCATTGCAGACAGTTGCGGGCGGGGATGTATGGCAGTTTTACTCAGCCTCTAGGGTGAACAACTTAGTACAAACTTCCGGGGTATCGGCCTTCCAAAGAGCATATTTACACGGAAGTGCATCCGCACCGCGCCTCCTCGCCCTCCCATATAATGACTTGTGGACTTCAAGCTGGTAAGTAGCTACAAACCCCAGGGCGATCAGGGAAGGGCCATCGAAGCCCTCACCCGAGGGGTCTTCGACCGCGAGCAGCATCAGGTGCTGCTCGGGGTCACCGGATCGGGCAAGACCTTCACCGCCGCCAAGGTGATCGAGGCGGCCAACCGCCCTGTCCTGGTCATGGCCCACAACAAGACGCTGGCCGCCCAGCTCTATCACGAGTTCAAGAGTTTCTTCCCGCACAACGCCGTGGAGTACTTCGTCTCCTACTACGACTATTACCAGCCCGAGGCTTATGTGCCGGCGGCGGATCTTTATATTGAGAAGGAATCCACCATCAATGACGAGCTCGACAAGCTGCGGCTCTCGGCTACGCGGTCGCTTTTTGAGCGGCGCGATTGTCTGATTGTGGCGTCAGTGAGTTGCATCTACGGTTTAGGTTCGCCCGAAGCTTATTACGGGATGATGTTGTTCCTGGAAAAGGGACAGAAGATCAAGCGCGCCGACATCACTCACAAGCTGGTCGACATTCTTTATGAGCGGACGGAAGGGGATTTTCGGCGCGGCACGTTTCGAGTGCGCGGCGACGTTATCGAAATCTATCCTACCTACGACGACAACGCTTATCGCGTCGAAATGTTTGGCGACGAGATTGAATCGCTTTCACAGATCGACCCTCTCTTCGGCACGGTCAAGCAGCGTTATATGCGCCTGCCGATTTATCCGAAGACGCACTATGTGATGAAGGAAGAAACACGCGCCTCCGCGGTCGCTTCTATAAAAACCGAACTAGCCTGGTGGGAAGCGGAGCTTGAGAAGCAGGGACGGCTGGTTGAATCGCAGCGCATCCATCAACGCGTGATGTACGACCTGGAAATGATCAAGGCCATGGGCTACTGCCACGGCATCGAAAACTATTCGCGCCATTTCACCGGACGACTTCCCGGCGAGCCGCCGCCGACTCTGCTTGACTATTTTCCGCGCGACTTTCTGATGTTCATCGACGAGTCGCACCAGACCGTGCCGCAACTCCATGGGATGTATCACGGCGACCGCTCGCGCAAGCAGACGCTGGTCGAATATGGATTCCGCATGCCCTCGGCGCTCGACAACCGTCCGCTCACCTTCGAGGAGTTCGAGCATCGCACCAACCAACTGGTTTATGTCTCCGCCACCCCCGGCCCTTATGAGCTTACTAAGTCGGCCGGCGTGGTGGTGGAACAGATCATCCGCCCCACTGGGTTGATCGACCCGCCAGTCGAGATTCGTCCGGTTAAGGGACAGATCGACGACCTGTTGCACATGATCCGCGACCGCGTAGCCCGCAACGAGCGCGTGCTGGTGACCACGCTGACCAAGCGCATGTCTGAAGATTTGGCCGAGTATTACAGGGAAGTCGGGGTGAAGTGCCGCTACATGCACTCTGAAATCGAGACACTGGAGCGGGTGAAGATTTTGCGCGATCTGCGCAAAGGCGAATTTGATGTATTGATCGGCATCAATCTTCTGCGCGAGGGGCTGGACTTGCCGGAAGTATCGTTGGTGGCGATTCTCGACGCCGATAAAGAAGGCTTCCTGCGCTCCGCCGGTTCGCTGATCCAAACGATCGGCCGCTGCGCCCGCAATTTGAACGGCCGGGCGATTCTCTACGCGGATCGCATGACCGACTCGATGAAAAAGGCGCTCGACGAGACCAACCGGCGGCGCGCCATCCAGCAGGCCTACAACGACGAAAACGGAATTACTCCCGAGTCGATTGTTCGCCCGCTCGACATGACGCTGGTGGCGATTGTGGGCGCCGATTACACCGACTTGACCGGCCCTGAGGCCGATGGCATACCGGAACTGAAATCACAGGAAGAGTTGGACGCCTACATAGGAAAGTTAGAGAGCGACATGCGCGAAGCCGCCAAGCGCTTCGAATTTGAGAAGGCGGCCAAGCTCCGGGATACGATTAAGGAGCTACGGACTAAGGAATTTCTGTTCGCGTAGCGACAGCCGCCTCGGCTGTCGAGCCGAGCAAAGCTCGGCAGGGTTTCGCCCTAGGCCTCTTCCCTCTATCCCGGCCGAAGGCTACTTTTCCTTGGCATCATCTTTCGCGACGCTGAGCCGCGTTTCCGCGCGCTGTAGTGCGTCTTCTGCGCGTGTGTAGTCCACCTGCGGATCGTTGCTCTTCAGGCGCTGTTCGGCTCGGTCTTTGGACTTTTGCGCGCGCTCGGTGTCAATTTCTGGCGGCCGCTCCGCCGCTTCCGCCAGGATCGTCACCTTGTCCGGCAGCACTTCCATAAATCCCCACGCCACCGAAAGCGTGTGCGTCTCGCCGCTCGCCTTGTATGTAAGCACACCAACGGCCAGCTCGGTAATCAGCGGAGCGTGTCCGGGAAGAATTCCCAGATACCCGCTCAACCCCGGAATCTGCGCTTCTTCCGCCGCGTCCTTCACCAGGAGCCTGGAGGGCGTGACAATTTCGAGTTGGAAAGTATTAGCCATCTGGTCGTTAGTCGTTAGTCGTTAGCGCACAACGTCAGTCGCGGGGCTTTTTGCCAACGACCAACGACGAGCAACCAACGACCGTTCTTACGCTGCTGCGCCCTTCATTTTCTCTGCCGTCTCCAGCACTTCGTCGATCGTTCCCTTCATATAGAAGGCCTGCTCGGGAATATCATCGTACTTTCCTTCGACAATCCCGCGGAAACCTTTCACCGTGTCGGCAATCTTCACATAGCGTCCCGGAGTGCCGGTGAACTGCTCAGCCACAAAGAACGGCTGCGAGAGGAACTTCTGAATCTTTCGCGCTCGCGCCACCGTCACCTTCTGGTCTTCGCTAAGTTCGTCGATACCCAGAATGGCGATGATGTCCTGCAAGTCTTTGTAAGTCTGGAGCGTCTTCTTCACCATCTGCGCCACATCGTAATGATCCTGCCCAACAATTCTAGGATCAAGAATTCGCGACGTGGAAGCGAGCGGATCCACCGCTGGATAAATTCCAATCTCCGTCAGTGCACGCGAAAGCACGGTGGTCGCATCCAGGTGCGCAAACGTCGTAGCGGGGGCCGGGTCGGTCAAATCATCCGCCGGAACGTAAATCGCCTGCACCGACGTTACCGATCCTTTTTTCGTAGAAGTAATTCTCTCCTGTAACTCTCCCATCTCAGTCGCTAAGTTGGGTTGATATCCGACGGCGCTCGGCATGCGGCCCAAGAGAGCCGACACTTCCGAGCCGGCCTGGGTGAAACGGAAAATGTTATCGATAAAGAGGAGAGTGTCAGACCCTTCTTCGTCGCGGAAGAATTCGGCCACGGTCAGAGCGGTCAGCGCAACGCGGAGACGCGCGCCTGGAGGTTCCGTCATCTGGCCATAGATCAGCGCGGCCTTTGACTCGGCGGGCTTGCCGGGCTTGATGACTCCCGACTCGCTCATTTCCAGCCAGAGATCGTTGCCTTCACGGGTGCGCTCGCCTACTCCGGCGAACACGGAAAATCCACCGTGCTGCTTGGCTACGTTGTTGATTAACTCCATGATGACTACGGTCTTGCCCACGCCGGCGCCACCGAAGAGGCCGATTTTCCCGCCTTTTAAGAACGGCTGGATGAGGTCAACGACTTTCACGCCCGTCTCGAACATCTCGGCGGTTGTTGACTGTTCGTCGAACGCGGGCGCGAGGCGGTGAATGGGCATTCTCTTTTCGAAGGCGATGGGACCGAGATCGTCCACGGGTTCGCCGATGACATTCATTACACGGCCGAGCGTGCCGCGGCCGACGGGGGCGGAGATGGGTCCACCCTGATCGATCGCTTTCATGCCGCGCACCATCCCATCGGTCGCTTCCATAGCGACGCAGCGGACTCGGCCTTCGCCCAGATGCTGCTGCACTTCGAGAATCACGTTGATGGGCGAAGGGACGGTGAAGCCATCGCTGACAACTTTCAGCGCTTGATAGATGGGAGGCATCGTCGCTTCGACGAACTGCACGTCGACGGCCGGGCCGGCGATTTGGATTACGTGTCCGATGTTTTCTGACATAGATAAGATCTCAACGTCGTTAGTCGTTAGTCGTTAGTCGTTCGCGATTCATCGTCGCCCGACCCAAACCTTGTTTCTACTGTGCTGCTGCTCCACTTACTATTTCTATAATTTCTTTTGTGATCTTGGCCTGACGCGCGCGATTCATGATTAACGTCAGCGAATCGATCATATCGCTGGCGTTGCTGGTGGCCGCATCCATCGCCGTCATGCGGGCCGCGTGCTCCGCGGCTACGGACTCGAGCAGTGCATGGAAAATCTGGATGCCGATGTACTTAGGCAGGATACCTTCGAAAAGTCGCTCTGGCTTCTGTTCGTAAATGTAATCCACCGGCAAGGTTGCGAATTTGGCGGCAGCCTCGTCGACGGCGCTGGTGTCGACTGGACGGAGACCGACGTGGGCTGACTTCGCCGCTTCGATTCGCTTCTTGCGTTCCTCTTTGGAAGGCTCTTCGGCCATTTGGACGTCGACTTCGCCGATCTCCTTGATGGGCAGCAGCCGCTCGGCGACCAGGCGTTGTGCGATGACCGACTTGAATTCGTTGAAAAGAATGTAGACGCCGTCAATCTCGCCGCGACAGTAACAGGCGATCAGGTTCTGGCCTAGAGTATTTGCAAAGTTGTGGTCGACCTTGCCGAGAACTCCGACATATTCGCCTGTGATCTGCACGTGTCCGGCGCGCGGCGGAGCGACTTCAGTACCCGGCTGGACGGGCGAGACACCCGTCGCTCCATCGTTTGTCGTTCCATCTGCCGATGTTTTCTCCGGGGCGATCGGATAGCGGCGGCGCATGAAGTCGCGGCCTTTGCGTCCGATGCATTCAATGTCGATATTCACGTCTGGCTTGGACTGAATGGTTGTCGATATGAACTTCGAGGCCATCTTCAGGATATTGGTGTTGAACGCTCCGGCTAGGCCCTTGTCTCCGGTGACCACGATCAGCAGGATGGTTTTCTCGGGGCGTTCGGCGAGCAGGGGATGGCGCGGCTCTCCGGTAATCGGATCGTAGATATCGGCTCGCGAGACGAGCGATTTAAGAACGTTGGTAAGCATCTGCGAATAGGGACGCGCGGCCAGCGCAGCCTCTTGCGCGCGGCGCAACTTGGCGGCGGAGACGGTCTTCATGGCCTTGGTGATCTGCCGCGTGTTGACCACGCTGCGGATACGGCGCCGAATGTCGAGAATGTTGGCCATCAGTTAGTCGCTGGTCGTTAGTCGTTAGTCGTTCGCTATTCGCCGTTCGCTCTTCGTTACAAGCCCTACTTCGCTACTGCTTGTCTTGCATCCACGAACTGCTGTTTCGCTTCCTTGATTACTCTGGACATTTCTGCTTTCAGATTGTCGTCCAGGATTTTCTTTTCCATGATGGTGTTGAGCAGACCCGGATTTGTGGTCTCCACGTACTTGTAAAGATCCTGCTCAAAGTCGCGGACCTGTTCCACGGGCATGTCGTCGAGCACTCCGCTGGTGCCGGCAAAGATAATCAAAATCTGTTTCGAGAATGGCAGTGGCGAGAACTGGCCCTGCTTCAGGAGTTCCACCAGCCGCTTTCCGCGATTGAGCTGTTGTTGCGTGGCTTTGTCCAGATCGCTGCCGAACTGCGCGAAGGCGGCCAGTTCGCGATACTGGGCTAGTTCTAGCTTTAGCGTTCCGGCTACCTGGCGCATGGCTTTGATCTGCGCGCTGCCACCTACTCGACTTACTGAGAGTCCTACGTTCACTGCCGGACGGACGCCCTGGTTGAATAAGTCGGTTTCAAGATAAATCTGGCCGTCGGTAATCGAAATCACGTTGGTCGGAATGTAAGCCGAAACGTCGCCCGCCTGGGTTTCGATCACGGGGAGCGCGGTTAGCGACCCTCCGCCGTTCTTGTCGCTGAGCTTGGCGGCGCGCTCCAACAGACGTGAGTGGAGATAGAACACGTCTCCGGGATAGGCTTCGCGGCCGGGAGGACGACGGAGCAGGAGTGAAATTTCGCGATAAGAGGCAGCGTGCTTGGAAAGATCGTCGTAGATACAAAGCGCGTGGCGTCCGGAATCGCGAAAAAATTCGCCCATGGCGCAAGCCGCGTAAGGAGAAATGTACTGCATGGGAGCCGGTTCGGAAGCCGACGCAGCAACCACGATGGTGTACTCCATGGCGCCGGCGTCTTCAAGAATTTTTACTACTTGCGCGATCGACGAGCGCTTCTGACCGATGGCGTTATAGATGCAAATCAGGTTGTTGCCCTTGCTGTTGATGATGGTATCGAGGGCAACGGCGGTCTTGCCGGTCTGGCGATCTCCGATGATAAGTTCGCGCTGACCGCGACCGATGGGAATCATGGAGTCGATGGCCTTCAACCCGGTGGCCATCGGTTCGCGCACGGGTTGGCGGGCAATCACGCCGGGAGCCAGGCGCTCGATGGGGATGAATTTATCGGTGGCGATCGGACCCTTGTCATCGATCGGCACGCCCAGGGAGTTTACGACGCGGCCAATCAGGGCGTCGCCGACGGGCACGCTCATGATGCGACCGGTGCGCTTGACTTCGTCGCCTTCCTTGATCTCGGTGTATTCGCCGAGGATGACCACGCCTACCTGATCTTCTTCAAGGTTCATGGCGATGCCGGCGATGCCGTGTGGGAAGCTGAGTAACTCTCCAGCCATAACCTTGTCGAGGCCGTAGACACGGGCGATGCCGTCACCAAGGGTGATGATGGTGCCAACTTCGTCGACCGCAATCTTCGATTCGTAATTCTCGATTTGCTCGCGGATTAATTGCGTAATTTCGTCTGCTTTGATTTGTGCCATAAAAAGTCGTTAGTCGTTAGTCGTTAGTCGTTCGTTAGCTCTCCACCAGTTGCTCCCTGATTCGTTCTAACTGGCCCTTCACTGAACCGTCGTAGATGGTGCTGCCTAACTGCACGACTGCTCCACCTAGTAACGAAGCATCTTGTTCGTATACTGCTCGCACTCTTTTGCCCGTCATGGTGGCGATCTGGGCTTCCAGCAGTTGCTTTTCCGGGGCGCTTAGCTGGCGCGCGCTGCTTACTTGCGCTTCCGCGAAGCCCTGGCGATCGTTCAATTCCTGTTCCGTCTGTTTCAGGATTTCGCTGAACAGCGGAAGCCTTCGATTATCAGTTAGTACGGCCACGAAATTCCGCACCTGTTTTGTCGTGCCCAGCCTCGCGGTGATGGCATCGAGCACGGCGCGTTTCCGGTCTCCAGGAATGGAGGGGTTCTCCATGACCCGGCGCAGCGGATCGCTTTGCTCCAACAGAGCTTCGATTCCGTATAACTCCCGCAGCACGCGGTCGGGATCGAGCTTGTTCTTCGCCGTCATCACCACGTCGGCGAAGGCGCGCGCGTAGGTACCGACGACGGAGGCCATGGCTAGCGGCTGTCCTTTCCGCCGTCGTCGTTATTACTACTACTATTTTGCGACGCCAGCTTCGAGGCGAAGGTACGGACCAGCACCTGGTCGGCAGCGGAATCGACGTTAATCTGCTGGCGGGCCAGCGCGATGGCCAGGTCGGCCGTGTGGGTGGCCAATTCGCGGCGGGCTTGTTTGGCGGCGGCGACGATTTCCTGCTCGGCGGCCAGCACCACTTTACGAATATCTTCTTCGGCGGCTGTCTGAATGCGGCCTTCCTCGGCGTCGGCTTCCTTCTCCGCGGTGGCCTGCATCCGCCCGATTTCGACATCCAACTGGCGCAAACGATTCTCGATGTCGGCCAAGCGGCGATTCGCGTCCTGGCTGGCCGCACGCGCTTCTTCCAATGCGCGCTGGATCGATGCGCTGCGGTCGCGCAGCATGCCGGGCACGAACTTGCGTACCGCCCAGACCACGACCACGACAATGATGGCGAAGTTCAGAGAGAGCGCCAGCAGATGTGCGCCGTGGACGCTCAGACCGGTTTCCCGCGCCAGCCATTGCACCGGGGCGGCGTGTTTTAGATTCGCGTTTTCTTCCTGGTCTTCTCCCTCAGCCTCGCGGGTCTCATGGGCAAGTTCTCCGCCGATGGACGTGTGCTCGGGAGCGGGCTGGCTGGCTTGTTGCTTGTGTTCCGCGGATTCTGGTTGGGAGGACGACGGCGCCGACTGCTCCTGCGCACCGGCTCCTGCGGGAAGCGCCCACATAAATGCCAGGAGCGCGAACGCCAGCAGCGGGCGGGCAAGTCCCGGCGTCGTCTGCATCCGCTCCCGCCGCATTTTCATTGGGCACCAACCTGGCCGGGCGAGGACATGGGGCGCATCACGGAACGCACGATATCGGTTGCCAATCTGGCCGCGTCCGACTGCAGCTTCGACATGGCTTGCTGCTTATCGTTTTCCATGGCGGCGCGAGCCTGCTTGACCTGTTCCTGGGCTCGGGTGCGGGCTTGATTGACGGCCTGGGTGCGCGACTGGATGGCCTGCTGGCGGCGGGCTTCCTGATTCTTGAAGACTTTCTGGCGAGCTTCGCGAACACGCTGCTCGTATTCGGCGGTGCGGGCTTCGGCGGAAGCGATGTCGGCGCGCGCTTTTTCCATGGCACCCTGGGTACGGCTGCGGCGCTCAGCCAGCACGGCGGTCAGCGGACGATGGACGATGAAGGTGTAAAGGATATAAAGGGTCGCAAGAAGGATGACGGTGGGCACGGCTCCGAGCAGTAATTCGCCTAGTTGTCGGAGAGTTTGTTCCATTTTCTGATGATCGTTCTCTGATGATCCTGCTGGAAGAAGAGTCGCTTCTAAAACCAATAAAAGTAACACCGCGGCGAGGGAGGTGTCAATGATTGGATGGCAGCGGCCGGAGGTCGTTCGGAAACGATCGGAGGGCGTTTGGCCGGGAATTTTCCCAGAAAGGGGGCTCTTGGGAGTTTATGGAAGTTGATCCTTGACAATCGAGGCGGAGGGTTTACGATGTAGATATCACCTCCGATCCCAGTCCGGATCGAATGGGCCGATAGCCAAGGAAACGTCACCGCTTCTTGGCTGGCGGCCCATTTTAAATTTCTGCACGCCCTATCGATTCCATGGCAAAAAACGTGACGACAAGTTGACAACTCTGTGACAACCGGTCGGCCGGCGATGTTCAGAATGATCCGGGTCAGCCTGGAAGTCTGGCGGGTTCGGCGGGGGCGACTCTCTCCACCCCCTCCGGACCCTTTCTTTTCTTTAATGTTAATTTTGCGGTTAGCGCACGGCCTGGGGCTGAAGCAGTGCGGCGATGCGCTCGAGGACCAGGTGCATGCTGAGGTTGGAGTCGACGGCGCCGTCCACGGCGTGATGGTGGGAGCCGGCGTGCATCACCAAAACCTTCGTCCCCTCATGGGACTTCTTCACCATGTACGGGAGGTGATGGCGATCGTCCTTGGACAAAGAAGCTCCCAGGATAACCAGGTCAAAGGCATCGCGGTGCAGGGCTTCCTGAACACCTTGGCGGTTGAGGGCGGTGGTCACGTGATGTCCGGCCTTGGCCATTTCGGCGGCTTGGGCGGAAAGAGTGTGTTCGTCGGACTCGCCATAGAGAATCTTGATCGAAGCTTTGTGCGCGGTCGCGGGCAAGGGCCCTCCTAAGGAACTCAATCGAAGCTTAGCAATTGAGGAGCGAGGTTCCGAGATCACGGAAGATCAGGACCGGCTGGGGGCCGACTGGTCGGTAGGCGCGCAGATTCCGCCAAAAACGATATTCTGTTAGACTTTCCCGCAGAAGTCCAAGGGCAGGTTTCCTGAGTTGGACAACTTCAATGGGGCCATTTTAAGAGAGTTACTCCCTCTGAGAGTAAGAATTGCAGCGGCCGCTGGGATGGATCTGGCCGATCATAAGTGGACGACTTCCAGCGCCCGTTTGCGGGGTGAGCCATGGCATTGCACCCTGGGGAACGGAAGCGCCTCTTCCCGGAAGAATTGCCAGTCGCGTGGGACCCGATCCGGCGGGCCCTGGAAGAAGACGAAGACTGGTACCGCGATTTAGTTGAGCACAGCCAGGACCTGCTGTGCGTCCACGACCTCGAAGGCCGATTCCTGTCGGTCAATCCCGTTCCAGCGCGTCTGCTGGGTTACACCGTAGAAGAAGTGATGCGGAAGCCGATGCGGGATTTTGTCGATCCGCAATTCCGCGCTCAGTTCGACGTCTATCTGCGGGAGATCGCGCGCGCGGGCGAGTCTCGCGGCCTGTTGGCGGTGTTGACGCGATCGGGAGAACAGCGGATCTGGGAGTATCACAACACGCTGCGCACCGAAGGAGTGCCGCGGCCGATTGTGCGCGGGATGGCGCACGACGTCACGGATCGGGTGCGTGCGGAAAAGGCGCTCCGCGTCACCAACGAAAAGCTGCTGAAAACGGCGCGCGAACAGGAGGAGATACTCCAGGAACTGACGCTGTTCCGGACGCTGCTGGATAAATCGAACGATGCCGTTAAGGTCATCGATCCGCAGACCCTGCGTTTCCTCGACGTGAATGAGAGGTCATACACGGAACTGGGATACAGCCGCGAAGAGCTTTTGTCGATGACGGTTCGAGACATCGACCCGAACGCCGACGAAAGTTTGCTGGCTCGGGTGCAGCAGCAGTTGCGGGAGTCAGGATTCGCGCGCATGGAAACCGTGCACCGGCGGAAAGATGGAACCACGTTTCCGGTGGAAGTGAATATGCGACAAGTGCGACTGGACCGGGAATATGGCGTGTCCATATCGCGCGACATCACCGAACGCAAGCGGGCGGAGGAAGCGTTACGGGAGAGTGAACTGCGATTCCGGGCAGTGTACGAGCGGTCCCCGATTGGTATTGCTCTGGTCGATTCGCGCACGGGGCGATTTCTGCAAGTCAATCCGAGGTTCTGCGAAATCGCCGGGCGCAAGGGTGAGGAACTGCTGCAGATGGATCTGGCGAGCATTACCCACCCCGATGATATCGGGCGAACGAGCGAATGCCTGCAGCAACTGGCCGAGGAACAGCTGGCCAATTACGAGCTGGAAAAAAGATATCTTCGCCCGGATGGATCGGTGCGCTGGGTCAGGGTTCAGGCGGTGCCGATGTGGAGTAAAGGAGAGCGGCAGCGATGGCACATGGGGCTGGTGGAGGACATCACCGGGCGCAAACACGCTGAGGAGGCCTTGCGGCTAAGCGAGGAACGGTTCCGCGTAGCAATCAAGAATTCCCCCATCGCTGTGTTCAGCCAGGATCGGGATTTGCGCTACACCTGGATGTATAACTCGCAGCTTCCGTTCTCGGGAAACGAGAAGCTGGGTAAGACCCCGGCCGATCTGTTCGATCCGGAAGAGGCGGCGCGCATCATGGAGGTCCGGCGGCGGGTACTGGAAACCGGCGTGGGAGCGCGTCATGAAGTACAGGTCACATGCGACGGAAAGAGGCAGTACCTCAGTACGACCATCGAACCGATCTTCGACTCGACCGGCGCGGTGACTGGGATCACCGGGGCCGCCATGGACGTGACACCCCTGCGCGAAGCCCAGAAAAAGCTGACGGAAGAAAAGCTTTATCTGGAGCAGGAAATCGATACGGAACTGGGTTTCGGGGAAATCATCGGGCGGAGCAAGGCGTTACAGGCCGTCATGGAGAATGTGCGGAGAGTGGCGTCGAGCGATGCCACCGTGTTGCTGCTCGGTGAAACGGGAACAGGAAAGGAACTGGTAGCGCGGGCGATCCACCGATTGAGCCGGCGCGCTAACAGCAGCTTCATTAAATTGAATTGCGCGGCGATTCCGTCGGGGCTGCTGGAGAGCGAGTTGTTCGGCAATGAGAAAGGTGCGTTCACCGGAGCGGTAAGCAAGAAAATTGGCCGGCTCGAATTGGCGGACAAGGGCACGCTTTTTCTGGACGAAATTGGGGAGATTTCGCTGCCCTTGCAGCCGAAGTTGCTGCGGGTGTTGCAGGATCAGGAGTTTGAACGGCTGGGCGGAACGCAAACTTTGAAGGTGGACTTTCGTTTGATTGCGGCGACGAACCGCGATTTGGCGGAGAGCGTGCGCGAGAACGAGTTCCGCAGCGATTTGTATTACCGGCTACACGTGTTTCCGATCCGCGTGCCGCCGTTGCGGGAACGGGGGGACGACATCCGCTTGCTGGTGGAACATTTCGTGCAGAAGTTCGCCCGGCGAATGAAAAAGTCGATCAGCATTCCGAAAGAAACCATGGATGCACTGATGGGGTGGAAATGGCCGGGGAATGTGCGCGAGCTGGAGAATTTTATCGAGCGGTCAGTGATTCTGACGCAAGGTTCGGAGCTGGCGTCTCCCCTGAGTGAACTGGAGCCAACCACCACGCCCGAAAAGATCGCGGATGAAACTCTGGAGGCAACGGAACGCGAGCACATTCTGCGCGCTCTGCGCGAGAGCCACGGACAGATTGGCGGCCTCAGAGGGGCAGCCATGCGGCTGGGATTGAAGCGGACGACGCTGCAATCGAAACTGAAGCATTTGGGAATTAATCCGCGGTCAGGACCGCCGGGGAACTAGGCCATAACGGCGGCGACCACGAGCCTAGATCGTGGACGAAGCCGACAACGATTCAAATTCACCGATGAGGGATTCTTGTCGGTGAGGGCCTTGCACCGTTGGTCGAAAGCGTCGTAGTCGGCTTGATGAGCCTGTTTGAATTGACGGAACGCTTCGCGTGAGGTCCAACGGTCGAGGGTCAGATAGCGCCCCGATCGGTTGCTATCGCGAAGAAGTTGAGTCCCTTGATAGTCGGAACTCTGGCTGAAGAGTCGCACCCAGTCGCCGGCGGGACCGTAGGCTTGTTCAAAGGCGAGTGTCGCTTCCGATTTGACCTGGAACTCCCAGATGACGAGATAGCGAGCTCTGTGCGTGTTCAAGCAATCGTGTCTCCGCGGGCAAGCCTCCTGACGGGTTACATTGTACGCGGCTGAAGTCGGCTCTAAGACCTGCCTCCTTTAAACTGCTGCCGCGCTGGGATCGGGGATCGGTTCGGGCGTGAAACGGTATCTCTCCGCTCGCGTGCCGAAGGCCGGGCAATCGGTTACAATCCTCGCGCACATGAACCGCGAATATCGCAAACAATACAGCCACGAATTGGGGCGCGACATGGAGTCGCTGGTTTTCGGGCACGGCGGTCAACCGATTCTCGTTTTTCCGACATCCCGGGGACGTTTTTTTGAGTATGAAGATGCGGGGATGATCCGCGCGCTAAGCGGGAAGCTGGAAGCAGGCACGATCCAGGTGTTTTGCCCGGATAGCGTGGACGGCGAGAGTTGGTACAACAAGAGCGTGCATCCGGGAGCGCGGATCTGGCGGCATGTGCAGTACGAGCGCTATGTGATCAACGAGTTTCTTCCGTATTTGAAGTGGAAAAACTGGGCTCCGCAGATCGCGGTAACGGGATGCAGTTTTGGCGGCTATCACGCGCTGAATTTTTCCATGAAGCATCCGGATATGGTTTCGGCTTGCGTGACCATGAGCGGATCGTACGACATCAGGAATTTCCTCGACGGCTACTACGACGACAATGTCTACTTCAACAATCCGCCGGACTATTTGTCGAACATGAGCGATGACTGGTTCCTGAGCCGGTACCGGCAGATGAAGATTGTGCTGGGATCGTCGGACTGGGATATGTGCCTGGATGCGAACGTGAAGATGGCGGCGATTCTCGACGGCAAGGGGATTCCGCATTGGCTGGATATCTACGGAGACAACAGCAAGCACGATTGGCCGCTATGGCAGCGCATGGCAGCAAAGTACTTCTAGTGTGGTGACGGCGCTCTGCCCCGTCCCGCCTGGGCGCGGACGCCCGGCGCTCCACCAGCTAGATTGAGAAGAGGATTTATATTATGGCGAATAAGAGAATTGGAATTCTTTTTGGGATGGAGAATACCTTTCCGCCCGCGCTGGTCGAGAAGATCAACGGCATGAATGCCGAGGGAGTTACCGCAGAGTTCGTGAAGATCGGCGGCATCCGCATGGATGAGCCGAAGAAGTACGACGTGATCATTGACCGGATTTCGCAGGACATTCCGTTTTACCGGGCGTATTTGAAGAACGCGATGCTGCA
>JGI12269J14319_10002427_pt1 | contig 18037 bp, 20 predicted proteins | sample PeaSoiSIISIP2007_FD_14319 | JGI IMG/M metagenome (IMG submission 14319) | reverse complement strand
GGCGGGAGGCTGGCCGGCCTCGGGGCCGGCCGGTGCCTGCGCCTGCGGCGTGGGCAGCGCGAAGAGCGGGCGGGAGGCCGCGTGGTCGCTCGGGCCGCTCACGGCGGGCCGCTGTACCTGGTGCCGGCCGGCCGGTCGAGCGCGTACGGGTGGATCGTGTAGCGGATGCGCCGGTCGGCCGCCTCTTGCCGGTCAAGCCGGAAACCCGGCTCCTGCGCCGGCCGGTTGACCAGGAACGACAGCGCGACCGTCTGCCGGCCCTGGCGCGAGTCGTAGGCGCAGACCCTGATGTAGCGGTCCGGGTAGGCCTGGCGGCACTCGTTGATTTCGCGCAGTGCGCCCGCCGGGTCCGCCAGGCCGAACATCGGCAGCCCCCACATGTCCCAGTAGTTGTTGCGCGGGTGCGGGTCGTCGGTGAATTCCACGGACACGGCCCAGCCGTGCCCGAGCGCGTAGTCAAGCTGACCGGTGATCTCCTCGTCGGTCAGGTCCGGCAGGTAGGAGAACGTCCCCTGGGTCATCCGCATGGTCAGACTCCCGTCGGCATCGGCGTCGGGGTTATGTCCGGGGTATCGGTGGACTCGAAATCAAACGTCACATCGCCCCAGGTCGACAGGGCCATGTCGAGCTCGCGGCTGCGCTTGGCCGCCGCCCGCAGGATGTCGGGTCCCTCGGCCATNAGGTCGCGGCCCTCGTTCCTGGCCTTGACCATCGCCTCGAGGGCCACCCGGTTGGCCGTGGCGCCCGCGGCGATGCCCAGCGGGTGCCCGATCGTGCCGCCGCCGAACTGCAGGATCACGTCCTCCCCCAGGTGGTGCAGTAGCTGGTGCATCTGGCCGGCGTGGATGCCGCCGGAGGCGACCGGCATGACGCCCGGCATCGACACCCAGTCCTGCTCGAAGTACAGGCCCTTGACCGGGTCTGGTTCGGCCTGGTCGCAGCGGAGCACGTCATAGAAGCCGGCCACCGAGTTCGGGTCGCCCTCGAGCTTGCCGACGACCGTGCCGGCGTGGATGTGGTCGACGCCGGCCAGCCGCATCCACTTGGCGATCACCCGGAAGCTGACGCCGTGCGACTTCTGCCGGGTGTAGGTGGAGTGCCCGGCCCGGTGCAGGTGCAGCAGCACGCCGTTGCGCCTGGCCCACTTGGCCATCGACTGGATCGCGGTGTACCCGGCGGTCAGGTCGATCATGACGACCACGCTGCCGAGTTCCTTCGCGAACTCGGCCCGCTCGTACATGTCCTCCATCGTCGCCGCGGTCACGTTCATGTAGTGGCCCTTGATCTCTCCGGTCTCGGCCTGTGCCCGGTTGATCGCCTCCATGCAGTGCAGGAACCGGTCCCGCCAGCGCATGAACGGCTGGCTGTTGATGTTCTCGTCGTCCTTGGTGAAGTCCAGGCCGCCGCGGAGCGCTTCGTAGACGACGCGGCCGTAGTTACGGGCCGACAGGCCGAGCTTCGGCTTGACGGTGGCGCCGAGCAGCGGGCGGCCGAACTTATTCAGGTACTCGCGCTCCATCACGATCCCGTGCGCCGGCCCCTGGAAGGTCTTGGTGTAGTGCGGCGGGATCCGCATGTCCTCCAGGCGCAGCGCCTTCAGCGCCTTGAAGCCGAAGACGTTGCCGATGATGCTGCTGGAGAGGTTGGCGATCGAGCCTTCCTCGAACAGGTCCAGGTCGTAGGCGATGTGGGCGATGTACTGGTCGGGGTGTCCGGGCACCGGGTCGACGCGGTAGCACTTGCCCTGGTAGTGGTCGTATGCGGTGAGCCGGTCGGTCCACACCACCGTCCAGGTCGCGGTCGACGACTCGCCGGCCACCGCGGCGCCCGCTTCCTCGGGCGGCACCCCGGGCTGCGGCGTGACGCGGAAGGCGGCGAGCAGATCGGTTGGCTTCGGCACGTAGTCCGGCTGCCAGTAGCCCATCTCCGCGTAGTGAAGCACTCCCGCGCTCCAGCGTTCCGTCATACCGGTCTCCCATCGCGTGGTCCGTCGTCACTACCGATGATGGGAGGCTTGTATTTAAATATCAATCAAGTATTTCACTTGATACTTGATTAAAAGCTTAATTATGCCGAACGAGGCTTATGCGTGCCCCTGCTCGGGGTTCGCGCCATCCTTCGCGGTCGAGTAGATGGCGCACGAGCAGCGCCGTGGCACCTGGCTGGCGGCCGTGGGTCACGGCGTTCCACGGGCGCCGCAACGGTGTGCCGGGGACCGCGACCTCGACGAGTTCGCCGTCCTGCAGCTGGCGTGACACCGCGTCCCTGGACGCCAGGGTGGCGCCAAGACCCGCCGCGGCGCAGGCGAGGGTGGCACCGCCCGAGCCGAGCGTGAGCCGTGGCGGGTTCGCGTCGAGACCGGTGAGCAGCGCCTCGCCGGTGGCCCTGGTGCCCGATCCGGCCTCGCGCTGCAGCCACGTCGTGCGGCTGATGTCGAATCCCGCCGCCACCTCGGGCGCCGCGACGACGACGAGCAGGTTCGGGCGGACGGCGCGGACCACGGCGTCGCTTGTATGGCCGGGCGGGCGTCCGCCGATGACCAGATCGGCCTCGTGCGCCGCGAACAGGCCCCACAACCGCTCGCTGCTGCCCACCTCCAGGCGGAGGTCGACGGCGGGATGGTGGGAGATGAACGCGGCGAGCGCGGCCGGAAGCAGGTACTCGCCCGCGGTGCTGACCGCAGCGACCCGCACCTGGCCGCGCTCCGGGTCGCGGTCGCCGCGGGCGGCGGCGAGTCCCTCCTCGTGCAGGCCGAGGATGGTACGGGCGTATACGGAATACGCCTGGCCGGATGCGGTCAGGCGAAGGCCGCGGCCATCCCGCTCGACCAGCGGCACCCGCACCTCGCGGGCCAGTGCGGACAGCGCCGCGGACACGGCGGACTCGGTGACCGTCAGCCGCCGGGCCGCCTCCCGCACCGACCCCGCGTCCGCCACGGTCACCAGCGCCCGCAATCGCGCCACCGTCGTCACGCCGCTCCTGACCTGAGCTATCTATTGATCATCATCATAGACACCTGAGTCTTAGTTTCAGGCAACGGACAGGATCCAGATGACACTGTGGCCGCAAGCGGGCAGCCTCCTGCTTGCGCTGTTTCGCTACCCACCTAAAACCCCCGCCCGCGCCTTTCCCCTGCGCCAAGCCCTCCGCCGATTCAATGGATGTGGCGCTCTACCCGCTCTGAGCATCGCCTCGCTGGTCACCTACCCGGTGCTGCTCGCGCTTGGGGTGCCGCCGCTCAGCGCGAACATGACCAACACCGTCTCGCTCGTGCTCACCGGGGCCGGTGAACGCGGTGAAGAATGCTGTTTCTGGGATGGCGAATGCCATGGCCGCTGTATGCTTCGCGTTGTTCGGTGACGTCAGGTGGGCGCTTGTGACGCCGCTTGCGGCGGGCTTCCTGGTTGGCGGATGGATCGGCCCGAAGATCGCCAGGAAGGTGCCTGCCGGGCCGTTCCGGGTCGTGGTCAGCATGTGCGGCGTAGGCCTTGCGGTGAAGCTTGGCATTAGCGCGTACCGCTGACATCTGGGATACGGCAGTCAAAATGTGGTAACTACGCTCCTTGCGATAACGGTTATGACAAAATTCCTTCACATATCGGGCCAGAGTGGGTTACTCTGTGCTAGTGAGTCGGTACTGGGGGTGAGATCCAACCCCGGTACCCACGGCGGTGGTCAACTCTCGCCGGAGTCGCGGTACCCGGCCCGTGTGTAAGGCGGTACAGGGCTACGGGCGGTTCTGGCGTGGGTAAGTAAGGAGTACCAGCATGGTAGTAGTACTTGTTATTGCCATTGTTGCCGTCNGCTACATCGTGTCGACGCGCATCCATCCNCTCAGGAAGTGTCCTACCTGCAANATGACAGGCAGGCACTTCGGCGGTGTCTACAAGGGCTCGTACCGGCGCTGCCGGACGTGTGATGGCAGCGGCCGNCGCGACCGGNTCGGCACCAAGGTCTTCTGGGGCGGGACCAATCACACNGGGGTCTTCCCGAAGAAGTAGCCTCCCCGNGGAAGTAGCCTCGGCGCGAGACCCCGCCCGCGCGCCCTGGCAGGTACTCCCCCGGCTGGCCACGGCCGTTCGATCGGCGTTGCCCCTGCTCCTACGGGGTGACGATGACCTTGCCGACGACGCCGCCCTCGGCGGCCTCGTGGGCCGCCGCGATCTCGGTCAGCGGGAACTTGTGCACCGGCAGGCCGGTAAGCTCGCCGGCGGCCAGAGCGGCGGTGATGTCGGCGGCGGCCTGCTCAAGCGCGCTCATCGGCACGCCGTACAGCAGGGCGAACTTCAGGGTGAGGTTGGCCGTCATGCAAGCCCGTACCGGCAGGACTGGGTCGGCGGCCTCGGCCGCGTAGGTGACGATCGTGGCGTGCGGCCCGACCGCCGCCAGGTCGAGCTCGAGGTTCGCGCCGAGCGCCACCTCAATGACCCGGTCGATGGGACCAAACGCCTTGATCTGATCCAGGGCATCCGGCGAACGGTAGCTCACCACCTGCTCCGCGCCTGCCTTCTCGGCCAGCGCCGCCTTCTCGGCGCTGCTGACGGTGGTGACGACACGAGCCCCGGCCCGTTTGGCCAATTCAATGGCGAAGTGACCGACAGCTCCTGCACCTCCGGCCACCAGTACGGTCTTGCCGTTCACCGGCCCGTCGCAGAACAGGCAGTAGTGCGCGGTCATGGCCGGCACGCCCAGCGAGGCGCCCAGCTCGAACGACGCGCCGTCCGGCAGCGGGACCGCGTGCCGCTCGGGCACCACGGTCCACTCGGCGGCGGTCCCCCACCGGCGGCCGGCCGCCGCCATGTACAGCCAGGCGCGCTGGCCGACGCGGCCGGGGTCTACCCCCGGGCCGACAGCCTCGATCACCCCCGCGCCGTCGTGATGCGGGATCTGGAAGTCGTCGACGGGGCGCGGGACCGCCCCGGACCGGGCCTTGTAGTCGGTGGGATTGACCCCCGAGGCGTACACCCGGACCAGGACCTCGCCCGGTCCCGGCTCGGGCCGCGGGATCTCCTCGACACGGAGGACGTCAGCCGCCTTCCCCGTTTCTGAGTACAACGCTGCTCTCATGAATGCAGCGTAACGCCCTTGAAAATCTTGTCGACGGCGTTGCGCGGCCCGTGTAGGGCGAGACCGGCGAAGCGTAGTTCGGCGGCGGGCACCGCACGCACCACGGCCCGGTTGTCGTCGTCGTTGCCGGTCTCGAACATGTCCATGGTGTAGATCGCCATCGGCATCCCGCGGGACAGCGCCCGCCGGTGTGCCTGGGTAAGGGTCTCAGCGTCGGCCGCGTACACCACCACCGGCTGCCGGAACAGCTCCAGGTAGGTGTTCCCTGAGCCGTCCTCGTACCGCTTTCCGATGACCTCCTCCGTGTTGGCGGCGATGCCGCTGGCCAGGAACGCCGTGACGTTCAGCTTCTGCCACGGCTCAAGGTCGGCGCGCACGGCGATGGCTATCTTGGTGTCGAATCGTATGGTCATGGGTCCTTCCCTCGGGTCACACTTCGATGGCTCCCCCTCGGGTCACACTTCGATGGCTCCGCCGACGTCGCGCAGGTGATCACGGAAGGTCAGCGAGGGTACCTGCTGTCGACGGGCCAGGTAGCGGTCGAACCGTACTTGGCGGCGGAGCGATACGCCGACCCGGATCTGTGCGGCCTGGCGTCGTTCGGTGTCGCGGATGGTCTCGGCCAGCGCGAAGATCTCCTCGGCCCGTTCGGCGGGCAGGAAGAGCACGCCATCCTCGTCGCCGACGACTAGATCCGCGCCGGTCACGGTCCACTCCCCCGCCGTCGCGGACTCCAGGGCGTCACCGGGCCTAGGGTCGAGGCGTTGCGGGCCGGCGGGAGTCGCCCCCAGGCTGAACACCGGCAACCCGATAGCCCGGATGTCGGCGGTATCCCGGTGCAGTCCCCAGACCACCAGGCCGACCAGTCCGGCCGCCTGGGCCTCGAGCACGATGAGATCGCCGACGCAGGCCTCATCGAGCCGCCCGCCGTTGTCCACCACGAGCACGTCGCCGGGTTCGGCGTGTTCGAACGCCTCGAGGAAGATGTCGACGCTGCCGGCATGCTGGGCCGGCCGTACCCGCCCGGCCAGACGGCTGCCGGGGATGACCGCCTGCAACCGCGCGCAGCGCACCGGAACCCGTGCGCGAAGGCAGCCGTCCGCCAGATGGGCGGTGGTCAGCGTCTCGAACCGCGGCCGGAGATCCATATCGCATTAGCGTGGCCCGTCCGTACGGCCGGGTCTTGAACGCTGGAGCGCCCTACGATGGTGACATGGCCGTCGCCCCTAGGGACTGGGCCAGGTACTGGCGCGCGGACAGCGTGCCGGTCGAGGCGATGCACGCGCATTTCACCTCGCACGTGTACCACCGGCACAGTCACGAGAGCTACTCATTCGGCGTGACCGAGACCGGCGCGCAGGGGTTCACCTGCCGTCACGGGCGCCATGTGAGCGGCCGCGGCATGGTGATGGCCTTCAACCCTGACGATCCGCACGATGGGCACTCGGCGGGCGACGGCGGTTTCACCTACCGGATGGTGCACATCTGGCCGGAGTTTTTCACCGTGCTGACCGGGATGCCGCTCCCGCTGTTCTGCTCGCCGGTGATCGAGGACCCAGCGGTCGCGGCGTCCGTTTACGCGCTGCACGTGGCGCTCACCGGGCCGACTACCGAGCTGGAACGATACGAGCGGCTCACTGAGACGGCCACGCTCTTGGCCCGGCACGCCTCGGCCCGCATCCCGGCGCGAGGGCCGACGCCCCTCGCGGCGCGGGGCGGGACTCCGGGTCCGGACCGGCGCATCGCCGCACGGATCCGCGAGCTCCTCCGGGACGGCGCCGCCGACCTGACCGCCGACGACCTGGCCGCGGCCGCCGGATGCAGCCGGTATGCCGCCTACCGCGCCTTCACGCAGGCCTACGGACTCGCGCCCAGCGACTACCAGCGCCAACTCCGGGTGCGCGCGGCGCGCAGGCTGCTCATCGCCGGCGTCCCGCCCGCCCGAGCCGCGGCCGAGGCCGGATTCGCCGACCAGGCGCACCTGACCCGATGGTTCCGGCGTTACTACGGGGTCACCCCGGGCGCCTACCGGGCCGCGGGGCCGGGTTCGTCCCTAGTGAGTAGCTGATCAACGCTCTTTTCTTCTCGCGAACGACTTTACGCGCTTCAACCTGGCCTGCATCAGGCCCAGGCCGCCCCTTCGGTAAAGGCTGAATGGCTAAGATCGCGAATCATGGAGAAGCGGATTCTTGGCAGGACAGGCAGGCCGGTTTCTGTCGTCGGACTCGGCACCTGGCAACTCGGCGCGGACTGGGGCAACGTGTCCGAGGCCGACGCGATGGCAGTGCTGCAGGCGGCGGTCGAGTCCGGGGTCACGTTCTTCGACACGGCCGACGTCTACGGCGACGGGCGCAGCGAGCGCGTCATCGGGCGATTCCTGGCCGGCAACGCCGGGCAGGGCATCACGGTCGCGACCAAGATGGGCCGCCGGGTCGAGCAGAAGGCAGAGCACTACACGCTAGAGAACTTCCGCGCCTGGACGGACCGGTCCCGGGTCAACCTGGGCGCCGACCGGCTCGACCTGGTCCAGCTGCACTGCCCGCCGACCCCGGTCTTCTCCTCCGACGCCGTCTTCGACGCGCTCGACACGCTGGTCGCCGAGGAGCGGATCGCGGCGTACGGGGTGAGCGTAGAAACCTGCGACCAGGCACTGGCGGCGATCGCGCGCCCAGGCGTGGCCAGCGTGCAGATCATCCTGAACGCGTTCCGGCGCAAGCCGCTCGATCAGGTGCTGCCGGCCGCGGCCGCGGCCGGAGTCGGCATCATCGCCCGGGTGCCGCTCGCGTCCGGACTGCTTTCCGGCCGGTACACCAGGGATACCACGTTCGCCGCCGACGACCACCGCAGCTACAACGCCCACGGCGAGGCGTTCGACGTCGGGGAGACGTTCTCCGGTGTGGGCTTGGAGGCCGGCGTCGACGCCTCGGCGGAGTTCGCGGCCATCACCGGGGCACTGCCTGGCCCGGGGGCCCCGGCTCGGCGGGCCCCGGCTCAATGGGCACTGCGGTGGGTGATCCAGCAGCCCGGGGTGACGACCGTGATCCCCGGCGCCCGCAGCACCGGCCAGGCCCGCCAGAACGCCGAGGCCGCGAGCCTTCCGCCGCTACCGCAGGCCGAACTCGACGCGATCGAGGGGCTGTACGACAAGTACTTCCGCGCCACAGTGCACGAACGCTGGTGAGCGCGAGCGACTGGGCTACCGTCCCAGATAAGGGCGCGGCCGGCGTACAGATACCTCACAGGAAATCCCCAGCTCCGCATGGTGACTTCTGACCAACTTTGGAGCATTTACCCCTGGCACAGTTGCACCTCGTCGATCACAATTAAGTATCGAAGTCGTATCCCAAAACGTCCGAAAGCCACCGAAATCGGACATAGCGAGGCGGGTGACGAGCGCAGGTGCTGTTGCGAACGGGGCGGCGAGCCAGGCGTCACCCAGACGTCCGCGACGAAGATAGTGCGCCTGCCGGACATAGCGGCCCGCGCGAGCGGGCCCGCAGGATCGCCCGGTCCCCCGGCAGGGCGGCCCTGGTCACCGCGCTCGCCGTCGGCGCGGTCGTCACGCTGACCCCGGCCAGCGGCGCCGCCAGCGATATCGCGACCGGCTTCGCGCGGGCCGTGCGGCATCTGGCCTCGACCTCGCGCAATGGCCAGGCGTTCGCCGGTACCCCGGCGGTCGGGGCGCTGTTCACCACGTCCGCGGGCAAGCTAGGCCAGCATTTCTGCACGGCGAGCGTGATCAACAGCCCGGACGGCGACCTCGCGATCACCGCCGCGCACTGCGTGACCAGCACCTCGGGCACAATCGATTTCGTACCCGGGTACGACAACGGCACGACGCCGTACGGCGTGTGGACGGTAACCAAGGTCTACGTCGACCAGGCGTGGAACTCCTCATCCAACCCGGACGACGACTTTGCCTTCCTGCAGATCAGCCAGCGCGGCTCGAGCGTGCCGATCGAAGACGAAACCGGGGCGGAACAGCTCGCCACCGGCCAGTCGGCCAGCCGCCAGCTGGTGCAGGTGATCGGATACCCGAACTCCTACGACCAGGCCCTCACCTGCCAGAACTGGCTCAGGGAGCCGATGGCCGACCAGCTCGAGTTCGACTGCGGAGGCTACACGGACGGAACCAGCGGGGGGCCGTTCCTGGCCAAGGTCAACTCCAGCACCGGGCAGGGCACGGTGATCGGCGTCATCGGCGGGTACCAGCAGGGCGGCGATACCCCCCAGATCTCGTACTCGTCCGTGCTCGGCGCGAACGCTGCCGCCCTGTACAAGACGGCCGCAGCCGACGGCTAGCGCACTACCGGCGGCAAGCACTGCGGGCGGCTAGGGCACGGCTGGCGGGGGGACGATGGCGTCGATCTCGGCCAGTTCGGCGGCGGTGAGGGTCCATTCGGCGGCGGCCGCGTTGGCTTTGACCTGCTCGGCGCTCGTCGCCCCGGCGATCACCGACGAGCAGCCCGGCTGGGCGGCCAGGGCGCCGATCGCGGTCTCCAGGAGCGTGACGCCGTGCTCCTGGGCCCAGGCGACCAGCGCCTCGACCTTGGCCAGCTTCTCCTCGGTCACGTACCCCTGGCGCGCGGCCAGCCTGGTCCCGGTCGGTATCGCCTGGCCCTGCCGGACCTTGCCGGTCAGCAGGCCGTTGGCGAGCGGGAAGAACGGCAGCACGCCCAGGCCGAAGTGCCTGGCCGCGGGGACGACCTCCGCCTCAGCCTGACGTTCGAGCAGCGACCAGTGGTTCTGCGCGGAGATGAACGGCGTGTGGCCGTTCCGCACCGCGAGGTGCGCGGCGTCGGCCAGCTGCCAGCCGGAGAAGTTCGAGTGACCGATGTACCTGACCTTGCCCTCGGCGACCAGCTCGTGCAGCGCGGCGAGGGTCTCCTCGACCGGGGTCACCGGATCCGGGACGTGCAGCTGGTACAGGTCGATGTAGTCGGTGCGCAGCCGGCGCAGCGACTCGGTGACCGCGCGCCGGATGTAGGAGCGGCCGCCCTTGGCGCCGGCCGCGGGCCCGTAGCCCATGTCCACGCCCCGGCCACCGAACTTCGTGGCCAGGACGACCTGGTCGCGGCGCGAGCCGAGGACCTCGCCCAGGGCGCGCTCCGATCCCGCGGGCCCGCCATATGTGTCGGATGTATCGAACAGGGTGATCCCGGCGTCGATGGCCGCGTCCACCACCGCGCGCGTCCCGTCCACGTCGAGGCGGCTGCCGAAGTTGTTGCAGCCGAGTCCGACAACCGACACCAGCAGTCCCGACTGTCCCAGGGGCCTATAGCGCATACCCACATCTTAGGGGCGGGCCGGCCAGGGCTTGCGGGCGACGAGCGCATAGCAAAGAAGTGCGTTGCGGATCGCGGTAGTTCCGACCGGCCGCCCGACGCCGAGATCGACGAGCTCTTGGCGGGCAAGAAAGCGCCCCGCGCATCACGAGAACGTACGGTTCTGTCCGAACGCCAGGTGAATATCCGGCAGCCGGAAAGCGATCTCGCCTCTCGCCGCCGGCCCGCCGGATAATGATCCTTCCCCGCCGAGCGGATAGTTGTAAATGCGCCATCCCCGAAATAACCGGCCGGAATGTCATCTGCGAGTCGTCGCGGTCCTTCGGGGAATCGCCGCTCGGCGGCGCTCGGTTTCTCCTGTTCCCTGGCGGGCGCGGATCCAGGTCGGCCGACCGCCGCTGCCGCGGCGTCCGGGTCGTACCCGAGCGGCGCGCCCCGATGGCTGAACCGCAGATCGGGACGCCGGCGAATCCTCGGCGGCCCGCCGGCCGTGCACTCGCGCGACCCATGGGCGGCAACGAGCGAGGACAAGCTCAACGGCCTTTTATGGGGACGGCCAGACAGAAGTGCCCGAAGACAGATGTGTCCAACACCGGATGCCGGACGGCCAATTTTGGGGGGTGGCATGCAATCCCATATGGGATACCATGACGATTACCGATACCGGGTGGCAACGCATTGCCACGCAATTGCGAGAAACAATTCCGCGAAAGCGCGGAAATCCGGGAGGCGGCATGCCAGAGCCGACGGAGGGGCCGACTGTGCTGCGGATCCTGCTCGGCACCCAGTTGCGGCGACTGCGGGAGAGCCGCGGCATCACCGCCCAGGAGGCGGCCCGGGCGATCCGCGGGTCTGAGTCCAAGATCAGCCGCATCGAACTCGGCCGGAACGCTATCCGCGAGATCGACGTGCTCGATCTGCTGACCTACTACGGCGTCGGATCGGTCGGGCGGGAGCAGTTGCTGAGCCTGGCCGAGCAGGCCAACCGGCCCGGCTGGTGGCACAGGTACAACGACATCCTGCCGGACTGGTTCCAGTCCTACGTCGGGATGGAAGAGGCCGCCACCTCGATCCGCATCTACGAGCCGCAGTTCATCCCCGGCCTGCTCCAGACCCACCAGTACGCCGCCGCCGTGCTCGCGGTGGGCGACATTCCCATCAGCGAGACGGAGCGGCACGTCATCCTGCGCAAGGAGCGGCAGCGGCGGTTCACCGAGGGACGGCTCAAGCTGTGGGCCATCGTCGAGGAAACCGCGCTGCGGCGGCCGATCGGGAGCANGGAGATCCTCCGCGACCAGCTTCGCTACCTGCTCAGCCTCAGCAGCAGGCAGAACCTCACGCTGCAGATCACTCCGCTCGGCATGGGGGGCCACGCCGCGCCGAGCGGGTTCAGCATCCTGCGGTTCAGCGAGGCGGACCTGCCCGANGTCGCCTACCTGGAGCACCTCACCAGCGCTCTGTACTTCGANAAGAAATCTGACGTCGACCGTTACCTGCTGGCCATGGAGNGGCTCAGCATCGTCAGCGCCNAACCCAGCGAGACACCTGAGATCCTCACCACGATCATCAATCAGCTGGAGGACNAGTCCATGAGCATCCGTAACGGAATGCCCGCCTGCGANCTGCCCGAGGTGACGTGGCGTAAAAGTCGCAGGAGCGGCCCGCAGGGCGGCAACTGCGTCGAGATCGCGCACCTGCCCGACGGCCAGGTCGCAGTCCGCAACTCCCGGCACCCCGCCGGGCCAGCCCTGGTGTTTACGCNCGCCGAATGGGCCGCCTTCCTCGGCGGGGCCGCAGACGGCGATTTCGACTAGGGGCATTTCGACTAAGGGGGGCACTGCCCCGGGGTAGGCGTGCGGAGGGCGTGGACTGCGTCCACCGCTCTCCGCTCCTCCCCCAAACGGGCGGGCCGAAGTGGGGTGCCGCCCCCGCGCGTCGTCTCCGCCAGCCCTCAGGAGACGAGAGGCTTAGCTGACCGGGAGGTCGAATTCCCCGTTCTTCGCACCGATCAGGAAGCATTCCCACTCGTGCCGGCTGAAGATGTGGGGCGTCTTGCCGCGGTCCTTTGAATCACGAACCGCCACTCCCCCCTCCGGGAGGTGCGCTATTTCCACGCAGCCAGCTGCGCTGCTTGCGCTGCTCTTGAACCAGCGCAGACCTGTGAGATCGGTGTCCATCCGCCTCTCCTTCCAGTGTTTTGCGGTTTTTCTGTTTTACTTCGTGATCAGGCGAGCTCGCGCGCCACCCGCTGGATCAGCTCGACCGATGCGGCCGGGGAAAGCGCCGCCGCGCGCATCCGATCGAACGTCTCGGCGCAAGCCCGGACTTCGCGGTCTTTTTCCAGGTAGATCATGCCGCCCAGGGATTCGGTATAGGCGACGTCAGAATCGGTGCGCTCGGGAAACTCAAGGATGGCGAACGGCCCGATCAGCCCGGCGTGCGCACCGCACTCGAAAGCCAGGACCTGCAAGGTCACGTTGGGCCAGCGGCTGGCCTGGATCAGGTGCTCGAGCTGGCGCCGCATGATCGCGGCACCGCCGATATTGCGCCTGATCGCACCCTCGTCGAGGATGATCCAGACGTCAAGCGCCGGATCCTGGTCGAGCAGCCGCTGCCGCTGCATGCGCAGGTCCACCATCCGGTGGATCTGCTCCTCGCTGTCCTTGGGCCGCAGTTCGCGCAGCACCGTCAGGGCGTAGTCGGCGGACTGCAGCAGGCCGTGGATCACGTCCGACTCATAGCTGCGCAGCCCGGAAGCCTCCGTCTCCAGGCCCACGTAAATGTCGAAACCGCTGGGCAGGACGTCGTCGTAGATCGACCACCAGCCCTTACGGTGACCCTCGCGAGCCATGTCGACGAGCACCTTGCGCGCGTCCGGGTCTTCGACCTCGTACATCTCGAGCATGGCGGTCAGATAGGCCGACTTGGTCGGCGCCTTGCCGGTCTCGATGCGGGAGAGTGTCGACGGGGCCAGGCCGAGTTTCTCGGATACTTCCTCAAGCTTGAGCGAATGCGCTTCGCGCAGACGCCGGAGCTCGGCACCAAGCCTGCGCCGACGGGTGGGACCAAGAGGCACGAGAAGCTCGCCTCCTCGTGAAGCAGGCGGTTAGCGTTTGGGAAGTTCGCGGAGAAACCGGATGTGTCTCATTTTGAGCATCAGAACGTGACCGGAGTACCCCACGCCGTCCCTGACAACCAGTACGATACCGCACTAACGCCATGGATGAAATCCCATCCGGGATTTCAGGCGGGAAATTTCCTTCACGCACTTGCGCTGCGCGCACCGACGGCTCCATCATCGGTTCTGACGATAATCCATGTGGACAATTATGTCCGGGACAAATCTGGACATATTTCAAATATGCCGACAAAGAAGTCGGCCGTGGATTTGCGGGTCTCGAGCGCGAGCATTGCCGGTATCGAGCGCGAGCATTGCCGGCGTTCCCTCCGCGGCCAGCCGCACCGCGAAGAGCAGAATGGGGGCATGACCGATCCATCACCGCCAGCGGGAACGGGACCCGGAGTGATCACGCCGGACGGCTGCGCCGTTGACTTCTACGCGCGGATGACCGCCCTGGGCGAGCCCGAGATCGTGCACGACGCGGCCAGGCCCGGGGCCTCCGTTCTGGAACTGGGCTGCGGGACCGGGCGGATCACCCATCCGCTGGTCGCGCTCGGCCACCCGGTCGTCGCCGTCGACGAGTCGCCGGAGATGCTGGCGCATGTCCGTGACGCCGAGACGGTGTGCGCGCGGATCGAGGACCTAGCGCTCGGTCGCCGCTTCGACGTGGTCCTGCTGGCGTCGTATCTGATCAACACCGATGACATCGCGGCCAGGACCGCGTTCCTGGCCGCCTGCCGGCGCCATGTCAGCGACGACGGCGGCGTGATCATCCAGCAGCACGCGCCCGGGTGGTTCACGACCGCCGCGGATGCCGAGAACGTCAGGGACGGGATCATCTTCCGGATGCGGGACGTGTCACGCCCGGCACCCAACCTGGTCTCGGCCACGGTGGAGTACGTGGACGGCGATCAGGTCTGGACGCAGACCTTCACAGCCAGGCGCCTCGGCAACACCGAACTTGCTGCCGTGCTCGCGGCCGCGGGGCTGCGTCTGGACCGCTACCTCACCGACGACCACACCTGGTTCCGCGCCGTCCCTGAGGGCTAGCCTCCGCTCTTGCGGCGGAAGGAACGGCGGCTGGCGGCAGGGCCGTGCGAACCGTGCACCTTGCCGGTGTGGTCCGCGCCCTCGGCGCTGGCGTGGTTGCCGCGCTTGCGCTCGAGCGCCTCGCGGAACTTGCGCTTCATCTCGTCAATGTCGGGCTTGGCGGCTTCCGCGTGCGGGCCAGCCTCCTCCTCGGCGGCCTCGGGGGCGGGCGTCGCCTCGGCTCCGGATTGCTCGACGGCCATGCGGACCTCCTGCGGCATAGAAGTACCCACACAGCCTTGCACACCCGGGCCGGTTTCATCGAGCCGCCACCCGCTTGACGCCGGGCTCCCGCCGGCCCCGTTCGGATAACCGCCGATAATGGCCGGTATGGCGCGACGGAGGGAACCGGCTCTTCGGGGTCAGGCCGAGCTGCTGCGGGACGCCGACCGGCGGGCGGCGTGGATGCTGCTGATCGACGGGATCCCGCAGTCGCACGTGGACCTGGAGGACCCCGGCTACCTGGACTTCGAGTACGTCAGGCGGATCGGGCACGTGATCGACGCGGCGGCACCGGCGGGACAGCCGCTGCGCGTGCTGCACCTGGGGGCCGGGGCGCTCACGCTGGCCCGCTACGTGGCGGCGACCCGGCCGGGCTCGCCGCAGCTGGCCGTCGAGGTGGACGCCGCGCTGGTGGACCTCATCAGGCTCCGGCTGCCGCTGGACGCCAAGGTGCGGGTGCGTGTCGGCGACGCCCGGGCGGAGCTGGAGCGGCTGGGGACGGCCCGTTTCGACGTGGTGATCGCGGACGTGTTCGCGGGCGGGCGCACGCCCGCCCGCCTGACCTCGGCGGAGTTCTGGGCGGCGGCCCGGCGCGTGCTGCGCGGCACCGGCGTTATCGCGGCCAACGTGGCCGACGGCGCACCGCTTGCCCACGCCCGGGCGCAGGTCGCGACGGCGCGGACGGCCTTCCCGCACGCCTGCCTGATCGCGGACGCCGCGGTGCTGCGCGGCCGGAGGTTCGGCAACCTGGTGCTGGCGGCGAGCCCCGCCCCGCTCCCGGTGGACGCACTCACCAGGCGGGCGGCCGGGGACCCGATGCCCGGGCGCGTCGTGCACGGCCGCGACCTGACCCGCTTCACCGCGGGGGCCAGGCCGGTGACCGACGCGACCGCCACCCCCTCCCCCGCCGCCCCGGCGGACGCGTTCGCGTCCTAGCTGGCCGCCTCGACCGCGGCGAGCACGCCGCGGCAGATCAGGGCGAGGTCCTCGTCTGAGGTCACGTAGGGCGGCATGGTGTAGATCAGGTCGCGCACCCCGCTGACCGGCTCGGCCAGCCGGAGCCGGACTCCCGCGGCCGACTCCACCACCAGGGGTGTCGTGGTCCCCGGCATCGGGCCATACGGATGCCACACGTGCCTGCGGTCGGCCTCGAGAAGATCAAGGTCCTGGGGATTTTGGGACCGAACGGACCTGGGTGACACGCCTAGCGCCGGTGTCCGCTCCGGGCAGCGGGGCGGCGTCCTGAGCGTTCGCGCTTGGCCCTGACCCGGACGGAGACCTGGACCGGACTGCCGTCGAAGCCGAACTCCTCGCGCAGCCGCCGCTCGATGAACCGGCGGTAGGCGGCCTCGAGGAACCCCGAGGAGAACAGGACGAAGTGCGGCGGGCGGACGCCGGCCTGGGTGGCGAACAGGATCTTCGGCTGGCGGCCGCCGCGCACCGGCGGCGGGGTCGCCGCGACCAGCCCGGTCAGCCACGCGTTGAGCCTGCCGGTGGGCACCCGGGTCTCCCATCCCTCCAGCGCCGTTTCCAGCGCGGGCACCAGCCGCTCCATGTGCCGCCCGGTGGCGGCGGAGATGTTCACCCGGGGTGCCCAGCGGGCCGTGTGCAGCTGCCGGTCGATCTCGCGCTCCAGATACCGCTGCCGCTCCTCGTCAACCAGGTCCCACTTGTTGAAGGCGATGACCAGGGCCCGGCCGGCCTCGATGACCATGGAGACGATCCGCAGGTCCTGTTCGGTGAGCGGCTCGCTCGCGTCGATCAGGACCACGGCGACCTCGGCCAGGTCGAGCGCGCCCGCGGTGCGCAGCGCCGCGTAGTAGTCCGCGCCCTGGTTCTCCCTGAACCGCCGCCTGATGCCCGCGGTGTCCACGAACCGCCAGGTGGTGCCGCCGAGCTCGACGAGCTCGTCCACCGGGTCCCTGGTGGTGCCGGCCACCGGGTCGACCAGTGCCCGCTGGTGGCCGACCAGCTTGTTCAGCAGGCTGGACTTGCCGACGTTCGGGCGGCCGAGCAGGGCCACCCGGCGCGGCCCGCCCTCGGCGTCGGCGTTCTCCTTGGGTGCGTCCGGCAGCGCGTCGAGCACCAGGTCGAGCAGGTCGCCGCTGCCGCGCCCGTGCAGCGCGCTGACCGGGGCGGGCTCGCCGAGGCCGAGCGACCACAGTGCCGCGACCTCCGATTCGGCTCGGGTGTCGTCGACCTTGTTGGCCGCGACCACGACCGGCTTGCCCGAGCGGCGCAGCACGTTGGCCACCGCGGCGTCCGCGTCGGTCACCCCCACCCTGGCGTCCACCACGAACAGCACCGCGTCGGCGGCATCCACCGCCACCCGGGCCTGGGCGGCGACCCGGGCGGCCAGGCTTTCGGTGCCCTCCACCGAGGGCTCCCAGCCGCCGGTGTCCACCAGGGTGAACGCCCGGCCGTTCCAGAGGGCGTCGTAGGCGACCCGGTCCCTGGTCACCCCGGGGGTGTCCTCGACAACCGCCTGCCTGCTGCCCAGGATCCGGTTCACCAGCGTCGACTTGCCCACGTTGGGCCGGCCGACGACGGCGACAACGGGTACGGGGGCAGCCTCGTTCGGCATCATTACCTGCTCTTCTGCAGGGACTGCGGGACCAGGCCGACGATGATGCCGACCACCTCGTCCAGGCCGAGCCCAGTGGAATCGATCTCGACCGCGTCCGCGGCCTTCCCGCTCTGCGCTGCGTCCAGCCGGTCGCGCCGGTCCTGGTCGGCGCGGGTGGACCAGCTGGCCTCGACGGCCCGGCGGCTGGCCCGGGCGGCGCCGTCGGCCGTCAGGAACACCTTGACCTGCGCGTCGGGAGCGACCACGGTGCCGATATCCCGGCCCTCGGCCACGATCCCCGGGGCGGCGCTGGCGATGATCTGCCGCTGCATCGCGATCAGGTGGGCGCGGACCTGCGGGACGGCCGCGACGGCGCTGACCGCGGCGGTGACCTCCTGGGTCCTGATCGCCTCGGATACGTCGGTGCCGTCGACCCGGGTCCACGGCGCCCGCGGGTCCGTGCTGACCTCGATGACCGGCCCGGTGGCCAGCATGGCCACTACCTCGGGGTCGGTGGTGTCGAGGCCGCGTTCGAGCAGCCACCAGGTCAGCGCCCGGTACATGGCCCCGGTGTCCAGGTAGCGCAGGCCCAGTGCGATGGCCACGCCGCGGGAAGTGCTCGACTTGCCCGCCCCGGAGGGCCCGTCGACCGCGACGACGAGCCTGGACCCGCTATCCGTTTCGCTC
>JGI12269J14319_10002424_pt1 | contig 18053 bp, 14 predicted proteins | sample PeaSoiSIISIP2007_FD_14319 | JGI IMG/M metagenome (IMG submission 14319) | reverse complement strand
CCCGCGAGCCGCCGCAGAGTCGGGCGAACTCGCACGTCCCGCAGACCCCTTCGAGGGCCCCGGAGCGCAGGTGGCCCAGCATGGGATGGGTGGAGTAGATCGCGCCGAGGCTGTTGCGAGTGACGTTGCCCAGCGACAGCGGCAGGAAGCCCGACGCGTGCACCTCCCCGTCGTGGCCCACGAAGATCACGCCGCGGCCGTCGCCCGTGGCCAGGGTGGCGCTGGCCGTCGCGCGCTCGGCGCGAGACGGTTCGAGATCGAGGCGCTCGCGCAGGTGCCGGTAGAGGTCGCCTCGCTCGGACGCGTCGTGCTCGCCCCGGGCGCGCTCGGCCTGGACGCGTCGGAAGAACGGTCCCTCCACCGTGCGCACCGTGACCCCGTAGGCGGTGGCGTCCACGAGGAAGTGGCACACGTCCTCGGCCTCGGTCGCGCTCACCTCATCGATCTCGGCCCCGCGACCCACCCCCACGAGGAAGAAGACCTCCCAGATCGCCACACCGACGCGGCGCAGGAGCGAGAGCACGTCGGCCAGTTCGGCCGCGTTGCTCGCCATGACCGTCGTGTTGACCTGGACCCGGAATCCCATCTGGTGTGCCGTCGCCAGCGCCGCGACCGTCTGGTCGAAGTGTCCCGGGATCCCGCGCAGCGCGTCGTGGGTCGCGGGTCCCGCGCCGTCGAGGCTGATCGACACCGCCCGCACGCCCTCGTCGTAGAGGCGAGCCAGCGACTCGCGCGTCAGCCGCTCGGTGACCGAGGGGGCGACGCCGAGGCGCAGCCCGAGGCCGCGCGCGTGCGCCACCAACTCAAAGATGTCCGCTCGGGCAAGGCAGTCCCCGCCGGTGAAGACCACGATGGGCCGGGGCCCGTCGAGGGCGGCGATCTGGTCGAGCAGTGCTCGGCCCTGCGCGCTCGACAGCTCACCCGGGGACGGGCCCGGCTGGGCCGACGCGCGACAGTGACGGCACGCCAGCGAGCACGCCTTGGTGGTCTCCCAGAAGACCAGGTGCGGCGCGGTGTCGTAGCGGCGCAACGCCCGGTCCAGCGTCTCTGGTCTCACGGTCCTCCCGCGCTCACCCCGGGCGCNGACGCGCCNGGGGTCCCCTGAGCGTGACTCCATCTAACTNAGGGNCCCGCNCCGCGCCCTAGGGTCCAAGGTCCAGAACCGCTCGAAGGCCGTCAGGCCACGGCCTCGACGACCACGCCCGTGCCGTAGGCCAGGATCTCCTGGAAGGTGTTGGCGAGTTCGTTCGAGTCGTAGCGCATCGCGATGACCGCGTTGGCCCCGACCTCGGTGGCCGCCTCGGCGAGGCGCTCGAGGGCCTCGGCGCGCGACTGCTGGAGCTGTTTGGTCAGGCCCTTGAGCTCGCCGCCGGCCAGCGCCTTCAGGCCGGCCCCGATCTGGGCGCCGACGTTGCGGGTCCGCACGGTCAGGCCGTTCACCTCCCCGATGACCTTGGTGATCCGATACCCGGGCACGTCGTTCATCGTCACGATCAACACGTGTGCTCCTTTCAGTGGATGAGTCGACCTTAGGACGGCGCGCCCTCGTCGCCGTCGGGGTCTCGTCCGTCGTCGCCTCCGGTGGCGCGACGGCCCGGCGCGGCCGACAGGCACACCAGCACCTGCGCGTCGGTGGTCTGGTCGAAGTCGTCGTACGACGCGCCGACGGCGAACGCTCCTCCGTCGATGAAGAGCGACACGACCTCGTCGGCGTCGGCGCGCAGGGCGCGGGCCGCCGAGGTGGAGGCGACCGGCACGGCGACGACGACGCGTGACGCGCCGCGCGCACGCGCGACGCGGCAGGCGGCCCGGGCGGTGGCGCCGGTCGCGATCCCGTCGTCGACGATCAGCACGTCGCGCCCGGCCAGGGGCGTCGCGGGCCGGTCGCCGCGGTAGAGGCGGACCCGACGCTCGAGTTCGTCCCTCTCGACGCGTTGCACGTTCGCGAGGCCTTCGTCGGTCACCCACGACGAGCGGATCGTCGCGGCGTCGAGCACGACGACGCCGCCCTCCCCGATCGCTCCCATGGCCACCTCCTCGCGCCCGGGCAGGCCCAGCTTGCGCACGACCAGCACGTCGAGGGCCAGCCCGAGTGACGCCGCGACCTCGGCCGCGACGACGACGCCACCTCGCGGAAGTCCGACGACAACCGCGCGCGGGTTGGCGCGCCACGAGGCGAGGCGCGCCGCGAGCTGGCGTCCGGCGTCGGTGCGGTCCCGGAAGCGGTTCACGTCTCCGCACTAGCGCACGCGCCGGGCGTGCGGGTCACGACCCCTAGAGACCAATGACCCGACCTCGCACCGGCGGCGAACGGCGACCACCCGTCCGGCGGTAAGACTGGACCGGTGAGCGCCGCCGCGCCAGTCGAGACCAACGACCTCACCCTGGCCACGGCGGCGGGCCTCGACGCCGCTCTGGTCCTGGCTCGCGTGGTCAGCGGCCCGGAGGGTCTGAGCGACGAAGAGGCCGCCGGACGGCTGGCGCAGTACGGGCCGAACCAGCTGGACGAACATCGCGTGCACGCCTCCGCCATCCTGGCCCGACAACTGCGCAACCCCCTGCTCCTCCTGCTGATCGCGGCGGCCCTGGTCTCGCTGTTCACCGGCGGCGGCACCAACGCCATCATCATCGCGGTCATCGTCGCGCTGAGCGTCGGGCTGGGGTTCTTCAACGAGTACTCCGCCGAGGTGGCCATGGCCGCGCTGCGCGAGAGGATCAGCCACCTGACGACCGTGCGACGAGGCGGGCGCCTCGTCGAGATCCCGGTGCTGGACGTCGTGCCGGGCGACCTCGTCGCCTTGCGCCTCGGGGCCCTGGTGCCGGCCGACCTTCGCCTGCTCGAGGTCGACGAGCTCGAGTGTGACGAGGGGGTGCTCACGGGCGAGTCGCTGCCCGTCGAGAAGTCCACGAACGCGACGTCGGACCCGGGTGACACCGTCAACTGCGCCCTCATGGGCACGATCGTCCACCAGGGCTCGGGCACCGGAGTCGTCGTGGCCACCGGGACGAGCACGGCCTTCGGTCAGATCGCCGCCGGGCTGACCGAGCGCGCCAGCCAGTCGGCCTTCGAGGCGGGGCTGGCCCGGTTCTCGCGCTTCCTCTTCCTCGTCGCGGCGCTGCTCACCGTCCTGATCTTCACGATCAACGTGGCGCTGTCGCGGCCGCTCATCGACGCGCTGCTCTTCTCCTTGGCCATCGCCGTGGGCATCGCCCCGGAGATGATGCCGGCCATCGTCACCGTGAGCCTGTCCACGGGCTCCAAGGCCCTGGCCAAGAAGCGGGTGCTCGTCAAGCGCCTGGTGGCCATCGAGGACCTGGGCAACATCGAGATCCTCTTCACCGACAAGACGGGGACGCTGACCGAGGGCGTGGTCACGTTCCAGAGCGCGCTCGACCCCGCGGGCCTCGACAACGGCCGCGTCCTCGAGCTCGGCCTCGTGTGCAACGAGTCCACTCCGTCGCCGCAGGGACCCGTCGGCGGCAACGCCCTGGACCAGGCGCTGTGGGCCAGCGGCGCCGCGACGGCGCCGGTCGTCGAGGCCGTCGGGCGCTACACCCGCCTCGCCACCCTGCCCTTCGACCACGAGCGCCAGCTCGTCTCGGTGCTGGTCACCGCGCCCGATGGCACGGTCGAGATCGTGACCAAGGGCGCGCCCGAAGCGGTGCTGGCGCGCTGCGCCGCCCCCGACGACGTCGCGGCGCGCACCCTCGACACCCTGTTCACCTCGGGGAGCCGCGTGGTCGCGGTGGCCCGTCGTGACGCCTCCGGCGCGCCGCCGTCACTCGCCAGCTCCGACGAGGCCGCTCTCACGCTGGTCGGCTTCCTGACCTTCGCCGACCGGCCCAAAGACGACGCCGGCGCTTCCCTGGCGGCGCTCGAGCGCCTTGGCGTCGAGGTCAAGATCATCACCGGCGACAACGGGGTGGTCGCGTCCACGGTGTGCCGAGAGATCGGACTCGCCAACCGAGGCGTCCTGACCGGCGTCCAGGTCGCCGCCTTGAACGACGACGACCTCGCGGCGGCCATCCCGGTCACCACGGTGTTCGCGCGGATCGGCCCGGACCAGAAGTCGCGGATCATCAAGGTCGCACGTCGCACCGGGCGCGACATCGCCTACCTCGGCGACGGCGTCAACGACGCCGTCGCCCTGCACCACGCCGACGTGGGCATCTCGGTCGACTCGGGCACCGACGTCGCCAAGGACGCGGCGGACGTCGTCCTGCTCGACAAGGACCTGGGCGTCCTGGCCGAAGGGGTGATGGAGGGCCGGCGCATCTTCGCCAACACGATGAAGTACGTCTTCATGGCGACCTCGTCGAACTTCGGCAACATGTTCAGCGCGGCCGGGGCGTCGGCGATCCTCTCGTTCCTGCCGATGCTGCCCAGTCAGATCCTGCTGAACAACCTGCTCTACGACGCCGGCCAGATGGTCATCCCGACCGACCGGGTCGACGCCGAGGCGCTGCGTCGACCGGCCGCCTGGGACATGAGGTTCATCCGGCGCTTCATGGGCATCTTCGGGCCTATCAGCTCGATCTTCGACTTCGCCACGTTCTGGGTGATGCTCGTGGCCCTGCACGCCGGTCACGTCGAGTTCCGCTCCGGGTGGTTCGTCGAGTCCCTGGCCACCCAGACCCTCGTCATCTACGTGATCCGCACCCGGCGCGTCCCGTTCTTCACGAGTCGGCCGGGGCGCGCGATGGCGATCGTGCCGCCGGCCATGGCGACCTTCGGCGCGGTCCTGCCGTTCACGGGACTCGCCCACGTGCTCGGCTTCGCCCCCCTGCCCCTGAGCTTCTTCGCCTGGCTGATGGCGATGGTGGTGGTCTACCTGGGGCTGGCCGAAGCCGCCAAGGTCTGGTTCTACCACGAGGCCCGTCGCCCCGTCACCGTGGCGCCGCGAACCCCTGAAGAGCACCGCGCTCACACCCTGCGGCGCCGCGCGTCGCGCTTCGTCGCGGTCGGGCGCCACGGGCGCGGCGCTACGCGCCGGGCGGGGAGCTCAGCGCCGGGCCGGAGCGGCGCAGCTCGCGGATCATCGCGTGAATCGTCGCGGCCGAGGGGATCGCGAGCAGCACACCGATGAATCCGCCGAACAGCCCGCCGACCCAGGCGCCGACCTCGGCCCCGACGAGCACCGCGACGAAGACCCACAGCGGGTTGAGGCGCACGGTGCGGCTCATGACGAGCGGATTGAGCACGTGGTTCTCGATCTGGGTGTAGGCGAGGAAGACCACCAGCGTGATCAGGCCCGCCGAGAGCGAGTGGCCGAAGGCGAAGAGCACCGTGGGGATCCCGGCGAGGGCCCCGCCGATCGTCGGCAGGAAGTCCACCAGCGCGACCCACAGCGCCCACAGCAGCGCGAACGGCACCCCGAGAACGAGCAGGGTGACGAAGACGACCAGTCCGGCGGCGATCGACGTCAGCAGGTTGCCGAGGGCGTAGCCGGTGGCCGACCGGCTCACCTCGGCGCCCAGCCGCGTCAGGCGCGCCGCGCGCGGCGCCGACAGGTTCGCGATCACCCACANGCGCGCCTTGGGCGCCTCCAACAGCAGCAGGACGACGAAGGTGAACACCGTCAGCAGGGCCAGCAGGACCGTGATGGCGCCACGGCCCAGCGCCAGGGCGGGTCGGCTCAGCCCGCGCGCCAGCGAGATCAGCTTCGTGGAGTTCTTGCGGATCCACGTCTCGACGTGATAGTGGCGCAGCAGGTGCCCGATCCATCCGCGCCCGCTCTCGGCCTTCTGCACGTAGGCCGGCAGCGACTTGGACAGGTGCGTCAGTGCGTTCACCAGGGGGTAGCCGAAGGTGAAGGCCAAACTCACGAAGACCAGCAGGGCCACGAAGGTCACCAGGGCGACGGCCCAGCCGCGGCGGAAGCGCCACTGCTCCAGGCGGTTGACCATCGGGTTGAGGATCAACGCGACGAAGGCGCCCACCAGGGTCAGCATCACCAGCACCCGCAGGCGGTAGAGGACCAGGCCCGCGAGATAGACCCCCGCCACGATGCCGACCGTGACCAGGATCGTGCGCAGCGGCACGTTGCTCGCGTCGGCACGCCGGAACACGCGCGCGCTATGGGAGTCGGACGCGCGACGCTGCGGCGTCTCAAACGTCACGGGCACCCCCTTCGGCGATCCTCACGAGGCTAGCCCCGGGCGCTGCGCCCGCCGGGTGGGCGTCGGTCACCGCGGCGCGGCATCGACCTCCGCGCGCACGGGTCCGAAGCGCCGTCGATACATCAGGTAGGACGCGGCCCCCGCGATCAGCGGCAGCCAGTACGAGCCCAGGCGGAACGCGAGGGTGGCGAGGACCGCGCGCGAGCTCGGCACGCCGGCGAGCACCAGCAGTCCCGCGAGGCTCGCCTCGACGATGCCGAGCCCACCCGGGGTCAGGGGGACCAGCGCGACGACCGCGGTGGCGGCGTAGGCGACCAGAACGACCGCGGGGTGGGGCCGCGCGCCCGTGGCGCGCAGCGCCGCGAGCAGGCTCGCGAAGTCGAAGCCGACGCGCCCGGCGATCAGGAGGATCGCCTCCCACCAGTTGCGCCCGAGGTCCTCGCGCACCATGTCGCGCTGGGCGACCAGGCGCTCCGGCAGGTCGGCGACGTCCCGGTGGTGCGGCCAACGCCGGATCAGCCACCCCAGCCCTCGTCCGATGGCGCGCAGCGGCGCGTCCGTGGTGAGGACCACCGCGCCGAAGCCCAGGATGAGACCGCACCCGACCAGGCCCAGCTCCGCGGCGTGCGCGAGGTCGGGGTTGAGGGCGCCTCCCACGATGGCCGGCAGCGCGAAGACGGGAAGGATCAGCAGTCCCGCGACGTTGAGCACCGACGACGCCGCCAGCCCCCCCGCGACCTGGTCGCGCTTCACGCCCGCCGCCGACAACATGGCGAAGGTCACGCCGGCGCCGACGGCGTCGCCTCCCGGCACCGTGTTCGTCACGGCGTTGCCCGCCAACAGCGCCGACGAGACGGCGAACCAACTGGCCCCGCGCGTCACCAGGCGCAGGAGCGCGATCGCGCACAGGAAGCTCGTCGCCTCGGCCACCACCACGAGCACCAGCCACCAGGGACGAAGCGTCGTCACGCGCGGCCACGAGGACCAGACGCGCGTCAGGGCGGGCAGCGCGACGTAGAACGCCACACCCGCGATGACGACGGCCGCGCCGCGGCGAAGCGCCGGCGAGGTCCGTCGGCGCGTACTCACCCCCCTGTTCTAACCGGCGTCCCGGCAACGACTACGCGGCGCCGCGGTGGCCCGGTCAATTCCGGTCGATCAGTCAGTCCCGATGGGAGGATCGAGCTGGGTCGGCCACCGCGACGCACACGACTGTTACGAGCGCAGCACCTTGATCCGGCGCGACGTGTCGCTGGTCATCCCCGTGGGCAGGGCCATGCGGACCTCGAGCACGCCGTCCTTGTAGGTCGCCGTGATCGATGACTCGTCAACNCCCTTGGGCAGGGCCACGCTGCGCGTCAGCGCTCCGTAGCGNAACTCGCTGCGGTGGAAGTGGTCCTCGCTCTTNTCGGTCATCTCGGTCTTGTCCGCCGAGATCACGAGGGCCCCGTCGAGGATCTCCACTTGGATGTCCTTGTCGGGGTCGACGCCGGGCAACTCGGCCCGCACGACCAGAGCCTCGCCCTCGCGGCACTCCTCGACCTTGATCATCGGGTGCCACGTGGTGTCGCGAAGGAGCTCGTCGAGCCAGCGCCGCGACGGCCAGTTCGTCCAGGACGGCCAGGTCAGTCCGTCCATGCCGAGTGTCGCGTCTCCGCGACGTTCCAATGTCTTGCTTTCCCTCATCTCACCCTCCGCTTCGCGGGGGTCACCGCCCCGCCGTGAGGCGGTGGCTCTCCACTTCGAACGTAGGCGTCTCACCGGTATCGCGTGCCGGGCGCAGTAGGGGCATTGGTCACATCGCGCGGCGCGGCGCGCGGGCTACTCCTGGATGATGTCGAAGGCCCGCAGCGCCCGGATGCGCTCGTGGCGTCGAGCGCGCAGTCGCTTCTCGGACAGCGGCGCGAGCTCGACGTACGCGCGGAGGATCGAGCGATGGATCCGCTCCACCGTGAGGAAGGGGCTCGGGTCCTCGGGAATCACCTCGTCGATCAGTCCGAGGTCGAGCTGGTCGCGCGCCGTCGAGCGCATCGTCGCGAGCGTCGTGCGGATCTGGTCGCGCGTCGGGTTCGCGGTCTTGTAGAGGATCGACGCGGCCGAGCGCGGCTCGGCGACGTAGGCCATGGCCTTTTCCATCATCATGACGTGGTCGGCCATGGGGGTCGTCGCCAGTCCGCCCCCGCTGCCCAGGGCCCCCGCCACCAGGGAGATCACCGGTTTGGGGTAGTCGATGCCGGTGAGCAGGGCGCTGGCGATGGCCCGGGACTGGCCCCGGCGCTCGCTCTCGAGCGTCGGCTTGGCACCCAGCGTGTCGGTCACGAACAGCGCGGGCAGACCGAGCCGGCCGCCGACGTGCAAGAGGCGCTCCATGAAGCTGAAGTCCTCCGGACCCGGATTGGCCGGGCGCTTGATCACGCTCTCGCCGATGCGGTGGTACGAGGGCTGGGTGCCCACGACGACGAAGGGCTGCGGACCGATCCGGGCGAAGGCGCCGACGATCGCCGGGTAGCGCTTGACCTCGGCCTCCTGGACGTAGTTGTAGACCGCCACCGCGTCGGTGAAGCCGAATCGGACGATGAACTCGAGGTCGACCCGGTTGGCGTCGCTGATGAGATCCTGGTACTGCTCGACCAGGGCGTCGGGCTCGTCGCCCTCGGTGGTCTCGCGCGACGCGGCCGCCAGGACTGACACGGAGCCGGGCACGTCTTCGAGGCGCGGGCCATGGATGCCCACCGGCCCGAAGGCGACCACCCGGCGTTGGTCCGAGACGCTGACGTTGCGGATCATCGTCGGCGTCTCGGCGGTGAGCACGTGCTGGCGGTCGGGCGGCGTCGTCGCCGCGTACAGCTCGCTCAGGTACCAGACCACGTCCTTGACGTCGGCCAGCACCACGTCGATGTTGCGGTCCAAGAGGTTCGCCTCGGCGCTCTGAGAGTCGGTGGGCACCGAGGCCCCCTCGAAGGCCTCGATGACGTTGGGACCGGCGAAGCCGAAGTTGGTGCCCGAGGTCGCAACGATGAGGTCGGCGTTGGGCACGGCGCTGGCCGAGACACCGCCCCAGACGTTGCCCAGCAGCACCGCCACGTGGGGCAGCGCCACCTTCTCCTTGTAGAAGCGGATCGCCTCGACCATCCTGGTCATCTGGGTCAGGCCGGCGAAGTTCTCGTGCTGGCGCACGCCGCTTGAGGCGTAGACGCTCACGAGAGGCAGCTGCTTGGACACGGCCAGGTCGGCGGCGGCCTGGAACGCCTCGCCCGACACGACCCCGAGCGAGCCGGCGAAGAAGTCCCAGTTCATCGCGTAGAGCACGACGGACCGCCCGTCGATGGTGGCGGTGCCGTAGGTCGAGGACTCGGACTTGCCGCGCTTGGACTCACGACCCAACTTGTCGGAGTACGACTCGTCACCCTCCCCGCCGTGGCCCCGACGGATCAGTCCGACCAGGTCCTTGGCGATGCGCCACCGGCCGTGGCTGGGCTTGAAGTGCACCAGCTGCTGGAGCTCGAGGAGCTGGGCGGGGCTGTTGACCTTGCGGCGGTTGCGCAGGTGGGCGCCCACCGGGGCGGCGAAGGTCGGCAGACCCATCGGGTGGCCCTCGCCGAAGAAGTTCGAGTCGAGGTCGTCGAGTGAGTGGGCGTCGTCCGGCTCGGGGGTATCCGACATGAGGGGCCATTATGCCACGCGTCCCTCGACGTCCTCCGGGCCGAACCGTACCGGCGAGTAACGCGCCGCGGCCCGCGGGCTCAGGTCACGCGTTCCGCGACGTCACCAGCCACGAGCCACCGGGTCCGGTCAGCCGCAGCTCTGTGAGTACGCCGCCGTGCCGGGCTGGAGGGCCTGGCCGGAGTTGGCGCTGACCATCAGACAGGATTCGTCGACCGCGACGAACTGGCTGGCCGGGATCTGCTTGAGCTGATCGACGTCGCTGTAGGTCCATCGGGTGTCGGCCGTGCCCTGGAAGTACCAGTTGCTCCCGTTGTCCGCCAGGATCAGGCCGTAGGTCTTCATGGTGGTGAGGACCGTCTGACACAACGCGCCGCACACCGACGGCGCCAGGGTAAAGGAGGCGTTCAGTCGGAAGCGCGCGCCCATCGGCGGACAGTTGGTGTTGGACTGGCCCGCCTCGTGCCGGGCGGGCCAGACGTAGGACTGCTGGGTGCACTGCGTGGTGAAGCGGATCGCGTGATCCATCGCCCCGGACGCCACCTCGTCGAAGTTGACCAGACCCGCCAGGATGGGCAATCCCGCGGCGTCGGCCGACGTCCACCCCGCCGGGCGCAGGGCGTTCGATCGCAGGTTCCACACCGCTCCGGAGCCCGCGGTGGACCGCCCACGGGCCCGGTAGACGGTGTCGTACGTCTCGAAGAGCATGCACGAGGGTGAGTACCGCGATCGAACCGGGTCGACCATCAAGGCGTGGCGGTCGCTGCCCCCCTCGACCGGCGTGGACGACGTCAGCGGGTAGGGGCGCCGGTCGCTCTCGGAGGCGTAGAGGAACCGGACCGTCGTGAACGCCGCGCGACGCGGAACGACCTGCCAGGGAATCCCGTACGGCTTCTTCGCAATCCCCGAGGGTCCGTAGTCGGGGTGGAGGTTGATCGACGACGAGTCCATCGACGCGAGCCAGGTCGCGCTGTTCGCGTTGACGGGCAGTCCGGTGATCGGCGTGTTCCACACGTTGTCGGCGGGAAAGGCAGGACACCCGGTGCGCGGAAGCACGACCTCCGACGCGTGCGCGTGGAGCGTCGCGGCGGTTCCGTGTCGCAGCGACGCCGCGGAGAGCCCGGGCGCGCCGATCGGCACCAGGGTGACCGACGCCGCCGCCAGGGTGAGAACGACGATCCCGGCCCGACGGCTCGCCGCTCGGTGACGTGGTCGTCGCGGGGGCACGTTTCCGTTCTAGTTCGCGCTTCGTAGAGGTGACTCAGAATCGTGGCAATGTTGTTCGTCACCTCACCGATTCCCTGGGTCCGCGTCGTCGGCGTGGGGCATCCGGTGATGCGGCCGCGACGGCGCGCGCCGCTTCGCCGCGTCCTCGGAGGGCGAGATCGACACGCGTCGGCCAGTGGCCGCGAGCGGGAGCGCAGTGTAGATTCCGCCCTACGAACCTAGGAGGGTCAATGCCCAAATTCATTCAGTTGATGGAGTTCACGTCGTCTCGCTACGACGAGGTCGAAGCGTTCTCCAAGCGCATGCAGGAAGAGCGCGGCGATGCGCTGCTCGCCACCAGGGGCACGATCACCGAGGACCGTGACAACCCCGGTCACTACATCGTCATCGTCGAGTTCGACTCGTATGACGAGGCGATGAAGAACTCGAACGACCCCGAGACCGCGCGCTACGCGTCCGAGATGGGCCAGTTGCTCGACGGTCCCCCGAGCTTCCGCAACCTCGACGTGCGCCACGTCATGAACGTTCGGGGCTGAGCGCCGCGAGGTCACGACTGCGCGTCCCGACTCGGTCCGCGCGCTCAAAACGGGTGTCGGGTACGCCCACGCGTCGGCGCGCACTCATTTCTCACAACTCGCATGACGATCGTGTGACGGCGCCCGCCTGGGCTGCCCTCGATGCCGAACGTGCGGAGTGGATCACGGGGTGCCCCGGTAGGGTGACCCGAAGAGGTTCATGACCGAGGGGCCGAGTGTGCCCGAAAGTGCCGGCAAGGGATTCTTGTTGGAGAGGTGACCGCATGTCACTCAAGCCGCAGCACCATTCGAGCCCCGGCTCAAACCAACCGAGTTCGAAGCCGATCGTGGCGCCCACGGCGCTGCGACCCCGGTTGGGCGAGGCGGACGTCCTGGCGCCGCCGAGTCCCATCCCGCTCGAGACCATCTTTCCCCCGATCGCCGACTACGCGTTCCTCTCGGACTGCGAGAACAGTTGCCTCGTCGCGCCGACCGGGGCGATCGAATGGTTCTGCCTTCCACGGCCCCACGACCCCAGTGTCTTCGGCACGCTGCTCGACCGCGCCGCGGGCTCTTTTCGTTTGGCCCCGGTCGACAGCGCGGTCCCCGCCCACCGCCAGTACGTGCCGGGCACGATGGTGCTGGCCACGACGTGGCAGACGCGCAGCGGCTGGCTCGTGGTGACCGACTTCCTGGCCGTGGCCCCCTGGTATCGCACCGGTCTGCGATCAGACCTGCACCGGCGCACCCCGGGCGATCACGACGCGCGCCACGTGCTGATTCGCACGGCGACCTGCCTGCACGGCAACGTCGATCTGCTGCTCAACTGCGAGCCGTCCTTCGACTACGGGCGTGAAGACGCCGAATGGGAGTACGCGGGCAGCTCCTACGACTCGGTCGTGACGACGAATCCGGATTACCAGAAGATGACCCTGACCGGCGACATGCGCTTCGGCATCGAGGGCCGCGCCGTGCGAGCCCGCCACCGTCTCACCGAGGGTGAGATGTCCTTCGTCGTGCTGAGCTGGGGTGAGGACTCCCCGCCCTCCACGATCGAGCAGGTCGAAGCGTGCCGCAAGGAGACGAACCGCTTCTGGCGCGACTGGATCGACGGTGGGCGGTTTCCGGATCATCCGTGGCGCGAGCTGCTCCAGCGCAGCGCGATCACGTTGAAGGGCTTGACGTACGCGCCCACCGGCGCCCTGCTCGCGGCCCCGACGACCTCGCTGCCGGAGAATCCTGGCGGCACCCGCAACTGGGACTATCGCTACACGTGGATACGCGATGCCGCCTTCACACTGCGCGCGCTGCACGCGCTGGGCTTCGATTCAGAGGCCGACGACTTCCTCGCCTTCCTCGGCGACGTCCTCGAGCCCGTCGCCGGCGCCGGTCGGCGCGACCCCAAGTTCCGGAGCAATCTGCAGGTCCTCTATCCGGTGGACGGTAGGGCCATCGAGCCCGAGACCGAGCTCGATCATCTCACCGGGTACGCCGGGAGCCGGCCCGTGCGGGTCGGGAACGCCGCGTACGACCAGAAGCAGTTCGACATCCTGGGCGCGATCGTCGCCTGCGTGTTCGAGCACACCCGATCGCGCGACACGCTGAGCGAGCGCTCATGGCGCATCGTGGTCCAGGCCGTGGAAGCGGTGCTGGGCTGCTGGCGTGAGGCGGACCGCGGGATATGGGAGACGCGCGGCGAGCCCCAGCACTTCACGTTCTCCAAGGTCATGTGCTGGGTCGCCGCCGACCGCGGCTCGCGCCTCGCCGCACTGCGCGGCGAACGTGACCGCGCCGAGTCGTGGTGGAGCGCGGCCCAAGAGATCCACGCGGACATCTGCAAGAACGCGGTGAACTTCGAGGGCCACTTCACCCAGTCCTACGGATCAGACGAGCTCGACGCGTCGCTGCTCATGCTGCCGCTCGTCGGGTTCTTGCCCGCGGACGATGAGCGCATCCGCAAGACGGTGCTGGCCGTCGCCGACGAGCTCAATGACGGCGCATTCGTGTACCGGTACCGCACCGACACGACCGACGACGGCCTGGGCGGTCAGCCCGAGGGCAGCTTCACGGTCTGCTCGTTCTGGCTCGTCTCGGCCCTGGTCGAGATCGGCGAGCTCGAGAGGGCGCGCACTCACTGCGAGAAGTTGATCGGTGCCGCCAGCTCCCTAGGCCTCTACGGCGAGGAGCTCGATCCGACCACGGCGCGCCATCTCGGCAACTTCCCTCAGGCGCTCACGCACCTGTCGCTCATCAACGCCGTCCTGCACGTCATCGGTGCGGACCAGCGCGGCAGCGACGCGCGCATCGGCCCCGCCGGGTCGAGCAACTGGTGGAACGCCGTCGGCAAGGACGAGCGACCCACAACGATCTCCTGACCGTCCGTCACGCCGCCGCCGAGGGTTCACCAGCGCGACTCCCGTGCGCGTCGAGGGTTGTGAAGTTATGTACGAACGGGCGCAGCGCCACGTACGCCGCGTCAAACCGGTTCGCGAGCACCCGTCCGGACGAACCTGAGAGTTTCCTGCGAAACGAATCGCGCGGCGACGTAGTCCGTAGGCTCGCTCCAAGGAACTCATCATGTTGCACGAAGCCGGCATCCGTGTTGAACCGCACTTGAGGGAAGGTCCGGTATCAATGTCCGACGAGGACCTGGCGGACTTCGTCGTCATCGCCAATCGACTTCCCCTGCACCTGTCCACGACGCGCAACGACGAGGGGTGGCGCCCGAGCCCCGGCGGTCTCGTCTCGGCACTGTCGTCGGTGCTGCAGAGCCGCAACGGTCTATGGATCGGGTGGCCCGGCACAACCGACGACCACGCCGTGCCCGCGATCTTCGAGGGCATCCGCCTCCGACCCGTTCCCATCAGCGCCGACGAGTACGAGGGCTTCTACCTGGGATTCTCCAACGCCACCCTGTGGCCGCTCTACCACGACGCGATCCGGCCGCCGACCTTCCACCGCGCGTGGTGGCACACCTACCGCGCGGTGAACCTGCGCTACGCGACGGCCGCCGCCGAGACGGTGGCGCCCAACGGCACCGCCTGGATTCACGACTATCAGCTCCAACTCGTCCCGCAGATGCTGCGCCAGATGCGCCCCGACATCCGCATCGGGTTCTTCCTGCACATTCCGTTCCCGCCCGCCGAGCTCTTCACGCAGCTGCCCTGGCGCCGCGACCTGCTCCAGGGCCTCCTGGGCGCGGACCTCATCGGCTTCCAGGTCCCCCAGGCGGCGTCCAACTTCTCGCGCATGGCGCGGCGCATGATGGGGGCCACGGGCACCGACGCGATGCTCGAATTCGACGGCCGGCGCATCCGCGTCGGCGCGTTCCCGATCTCGGTGGACTGCGAGCAGATCGCGACCCTGTGCGCCGACACCCGCATCCAGACCCGCGCCAAGGAGATCCGCCGGGACCTCGGGGACCCGGAGCTGGTCCTGCTCGGCGTCGACCGGCTCGACTACACGAAGGGAATCCAACAGCGCGTGAAGGCGATCTCCGAGCTGTTCATCGACGGCTCGCTCCAGCCCACCAAGCACGTCATGGTGCAGGTGGCGGTGCCGAGCCGCGAGTCCGACGCCCACTACGAGCGCGAGCGCCACGACCTCGAGCAGATCGTCAGCGAGGTCAACGGCGAACACGGCCAACTGGGGACGCCCGCGATCCACTACCTGCACCAGAATCTGGCCTTCGATGAGCTCCTCGCGCTCTACGTCGCCGCCGACATCATGCTGGTCACGCCCTACCGCGACGGCATGAACCTGGTGGCCAAGGAGTACGTCATGAGCCGCACCGACCTGTCGGGGAGACTGGTCCTCAGCGAGTTCGCCGGCGCGGCCACCCAGCTGCGCGGGGCATTCATTGTGAACCCCCACGACCTGGACGGGGTGAAGGAGGCGATTCGCACGGCGGTGCGGGTCAGCCCGAAGGAGGCCCGCTCGCGGATGTCGCGCATGCGCCGCAAGACCTACAGCCGGACCGTCTATGACTGGGCGGAGTCGTTCCTCGACGCGCTCACGTAGCGCAGAGGTCCGTCGTTCAATCGAGCACGTCGACCAGGTCCGCCACGGACCCCACCACCTTGGAGGGCCGATAGGCGTATCCCTCGATCTCGTCAAAGGTCGTCACTCCCGAGAGGACCAGGATGGTTGGCAGGCCGGCCTCGGTGCCCGAAAGGATGTCGGTGTCCATGCGGTCGCCGATCAGCACCGCGTTCGTCGAGTGCGCCTCGAGGCGTCGCAGCGCGTCGCGGATCATCATCGGGTTGGGCTTGCCCACGAAGTACGGCGCCACTCCGGTGGCCCGCTCGATCATCGCGGCGACCGCGCCGACCCCGGGCAGCGGACCATCTTGGGAGGGCCCCGTGGGCTCGGGATTCGTAGCGACGAACCGGCTCCCGCGTTCGATCAGCCGGATGGCGGTGGCGACCTCGGCGATGGACAGGTCGGGCGACTCGCCCAGCGCCACGTAGTCGGGCTTCACGTCGTCCTCGCGGTAACCCACGTCGTGCAGCGCTTGATGCATGCTGCGCTCGCCGATGACGTAGGCGGACCCGTCGGGACGCTGCGAGTGGATGAACTGCGCCGTCGCGACCGCCGCCGTCCAGACCAGCTCGGCGGGCACCTTGAGTCCCATCGTGGCCAGGCGATCGGCGTGCTCCTCGGGGGTCAGCAGGGAGTTGTTCGTCAGCACCAGGAACGACCGACCCGTCTCCGTAAGCCGCTCGAGGAACCGGTCGGCCCCCGGGATCTTGGAGTTGTCGCGGATCAAGACCCCGTCCATGTCGCACAGCCAGTTCGTCGCGGCGAGGATCGCTTCCATCCACCCATTATGAGGGTGCGGCGCACCGTCTCAATCGCGCGCTGGATCTGGTGGCGCGCGCCGTCGCGTTCTCCCCGGAGATTCTCGCGGGGGCCGACGGGCACGACGGGCCCGCGTCACTCACGGCCCATGGGCACCTTCCTCGCGGGGGGGCGCGGGCGCTCGCGACCTCATGAACAGGACGGTCGCCGCCACGATCATGACCGCTCCGGCGAGCAGCCACGGCCAGGGGGACCACTCCTGGGTGCAGCTCTCGCCGCCGGGGAAATGGTCGCACACGTTGCCGGGGCCGTTGATGTTCGAGAATCCGACGTACAGCAGTGGCACGCCCAGGCCGCCGATGAGCCCGAAGACGCCGGGCGTGAGTGGCCGGTGCCGCGCGGCGAGGGCGTTGCCGATGAGTGCGAGGGGCAGTACCAGTATGCCGATGGTCAAGATACCCAAGGCCGCCACGGCGTACGCGGCTCCGACGACCAGCCAGAGCGAGAAGAGCATCCATGGTCGGCGACGCACGGGTGGCGCCGAGGCGGTCACCACACCAGCCCGCCGCGCGTGCGCATCACCTGGAGGTCACGAGACTTTGTTCGAACCCCCCTGTACCGCACAACAATTGGTGAAGCCTTGCGTCGTCGTGGCGGCGCTGGGCAGCGCACGTCCTTGAACGGCGACGAAGCGCTCGTGACTCGAACCCCCACACGGTGAACGTCGGGCAGGTACAGCAGAGTCAACTCGACGCTTGACGAGCTGCGTCCTCAACCCGATCGTGGTATGCGCGCCACCACGTGCTGTCGTGTTCCGGGACGTTGCTGTCGTCCGCGGCGTAGCCGATCGAACCGTCAATGAGCTCTCGAGAAAGATCTGCGTGCCCGGCGTGGCGGAAGGTTTCGGCGATGACGTGAACGAGCACGTGGTGGAGGGTGACGGGGTGATCGCCCCACCACGGGACGGATCCTGGTGCGTCGAGGTCCAGTTCCTCGATCGTCGCGTTCGAGGTCTCGCACGCCTTGCGATCGCTCCCGATGATGTCTTCACTCATCTCGTCCGCTCGCGCGAAGAGGTGGTCGTTGTCCCCTGCTCCTTCCTCGAACCAGAGATTGGGCTGCCCCATGGGTCGCCCGAAGACAGGATCGAAGTAGCCGAGCTCGACACACGTCAGGTGCTTGACGATCCCGAGGAGGTTGGTCCCACCCGAAACGAGCGGGCGACGGATGTCGTACTGTGAGAGGCCGTCCAACTTCCAGACGACGACGTCACGAGCGGTCTGCAGGTAGTCACGCAAAATAGTCTTCATGGCGCAACACCATACGTGGGCAGCGAGAGGTTCCCACGGGTGATCCGCCACGACCGACCTGAGACCGAATTCGAACTGATGTGACGTCGTCACTCGTGCGACGTCAGTCGAAGCAACGGGACTGCGTTCGACTCCCTTCACTCTCTTTGGTACCTGATCAGAGGCTCGATTATCGGCAGGAATCGGTGCCCCGAGTCCGGACCTGAGAGAACGCGGCCATCCTCGCCGGGTCCCATTCGGGTGGCTGGCCGCCGTCGACCGGTGTAGGACATAACCGTGAACCACGATCGTGACGAATCCGATGTTGTCGCGGCAACCAGGGCCCACGACACCTCGCAGAGCACGGGTGGCGAGATTGGAGCGACCATCCAACTGTGGCGAGCCCCGAATCGAATCTGGCCCGCGTATCCGACCCTGG
>JGI12269J14319_10002405_pt1 | contig 18165 bp, 18 predicted proteins | sample PeaSoiSIISIP2007_FD_14319 | JGI IMG/M metagenome (IMG submission 14319) | reverse complement strand
CTGCGCCTCCCGGTCCTGCTCGTGCGCCGGCGACAGGCCCGGCCGGCCGCCGACTAGCACGGCTTGCGGGCACGGTACTCCGAGAAGATTCCCAGCTCGACGTAGCGGTCGACGTCGACGAAGCCCGCGGCGCGCAGCTCCTCCATAATCGCCGTCGGCGGCACGCAGGCCGCGATCGTGTCCCAGTAGTAGCGCATCAGCTTCGGCATGTCGCGGTGGCGAGAGATGACCGCCGCGATCGCCGGCACCAGCCCCCGCAGGTAGGCTTTCAAGAAGGCGCGCGCGAGCGCCCCCTCCGGCCGCGTGATCTCGAGCAGGCACAGCCGTCCTCCGGGGCGCAGCACCCGGTAGTACTCGGCAAAGACGCTGGGTAGATCGCTGACATGGCGGAGTGCGTAGCCCATGCTCAGGAAATCAGCGGCTGCGTCAGGAGCAGGGATGGCTTCGGCGCTGCCGGCCAGGAGTCGAACGCCGGGCGGAACTTTGGCGTGTTCGACCATGCCAGGGCTCGGGTCGACGCCGACGACCAGGGTTGCATCACCAACGAGGAGCGCCGCTTCCCGCGCGACAAGTCCCGTGCCGGTCCCTATGTCGAGCACCTGCATGCCAGCCTTCAGCCCTGCGCGCCGCAGCGCGCGACGGCGGTACCACGACCCGGATCCGAGCCCAAGTACCCATTCGACCCGGTCGTAGTCGGCGGCCGTCTCGTCGAAAAGATGGCGCACCCACCGACTGCGGTCGGCTTCGGTCTGGTAGTAGCGGGGAAGGGGCGCGTGGGGTGCCGGCACGGTCTTCAACCATCCTCGCAAGGCCGGCACCCGGCGGGCGCGAAGGCGGTGTGACGATAACATAGTGTCCGCGGACCGGCGTTTGACGGCCGGCCCGACGATCGGTCTATGTCGTTGATTGCTATGCAGCTGCGGCGCGTGACAGTTGTTGCGCCCGGATCGACCGCCCTGAATAATGGCTGCCATGAGCGCAGCGGTCCGACCGGCCGTGCTGCGGACCCGCGCGGACAGAGCGGGGCGCGGCTCGCGGACGTGGGTCGGAAGCCTGTGGGAGCCCGATCAGACGGCGGGACCGGGGCCGGCGCGGGCGCAGCAATCGAAGAGCATGCAGATGGCCGACAACGCACAGTCAATTCCGTTGGCGACGACTCCGGCGAACGTGGCGACCGTCCGTCGGGAACTCGCAACGCTGATCACGCAGGCGTTGAATCTCGACGTTGCGCCCGCTGACATCGTTCCGGACGCGCCGCTGTACCGCGAGGGGCTTGGACTCGACTCGATCGACGTCCTCGAGATTGCGCTCGTGATCTCCAAGCAGTACGGCATCCATCTGGAAGCTGACAGCAAGGAGAACCAGGTCATCTTCAGCTCGCTGACCGCCCTGTCGGAGTTCGTGGCGGCCCAGAGGACCAAGTGAGCGCGCGCGCGTGGATCCGCGGTCTCGGCGTCGCCGTGCTGGCGATTGCCTATGCGGTACTCGCGCACCTCAGCAACTCCATGCCCGGGGCCAGCGCCCTTGGCGTCGCACTGGCAGTGGGTCCGCTGCTGGTCTTTGCCGTGATTCTGGGCTGGCGCTCGAGGCTGAGGCTCCCGTCGGTGCTGCTGTGCGCGCTCGCGGGCGTGCTCGTGTACCGGTACTGGCCGCTGCTCGCCGAGCATTTTCCGTGGTTGTACCTGCTGCAGCAGGCCGGCGCGTACGGGTTGCTCGGCCTGATGTTCGCGCGCTCGCTCGCGGCGGACCGCGTGCCGCTGTGTACGCACTGGGCGACGCTGGTGCACGGGCCACTTGCGCCCGCGGTCGCGCACTACACGAGGGCGGTCACCGTCGTGTGGGCGGCATTGTTTGCGTTCATCACATTCACCATGGTCGTGCTGTTCGCACTCGCCCCGTTGCCGGTATGGTCGGCCTTCGCGAATTTCTGCGCCTTTCCACTGATCGTCGCGATGTTCGTCGGCGAATATGCGGTACGCAACCGGGTGCTGCCGAACATGCGGCACGCAGGGATCTTTGCCGGTCCACGCGCGTTTCTGAATTCCGGGCGTGACACGGCAGGTGCCAGACGTGGCTGACCGTCCGCCACCGCACCTGCCGTGACCATGCAGACCGTTCCGCTGCTCGCGCACGACTCCGCCGGGTCCGTCGTGGCGTACCGGGGCGGGAGGCCAATCACTGCCGGCCAGTTCATGGCCGACGCAGCCAGCGTCGCCGCGCTGCTGCCGAGCGGCAGCCATGTGCTCAACGCCTGCGGCGACCGTTACCGGTTCGCAGTCGGGCTCGCGGCGGCGCTGATCACGAACAAGGTGAGTCTGCTGCCGCCGACGTACGTGCCGGAAGTGGTTCGCCAGCTCCGCGCGTTTGCGCCCGACGCGTTTTGCCTGACGGACGATGCTGCGAGCGAGATCGGGCTGCCGATCGTGCGCTATCCAACGGCACTGGCGGCAGCGCTCGATGCCTGGCAGGTACCCAGCATTCCGGGCAACCGGTTGGCCGCCTACGTATTCACGTCGGGTTCCACCGGCACGCCCGTCCCCCACCGCAAGACCTGGGGCCAGCTCGCGCAGAGCGTGCGCGTCGAGGCGGACCGCCTGGGCCTCGACGCCGCCCGTCCCCATGCACTCGTCGCGACCGTCCCGCCACAACATATGTACGGATTCGAGTCGAGCGTTCTGGTCGCGCTGCACTCCGGCCAGTGCATCTGTGCCGAACACCCGTTCTACCCTGCCGACATCGCGAGCGTGCTCGCCGCCGTCCGGCGGCCGCGGGCCCTCGTGTCGACCCCGATCCATCTGCGCACGCTGCTGGCAGCCGGCATCCCGCTGCCGGCCGTCGATCTGATCGTGTGCGCCACGGCGCCGCTCGATGCGCGGCTCGCCACGGACACCGAGCAGCGCTTCGGCGCACCACTACTCGAGATCTATGGTTCGACGGAGACCGGGCAGATCGCCTCGCGTCGCACCGTGGACGGCCCGGAATGGCGGCTGTGGCCGCGCGTCGAGCTGGTCGCCCGCGGCGATCGCATCTGGGCACAGGGCGGGCATATCGACGCCGCGACCGCGCTTGGCGACGTGGTGGAAATTACGGCGCCCGGCCGATTTCTGCTCCGCGGCCGCACCGCGGACCTCGTCAACATCGCCGGCAAGCGCAGTTCGATCGCCTATCTGAACCACCAGTTGAACGCGATACCCGGCGTGCTCGACGGTGCGTTCTTCCTGGGGGATGAGCCGGGCCACCAGTCGGCGACCGGAATCGCGCGCCTCGGCGCCGTCGTCGTCGCGCCGGGGCTGACGGTGGAGATCATTCTGCGCCAGCTGCGCGAACGCCTCGATCCCGTGTTTCTGCCCCGCCCGCTGCTGATCGTCGACAGCATTCCGCGGAATTCAACCGGAAAGCTGCCGCGAGCAGCGCTCAGGTCATTCGCCGCGCGCGGCTGACACCCCGCCATCGGGACCTGGCCGCAGATGACGACCATCACTGAAATCCATATCCCGGTCGATCATCCGGCGTTCGCCGGCCACTTTCCGGGCACGCCGATCGTCCCGGGCGTCGTGTTGCTCGACGAAACTCTGCTGGCCATCGCGGCCCTCGGCGGTGTGTCCGCCGATCGCTGTGCGATCTCCTCGGTGAAGTTCAGGAGTGTCGTGCGCCCCGGCGAGGCGGTGACGCTGCGCTTCGAATTCGTCGGGCCGAACAGCATCCGCTTCGAGCTGCGCTCGGTCGACCGCCCGGTGGCGAGCGGTGCGCTGACGGTGGAGTCAGCCATCGGGACAACCGGTGGCCGCTGATCGCGCCAAGGTCCGCGATGGCGCTCCGGTCGCCGGGCGTCCGGACTGGGTGGCACGTCCCGAACGTGGCACCACCACGATGTTGCGCGTGATGACCGTCATTTCGCTGCGGCTCGGTCGGCGCGCCGGCCGGATCCTGCTCTACGGCATCTCGGCGTATTTCTTCCTGTTCGCGCCGACGGCGCGCGTACACATGCGGCAATATCTGCGACGGGCGCTCGGACGCGACCCGACGCCGCTCGACCGCTATCGCCTGATCCTGGCGTTCGCGTCCACCATCCACGACCGCCTGTATCTGATCGGTGAGCGCTTTGAACTCTTCGACATCTCGCTCGAGGGCGAGGAGGTGGTCGCGAAGCGATTTCAGCGTGGCGAGGGCGCCTTCCTGATGGGCGCGCACCTCGGGAGCTTCGAGGTCACGCGGGCCATCGGGCGGCGCCAGCCCGGCCTGCGGGTCGCGATGGCGATGTACCAGGACAACGCCCGCAAGCTCAATGCAACTCTGGCGGCGGTCAACCCGAATCTGAGCGTCGACATCATCGCGCTCGGGACGATGGATTCGATGCTGCAGATCCGCTCGAGGCTCGACGCCGGCCAATTCGTCGGGCTGCTCGGCGATCGCACGTTCGGCCCCGAACGGTACGAGCGCGTGCCGTTTCTAGGGGCTCCGGCATACTTTCCGAGCAGCGCGATGCGCGTCGCCGCGGCGTTGCGGTGCCCGGTCATCTTCATGACCGGGCTCTACCGGGGCGCCAATCGCTATCACGTCGTGTTCGAGGAGCTTGCCGATTTTTCCGCGGCGACCGCCGGCCATCGCGAGGACGCCGTGCGTGCCGCGATTCACCGCTACGCGGCAGTGCTGGAGCGGCACTGCGCCAGTGACCCGTTCAACTGGTTCAACTTCTTCGACTTCTGGCACGAGCCGGCGCCCGGTGGCGCCGGCCCCTCGTGACGCCTCGCCCGTGACCCCGCATATTCCCGGCGTACGGACTCCCGAGCGTTACGGTGTGCTGCTGGCGTGCGGCGCGATCTTGTCGCTGCTGGCCGGAGTCGCAGCGGCGGATGCCGCCGGGGATCCCCTTGGCCAGCTGATGCAGCAGCTCGCGCAGCGGCGACACGGGCATGCTGCCTTCGTCGAACGGCAGTTCATTGCGATACTCGACCGTCCGCTCGAATCGTCCGGCGAACTGTTCTACGACGCTCCGGACCGGCTCGAGAAACGCACGCTGGTGCCCCGGGTCGAGAGCCTGGTCCTCGACAAGGGGATGGTGAACGTGCGGCGTGATAAGCGGAGCTATGCGCTCGCGCTGCGCGACTACCCGCAGGTCGCCCCGTTCATCGACAGCATCCGGGCGACGCTCGCCGGAGATCTCGCGGCGCTCGAACATACCTACGAGCTGCAGTTCGAGACCGTTGCGGACGATTGGCGGCTCCTGCTCACGCCTCGCGACCCGAAACTCGCCGCCATCGTCGCGCGCATCCGGATCAGCGGCACGCGGGACATGATTCACGAGGTCGCGGTGGAACGGGCTGACGGCGACCGCTCGATCATGACGATCAGCCCGCTGCCCGGGACGTGATGCGCGTTCGGCGGGTCTACATCGACATGAGGCTCGTGCGGTCGTTGTCGACGGCAACGCCTGGCGCGTTGCCCGCGTACAGCCTGCCCGCCGCCAGTGGGAGCGTCTAAGCGGTGCGCAAGATCGTCGTCGAGGCAACACCCGGCGCCGTCGCGCCGGTCAGGATCGCACTGCTGCCCGGAGCGTACCAGGAACCGGATGACTTTCTCCGCGAAGGGTTCGCGCAGGCCGTGCTCCGTCGCGGTCTCGACATCGATCTTGAGTTCGTTGCGCCGGATCTGGCACACGTGATGGACCGGGCCGTTCTGCAAGCCCTTCACGAACACGTGGTTGTTCCCGCCAGGGCGGCGGGCTGCCGCTCGCTGTGGCTCGGCGGTGTGTCGCTCGGCGGCTTCTTCGCGCTTGCCTACGCCGAACGGCGGCCTCGGGCTGTCGACGGTCTGTGCCTGTTCGCGCCTTACCTCGGCAACCGGATGGTGACCGGCGAAGTGGCCGAGGCCGGCGGCGTCCGGCACTGGCGCCCGGCACTGATCGCGGAGGACGACGAGGAACGACGCATTTGGGCGCTGATCCAGCGACTCGAGTCGCAGCCTCATCTGGCCGTGCACCTTGGCATCGGGCGCCAGGACCGTTTCGGCCACGGCCATGCGCTCCTCGCCGACGCCCTCCCCGCGACGGCGGTAGACGTCATCGACGGTGCCCATGATTGGGACGCGTGGCGGCGCCTGTGGGACCTCTTTCTCGATCGCTTCGCCGACCCGCAAGCCTTGCGTCCGGGCGCGGCGCGGCTCTGCTAGCCTCGCTGCAATGAGCGCCGCATCGAACAAGGTCGCCCCGCGCCGGCGCTGGCGTCCGTCGCCGCTGGTCGCCGCCTCGTTCGCGGCGCATGCCGCGGCCGCGGGCGCCGTCGTGCTGCGCCCAGGTCTGTGGCCCTGGGCGCTGGGCGGACTGGTCGCGGATCATGCGCTGCTGACGGCCGCAGGTTTGTGGCCCCGAAGTTCGCTGCTCGGTGCGAACTGGACACGGCTCCCGCCGCCGGCGGCCGGCCGGCGCGAAGTTGCCATCACGATCGACGACGGACCTGATCCGGACGTCACACCGGGGCTGCTCGAGATCCTCGAGCAGCGGCGGGTCCGCGCGACTTTCTTCTGCATCGGCGAACGGGTCGCCGCGAACCCGGAGCTCGCCCGCGACATCGTGCGCCGAGGGCATGCGATCGAGAACCACAGCCTGCGGCACCTGTATCGCTTCCCGCTGCTCGGCCCGCGCGCAATGGCCGACGAAATCTCGAGCGCCCAGCGGATCATCGAATCGGCGGTTGGCGCCGCACCGCGCTTCTTTCGCGCGCCGGCCGGATTGCGCAACCCGTTCCTCGATCCCATTCTGGCGCGACTCGGGCTGCAGCTGGCGAGCTGGACGCGCCGCGGCTTCGATACCGTGACCGAACGCCCGGGCGTCGTACTCGACCGTCTCACCCGCCGGCTTGAGCCGGGCGACATTCTGCTGCTGCATGACGGAAACGCCGCGCGCATGCCGAACGGGCGCCCGGTCACGCTCGAGGTCTTGCCGGCGCTGCTCGATGCAATCGCGGCGGCGAGCCTCACGCCCGTGGCATTGCGCGGGGTGTGCTGATGAGCCCCCGGATCTCAGGCAGCACCGCTTCGCGACGGCGGCGGAGCGCTACCGGTCGGCGGATTTTGGCGACGCCGACGTCGTGGTGACTGTGGACGTGCTGCACTGCGTGGATCCCGCGACCCAGGAAGCCGTGCTCCGTCGCGCGCGTGCGTCGCTGCCGCAGGCGAGCCTGCTGCTGCTTCGAATCGGCGACGCGAGCGCAGGCGCGCCGTTTCGGATCAGCAACTGGGTCGATCGGATGGTGCTCATGATGAAGGGGCACGGCGGTGTGAAGCTGCACTGCCGGGCGGTTGCAGATCCGATCGAGTTGCTCGACCGCCTGGGATTTGACACCGATGTCGTGCCGATGAGCGCCGGCACGCCGTTTGCCAACGTGCTCCTGGTCGGTCGGCCGCGATGACGCCGCTGCTCCTTAGCCATTACACGGCCACCACCTGCCTCGGCCACGGCCGGGCACCGATGGCGGCAGCACTGCGCGAGGCGCGCGGCGGCCTGGCCCGCTGTGCATTCGAGACAGTCGACCTGGATACGTGCGTCGGCGAGATCCGCGGCGTCGACGGCGAACGGCTGCCGGCATCGCTCCGCGAGTTCGACTGCCGCAACAACCGTCTCGCCCAGCTCGCCCTGCGGCAGGACGGGTTCGAGGATGCGGTACGCGCCGCGATCGCGCGCGTCGGGCGCCGGCGCTTCGGCCTCTATCTGGGAACGAGCACGTCGGGAATACTGGAGACGGAGATTGCGTACCGCCACCGCGATCCGCGGACCGGCACGCTACCCGCGGCCTTGAGCTACCGCGGCACGCACAATACCTTCTCGGTCGCCGCCTTCGTGCGCGAGCTGCTCGGCGTCGACGGGCCAACGGTGGTCATTTCGACCGCATGCTCCTCCAGCGCCAAGGTGTTCGGGGCCGCACACCGCATGATAGAGGCGGGCGTCATCGACGCGGCGCTCGTCGGCGGCGTCGACTCGCTGTGCCTGACGACGCTGTACGGCTTCCACTCGCTGCAGCTGACTAGTGCGGTCCCGTGCCGGCCCTTCGCGACCGATCGCGATGGCATCTCCATCGGCGAGGGCGCCGCGTTCGCGTTGCTCGAACGCCCGGGTCCGCGGTCGAGCTCCGAGGCGATCGCATTGCTCGGCGTTGGCGAGTCGAGCGATGCCTACCACTTGTCCGCGCCTCATCCCGACGGTCTCGGCGCCCGCCTGGCCATGGAGGCGGCCCTCGCCGACGCGGCGGTAGAACCGGGGCAGATCGATTACGTGAACGTGCACGGGACCGCGACACCCAGCAACGATCGCGCCGAGAGTTGTGCGATCGTCGCCGTACTCGGCACCACGGTGCCCTGCAGTTCCACCAAGGGGGCCACCGGCCACACGCTCGGCGCCGCCGGCGCGGTCGAGGTGGTTGCCTGCGCGATCGCGATCGCGGAGGGTTTCATGCCGGCCGGCATCAATACAGCGGCGGTCGATCCGGCGCTGCGCGTCAACTATCTCACCGCGACGCGCAGCGTACGGCCGTCGCGCGTGCTGACCAACTCCTTTGGCTTCGGCGGCACCAACTGCAGCCTCGTTCTCGGCCGCCTCGGATGAGGCGGAACAACCGATGACCGCATTGTCTGCCTATATCGACGGGCTGTCGGTGATCGGTCCCGCTCTCGCCGACTGGCCGGTGGCCGAGGCGGTGCTCGCCGGCCGCGCTGCGTATGCGCCGGGTCCTACGGTCGTGCCTCCTCCGCTCGCATTGCCGGCGGCCGAGCGGCGACGGACCGGTCTGAGCGTCAAGCTCGCGATCGCTGCCGGCCTCGAGGCCGCCGGCCGGGCCGGACTCGATGCCCGGTCACTGCTCACGGTCTTCACATCGTCGGGCGGGGACGGCGAGAACTGCCACGAGATCTGCCAGACGCTCGCGACGACGGATCGCCAGCTGTCACCGACGCGCTTTCATAACTCTGTTCACAACGCCCCGGCCGGCTACTGGAGCATCGCGACCGGCGCGATGGCGGCTTCGACCGCGCTGTGCGCGTACGACGCGAGCTTCGCGGCGGGCCTGCTGGAAGCCGTGACGCAGGTGGTCGTGGACCGGAGCCCGGTACTGCTGATCGCCTACGACACCGGCTATCCGCCGCCGCTGCGGCAGAAGCGGCCACTGACCGACTGCTTCGGCGCGGCATTCGTGCTCGCGCCTGCGCGCGGCCCGCGCTCCCTCGCCCGGCTGACGGTCGGCCTGAGCGACCGCAGCGCGGATTCCATGCCGCAGGCGCAACTCGAGCGCCTGCGACTCGGCACGCCGGCCGGGCGCAGCCTGCCGCTGCTCGCCCTCATCGCGCGCCGCGCGCCGGCCGCGGTCCATGTCGAGTACTTCGGGCCGGCGTCGCTGCGCGCCGAGATTGAGCCGTGCTGAAGGACCGCGCCTGGATCGAGCGCCACATCCCTCACCAGGGAACGATGTGCCTGCTGCACGGGGTCCTCGACTGGAACGCCAACCGCGTGCGGTGCCTCAGCCGGGCGCATCACTCTCCGGACAACCCGCTGCGCGCCCGCGGTCGCCTCGGCGCCGTCTGCGGAATCGAATTCGCGGCACAGGCCATGGCCGTGCACGGCGCGCTGCTCGCTCCCGAGCCGGGCTTGGAACGGCGAGTGGGTTACCTGGCGAGCGTGCGCAGCGTCGAGCTGCTCGCGTCACGGCTCGACGACATCGAGGATGATCTCATCGCCGCTGCGGACCGGCTGGGCGGCGATGACGCGACGGTGCTGTATCGATTCACGCTGTCCGCCGGAACCCGCCCGCTCGTCACCGGACGCGCAACGATTGTCATCAATCCGGCGGCGCTCGCCCGCAACTTCACACCGGCGTCCGACTGAACCCACCGCGGCGGCGCTCCCCGCCGAGCGTGCTGCTACGGGCAGACTGCGCGCGCAGAGTCCCTCAGTCGCTCGCATCCTGCGCGCGTCCGGATGCCAGGCCGCCGGCCGGCGCCGCGGGAGGCCGCCCGAGGTGCGCGGGGATGTGGTACTCGTGGGTGAGTACGCGGCGGAATTTCGGCGACACCCAGTGCTCGAGATCATCCACCAGCGTGAACATCGCCGGCACGATCACCAGCGTCAGGAAGGTCGAGGTGACGATACCGCCGATCACCGAGATCGCCATCGGCGCACGGAAGGCATCGGCATCACCGAGGCCGATCGCGACCGGCAGCATGCCGGCGATCATCGCGACGCTGGTCATTACGATCGGCTGGGCGCGCTTGTGGCCCGCCTCGACGAGCGCTGCCATCCGGTCCTTGCCGGCGCGCATTTCCTCGATCGCGAAGTCGACGAGCAGGATCGAATTCTTGGCGACGATGCCCATCAGCATCAGCACGCCGATGACTACCGGGAACGAGAACGGCAGTCCGCAGACGAACAGCGCAATCACCGCGCCGCCGAGCGAGAGGGGCAGCGCCGACAGGATTGTCAGCGGCTGGAACACGCGCGCAAACAGCAGCACGAGCACCGCAAACACCATCAGTACGCCGGCCGCGATCGCGAGCGCAAAATTCTGCATCATCTCCTGCATGAACTCGAAGTTGCCCACCGGCACGATATGCACGCCCTGCGGCAGGTTCTTGATCGCCGGGAGCGCGTCGATCTCCTTCTGGGCATCACCGAGCCCCACGCCGGGCCTCAGGTCGGCGTCGACGAACAGGCGCCGGCTCTGGTTGTAGCGGCGCACGGCGGCCGGCCCTTCGCCGAAGCTGATGTCGGCGACCGCCTTGAGCGGTACCGGCTGGCCGCTCGTGGTTGGAACGGGAAGATTCTCGATCGTCGACAAATCCTGGCGCGAGGACTCCCGCAGGCTCACTCGGATCGGCACCTGGCGATCGGCGGCCGAGAATTTCGCATCGTTTTGTTCCAGGTCGCCGATCGTGGCGATGCGGATCGTCTGGCTGATTGCCTGCACGGTGACACCGAGCTCGGCCGCGAGGTCGAGGCGCGGCCTGATCAGCAGTTCCGGGCGCGCCAGGTCGCCTTTGATCTCCGGGTCGCGCACGTCCTTGAGCGTGCGCAGCTGCGCGACGGCCTCGCGCGCGGCGGCCTCGAGCACTTCCGGGTCATCGCCGGTGAAGTAGAGCGTGACGGGCCGGTCGCCGAAGCCGGTCTGCGACACCACCGAGACATGCGCATCCGGGATCTTGCGGAGTTCCGGCGCCAGCCGGTCTTCCCACTCCTGCTGACTGAGCCGGCGCTCCTTGCGCGGCTTGAGCGCCACGTAGATCGAGCCCCCGCGGACCGTTCCGTCGTCGCCATCGCCGATCGACTCGAGGATGTCCGTGACGTCGGGGTACTTGCGGACGATCGCCGCCACCCGCGCCGATAGCGCCGCGGTATCCTCGATGCGCACGCCTGGCGGCAGCTCGAGGCTGATCTGGCTGGTGCCGAAATCGGACGGCGGCATGAAGTCCTTCCGGATCAACGCGATCCCGACCAGTGACAGCGCGAAGAACAGCAGGCCGAGGCCGACGGTCCGCCACGGATGCCGCGCAGACAAGCGCAGCAGATCGAGGTAGCGGCGCATCACGCGGCCGTCGAGGTGGGCTTTGAAGCCGCTGGGTTTGAGCGTGAACGCCGCAACCACCGGCGTGATCAGACGCGCCACCAGCAGCGAGAAGAACACGGCGGCGGCTACCGTCAGACCGAACTGCTTGAAGTACTGCCCGGTGAAGCCGCCCATGAAGCTGACCGGCAGGAATACGGCGATGATGGTCGCCGACGTCGCGACCACGGCGAGCCCGATCTCATCGGCGGCATCGAGCGCGGCCTGGTAGGGTGGCTTGCCCATGCGGATGTGCCGCACGATGTTCTCGATCTCGACGATCGCGTCGTCAACCAGCACGCCGGCCACCAGCGACAGCGCCAGCAGGCTGATGCCATTGAGCGTGAAATCCATCCACGACATGAAGGCGAAGGTCGGGATCGCCGACAGCGGGATTGCGAGCGCCGAGATCGCGGTCGCGCGCCAGTTGCGCAGGAACAGCCAGACCACGACAACCGCAAGCAGCGAGCCCTCGAGTAGCGCGTCGATCGCCGACCTGAAGCCCTGCCGCGTCGCCTCGACAGTCGTGAAGACCATCGTCATCGACACACCCGGGTTCTCGGCGGCGATCTTCTTGAGCTCCTTCTCGACTCGATCAAGCACCGTCACGTCGGAGACGCCGCGCGCTCGGGACACGCCGAAGGTGGTCGCCGGGTGGCCGTTGAGGCGCGAGATCGTGCGCACCTCGGCGGCGCCGTCGTGGACGTCGGCGATGTCAACGAGACGTGCGAAGCGGCCGCCGGCGAGCTGGATGCGCGTCTCGCCGAGCTCCTCGGCGGTGCGCGCCCCGCCAAGCACGCGGATCGACTGCTCCCCGCCCGCCAGCTGGGAGCGGCCGCCGGGAGCATTCACGTTCAGCGATCGCAGCTGCTGGTTCACGTCGACGGCCGTGATGCCGAGCGCCTGCATGCGCGCCGGGTCCAGCTCGATGCGGATCTCGCGGGTGACGCCGCCGCCGCGATTGACCTGCGCCACGCCACTGAGGGCCAGCAGGCGTTTGGTAATCGTGTTGTCGACGAACCAGCTCAGCTGCTCGGGCGACAACGAGGTGCTGCTGACCGCGTAGTAGACCATCGCTCCGCCGTCGACGTCGATGCGGCTGACCGTCGGCTCCAGGATTCCTTCCGGCAACTGGGAGCGGACCCTGGCGATGGCATCGCGCACGTCGCTGACCGCCCGGTCGAGTGGCGTTCCGATCTGGAACTCGACGAATACCAGGGCGTTGCCCTCGGTCGCCCGCGACGTAACGTTGCGGACGTTGCCGACGCTCGCGACCGCGCCTTCGATCTTCTGCAGCACCTGCGTCTCGATCTCGGTGGGCGCCGCGCCCGGCTGCAACACGGTCACCTGGACTCCCGGATACGAAACGTCCGGGTTCAGGTTTACCGGCAGGCGGATGAAGGCCACGATGCCGACGAACACCAGCACCATGAACAGCACCAGCGGCGAGACCGGGTGCCGAATTGCCCATGCAGAGATGTTTCTCACGGCGCGGCCTTCGTCTCCGCCAGCTGCACGCGTTCGCCCTCGTGCAGAAACGCCCCGGCCGAGGTGACGATCCGTTCGCTGCCGTCGAGGCCGCGGTCGATCACGATCCCCTGCGGCTGCGTGCCGGCGATGTGCACGGGACGGCGCGCGGCGCGCAGGTCCGGACCCACGATGTAGACGAAGTTGACCGCGCCGTCGGAGAGCACTGCCGTCTGCGGCACCACCGGGTGCAGGTCGGTCCCGATCCTGACCTCGCCGCGCGCAAATGCGCCGGGTCTGAGGTCGGGATGCGGCTGCAGCGCCACGCGGACCTCGCCGAGGCGCGTTGCGGGATCGATCACGGCGCTGATGAGCCGCACCGTGCCCGGGAACGGTGTGGCGATGCCGGTCAGGTGCACCTCGGCGGTCTGGCCGATTCTGAGTCGCGGCAAATCCTGCTCCGCGACCTGCGCGCGCATCTCGACCTCGCCGCCGCGCGCGAGCCGGAACAGCGTCGCGCCGCCGGGCATCGCGGTCTGGCCGACCTCGGCAGTGCGCGTCAGCACGATGCCATCGGACGGCGCGCGAATCTCGGTACGACCGAGGCGGGCCTCGGCCTCGGCAAGCTGCGCCTCGGCCGCTTTCACGCGGGCTGCGGACGTCGCAACTTGGGATTGCCGCCGGTCGACCTCTTCCTTCGACAGCGCGCCGACGGACTCGGAGACGGCCGCGGCGCGCCGGTAGTCGGCGGTGGCGAGCGCCGCCTCGGCACGATTCTGCTCGAGGGTGGCTTTGAGGCTCGCCACCTGGGCCTCGACCACTGCGGGCTCGAGGCGCGCGAGTACCTGGCCGCGTTTGACCCGATCGCCGCTCTCGACCAGCACCGCCGAGACGCGCCCACCCTCGCCCTCAACGCCGATCGGCATGTCGTAGCGGGCGACGATGCCACCAGTGAAGCTCACGGTCGCTGTGATCGCCGTCTGGCCCGCCGCCTTCACGGTCACGAGCGGCGCCTGTTCGTTCGGATCCACCTCCGCCGCATGGCGCGCAGCGTTCATCCTGAGCGCGATGATGAGCGCGAGAATGATGAGCACGAGCGCGACCGCACCGACCGCGATGATGTGGGCGCGACGCCACCATGGCGGCTCGAGGCTGCGGGCGTCATTGGGGCCGGGTGCCGACTCGCCGCGAAACACGTGCGAGTCGAATCGGGGCGCGTCGTGCGATTCCGGGCGCGGCGAGGCTTCGTCGTTCACGGTGGGCGCTTTTTAGGGAGGTCCAGGATGCGCGAGTCTACCTGCTCGATACTGCAAGTCACCGCCGCACGCGGTGAGCCGGTGGTCGCATGCGATGGGCCGTTGCGCCCTCGCGACGCCGCGCGGGGCACGGCTGCCGCGAGACAAAAAAAGGCGCCGGGAGCGGGGGAAGCTCGACGGCGCCGAGAGTTTCAAGCCACAGGGGGAGTTGAGACTTGCACTCAAATCCAAGCAATTCCCGTGCCACTTGATGAACTTCAGTTAAATCAGATGGTTATGATTCGTGCCGGCCAGCAAGTGCCCGCCATGGGGTGACGCCCGGCGTCACATTCTGACGTCTGGGCCATGCCCGGCCGGCTCCGTCCCGTCAGGAACGACCGGTTTTCGGCGGCGGCACGACGATGCACGCCTCATGGGTCGCGACGAGCGCCCGGCACAGTGTCTCGGCTGATTCGCGGTCGAAGCCGCCCAGCTGCAGGCGGTGGACCTGGCGTCCGTCGGCGGTGCGGGCCGCGGCGATCAAGGGCCGGCGAGTCGCAAGATCGGGATGCCTGCGCACGAGGCGCTGCCAGGCCACGGCCGCGCGACTGCCCTGCGCGAACGCCCCCAGCTGCACGCGAAACCCGCGTCGGGGGTCCGGATGGTCCGTCGACGCCGCCGTGCCGGGCACGGGTGTGGCCGGGGGCGGCGCTTTCGACGGCGGCGATGGTGCCCCGGCCGTTACGGCAGAGGGCGAGGCAGCACCTGGGGTCGGGGATGGCGCACGGGCGATCGCGCCCTTGGCGCTGCCGGTCGCTGGCGGAACGATGGCGGATCCTGCGGGGGATGCGGCTCCGGAAGGCGGTGGCTGGGCCGCCGCCTCGGTCGTCGGGGTCGCCGCCAGTTTGAGGTTTGCGATCGCGGCCTGCGCGTCGTGCGCGTGCTGACCGTCAGGATAGCCCCTGAGGTACTGTTGGTAAGCATCCGCCGTATCGGCGGTGTGCGCCCGCTGCCATTCACGTTCCTCGACTAGCACCGCGAGGTGTGCACGCGCCTCGCGCGCGTGCGCGCCGTCGGGATGCAGCCGCAGGTAGTCGTCGAAGGCGACGACGGTGTTGGCGCGCTCCGCTGCCTGGTAGTCGCGGTCGGCGCCGCAGCCCGCCACCAGCAACACGGCCAGCCATGCATAACGATTCATGTCGGTGCGGCGGCGGTTCCGTGCGGTTGGCGCAGCGCTCGCCGCGGGGGGCGTCGGGGGAGGCACCAGCCGTGTATCGACCCGAATCATTGCCGATGTCTCCCGCGATCCGTGTCGTTTCCAGCCTCTGCCGCGACGAGCGCGCCGCGCGCCCCTGCGAGGCATGCCGGGGAAGTGATGCACCGCACGTCGCCGACGCTGCGACCGCCCCCGGCACCGGCCCTGCCCGGACGCCGCCGCCGACCGCGGAACATCGCGACCCACCGCTACCACTGGGCGCAGGCACGGACATTAGTATAGTGGTGCCGTGCGAGTCACGGCCCGGACGCGCCAGCGCGCCGCGCCACAGGAGAGTCCGTGTCCGATGCTGCTGCCGGCCACCCCCGCCGCCGGTTCTTCGATCAACTCCCCGGGACGCCGACGCTGATCGGCGCCGGCAGCCATTTCGAGGGTCAGCTCAGGGTCAGCGGGCCGCTGTCGGTCGGCGGCACGATCATCGGCGATGGTGTGATCGACGGCGCGCTGTCAATCGCCACGGGCGCTCACTGGCAGGGCACGATCGAGGCGCAATCGGCGGTCATCGCGGGCCGTATCACCGGCGATCTGAAGGTTGAGGCGAAGCTCGAAATCGGCAAGACCGCCGTCATCCACGGCCGGGTATGGGGCCGGGTGATCGCGATTGCCGACGGGGCGATCGTCGACGGCGAGATCACCGTGACCGGCGATCAGCCCGTCAAGCGATTCGCGGAGAAGCGCGCACCGCGGACGGATCCCTAGAGCCGGCGGTACAGATGGACGAAGCGATCCGTCTTGCCGCGGATCGCCGGGTCGAACACCCGTTTCGACCGATCGTCGGCGGCATTGCGCAGACCGTCGTAGGTCCTGACCAGCTTGAAGCCGTGCGACTCGATGTCCTTGATCGCGAACTGCTCGTCGATCCGGTGCAGCGTCTGCGCGAGCGCCATGCCGCTGCCGGCCACGGCAGAGTGATCGACGATCAGCAGCAGCCCGCCCGGCTTCAACGCCGCGTGAACCTGTCCGAGCAGCTGCGAGGCATCGATGCGCGGGAAGTCAGCTTTGTCCTCGAAATACAGATCGTGGTACGACATCACGAACAACGCGCCGTCGAGCGTGGATTTTCCGAGCTTGAGGTCCTCGTTCGGCACGACCAGACGCTCGACCTGGGACAGTCGCCCGTCCCGAAACCTGACGCTTTGATCGTCGGCCGCGAACTTGGCGTAGGCCGGGTCGTTGACCAGCAGCACGTGCCCTGTCGGCCCGACGAGGTAAGCAAGGATTTCGCTGTAGTAGCCGCCGCCGCCAAAGATGTCCGCGATCCGCATCCCCGGCTCGAAGCCCGCGAACGCGAGCACTTCGGCGGGTTTGTCGCGGGCATCGCGCTGTCTGTCCTTGTCGCTGCGCCCTTCGGTCGCAACGGCGCGTTCGTAGACGGACGGATCTGCACGCACTGCCGTCGTGGCTAGCGCGGCCCATACGAGCAGTAACGCGCCAAGGATAGGAGCTGCGGTCGGCGCTGGCGCTCGGGCGCGGGTCAGCATGCTGAGGGCCTCCGGGACTGTCGATTGAGCGGGTATCTTGGCCGCGGCCCGGTGCCGCTTGCAACTGCCTCGCGCGCCACTGGTCGCGGCAACGGAGCGTTTCGTCGCGGGCATGGGGCTCAGCAGCGCGTCGGGTACAGTCGGCGCCGCCGACCTCCTGCACCGGACTTGAGCAGCACGGTCAGTCGGCGGCGGTCGCCAGCGTCTCGTGGACCTGGCGGTCGGCCCAGCTCTCGCCCGTCAGCGTCTCCAGAAAGCCGCAGTGGCCACCCTTGCGTGTGACCGTGATTCGCAGGGACGGCGGCCGCGCGAGCCGCGCGAGGTCCCCCGCCGGAATGATCGGGTCATCGAGCGCGGCGATGATGCGCGCGGGCACCTCGAGGCCAGCGAGCCGATCGCCGACGATGGCGTAGCCGTTCAGATAGCTCACGAGATCCGGGAAGTCCGTGTACCTCAGCACCAGATCCTCGGTCATCCGCGTCAGGTTGCGGTGCTCCATCAGCTCGTCTAGGTCGTAAAGATCGGGCCACGCCTCGTGTTTCAGTTGCAGCGAGCTGCGCCATTTGAGTACGAAGTAGTTGCGGTAGATCCACAGGCCGCGCTCCAGCTGCCCGAGTGTGTGCTGCGGATCGAGCACCGGGCAGATGGCGACCACCTGGCGGAGGCGGATGCCGGCCGCCGGCGCGCGTACCGCCACCCGCAGCGCAAAATTGCCGCCGAGCGAGTGACCGACGAGCGACAGCGCCCGATCCGGGAACAACTCCTGCACCGAGCGCACCGCACCGACCACCTCGGCGATCCGGCACGAGTGGAAGAGCTCGGGATTTAACCGGTGGGTCGGGCCGTGATCGCGCAGGTTCAGGCGAAAGACCTCGAACCCCCGCGCATACAGATACTGGCCGGCCGACAGCACGTACTGCGCTTCGGCGCTGCCTTCCCAGCCGTGCACCAGCAGCACCAGGTTGCGCGCCCCGCCCGGCTGACCGGCGTAGTGGCCGTGCAGCCGGACTCCGTCGCCACAATCGATCAGCAGTTCGCGGCTCGCCGCCGTCAGTCGCGCCGCGCGCCGCGCGACGAACGCTCGCCGCGACGGCGAGCTCGGCAGTATCGACTGCAGGTGCCGGTTC
>JGI12269J14319_10002404_pt1 | contig 18166 bp, 16 predicted proteins | sample PeaSoiSIISIP2007_FD_14319 | JGI IMG/M metagenome (IMG submission 14319) | reverse complement strand
GACGCCCACCCGGCCAGCCACGGCGGGGCCAAAACAACTTCGAACCCGGCCCGGCCACGCCCAGATGGGGGCCAGAACAAGCTGGAACCGGCACAAACCGCGATCACCCCACAGCCCGCCGCACCACCGATCCAGGCGGGGCCAGAACAACCGCGAAACGATCAAGGGTGGGGCCAGAACAAGCTGCTCCAGCGGGGCCAGAACTAGTGCTCAGAATCAAGCATAGATATAAAGCAAATATTCGGCAGGGAGCTACTCGCTCACGTCCCGAAGCGGTCATCACTGACCGTGATCAAGGCTGGCTGCTCTTCCGGGCGTCTGATCAGTGAACAGGCCAGGCAGCTATATCCCTGCTCCTAAGGCGCGTTATGTGGGTTGATCTACGCTGCGGCAGGCCAGACACGCAGCAGCGTGTGGGCGGCGATGGTGGCGGCGGTGCGGGTCAGCAGGCCCCAGACCGTGTGGGCGCCGTGCCGGGCCAGTTCCATCTGGTCGGTGATCTCGGCGAAGGTGGTCTCGATTCGGTTGCGCCACCGCGCGATGATCGTCAGCAGGATGGGCGGCATGCTGGCGCGCTGGCCCTTGGCGGGCGGGACCAGCACGGCAGTGCCGCGGGCGGCCAGCCGGGCGGCGAACGCCTGGCCGTTGAAGCCTTTGTCCGCCAGCAGGTCAGGCGGCGCCGGCCCGGCTTCCAGCAGGTCTGCCGCGACCTCGCGCTCGTGCACCGCGGCGGGCGCGATGCTCCAGGCGCGGACGATCCGGCTGCCCAGGTCCGTCTTGATGGCCAGCCGGAAGCCGTAGAACCATTCGGCGTGCGCGGCGTCGCGGCCGAACCGGGCGGCCAGGTCGTTGCCCGGCCCGGTCCAGCCGTCCGCGCCGCGGACCCGGGAGCAATGCCTGACCGGCAGCGCGCTGGTGTCGATCTGCTGGCAGCCGTCTTCGGGCAGCCGGGCCGCCAGCATGGCCCGGAGCTGCTCGAAGGCGCCCCACAGCCAGCGGATCCGCCGGTTCGCCTCGGACTGGTGCGGCAGCCGCGGGAACAGGTGCGCCCAGTCCCGGGCCACCTCGGCCAAGAACCCGGCCTCGCTGCGCCGCCCCAGCAGGTGCCGGACCAGCGCGACGGCCAGCAGCTCGGCGTCACTGCAGGCCGGCGCTGGACCCGGCCGGGGCGCAATCGTGATGGCCCGGGCGCCGATCGCGTCATCGACCAGCACGTACACGTAGACGAACAGATCCTCGGTTGGCAACATGGGGAGTGGCCTCTGCGGACAAGGGACTTCGACAACCTCTTGTCTCTCGCAGAGGCCACCTCACGTCAAGGCGACGCCGGGATATCAACCCACATAACGCGCCTAAGGGGCGGGCGGTCGGTCCGGGGGACACTGGGGATATGGACCGCGAGCGCGCGGAAACCTACTTGCGGCTGCTGGCCGAGGCCGAACTGCGCCGCGCGACGACGGTCGCCGCGGGCAGCCTTCCCGGCCAGTGGCGTTCGACCAGGCTCGAACTGGCCACGCAGGCGCTGCGCATCGTCGGCGCGGTCGGCGTCGATGTTGCGGATGAGATCCAGGCCAATCTCGGCCTCGCCGTCGCAGGACGGTACCGGCTCTCTCTCTACCGCGTCGGCCGACCCGGCTCCGGGGCGACGCCCCAGCGAGCCTCGTGCCGGGTCGTGCCGGTAGGCCAGGTGATCAAGATCCGCAGCGACGGCCTCCGCGGCGAGTTGCTGGTCGTGGCCTACGCGCAGTCCGCGGGCGGCGCGCGGCTCATCGTGGTCGGCAGGCCCTTCCCCCCGTTCGCCGCAGCAGATGACCGCGGCGTCAGCTACCAGATCACGTGGAGCGGCGGGCATACCGCGAGCCAGCTGCTGCTACGCCCGGATCCGTCGCACCAGATCCGCTGGCTTGACGTCACCGGCGCCGTCGAAGCCGCCACCCGCATTGATCTGGGCCGGCAGATCCCGGGACCGGATGTAACCGTGACCCCGGACACACACAGCCCAGGTGAGCTCCTGCTGGAGGTCATCGCCGCCCGGATTCTCAGCCTCGTGGCGTACCGTCCCCGGGACGACCCCGGGCCGCTGACCGCCAGCCCCGACCTGTGCGCGTTCATCGGAGACGGGCCCGGTCACATCGCCGCCGCGCTGCACGGAGCCGGCGTACTGCCGCCGGACAGCCTCGTCCCTGGACAGCTCGCCGGGCTGTGCGCCCGGCTCGGTATCGATGGCCACGGCATCACCGCGCCGCCCGACAGCGACCTGCCGGAGCAGTGGCAGAGCCTGCTGACCCCCCCGCGGCGCCGGACGCCGCCGCCCGCGCCTGGCATCCTGGCCGCCACCGTGGCGGAGCTGCCCGGGCCGGGCGGCGCGACGATCGCGATCGTGGGCCTGACTCACAGCCTGCTGCCACACGGCGAGCCCCGCACCATCATGCACCTGCTGGCCAGCGGCGTCACACAAGAGGACGACTGGAAGTTCGCCCGCGGGATCATACCCCTGCCCGTGCTGTGGATACGCGACAGCAACGGCCGCTGGCATACCACCCGCACGGACGGCGTGAGCCCGTGGGGGGACACCGGGGTGGTCACGCTGTGGCTCGAGATCGTCCCCCCGCTTGAACATGGCACCGCCTGGATCGAGATATCCGCAGCCGGGCCATCGGCCCAGGCCCGGGTCACCCTGCCGCTCAGCTCACAGTAACCATCACGACAAGAACAGACAGTGGTTCCTGTTCGCCCCACGGTCACGAACTACTACTGCCATATCAGGGCGTTTGCGCTCCGGAAGTTCGGTCGCGCTGCGTAACCGTCGCTGCCCGCGCCCATCGCGCGGGATCTGCCGATCTGTACGCCGGTCGATTCACGATCGGTGTTCTCTCAGCCCGCCCGGAATAGGCAGATCTGGGCGTTCACCTGGATGCCTGCCAACGTCCGTAGCCGGTGTGAGGATGTCCTCCTCGTCTGCTCGTCTGCTCGTCTGCTCGTCTGCTCGTCTGCTCGTCTGTTCGGAGTTCCCGGTGGGCGGGTGCGCGGCGGCTACTGTTCGCTGCGGTTGGGGCCGATCATCTCGGTGAGCATCATCCGCGGTTCGGTCAGGCGGTTGGGTGCGGCGGCGTGGAAAGTGTCGCTGTGCATGAGGATGACGTCGCCGGGTTCGCCGGTTAGCTCGACGACGCGGAGCGGTATGCCGTCGATGCTGGTCCCGTCGTTCATGTAGCGCTGTATGCGGTCGTCGCCGTCGCCGGGTTTCCACAGCCCGCGCAGCCATGGATGGGCGGCGAGCGAGGTGCGTACCCGGTCTAGGCGGAACGCCTCGCCCAGGCCGAGGTAGGGTGCGACCAGCCGGTGTGAGCCGGCCAGGACGAGCGTGCCGCCGCCGCGGGGGCGCACTTGGTTGAGGAAGGCGAAGAACTGCACGGGCCGCGGCCCGGCCGATACGGGCATGTAGTCGAAGTGCCATGCGCGGGCCGGCAGTTCCCAGGGGCCGTCGTGCGGGAAGGTCACCAGCGGTCGGCCCCACCACCGGGGACGCGTCCACTGGCCGGGGCCGAGCAGCGTGTCCAGCGCGGCGCACAGTGGGTCGGCGCCGACGGCGCGGAAGGCACCGGAGTGGGTGACGGGCTGGAAGCGGGCGGGCTGCTCGATCGTCCACGTCGAGGGTTCACCGCGGTGAATCGCGTACCGGCGGGCCAGGAATTCCCACAGCCGCTCGCACATCGCCTCAGCGACGGCGTGGGGGAACGCTCCCCCCAGCCGGAGCAGCCCGGTTGCACGGAACTCGTCATGCTGGTCTGCGGTCAGCACGCCAGCGCTCCTTTCCCCAGGCAGAGCGCCCGGGGCCAGGCCATCAGGGTCGGCTGGCGGTGCTCCCACGGCAAAGCCCGCCCGGGCGGGTGCCGCTGTCACGGCCAAGCTAACGTCGCAGAGGGCGAGCTAGCCACGGATTTTCTGCGATGTGTGCGGCTCGTTTGGAGTGAGGCCGGCTTTCGTTGTCTTGGAGTCCTCAGCGGGCTCCGGTGGTGTCGAGGCGATCGCCGATCATTCTCTGAACAATCCAAGTCGAGTTGCAGGTTCGGGCGTTGTCACAGGTCGCGGTGGATGCGCACACACTGACAGGTCCGCTGAGGCTGACGCAAACGAGCAGCAGCGAGGAGAAGCTGGGCGGCCGGTTAAGCACCGCATGTCCGCTCTCGGTCGTGCTCGGGCCGTGGTCACACTGTTATGGACCTGCCAAACTCGGCTTTCCGGGCATGGCGGCAGCCCGACGCCTTGGCTGGAAAGCCTCCTGAACTGCACCGTTGTCCCCGTTGTTCAGAGAACAGGTAGGTGGCGGCATGCTCCTGCCGCGATGGGCCAGCCTGCGGCCGGGGCCTGGTCGTAAGAGGGCGGCATCAGCGCTTCTTCGCCCCATCTCAGGACGGGCAGGTCAGCGCCGCTCGGGCTGCCAGCCGAGCAGTGCGCGGGCTTTGGCGGTGCTCCAGCAGCGGCCTGAGTCGTCGTCGCCGAAGATGTGGACCGCTTCGAAGCCGCCGCTGTGGCGGCCCAGCGCGGCGAGTACCGCGGCGGTCAGGTCGGAGGCGGCCAGCGCCGGGACCTGGGTGCCGTCGGCGCGGCGGATGACCGCTGGTGCGGGAAAGCCCGGCAGCGCCCACGCAGGCCAGGCCGGTTCGGTGGTCGGCCACGCGATCCGCAGCGCGGTGACGGTCATGCCGTGGGCTTGGGCAGCGGCCTGGCCGACGTGCTCGGCGAGCCGTTTGGCCAGGCCGTAGACGTCGGTGGCGTCCGGTGGTGAGGTCTCGTCCAGCATCCGGTCGGGGATTGGGACGGGTTCGTTCGCGAACACTGAGATGCTGCTGATCAGCACGGCGCGCAGCACGCCGGCGCGGGCGGCGGCTGCCAGTGCGGTGAACACTGACGTGACCAGGACGTTGAACGAGGTCACCGGGTCGGGGCTGCCGCCGGGTCCCGGCCGTGCCATGGCCGAGTGGATCACGGCGGCGGCTCCGTCCAGGGCTGCATCCAGGGCCGCCGGGTCCGTCGCGCTTCCCCGGACCCAGCCGGCGCCTCCTGCGGGCGCGGCGGGATCCAGCACGCACACCTCGTGCCCGGCATCAGCCAGGCCAGGCAGGATCAGGGAGCCCACGTACCCGGAGCCGCCGATAACCACGATCCGCACCGGCAGACGCTAACAGCCCGGCAGTACCGGGTTATCCGGGGCCCGGCTGGCTTGCAACTCATCCTCGATGCGCTCGCGAAACCGGGCGTTCCCTGGCCAGGAGGCAGTCCACAAGATCTTGCGGACGCGCGCATCGTCATTCGGCGCCATCGCGGCGCAGAACTCATCACGGTTCATCCGGTTCGCCGACATGACAGCCATCGTAGGCACGAGGCAGCCGCCGCTGCGGTATGTTGAGCCCGCCCCGGCGTCGACCCAGATGACCACCGCCGAGCTGCACGCCTGCTGCCGAGGCGATGACGGGGTCAGTTATTTGCGTGTTATGCGCGCGGTGACCGGCGCGGATCCCGCATGAGGTCAGGCATTCCGATTCGGCAGGGAGAGTGTGGACCAGTCGGCTAGAGCGCGGAGATCACGCCGTGTGATCGTTCCCCCGACCCGGCTTAGACGTGCATCCCCGCCGTTCGGGACCGGTGCCGCGGCATTGCGCCGGCTCCCTGGACCGCATGGGTGCTGACCTGGCCCGGGTGGCGGCTAGCATCGGGCCCGCCAGGTCTGGCGGACCTGGCGGGTGCCCGGCTGGCCGATGTCGAGCCATCTGGCGGTGTCCACCCGGACGATGTCGAATTCGAAGATCGGATCGTTCGACACGGTCTGGATCATGCCGCCTACGCCGCTGCGGGTGACAACCGCGAGCGCCGCCGCCCGCAGGCCCGGGTCGGTCCCGGCTTCTCGCGCGCGGACCCTGATCGACAGCTCGTCATCCTCGGGGCCGGGAAGGGCGTGGATCGCGCACCGGGGCTCACGCCGCAGGTCGTTGCCCTTGGGCGAGGAGCGGGGGATCGCCGCCAGGAGCCTGCCGCCGGCCAGGACCGGGCAGAACGGGTGCAGTCTCGGGCTGCCGTAAGGCCGCGTCGTGGCCAGGAACGCGATCGGGAAGCACGGCATGCCCGGCGGCGCGGGCTGGCCGCGACCCAAAGCGGTGATGCCGGGCCAGAGCATCGCGGCGGCTGCCGCCATCTCCGGTGCGTCGGACTCGAACTCCTGCCAGGTGGCCACAATAGCCATTGTCGCGACACTCGCCCCGCGGGACAGCCCGATCATCGCTCAGTCTCTATCAACGGGCGTCCGGTGTGCTTCGATTCGAGAATCGCCGGTCTGGGCGGTTTGCGTCAGATCGTCCGGCGAGTACGAGCTGCGCGAGATTGATCATTGTGGCGCGAGATCGATTCGGTGACCCAGCGTGCTTCCCGGCTGGGGCGGCCCGCGATGATCGAGTGCCTGGAGTTCACGAGGGCGTGGGCGCTGATCAGCCTGGCGGCTGACGCTGACCCGTGCGTGGCGCGGTTAGCTGTTGTCGCTGCTGACGTTGGCGTCTGCTGCAGCCAGTTTGGCTTCGATCCCTTCGAGCATCTCCTTCGGCCAGGTCGTGTGCACGGTGTCGTTGTGCGCCTCCAGCCAGCTGATGATATAGCGCCACTCGGCCGCGGCCTCCCGGCATCGTCCGAGTGCTTCGAGGGTGAATGCGCTCATGAAGTAGGGGCTGAGGTCGTCGGGATCGCGCTGCTTGAGCGCCCGCCACGCCGACAGCGCCTCTTCGCGGCGGCCGGAAGCGTCGAGGAGTTCGGCCTCGGCCGCCAGCAGCATGTCATCGTCCGGTTCGAGCTTGCGCCCGGCGGCGATAACCTTCCCGGCCTCCTCGAGGGCGCCGTTGCGCAGGTAGGCGTTGGCGAGGAACCGGTATTCCCGGATCTGGTCCGGGGAGGCGGCCAGCCGCCTCTTATACAGGTCAATGGCGCGCTGGCTGTCGACGAGCGCCGACAGCGCCAAGATGAGCTGGTAGTGCGGCTTGTCCCAGCCGGGATCCAGCTCGATCGCCCGCTCATAGCAGCCCACCGCGGCCCGGATCGAGATCCGGCCGTGGCATTCCTGCAGGTAGCCGTACTCCAGGTGCAGCCGGGCGTCCTCCGGATGCGCGGCGATCAGCTGCTGGTAGGCCAGCATCGCCTCGGTGTAGGCAGACTCGCCGCCGGGCCTGGGGCCCAGCGCCTCGTACTCGTTCATCAGCCGAGACGCCTTCTGGTGTAGCGTCTCGCCCTGGCCAGACATCTTTAGGCCACCTCCCGATGGCAGAACTGGTCGGCTCTCAGTTGCCGTTCCCGGTGCAGCCGGCTCGCCGGCGGCGGCGGGCGGTCCAGCTCGGCCAGCAGGTCGGCGGCGATCCGCGCCGCGACCGCACGGCGGATCGCAGGCCAGCGGTCTCCCGCAAGCGCCGACAACTCCAGCCACATCCGGTCCGTAAGATCCTCGCCGGTCACCAGATCACCTCCGCCACCAGCGGCCGCAAGCGCGCCAGCGCCACCCGGTAGCGCCAGCGCACAGTCCCCGCAGGCAACCCCAGCTCGGCCGCCACCTCCGCGTGCGTGAGCCCAGCCAGGTCGTGCAGCACGACAATCTGCCGGTCGACCTCACCGAGCCGGAGCAGGGCATTGACAACATCCAAGCGGCTCCTGTCAGGCTCGCCGGCCGGCACGGCCGCACCATCAGCCATCCCGGACACCGGCTCCCGGGTGCGGCGGCGCACGGCATCCACCGCCAGGTGCCGGGCGATCGTCAGCACCCACGCCCGGGCCCTGGCCTGAGGCCGGTAGCCCGGCGCCCCCGAGTAGACCCGGACGAACGTGTCCTGCATGACGTCCTCGGCGGTGCCCCGGTCGCCCGTCACGGCCAGCGCCACGGCGAACACCTGAACCCGCATCTGGCGGTACAGCGCCTCCAGCGCCCGCATGTCGCCACCCGCGACCCGCGCCAGCAACTCGTCCTCGTCCGTGGCGTCATCACTCATTCGTCGGCTCCACCCTTTACAACGCCCCAGCCGAGCATTGTGTTGGACCAGGCCAGCCGCTCCGGCCACCGACGTGAGGCGCGCAGAACCGGATCTTCCGGGCACGCTATCCCGCGCAATCAGGCCAGTTCGCGAGCGTACCGATTCGGCGATCAGGTCGCTCGCGCCGCAGAGAAGTCAGCACGTTCCGTTACGATCCTCTGACTGCAGGCCTTGCGCACTGAGTGGCCGTTAGGCACGCGCTGGCGAGCGGATGCCCCCGGGGCCCCAGTTCGCGGTCGATGGGTGCCTGGTTGCGTCGGTTGGCGCTTAAGGCCAGTATTGCCGTGCCATGGAGATTACTGAGCTTCCGCCGACGCCGCTGGTCCTGCCTGCGGCAGGCGAGCTGGTACATATCCGGACCCAGGAATGGGCACTTGAACGGTGGGAGGGAGAAGACCCGCCTGGCCTGGCTGTGCCCTGGGGCCGGAAGCCCAAGTTCTCCGTGAACGGGAGCCGCTCGTGTGCGGAGCTGGCGATCGTGCATCACCTGCGGGCCGGCGGCTGGGACGGGGTCTGGGTAAATGCCTTCCGCGGCGAGTTGCGCACGCAGTGGTTCCCGGCCCCGGCTGCCCGGCGGCTCGCCGAGGTCGGCGCGCCGCGGTGGGCCGTGGAGATCTTCGACTGCCTGCGTGCCGCGAACGGCGGGACGCTGAGCGGTTTCTTTGACGTGTTCGCCTGGCGCGAGCCCGGCCGAGCCGCCTTTTTCGAGGCCAAGGTCGGGTCGGACCGGATCAAGCCGACTCAGCTCAGGTTTCTGGAGATCGCACTGCGCTTCCGCAGCCTGGAGGACTTCATGATCGTCGAGATCGCCGGGCCCTCCCCGCAAAGGACACTGTCCCGGCGGCCCGGGACTGCCGCGGGCCAGGCTGCAGCACGGCGGCCGATGACCATCGGACCGCGCTCCGGCGGCCGGGACCTGCAGCGTCCGCTCCACCGGCCTGCCCCGGCCGGGCCTGGTCATGACGCCCCCCGGGAGCAGCGGCCCCGGCGCACGGCGCAGTGGACCGCGGACGACGTGATCAAGGCGGTCGCGTCGTCCGGCGATGACGCCGCCGCGATCGCCCGGACCGTGACCGGCTGGGCCGCGGGACCGCACCTGCGGCTGGCCGGGGGCACCGGGCCGACCTACCCGTCGCTCACCGTCGAGGCCGATTCCGGGCGCGCCGGAGGTTCTCGCTGGCGCGGGGTGTTTGCCCTGTACGCCAGCCCGCACGGCGGGCCACCCGCCCTCGAGGTCCGCGTCAAGACAATGTGCCGTACGCCCCCGTACAACCGCCAGCAGTACCGCAGCCGACTGGCCGAGGGACTGCACGCCCTGGGCATCCCGCGGCTCGACCGTGAAACGGATCTGTCCGGCCTGCGGCCGGAAATCCCGCTCAGCGAGCTGACCGCCGACCGCCTCGAGCGGCTCCTCGCACTCATCGACCACTGGATCACGGACGTCCGCGCACACGCCGCCGAGCCCGAACCGGCTACCGAGAAATAACACTTCGCGCACACCAAGCCGCCTGATATGAGCGGCCGTGGGCTTTCGGCGCTTGTAAACCCGAGGCGCGCAGACCGGGTTGTTCTGGAATTCGCCTGTCGGGTGCGATCAGGAGGCCGGGGTTCGCTGAGTCGGCTGTCTAGGCCGCTACCGTACATGACCTGGGCTTGCGGCAGCGCGTCTGGCTGGTGAGCTCGCCGCTTTGCGGGCGATGTCTTTGCCGGATCCCGTGGCCGGCTGCTCCAGGCGTGCGGCTTACTCCGGTTCTCGGCGTCGCGCATAGCCGCCGCGGCGGCTAGCCGGCACGCCGCCGCCTGCTCGCCCTGTCGCAGCTCCTAGTAGGCGACGCTGAGGTTGCCCAGGACCTGAAAACCGTCGTAACCAGGGCGGGATAGAGTGCGGCTATGACATCGTCTGGCGAGCGATCCGCAGACGAACGGCCGGAACTGGCGGATGCCGGCCGGCTGGCGCGCAAGCTGGTGCACCGGGCGGTTCGCGCGGCGCGCACCGAGGATCAGCCGCTGCGCCGGGTGCTGCTGGACCACCTTGGGCCCGATGCGGCCACGCTGCCGGCAGTCAGCGACACCTGCCCGTTGTATGAGCAGGTGAACCTGCAGATCGGCCTGGATGCATGGCTGACGGGACCGGGGCGCGAGCACGAGGCGATCGGCGTCACCGGGGTCCCGCAGATGCGGTTCAACGACGTGACGATCGGCGACCTTATCCAGGCGACCGCCGGCACCATGTACAGCAGCGCCGGAGCAGGCGCCCCGGTGGCCATGAACCTGCCCTGCGGGCCGGACGGGCAGACCCTGCCGTGCGTGAGCAACGGCATCTACCTGGTCCGCGACGGTGCCGAACGGCTCGCGATCATGTTCAGGCCGTCCGGCCTGGGCATGCTGCACACCGAGATGAACCTCCAGGTCATCGGCACCAGCCTGCGCCGGGCCGAGACGGTGCTCCGGGAGATCCGGACGCTGGCGAACGAGCGCTCGGTGTTCCGCGGCCAGGTGATCAGCTTCGGCCCGGACATGTTCGGTCCTGGTGTCGGCAGCACGCCGCTGTCTTTCCTGCCCAGGTCGACGGTGACCAGAGAGCAACTCGTGCTGCCCGCCGAACTGCTCACCGGCATCGAGCGGCAGGTCATCGGCGTCGCCGCCCACTCGCGGCGGCTGCTTGCCAGCGGCCAGCACCTCAAGCGCGGCGTCCTGCTGTACGGCGCGCCCGGCACTGGCAAGACGCACACCGTGCGCTACCTGCTCGGCCTGCTTCCCGAGATGACGGTCATCGCCATCTCCGGCCGGGCGCTCGGCCGCATCCGCGAGGCCTGCTCGGTGGCGCGCACGCTGCAGCCGGCCATCGTCGTCGTGGAGGACGTTGACCTGATCGCCGAGGAGCGCACCGCGCGGCCCGGCGAGCACCCGCTGCTCTTCCAGCTGCTGAACGAGATGGAGGGCCTGAATTCGGCCGACGACGTCACGTTCCTGCTCACCACCAACCGGGCCGACCTGCTTGAGCCTGCCCTGGCCGCCCGGCCGGGGCGAGTCGACCTAGCCGCCGAGCTGCCGCTGCCGGACGCGGACGCGCGGCGCGCGCTGCTCCGCCTCTACCAGGGGAGCCTGGTGCTTGACGGCGTCGACCTCGACGGGGTCGTCGAGCGCACCGACGGGTCGACCGCGCCGTTCCTGCGCGAGCTGCTGCGCAAGGCGGCACTGCTCGCCGCTGAGGCGGATCTGGCCGCCTCAGCGGCGGGGACGGGCGAAGCCGGCAGTCCGGACGGCGCGATCCGGGTCACCGGCGCGCAGCTGACCGCGGCGCTGGACCAGCTGCTCGACAGCCGGGCCCAGCTGACTCGCGTCCTGCTCGGCGGGCAGGCCAATTAGCGCCAGATGGCACTGCCACAATCACATCCTCAGCGCGCAGGCTTCCATCCGCGCCGCTGCGGGAGGATAACGTGCCAGAGTGGAGTGATATGCGCGTGGACACAAAGGCGGAGCGGAGATTGTCGATTAGCTCGTAATCGGCGTTACGCGCGAGTACCCGTTTGTCAACCCAGCGGGGCGTCTACTCTCCGTGACGGTCACTGTTCGGCCGATGGCCGTTGGCGGGGGAGTCCCGGCCGGGCTACGGCATTGATGGCCTTCCACCGGTCCGAACCTGGTGCTTCAGGCCTGCCAGCGCAGAAGTGTCGGTGACAGGCAGAGGAGCCAGGAACCTTTGCTCTATGCCGGACTGTCGTGATCTTGGGCGTTGCTCCGGGAACCACTTGCGGGAACCACCATGCACACTCTCCCAGGCACCCCGAGGCATCTCAGGGCATGGTTTCCGCAGGTCAAGCACATGAAGCCGGCTCTGTGAGCTGGACTTCATTGTGAGCTGATTTCGCCTTACAAGCGAGAAGCCGGTGGTTCGAACCCACCTGCGCCCACCAAGTTTTCGCAGTTAGATGGCCTTTTTGAAACACTAATCGGAGATTCGGTAACCACAGCCGGAACCACCGGTGCATGCTCCCGGAGGGGGGAAGGGTGCCCAGGGGCCATGGCAGCATCCCCTTCGACCACGAGGGCGCGCCGTGCGCCGACAGCAGGCATCACTGGCACTGGAGCGGCAGCTTCGTGGTAGCGGTCGCCGGGTTCCTGGAAGAGCCGCCCGGTTCTCAGGAGCACGAAGATCTCCGAGACCGTGTGCATGCAGGCCGCCGTCGGTTCCCGCCCGGCGGTTGCCAGGAACCGCTGCACGCCGGTGACCCGACGGTAGGGGACGCCTTTAGCGTGTGCGAAGCGATGGACGAACTGGACCCGGCGCAGCCGGTCCAGGCTCGCCAGGTGACGACAACGGCCAGGTCTGCCGCCATGCGCTGTAGAGGCGCGCCCTGCTCGGGCCGCGGTTTCGATCAGTACCGGCGGAAGAGCCACAGCGCAGGGACGCCGGCTAGGACCGCGTAGGCGGCCAGGACCGCGAGATCGGTGCCGGCCCAGCCGAACCCGAACCACGCGTTCTGCACGGCGGTGACGAGGTGGGTCAGTGGCAGCACGCTGCCGACGTCGCGAAGGCCCGCGGGCAGGACGGCGCGCGGCGGCCCGGTGCCCGAGATGAGCCACAGCGCGAAGAACAGCATCAGGCCGACGCCCTGGGCCGCGCGACTGGTCCGGGTCACGGTCGCCAGCAGCAGCCCGATCGCTCCGAAGGCCGCGGTTCCGGCCAGCAGGGCGACGACAACTCCGAGCACGTCCCGGGGCAGCATGGTGTGGTAGGCGAGCCGGGCGACGATGGCCATCACGACGGTGCCGGCCACGAACGTCACGAGCGCGAGCGTGAGTTGCGCGCTGATGAGGGTCGAGGCAGGGATCGAGGATGCGCGGAAGCGCCGCAGGATCCCCCGCTGGCGGTAGCTGGCCAAAGTGATGGGAAGGGTCATCAGCCCGAGCGCCGCGACGATCCCGGCCACCGAAGCCGCGGTGTAGTAGTTGGCGGGGGTGACGCCGCGCCAGATGAGCATCCCGTTCTGGATCTTTCCGGCGTCGGCCTGGTTGTTCCCGAACACCGCTGCCAGCAGCATCATCATCATGAGGGGGAAGGCGAGCACGAAGACGAGCGAGAAGGGTTCGCGGCGGAAGAGGCGGAACTCGGTGCGCGTCATCGCCAGGTAGCCGTGCATCGTTGTCACCCCCTGATGTCCCGTCCGGTCAAGGCCAGGAACGCGTCCTCGACCGTGGGCCGCTCGACCCGCAGGTCGAGCGGGACGATCTGGTGCGCGACCAGCTCGGCCGCAACGAGCGCCAGCACCGGGCCGGTGCCACGGATCTGGACTGCCTCCCCGTGCCGGACCATGGACTCGACCACGTCGAGCTTCTCCAGCCAGCCCAGATCGGGCTCGGACGCGGTGAACCGCACGACCGACGGCAGCCCCAGCCCGTCGATCAGCCGCTGCGGGGTGTCGAGCGCGACCACCCTCCCGCGGTCGACCACCGCGACCCGGTCGCACAGGTGCTCCGCCTCATCCATGAAGTGCGTCACCAGCACGACCGTCGTACCGCCTTGCCGGATCTCCCGGATCAGCTCCCACGTCGCCCGCCGGGCCTGGGGATCCAGCCCTTGCGTCAGCTCGTCGAGGAAGACCACCTCAGGTGAGTTGACGAAGGCCAGCGCGATGAACAGCCGCTGGCGCTGACCGCCCGACAGACTGTCGAAGGCCTGGGCGCGCTGGTCGTCCAATCGCCAGCGAGCCAGGAGCTCGCCGCGGTCGACGGGATGGCGGGCGAAGGCCGCGAACAGCTCGATGGACTCGGCGACCCGCAGCCGGCCGGGCAGCGAGGAGTCCTGCAGCTGTGAGCCGATGCGCTGCCGCAGCTGCGCAGCCTGGATCGCCGGGTCCAGACCGAGCACCCGGATCGTTCCGCCATCGGGGCGGCGAAGACCCTGGACGCATTCGACGGTCGTCGTCTTGCCGGCGCCGTTCGGGCCGAGGATGCCAAAGATCTCTCCCGCCTCGACGTCGAACGACAGGTCGTCAACGGCCACGACACGACGGTAGGTCTTACGCAGGTGATCCACCGTGATCACACCCATACGACCAGGCTTTACGCCTCCGTGCGACGGTCGCCAGGGACGAAAGCCCCCCAGACCCAGGGACTAACGGAATAACGATCTGCCGAAGTGCCACGCCCGCGAACCCGCTGCTACGGCATCGCCACCGCCGCACACCGGCGAAGCGTCCGAAGCGCCCGACCCCTCGCGGCGCATCCCCTAAGTCCCGTTCAGGGACGCCCAGGACAGCCACGCAGAGCACCGCCGGCCGGCCGCGTGTCAACGCTCCCCATCAGGCGGATCGGGACCAGCGTAGCTTTAGAACCTAGTCACACCTCGTGATCAGTTGCCCGCCTCGGGCAGCTGCTCATGGCCGCCGGCGGCCAGCTCCCGATGGCTGCCGACACGAGGCCCGGCGCAAGGGTTAGGCAGCCGAAAGGCGAGCGGGATGCTCGCGGAGCCTTGCCGAAGTGTCCTCACAGAAACCAGCCGCTGCATCTCCAAATAGCGAGGTCGCCAACAAGTGAGAGCGCGGCTGTAGCGCGCGGCTGCCTTGGCAAGTGACCGAGTTGGTGCTCAGCGTAGCCGAGGTAGTGCCGCGTGTGGGCCTGGCCGTCGCGGTCGCGGGCCCCGGACACTCGTCCGGCGTGCCTTCGGCCGTACCATCCCCGGCACGTTACGATGACACCGTGAGCGCCCAGCCTGCCGAGCGCGAGGACCCGCTCGACCCGCAGCGGATCTTGGACCAGCTGCCCGCAGACGAGCGCGGGTTCTTCCTGGACCAGTACCGGGAGGCGGTGGAAAATGCCCGTAACCCGGCCGGCTGGAAGCAGCTGCGGCGGGTCCTGCGGCTGTGGAGATTTCATGCCGACGCCGTCGGGGACCCCGGTTACCGGGAGGCGCTGGATGCGGCCCGCGGCCCGGTCAGCGGCGGCATGCCGCTGGAGGACGCCCTCCGGGTGTACCGCCCGGCCCCGTGAGCTGGCGGCCGTGGCTGGAAGATCGCGCCCTGCGCCAGATGCAGGGCCTGCCGACTGAGGCGTTCGACATCTTGGTCCAGACGTTGGTCCGGATCTGCGATGACCCGTATGATCCGGTGTTCAGCGCGCCCGTGCCGCCCGTGCCGGGCAGGCGCGTCGCTGACCTGGGCGACTTCGGTTTCATCGAGTTCATCGCCGATGAGGCGAAGGGACTGGTCCGCGTTTATCACCTGGTGTGGACCGGTTAGCGATCGTCACATCGCCGCGATCGGCAAAACCTCGCCCCGTGCAAGTGACAAGGCTCTGGAGCCAGCGCCGCTCAACATTTACTGCCAAGATCCGCCTACTGCAGGCCGCGGTCTTGATCGGCCCCGTCACCAGAGGGAGCGATCCGCCGGCGTCGCGGAGCCGTTTGAGGCCGCCGGCGAGGGCTCCCAGGCCCGTGGAGTCGAGGAAGTCCACCTGGCCGAGGTCGGCGATGAGGTGCACAGCGCCCTTGGTCGCAAGCTCCCGCATCTGTTCGCGAAGCATCGGCGCGGCATCGACGTCGACCTCGCCGGTCACCTGAAGGACGGCGAAGTCGCCGATCGGCTCGACGTGTGTCCAGGTGGAACTCGCGCATGCCCGAGGAAGCCCCTCACCGAGAGCAACCCGAGTCTCCGCGCGCCCGCCAAAGAGGCGTTCGTTCTGGGCGGCAACCCGGTCGCCAGCGTGGCCACCTGTGCTGCGTCCGAACGGCCAGTTCTGCGCACGAGTTCAGGGGAACAGATCGCTTCACGTCGAACGCGGGACCATGGGAGCCTGCGGGGCAGGGCAACCGGCCCNGGCAACCGGCCCGGGCAGCCGCCGGTCAAGCGCGCCGCCGGGCCTGCTCGTCTGTGCCGTCGTCGCCCTGCCGCCAGTTCCGGGCGAGGGCGACGAGGCTGCGAACCACGTCGGGGGGCAGGCCCTGGAGTGCTCGTGACAGCCATGGCGTCGGGTCTTCGTACTCGGCATGCCCAAGGTCCGGCGACCCCACGTTAGGTTCCCCGCCTGCCAGTATCCGTCAGCACGAACCCAGGCCCAGCCGAGCCGGTTCTCGACCATACCGAGGGTGCTGGGGGATACGCGCTGGCCGTTCTCAAGCTTTCCCAGCCTCCGCTCGGTCACCCCGGCTGGCCGATGGGGCCAGGACGATCGGCCAGCNGGGCGGCTTTGTCTCGGCAGAGCCCAAAGACGGCGCTCACGGCAGCCCTCCCGGCAGGATGATGCTCTGCTGAGAACATAGGAAATCTCCCCTTTGCAACGCGCTTCGACCCGGGCATGCTGGGGGAGAAGCCCGGCCACGAGATGCCCTAGGGGCAGTCAGCGAGCCGGGTCAGGGTTGGGGCCCCGGCAGCACCGTCTCCCCCCCGCGGTGCCCGGGGCCCCGCTCCGCCTCAGCCGCCGGCCACAACGCCGACGCCCCGTCCGGCCATCCGCAAACCGGTCTTGCCAGCGCCATTGCCTCATAGAGCAGCACTACGCTCCGTGACAGCTTTGCTCTAGTCAGCCGCAGACAACTGCGGCTGGTGGTGCCCTCCGCAGCCTTCCTGCGTGCCTGACCCGCGCTGAGGTCGAATGACGCTCAGTCACCGAGCCTGGTCAGCGCTGGATGCGCAAGTATCCGCCCAACGGACGTGATCACGTGTGCGAAAATAACGGGATGGCCCGGTGTCCGGGTGGCGGCCGATGAGTTTACGCGGCCGGGCGGTCTACGGACCGACGGCGGCATCGCCGTGAACGACGACACGAGGAGGCGGCGTTGCCGGGTGAGATCATGCACATCGAGATCCCGGCCGACGACACCAACAGGAGCCAGGAGTTCTGGGGCTCCTTATTCGGGTGGCAGTTCCAGGCGAACCCCCGGCCCGTTCGAGTACCACACGACGCAGATCGAGGGGGAGCAGGGTGCGGCGATCACGAACATGGAGCCGGGCAAGCGCGGCATGCGGCCGTACTTCGCGGTCGACGACATCAAGGCAGGGGGCCGCACGGGTGAGGGAGCTCGGCGGGGAGGCAAACGAGCCGATGCCGGTTCCGGCCATGGGCTGGTTCTCGACCTGCACGGATCCGCAGGGGAACGAGTTCGCGCTCTGGCAGACCGACACATCGACCGGCTCCAGGGCAGTGAGATCGTTCCAACCTGAATTCGCTGGTCAGCAGAGCTGGTGTGGGCGGGCTGGGGGCTGCTCGGGCTGGTGGGAGCGGCTGGGCACAGTTCATGATCATCTGTCAGCGGGTGGTGTGCTGGCGGGTCAGGACGAGCAGGGCGCGCGGCAGGATCGTCGCCTTGGCGGGATCGACTCGGAGCCGGGTGATGATCGGTCAGATTGACCGGTGGGGGCCGGCTCGCGTGTCACCGGACAAATGGGTTGCGCGCCTGGCCTGTGATCCATTTTGATCGGCGCTGTGACGGCTATCGATGAGCTTGCACGCCCGGACCGGTATCCGCGCTCGTCCCGGTATGACCCGGCCTGGCTGCTCGACCTGGACATGGGGCCGAACCCGTTGTGGCTGCTGGAGGACCTGGCCCGGGATCTTGACCTGCGGCCGGGAATGCAGGTCCTGGACCTGGGCTCCGGCAAGGGAGCGACGTCAGTGTTCCTGGCCCGAGAGTACGGCGTCCAGGTGATGGCGGCCGACTGGTGGATCGGGCCGGACGAGGCGGCGGCCGTGTTCGCCGGCGCCGGCGTCGCCGGCCAGGTGACCGCCGTGCGGGCCGAGGCGCATGCCCTGCCGTTCGGGAAGGACAGCTTCGACGCCATCGTGAGCATCGACGCGTTCGAGTACTTCGGCACCGCGGACAGCTACCTGCCCTACCTCGCGGGGTTCCTGCGGCCTGGCGGGCAGCTCGGCGTGGCGACGCCGGGGATGACCCGGGAGGTCCGGGAACTCGGCGCGATCCCGGAGCACATCAAGAAGCTGTTCGGCTGGGAGCCGATCGCCTGGCACACCGCCGAGTGGTGGCGTTTCCACTGGGAGATCACCGAACTGGTGACCGTGACATCGGCACGACTGCAGCAAGACGGCTGGCGGGACTGGCTGCTGTGGACACAGGCGGTGGCCGAGCACACCGGCGACCGGGCTGGCCG
>JGI12269J14319_10002403_pt1 | contig 18177 bp, 21 predicted proteins | sample PeaSoiSIISIP2007_FD_14319 | JGI IMG/M metagenome (IMG submission 14319) | reverse complement strand
GGTGCCATCGATGTTTCGTCCATGATCACCGGCACCGTGGACCTCGACGGGGTGCCGGGGGCCTTCGAGGCCCTCGCCCACCCCGACGAGCACGTCAAGATCCTCGTGGAGCCCGCGGCGACGTGATGGCGACGGCGTCGAGGCTCTCGTGGCTTCGGCGCGCCTGGCCGTGGTTGAAGTACGCGGTGGGGTTGGCCCTCGCCGGCGTGGCCCTGTGGGCACTCACCGGACGCACCGGTGAGCTCTCGGGGGCGTCGCAGTATCTCGGTCACCTGCGGTGGTGGTGGCTGGCCCTCGCCGTCGTCGCCGAGACGGGGTCGTTGGTGGCGTTCGCCATCATCCAGAAGCGCCTGCTCGAAGCGGGCGACGTGTACGCGTCGACAGCGCGGATCACGGCCGTGACGGCGGCCTCGACGGCGATCGCCAATTCGATGCCGGCGGGTCCCGTCGTCTCCGCCGTGTTCGCCTTCCAGCAGTACCGGCGAGCGGGCGCGGACGAGGCCCTGGCGGGTTGGACCCTGGCGGCGCTGTTCGTCGCCGCGTCGGTGAGCCTGGCCCTGGTGGCCGCGGTGGGCGTGACCGTGGCGGGTGCCGCCGGGGCCGGCCTCGACCTGGTCGGGGTCACCGCCGGCGTGCTCGTGGGCGCCATCGCCCTGGGCGCGGTCTTCCTCCAGCGACGAGCGCTCGTGTGGCTGGTGACCAAGCTCGTGCGTGCCTCGTGGCGCGTGGTGGGCTGGCCCCGGGGTGAGCTCGCCGGCCACATCGACCGGATCATCGGCCGGCTCACCGTCGTCACCCTCAATTTCCGACAGGTCCTCTCGGTCCTGGGATGGGGGGTGGCCAACTGGGTCTTCGACTGCGCGTGCCTGGCGTTGTCGTTTCTCGCCATTGGGGCGGGCATCCCGTGGCGGGGCTTGCTCCTCGCCTACGGCGCCGGGCAGCTCGCCGCCAACCTGCCCATCACGCCGGGTGGGTTGGGTGTGGTCGAGGGAAGCCTCACCATCGCGCTGGTCCAATTCGGTGGGGCCGAGGTCTCGACGGTGGCGGCTGTTCTGCTGTACCGGATCCTGAGCTTCTGGGCCGAGCTGCCAATCGGCTGGGCGACATGGGGAGGCCTGGCGTGGATGGGTCGGCGGTCCCCGGCCCCGGCTCCCGCTCTCGAAGGAGGGCCCGCCGTCCTCGCGCCCGAGTACGTCCTGAGACCAACCGCCATGAAGGACCAAGCGCCATGAAGGACCAAGCGCCATGAAGGACCAAGCGCCATGACGGACAAGCGCCATGACGGACAAGCGCCATGGAGGACACGCGTTGTGCACGAAGACATTGCATGCACGCCCCAAGGTCATCGAGGCGCCCGTGTCAGGAAGGAGCCGCGTTCCATGAGGCCATTCGGTGCCCTACGACGCGGACAGGGAAGTCGAGTGCGACGGTTCGGCGTCCTCGTGGTGTTCGCCGTCGGTTCGTCGTGGCTGTCGGGATGCACCGCGGCGCGCAATACGCTCGGAACGAACTCGAGCCCGTGCTTCCACGCCCTGGCTCTGGCCGCCGACGCCGTGCACGACCGGGGGAAATTCGCCGGGGTGCGCCTTGTGTCGGACACGACGCTCGCCAAGCTCCATCACGTCGAAGCGATCATCAAGCAGCGCTCGTCCACACCCCTGCACAACGTGTGCCTGGTGGAGTACCGGGGGGAGTACCGCCCCTCCCAGGTGCACCGCTTCGCCGGGAAGGCTCCGCCGTCAGGTGTGGGGCACTACGCCATCGCCGTGGTCTCGACCCCGCAGAACGTGTTGCTCGCCACCTTCGTGCTCGAGAAGGAGCCGGTGCGGTTCCGTCACCTCGCCGTGGGCACACCCGTCCCGCGACCGACGGGGGAGAAGTCCTCAGTCGTCGGGTGACCCCGGGTTGTCGGAGCGGTCCCGAGGACCCTGGGGACCGGCCGACCCGGGCTCGTGGTCGTGATCGCCGGGCTCGGGGGGATCGGCCCACGGCAGCGAGATGGGTCTCGGGCCCGCCCAGGCGTGTCGTCGCCGCGCCTCCCTCGTGTGTTCTCTCCGTTCGGCGCGCGCCGCGCGCTCGAGCTGTCGCTCGACTTCTGCCCAGGTGAGGGGCTCGTCGTCGTCGTCGCCGTCGGCAGCATCGTCGGCCCGCTGGGCGTGCACGAGCGAGACCCACGCCGCGCTCCACAGCACCGGGATCGTGGCCACCTTGGCGACCACGCCGGCGAGCTGTTGGTCGACGAGGGGCGAGATCCCGAATGCGACCCGCACGTTGCGGAACGCCTCGTAGAACGGGTGGCGGGAAAAGACGAAGATGACGGCGGGGAAGGTCGGGATGACCGACTGGACGAACAGGTACGCCGTCGCCGCGACCGGGGTGACGCGGTGCGTGCCGGGGATGTGACGCAGGACCGGGGCCCATAGGACGGCACCCGCGAAGAGCAGCGCCACATCGGTGAGGGCGCGCCACCCTGCCGAGGACGCCTGCGCGGCGACCGCGGGTGTGACGAGGGTCCCGACCGCCACGACGGTGAAGGTCACGACGGCCACGACGGGACGAGTCAGCATCTCGAGACAGGCGTCGAGGGGCGCGGGTCGGGTCAGCACGCCCAGGAGCGGAGCCGGCATGGCGAGCAGCAGGAGCGGCGCCGCCGCCAGGATGAGCAGCAGGCGTTGCACCACGAGGGCGGTGAGCGACCAGTGTGCCGCCAGGTCGGCGAGGGGCCAGGTGAGGGCCGTGGCCAGGGCGACGAGCGCGCCCACCAGATACCCCAGCTGGCGTCGGGTGGGCACCGTGGCGGCTCCTGCCCGCGGTCGGATGGAGCGCACGGCGAGGCCGTAGCCGAGCGCCAACGCGGCGATGGCGAGCCACGCCACGGGGTGAAGGTGCAGAGCCAAGGGGTCGCCCGGGCGCAGGTGCCCCGCATTGTGGGGGCCGACGGCGAGGACCGTCGCCGTCACGGGTGCGACACGGTGCGTCGCTCGTCGGGCCGCCGGGGCGGCGCGTGGCGCCGCCTACGCTCTCGCCCATGGTGGACAGGCTCGAGCGGCTCACCGACCTGGTCCTGGTGTTGCTGCGCGACCAGCGGCCGAAGTCGCTGCGCGAGATCGCATCCGAAGTGCCCGGGTACCCGACCCAGGAGGGAGAAGCTCGGCGCCAGGCCTTCGAGCGCGACAAGCGGACGTTGCGTGACGGAGGGATCGAGGTCACGGCGATGCCCATCGACGGCCCCGAGCAGGTCGGGTACGTCATTCGTCCTGAGGACTACTACCTGCCCGATCTCGATCTGGCGCCGGACGAGCAGGCGGCCCTGAATCTCGCGGTGGCCGCGGTCCACCTCGGCGATCCTAGTGGTCGGGATGCGCTGTGGCGCCTGGGACTGCCGGCCTCCGCCGGGGCGCGTCCGGTGGCCGAGCTCCCCGCGTTACCCGCTCTTCCCGTGCTCCACGGCGCGCTGCGGGCGCGTGCCACGGTGAGCTTCGACTACCGCGGGGAACGGCGCCGGGTCGACCCCGCCCAGCTCCGATTCCACGGTGGATGGTGGTATCTCGTGGGCCACGACCTCGACCGTGGCGCGCCGCGCACGTTCCGGGTGGACCGCATGGAAGGCGACGTGGCCGCGGCCACGCCGGGCTCGGTAGTGCTGCCCGACGGATTCGACCCCGACGCCGCGCTCCCCGATGTCCCGTGGCGGATCGGTGAGGGCGCTCTTGTCACGGTCGTGGTGCACGTCGACGCCGCCCTCGCCGCCTTGGTGCTCGACGAGGTGGGGCAGTCCGCGTTGGCCGCCCGCCACGAGGACGGATCGGTAGTGCTGCATCTCGAGGTGACCAACATCGCCGCGCTGCGGTCGTGGCTCTTCGAGCTCGGGGACCACGCCGAGGTTGTCGGCCCCGAGGAGGTCCGCGCCGACGTGGTGTCGTGGCTCGAGGCGGTGGCGGGGTCGTCATGACCACCCGTGCCGATGCCGGATCGCGACTGCTGCGCCTCTTGGCCGTGCTCACGTGGCTGGCGCGCCAGGGCCGGGCCACCGTGACCGAGCTCTCCGAGCGCTTCGGCCTCGACGCCGACGAGCTCATCGCCGATCTGGAGCTTGCGGCGTGCTGCGGGTTGCCGCCGTACTCACCGGACCAGCTCATGGAGATCATCGTCGATGACCAGGAGGTCGTCGCCGATCTCGGGACGGAGCTGGGCCGGCCCCGGCGTCTCACCGCCGCCGAGGGATTCGCCCTCGCCGCTTCGGCCCGCGCCATCCTGGCCGTGCCCGGTGCCGATGCCGATGGAGCGCTCGGACGCGCCCTCGCGAAGCTCGAGGCGGTGCTCGGCGGTCGCGGCCTGCTACGCGTCGACCTGCGCGACCCGGCGAACCTGGCCCTGATCCGGGACGCGGCCGACGGCGGGAAGCAATTGGAATTGCAGTACTACTCGGCATCGAGCGACCGGGAGTCGACGCGCGTCGTCGACCCGGTGTCGGTACGGCTGATCGAAGGGCACTGGTACCTCGACGGCTACTGCCACAACGCCACCGGGATGCGGCGCTTCCGCGTCGACCGCGTCGCCGCGGCGCGCCTCACCGGGGAGCCCGCCTGCCACCGTGGCGACGAGGCCGAGCGCGAGCCGGACGCGTCGCAGTCCGAGGCGTTCGTGCCCGGGCCCGAGGCCACCGTCGCCCACCTCGCCGTCGACGACGACGCCGTGTGGATCACCGAGGCCCTGCTGAATTCCTCGTCGGAGCCGAGGGCCGACGGTCGTACCGGGGTCACGCTGGCGGTGGCGAGCACGGTGTGGTTCGGTCGCCTGTTGCTGCGCCTGGGCCCGCACGCCGAGGTGCTCGACCCCCCCGAGCTGGCCGAGACGGGACGTCAGGCGGCGCGTCAGCTGCTCACCCGCTACCGGAGCAACGCCACGTCCTGAGCGGTGTCGGCGAGCTGGTTCCGGGGATGGGGCAGAGATCGCGGCGATGCGAGGTCGCCAGCGAGGTTGCCGTCGAGGTGGCCGGGTCACGGTGACTCCGGGCGCGACCTCGGCACCGCGTCGCGTAAAGCGCCCCGGAGGGCGTGTGCTGCGGGTGGCCAAGGTGGGCAGGGGTGGCCACGCCTATTACCTCGAGGTGGCGGGCAACGGCGGCGGCACCGGCATCGAGGCTCCCGGCCGCTGGCTGGGCTCGGGGGCAGCCGCGTTGGGACTGCACGGCGAGGTGGACGGTGACGCCCTCGGGGCGTTGCTCCGGGGGGACGATCCCCTGACGGCGCAGCGCCTCGGACGTTCCCACCACCGCGTCACGGTGGCGGCCTTCGACCTCAGCTTCTGTGCACCGAAGTCGGTGAGCATGCTCCATGCCCTCGGTCCTCCCGAGATCGCCGGCGAAGTGCACACCGCCCATGTGCACGCCGTGGACGCCGCACTGCACTATGTGGAGCGTCGGGCCGTGGCGGTCCGCCGTCCGACCGCCGGGGCGCTGGTGCCGGTGGAGGCCGAGGCGGTGGCGTCGGCGGGTTTCGTGCACCGGGTGAGTCGGGCCTTGGACCCCCATCTGCACAGCCATGTGGTGATGGCCAACCTCGGGCGGGGGCCCGAGGGCAATTTCACGGCCCTCGATGGCCGGGGGTTGTACGCGCACGCGCCGGCCNCCGCCGCGCTGTATCACGCCCAGCTGCGGCACGAGCTCACGACGCGCCTGGGCGTGGCCTTCGAGCCGTTGCGCCACGGGCGCGCCGACATCGANGGGATCGGTCCCGAGGCCCGACTGGCGTTCTCCCAACGCGCCCTCGCCATCGCCGAGCACCTCGCCGCCCGGGGCCTCGGGGGCCCGAGAGCCCGGGCTATCGCCGGCCACGTCACGCGCCCGGAGCGAGACCCCCACCGCTCCATCGACGACTTACGCCCGTCGTGGGAGGCCCGGGCCCATGCCGTGGGCCTCGACCCCGATGACCTCGGCACTGTCGTCGACAGGGTGGCGCGCCGGCCCGGCCCGAGCCCCGACCCCGCACGAGGGGAGGTGGTCACCGAGGAGCTCGGACGAAGGGGTACGACCGTGACCAGGCGAGACGTCGTGCAAGCGTTTTGTGGCTCGCTGGCGGCGGGAGCGCCTGCACGGGCGGTCGAGGAGGCCGCCGACCGGCTCCTGCAGTCCATGCCGGCCACCCCCGAACATATTGGTCGCGTCGAGCGCCGCGGCGTGGGGGAGCGTCGCCACGTCGTCGGGGGCCGGGAGATGGCGCGCCAGCGCGGCGAGCTGGAGCGGTTGCTCGGGGCGCGGGGCATGGCGTTGGCCCCGGGCCGCGAACGGGGGATCGGGCAGGGGCGGGGAGAGGACTTCGGCCCCGGGCTCGGTTGATCAGGACTGCGAGGTGGCGATGGGTCCGGCGTCGCCGTACCCCTGGCGCACACCCTGGCCGGCCCGGCGCGTGAGTTGCTCGGGCTCGTACAACATCCAGTACGCGTTGCGGGCGTGCTTGCGGGCCCGGTCCACGCACACCGCGGCGAGGCGTGCCGGGTCCTCCTCCTCGTTCTCGTGGACGAAGACCTCGAGCACGTGGGTGTTCGTCAGGAGTTGGGCGAGCATGATCCCCTGCGACGCTTCGTGGGCGCACACCTGGTCGATGGCAGCCTTGCCCGGCATGCCGAGGGCGACGACGATGGCGCAACCCTCTTCCTCGATGAGCTTCTTGCATTCGACGCCCAGGTCCTTGAAACCGGGCACGGTCCGTCGCAGCACCTCGAAGCGTTCCCCGAAGCCCGGGCACTGCTTGAACTCGTCGAGAGCTTCGGCCCCCATGTCGTAGCGGGCGAACATGGTGTCGACGACGCCAATTCGGTCCATGGCGCGATTCTCCCACGGTGCGGGACGATCCTCAGCCCGTGCCCTCCAACCCGTGGTCACGGCACCGGGCCACGTACCCCGTGGGGGTGACCTTGACGGCCATGCGGCGCCCACAGGCGGTGCAGAAGCGAGGCGGGTCGAGCTCACGTCTGCACCCGGTACACGCCGCGGCGGGACGCCCGCAGGCCGCGCAGAACCGATGGGCAGGGGCGGGCTCGGGCACGCTGCGATTATCCACCATCGATCACGAACCGGGGGAACCGTCACGCACGCGTCGAGCCGATGGCGGCGCCGCCGCCATGACCCGGGTGGACCGACGACGGTGCTGACGAGTAGACGGGTGTCCTCACGCGAGGAGCCCGGTATGGCGAACGAGGAGATGGGTGGACCGTCGGCGGCATCCGACCAGCAGGGCTCCGTCACTTCCGAAGACCCAGTCACATCCGAAGACCCAGTCACATCCGAGATGCCTGCGAGCTTGGTTGAGCCGGTCTCCCGAGATGACGGGCCCGAAGGCGAGGACGACATCCCGCCCGCCCCGCTGTGGGCCATGCGCACCCGCATGCACTCGCTGCGGCGCTTGGAGCCGGGGGAGGAGGGCCGCATCCGGCGCCGATTGGGTATCGACGACGACACCGTCTACGTCGTCGACGACGGGCCCGATCACTGCATGGTGGGCCGCCGTGTCGGTCAGGCGCCCGACGGCTGCGTCTACTGCCTGGTCGGACGCATCTCACTCGAAGAGTACGCGGACGTCGCAGCCGGAGACATGGCGCTCGCCGATGTGTTCTCCGATGCCCGTGACATCTCTCTGTGCGGGGTCTTCGAGGAGGACGAGGCTGCCTCGAACGTGTTCCTCGTCCAGCACTACCGGCGTCCGCGCGACGTGCCCGCCGACTATCTGCCGTCGAGCCCGTTCCTCGAGTTCACCGACGATCCGAACGGAGAAGCGGACGGGGAAGACTGAGTGGACCCCGGGCTCAGGGGGAGTGGCGGCGCCGGATGTCCCAGCTGGCGGCGATGGCATCACCCTCGGCGCCCCGGCGGGCCGTGTCGTAGCCGGCCGCCTGGAGGCGCTGCTCGATGTGCGTGACCACGGCATCGGTGTCGGTCGGGTCCACGTGATCGGCGCGGAGCATGTCCGAACGGATCTGGCGGAACTCGAGCCGGCCTTCGACATCCCCGACCAGCGACCGGTAGTAGACACCCCATCGTTGATTGCGGCTCAGGAGCCTCGCAGTCTCGGCCGCGGTTGGAACATTGAGTTGGACATGCGCGTCCATGGCGTTCCCCCAGGCGTGGTCGGGCTCTCGGACCTTCCATACGTGTCGGCACCGACAGGCACGGACTGAAGCCATATGCATCAGGACGGGCCCTCCTCCTCGTGGAGGTCCAGGTCGAGGGTCGACCAGGCATCCCGTCAGTGACCCGGGTCAGAGACCCGGGTCAGCAACCCTGATCAGAAAATTGCGACGCTGTTGGAGTTGTCCTATGTGGCCGTGCCGACTGTCTGGGCCCCGGAGCACCCGGCGTTCAAGATGAGCGAGTCGGGTTTGTCGATGAACAACGTGATCTGGTTGAGCGACTTCTCCTCGTAGGACCCGAATACCTCCTTGCCGTCGAGAGCGAAGCCCACCTCGGTGTCCGAGTTGGTGGCCGGCGTCACCTTCGTGGTGGTGAAGTCGGACGAGCCCAGGTTGGCCGGAGCCCAGGTCACGTCGAACTTCATGCCTTTCATCGCCTTGAGGGAGGACGCCGCGAACGAGGGGCAGTACCCCGTGGCGTAGGTGTTGACCCCGTTGATCTTGCCCAGCTTGGTGGCCGGGATCGTGTACGTGATGCCGATGTCGGGAAGGCTGCCCTTGTTGGGTGCTTCGATCGGAGCGGCGGACAGGCACGACGCCAGCTTCCAGCCGGTGATGGCGACGGTGGTCACCGCGGCTCGGTTCGTCGTGTGCGTCCCCGTCTGGGTGAGCGCGGGCGTGATGGTGAGCGCGGCGGTGATCTTGCACGCCACCGGGAATGCCGGTGCCGACGCCCCGGCGAACATGGCGGTGTGCCGAATACGGCGAAACCGGTCACCGGCAACGCCAGTGCCACCACCCCGAACAAGATCCTTCGCCGTGTCAGCATGACTCCTCCTTATCCCTCGCAGCGGTCGGCCCCGACCGCGACGACCTCACCTAGTCACTTGACGTGCGCGCGTCTCGGGTGAGGCAACGCCCTGGTGTGGACCTCGCCCTGCCCCGAGGTGTCAGCCATGGCGGGATCGGACCCGCCGTCGCCGCCTGTCTCTTTTGGCATCGCCCGGCGTAGCCTGGCCCCGTGTCGAGCCTCGCCACCCCTTTGACCGACCCTCCTAAGGTGGGGGACGACCTTCGTCACCGAGCGGCGCGCCGGGACGTGGGGCCGAAACCGATGCCCGGGCGGGTGCCCCCGGGATCGGCGCTTCGGACGGCAGGAGGCCGATATGGGTGAACCGGACGATGCCTTCGACCTCGACATGGCCGCGGCGATGCTGCAATCCAACGCCACCGACGTCCACATCATGTTGAAGGTGCTCGCCGGCCAGCTCGCCGAGGTGCTCGGGCCCAGGGTCGTGGTCGACCGGGGGGGCGGTCGCTTCCGCAAGTCCAACGAGGTGAAGGCCCTCGAAGTGACGCTCGGCGACGACGTCATGCGTGCCGAGGTCGACGGGCCCTCGGTGCGGTGCTCGGTGGCCCACTCGTCGGGCGGGATCCGGATCCGCAGTGAGACCGTCGATCTCGACAGTTGGTTGAAACGGCTGCTGACAGCTCTTCAGCAAGAGGCAGCCCATAGCGAAGGTGCCCGCCAGGCACTCGAGAGAATCGTCATCGGAGGTTCGTCATGACCCAACCCCAGGACCTTCCGAAGGAGGCGGGCCACCGGCTCGAGGAGCTCGAGCACGGTCTGTTCACGTCGGACCTGTCGGTGAACGAGTTCCTCCTCATCAAAGAGGCGGGTTTTCACCCCCTGGGCTTCGTGATGGGCTCGTCGATCTACCACACCGGGATCCAGGCCCGTCGCTGGACCAAGAGCCAGGAGCTCACCAAGCTGACCGAGGCCATGTACAACGCGCGCGAGCTGGCCATGACCCGGATGGAGGAAGAAGCCGACCAGTTGGGCGCGGACGGCGTGGTGGGGGTGCGCCTCGACGTCAATTACTACGAATGGGGCCGTGACGCCGCTGAGTTCATCGCTGTGGGGACCGCCGTGAAGGCGGAAGACGGCACGTCGCATCGCAACAAAGCGGGCAAGCCCTTCACCTCGGACCTTTCGGGCCAGGACTTCTGGACGATTATGCAGACCGGATACGTCCCTCAGGGCCTCGTCATGGGCACGTGTGTCTTCCACATCGCCCATCGCGGCATCGGCCAGACACTCGGCACCGTCGGCCAGAACGTGGAGCTGCCGAACTTCACCCAGGCCCTGTACGAGGCGCGCGAGCTGGCCATGACCAGGATGCAGGACGAAGCCAACACACTCGGGGCGACGGGCATCGTGGGGGTGCGACTCGAGGAGAAGTCCCATCAGTGGGGCTCGCACACCATCGAATTCCTGTCGCTCGGCACCGCCGTGACCAAGTCGGCAGGTGACGTGACGCTTCCCAAGCCCATCACCGTGATCTCGCTGGACAACTGATGGTCGCACCCGGCCCCGAGCAAGACGACGACCTGCCCGACGAGGTCGGGACCGGACCCGACGGTGATCTCCCCGAGGCCGCCGGCCGGCGCCTGGGCGGGGGATCGTTCTCCTCGGGCCTCACCGTCCCCGACTTCGCGGCGTGCCTGCAGATGGGCCTGCGGCCCGTCGGACTGGTGCAGGGGTTCTGCGTCATGCAGTGGGGATGGTACGGATCCGGGTCGCCCTACATGCGGGGTATGACGCCGTACGCCTTCGGTGGCAACGCCCCCCGCGGTGCCTACTCCGAGAGCTACAGCTGTCCGCACGGTGGCTACATGTACTCCAACGAGCACCGTATCTGGGGCCAGAACTATCAGCAGCCCTGGGTCGAGTCCGCCTGGGCCCAGGGCTTCGGCTCCGCCTACTCGCGCATGGTCGAGGAAGCCGGTGAGGTCGGTGCGCACGGGATCATCGGGGTCGTCGACACGACGCGCCACCTCGCCGACATGAACGTCACGGAGTTCCACATCCTGGGCACGGCCGTGGTCGTCGAAGGCGGTGGCCCCCCACCCGGGGGCACGACCTGGACGACGTACCTGGCGGGACAGCGGCTCGCCAAGCTCATCGAGGCCGGCTACATGCCGGTGTCGGTGGTCGCCGCGCTGTCGTCGGTGCGGGTGTGGGCCTACTGCGTCACCGAGATGCTCATGGAGGGGACGCTGTCGAGGTTCGGTGGGGGCTACCTGCCGGTGTCGGAAGTCGAACAGCTCTCCCGTGCGCACATCGCGGCCCGCTCCCTGGCACGGGAGCACATCCGCAGCCAGCTCGGCAACGACATGCTCCAGGGTGCGGTCATCGTCGCCAACACCCAGAGCCTGTCCCAGGGCGACGAGGTGATCGAGTGTGCCGTGCGCGGGACCCGGGTCCGTCGCTTCAAGGACTTCGACCCCCTGCCNGCCCCCCGACCCACGGTGCGACTGTCATGAACGGTCGGCGAGAGCCATGAACGACCACAACCGGGCCGGGGGAGGTCCCGACGCCATCGACCTGCGGGGCGAGATGCGCCGGGCGGCGGACTCCCTGGGCTCGCCCTCGCACGACCCTCCGGGCCGGGCCGTGACCTCGGACCTGTCGGTCGACGAAGGGCTGCTGCTGCACAGCATCGGGTGGGAGGCGATCGACGTCGTGTTCGGCTCGTCGATCGTCTCGATCCCCCCCATGGTGTGGACGTGGGGGTCGGGCGAGATCACGGCCGCGTCCGAAGCCCACAACCAGGCGGTCCGTTCCGCGGCGAGGCACCTCGGGGAGCAGTGCTCCCAGGTCCGGGGGCACGGCGTCGTGGGGGTGCGGGTCGAGGTGGAGGTGCGGCGTCATCACGTCGACGTGGAGCTCATGGGAACCGCGGTCCGACCCGTGCGCGGCAAGGACAGGAGCTCGGTCTTCGTCTCCGACCTCTCGGCGCGGGATTTCACGCTGCTGCACAACGCCGGCTGGGGGCCCATCGGCCTGGCCTTCGGAGCGAGCTTCGTGTACGCGCCCCGACGTTCGATGGGCACAACCATGCGCCAGTCCTCCCAGAACGTCGAGCTCACCAACTTCACCGAAGCCATGTACGCGGCGCGCGAGGCAGGCATGGAGCACATGCAACGCTCCGCCCTCGACATGGGCGCCCAGGGCATCGTGGCCGTGCGCGTCTCGGAGGGGCCGATGTGGTTCGCCAACCATGCCATCGGGTTCACCGCCTGGGGTACGGCGGTCCGTCTCGAGGCCGACGCCCACCAATACCTGCGCCCCGAAGTCGTGCTGCCCCTCGACGACGCCATCGTCGAGTTCGAGGCAGAGTCCCTTCGCTAGGGCGTTCCTTCGTCCCGGTGGACAGCTGCGCCCAATGCGGGTTCGAGTACGACCTCGGCGACGCCGGGTCCGCCGGTCCGGCGCTCGTGGCCGGCGCGGCGCGCTTCACCTCGGTCCTCGAGGAACACCCCTCCGACGTGCGCCGCCGACCCCGGGCCGATGTCTGGTCGCCGCTCGAGTACGCCTGCCACGTCAGAGACGTCCTGCTCGTCCAGCGCGAGCGCGTGTTGGCCGCCCGCCGTCGCGACCGGCCCACCTTCGAGCCGATGGGGCGCGACGAGCGGGTCGAGCACGACGGCTACGCCCTCCAGGACCCGCAGTCGGTGGCCCGGCAGATGGCCGATGCCGCCGCCATGTTCGCCAACGTGCTGGCTCGCCTCGGCGACGCCGACTGGGACCGCACCGTCGTCTACGGCTATCCGGCTCGGACCGAACGGTCGCTGCGCTGGGTGGTGGTTCACACCGTGCACGAGATGCGCCATCACCTCGGTGACGTCTCGCGCCAACCCGGTCCGGATGCCGGCGTCGCCTGACGGCGCCGGGACCGCGGCGCGTCCCCGCACCCTGGCGGCCGCGGCGCGCCTGCTGGCCGGGCGCGACCGGGTCATGGCCGGGATGGTCGACGCCTTCGGTCTGCCCCGGCTGTCGAAGCCCGGCGACACGCACTTCGCGGCGCTGGTGCAGTCGATCGTCTTCCAACAGCTCGCCGGGGCCGCGGCCTCGACCATCCACCGGCGCCTCGTGGCCGCCTTGGGCGGAGCGGTCACCCCCGAGGCGATGCTGGCGATCGCTCCCGAGGACCTGCGCGCCGCGGGGATGTCGGGCAACAAGGCGGCGTCGGTGTGCGACCTGGCGGCGAAGGTCTTGGACGGGACGGTTGTGCTCGACCCTCGGGGGCTGGCCCGTGAGGGCGACGAGGAAGTGATCGAACGCCTGACGACGGTGCGTGGCATCGGGCGCTGGACGGCCGAGATGTTCCTGATCTTCCAATTGCGCCGGCTCGACGTCTGGCCCACCGGCGACCTGGGGGTGCGAAAGGGCTTCGGCGTGGCATGGGGGATCCCCATGCCGAGCGCCCGGGAGCTGGCACCGCTCGGCGACCCCTTCCGGCCCTATCGTTCCGCCGTCGCCTGGTACTGCTGGCGGGCGGCCGAGCAACCCGGTCAGGCCGCGAGCCCGGTGACCGGCTGAGCGCTGACACCCGAACCGGAGGACGCCCGTGCCCGCATCCCTGCCCGACAACCCCGACTGGTGGCGGTCCGCCGTGCTGTACCAGGTCTACGTCCGATCGTTCGCCGACAGCGACGGGGACGGGATCGGCGACCTCCGGGGGCTCTTGGGTCGGCTCGACCATCTCGCCTGGTTGGGTGTGGACGCGCTGTGGCTCAGCCCGGTCATGCCGTCGCCCAACGCGGACTGGGGATATGACGTCGCCGACTACTTTGCCGTGCTCGACGAATACGGGACCCTCGACGATCTGGACGAGGTGATCGCGTCGGCCGGTCGCGTCGGCATCCGGGTGCTCCTCGACCTCGTCCCCAACCACACCAGTGACCGCCATGCATGGTTCGTCGAAGCGCGGTCCTCGGTGGAGGCCGACCGCCGCCACTGGTATGTGTGGGCCGACCCCGGGTCCGACGGCTCGGCCCCGAACAACTGGGTGGGCAGCTTCGGTGGCCCGGCCTGGACCCTCGACCCCGCGTCAGGGCAGTACTTCTTGCACAACTTCCTGCCCGAACAACCCGACCTCAACTGGTGGCACGACGGCGTCCGCGGCGCCTTCGACGACATCCTGCGTTTCTGGTGGGACCGCGGCGTGGCGGGTTTCCGCATCGACGTGTGCAACATGATGATCAAGGACGCCGAGTTACGCGACAACCCACCTGCCACCGAGGACGATCCTTTCATCATGCAGATGTTCGGGCAGCGCCCGGTGTACAACGGCAACCGTCCCGAGGCGCACGACATCCTGCGCCGGTGGCGAACCATCGCCGACGGCTACACGCCGCCCCGGGTCCTGCTGGGAGAGACGAACGTGGACACGCTCGAGAACCTGGCCACCTACTACGGATCAGGTGCTGACGAGCTGCACATGGGATTCAATTTTCCGTTCATCGAGGCGCCTTTCGACGCGGCCGCGCTGTCCGAGATCGTGGCGCGCACCGAGGCGCTCCTGCCGCCCGGGGCGTGGCCGGTGTGGACAGGCTCGAACCACGACGTGTCGCGACTGGCCACCCGGTGGTGCGAAGGCGACCCGCGCAAGGTGCGCCTGGCCCTGCTCATGCTGCTCACCCTGCGGGGTACCCCCGTGCTCTACCAGGGCGACGAGATCGGGCTCACCGACCGCGCCTTCGACAAGGACGAGTTGCTCGACCCGGTGGGTGTGCGGTTCTGGCCGCACTATCCGGGACGCGACCCCGAGCGCACCCCCATGCCGTGGGACGACGGCCCCAACGCCGGCTTCACCGCGGCGGGTGTCACGCCGTGGCTGCCCATGGCCGACGCGCCCATGAACGTGGCGGACCAGCGCGCCGACCCCGACTCGGTGCTGCACCTGGTGCGAGACGCCATCGCCCTGCGGCGCCGGTCGCCCGACCTGCTCGGTGGCGAGTACACGCCAGATCCGGTCGACGACGGACTCTGGGTGTGGCGGCGAGGGGGGACGCTCGTGGCTCTGAATCTCTCGGCCCAGCCTCGAGAAATCGGCGTGGGAGGGACGCCGCCCAAGACCGTCGCGCTGTCCTCCCACCGGGTCAGCGAAGGGCCGGTCGTGGAGGGAACAGTGGACCTCGACGCCTGGGAGGGCGTCGTCGTCACCAGTCGAGCTTGAGCACCTCGCGCATAGCCGCCTCGAAGGCGACGTCGTCCATGGCCGCCCGGGCTCCGAGCACCATCTCGGCGTCGGTGTCCACCGGGACGCGCCATGCCGCGGCGGATGACTCGATGGCGTCGGCAATGGCGGTGGCAACCACCTCGGGCCCCGTGCGGCGTCCCGGCCGAGCTCGGCCTCGAGCCTTCCCATCGTCTCGTTGAGCTCGTCGTAGGGAGGCGCGTCGACCCCGAAGTCGTGATGGCTCTCGGAGATGTTGGTCTTGAAGAAGCCAGGCTCGATGACGATGGTGCGGATCCCGAAATGCCCCCCTTCGATGTGCAACGCCTCTGACAACGCCTCGAGGGCGTACTTCGACGCCGCGTAGACGCCCGCCAGGGGTGCGGAGACCCGGCCCGACACCGACGACACGTTCACGATCGTGCCCGAGCGCCGCCCCCGCATCTGGGGAAGGACGGCCTGCATCATGCGCAACGGCCCGAAGGTGTTGGTGTTGAACACCCGTCGCACCTCGGGCATGGGGACGAGCTCGATGGGACCGCCCGTCCCGACACCGGCGTTGTTGACGAGCACGTCGATGGTCCCGGCCGCGGCGACGGCGTCAGCCACCGACGTGTCGTCGGTGACGTCGAGAGCGAGGTGCGCGTCGGCGTCGATGTCGGCGATCGTCTCGGGGCGCCGGGCCGTGGCCACCACCTCATAGCCGCGTTTCTTGAGCTCCACGGCGGTCGCCCGTCCGAAGCCGGTGGAGCATCCCGTGATCAGGGCCCGAGCCATGCGTCGCCTCCTGAACCGACAGAGCCCGTCTCCGCCGCCGGGCTGAGGTTAGAGGTCTGGGCGAAGATGGTCATATGGATCACGGTGACCTCGACCCAGGTGACCTCGACCCAGGTGACCTCGACCCAGGTGACCTCGACGCGGCGCTCGACGCCGTGCTCGTGGGGGGCAACGAGGCGCGGGCCGTGGTGGTGGTCGACCCCGATCCCAGCTGGCCGGCCACCTTCGAGCGTCACCGCGTCGTCCTGCGGCGGGCCCTCGGGGGCCGGGCCCGCCGGATCGACCACGTGGGGTCGACGTCGGTCCCCGGTCTCGCCGCCAAGCCCATCGTGGACATCCAGGTCACGGTGGACGATCCCGACGACGAGGCCGCCTTCGCCCCCGACCTGGCACGAGCCGGCTACGAACTGCGCGTCCGCGAGCCCCGCCATCGCATGTTCCGGACCCCGGCGCGAGACGTCCAGGTCCACGTGTGGGCGGCGGGATCCCACGACGAACGGCGCCACGTGCTCTTCCGGGACTGGCTGCGCGTCGACGCCACCGATCGCCAGCGCTACGAGGACACCAAGCGAGCCCTGGCCCTTCGGCGTTGGCGCGACGTCAACTACTACGCCGCGGCGAAGTCGCCGGTGATCACCGAGATCATGGGTCGGGCCGAGTCCTGGGCAGCGCGCCAGGGTTGGCGGCTGGACTGATCCGCGCTACAGCGCGGCGGTGAGCGCTCCGAGCGGCATGCGGAGGTCCTCGAGCATGCGCAGGTCCTCTTGGGGCGATCGCCCCAGAGTCGTCAGGTAGTTGCCCACGATGAGGGCGTTGATGCCGGCCGTCATGCCCATGGCCTGCAGGTCGCGCAAGGTCACCTCGCGCCCGCCCGCGTAGCGCAGGATCACGTTCGGCAGGGCGAGGCGGAACAGCGCGATCCACCGGATGGCGTCCCAGGCGCCGACCACGGGCCGGTCGCCGAGCGGCGTCCCCGGGCGCGGGTTCAAAAAGTTGACCGGCACCTCCGTCGGGTCCAGCGCGCGCAACTGCAGGAGCAGCTCGATGCGCTGGGCGTCGCTCTCGCCCATGCCCACCAGTGCCCCACAGCACAGCTCCATGCCGTGCTTGCGCACCAGGCGACACGTCTCGGCGCGCTCGTCCCAGCCGTGGGTCGTGACGACGGTCGGAAAGTAGGAGCGAGCAGTTTCGAGATTGTGGTTGTAGCGGTGCACGCCACCGGCGGCGAGGCGCCGGGCCTGGTCGTCGGTGAGGATGCCCGCCGAGACCGCCACGTTGAGCCCGGTGCGGTCGCGTACCAGCGGCACGAGCTCGAGCAGGCGGTCCATGATGCGCTCGTCGGGCCCGCGCACGGCCAGGACGATGCAGAACTCCGAGGCGCCGACCGCCGCGGTCTCGGCCGCGGCGCGCAGCACCTCGTCGGTGTCGAGGAAGGCGGTGGCCTTCACGGGCGTGTCGAAGCGCGACGACTGCGAGCAGAAGTGGCAGTCCTCGGGACAACCCCCGGTCTTGGCCGAGAGAATGCCCTCGATCTCCACGGTGGGCCCGCACCAGGCCAGTCGCACCTCGTGTGCCAATGACGCCAACGCCATCACCGACTCGTCGGGCACCATGGCGAGGCTCCCCAATGCATCGGCGTCGAGAAGGCGGTGCTCGTCGAGCAGCATGGCTGCGGCGGCGGCGATCTGCACCCTCGCCGCCGACGGGCTCAGCACGGCGGGGAGCCGCACCGGGCCGGGCTCGACGGGCGCTCGCAGGGAGACGGTGCTACGCGTGGGGGCAGCGGTGGCGTCGGCTGGCACCGGCCCACGGTAGCGGCCGGGCCCTTCCACTCGACAACAGGGGCTCGAACAACAGGAGGCGACCAAGGTGGCGTGGGACTTCGAGACCGAACCCGAGTACGAGGCCAAGCTGGCGTGGGCGCGCGCCTTCGTCGACGAGGAGATCCTGCCCCTCGAGACCCTCGACCTGGACTACGACGACCTCCTCACGGCCATCCGCCCGCTCCAGGACGAGGTCAAGGGTCAGGGCCTGTGGGCCGCCCACCTGCCCCCCGAGCTCGGGGGCATGGGCTTCGGCCAGGTCCGCCTGGGCCTGCTCCACGAGATCCTGGGCCGCTGCGCGGTGGCGCCGGTGGTGTTCGGCAACAACGCCCCGGACTCGGGCAACGCCGAGCTCCTGGCGGTGGGGATCGAGGCCAACGGGCGTGTCGAGCAGCGCACCCAGTGGCTCGAGCCACTTCTGGAGG
>JGI12269J14319_10002402_pt1 | contig 18193 bp, 18 predicted proteins | sample PeaSoiSIISIP2007_FD_14319 | JGI IMG/M metagenome (IMG submission 14319) | reverse complement strand
CCCGCCGATAGCGCGGGTCGGTCCCGTCGGGCGGACACGGATCGAAGGGATCCGGTACCGGCTCGTAGCTCTCCCACAAGGGGAGTGAACGGAGTCGCGTGTCGGCGGCGATGAGGTTGACCAGGTGGGTGGTCCCCGACCGGGGCAGGCCGACGACGATGATCGGTGCCGAGAACTCGACCTCGAGGATCTCGGGGTGAGCGCACAGCAGGTCGCGGATGCGCAGCCGGTTGCTCGCGTAGCGAACGCAGTCGCGAAACAGCGTCAGCCGACCGAGCCCGCTGCGCTCAGGATCACCGTCGACCTCCTCCAACCACAGTCGGAGTCTGGCGCGAAAGTCGTCGGGCCCGAAGTCGTCGAGCCCCGTGCGGTCGACGGCGGCACCGAGCACCGCCTTGTCGGTCAGCTCGACAGGGTTGCGCTCGCCGTAATCGAGGGCCAGACGCTGAACCTCGGTGAGCTGAGGCTCTCGCAGGTCGGTGATGCGAATGCGCCGGCCAGCCGTCATCCCTGCACCGAGAAGCCGCCGTCGACGGGGATCGTCTGACCGGTCACGTAACGGGCCGCGGAACTGGCCAGGAACAGCACGACGGGAGCGACGTCGGCCGGCGTGCCCAGGCGGCGCATCGGCGTGCGGTCGAGAATCGGGCGGGTGAGCGCCTCGATACCCAACATAGGCGCGGTCATGTTGGTGTCGATGATGCCTGGTGCCACCGCATTCACCCGGATGCCGTGGCGCGCCCAGGCCACCGCCAGTGTCTTGGTCATCTGCACCACGCCCGCTTTGGCGGCGCCGTACCCGGGGACGAACTCGATGCCGAAGAAGCTCGACATCGAGCCGAGATTGACCAGGCTGGCACCACCGTCGACGGCACTCGCCTCGAGGAGCGGCCGGCACGCCGTGGCCATCCGGAAGGAGGCAAAGAGGTTGACGGCCACGACCTCCTCGAACACCGCCGGGTCGTACTCGCTGGCGCCGCCGGGCAGGCTCTGCCCGGCGTTGTTGACGAGCACGTCGAGTCCGGCCAGAGCCTCGGTCACAGCCGCGACCGCGTCGGGGTCGGGGAATCGGCACTGGTGGTACGCAAAGCCGCTCAGGTCGTGGTCGTAGTCGCCGGGCGAGCCCCGGGTGCCGGTGATCGTGACATCGGCGCCTGCGTCGCGGAACGCGGAGGCGATACCGAGACCGATCCCATTGGAGCCGCCCGTCACCAGGACACGGGTGCCGGAGAAGTCGAACGTCGTCGTCACCACACTGCCTCCCATCGGCCCGACGCGGCCGAGCGGTACATGGCGAGCGCGCCCCGAAGTTCGCCCAAGGAGAACTCCGCCGCCGCGGTCGGGGTGACCCCGTCGAGCACAGCCGCCTCGAAGGCAGCGATCTGGTGTTCGTAGCTCTGCAGGTAGCCCCCCTGGCCCACGACCGTGCCGCGGGGGTCGGATCCGTCGTAGAGCTTCACCCGCCCCAGCACGTCGATGACGAGCTCGCCCCGGGTGCCGGTGACTTGGAACAACGGAAGTGGGGCGGCGGGCCCGGGCGACAGGATGGCGTCGAAGCTGGCGACCGCCCCGGAGTCGAAGCGGCACAGAGCCCGGCACATCGATTCCCCCTCCATGGCCTCGTACGGGCGGCTCGTGGCTGCCACCACCTCGACCAGCTCGCCCAACCACATCCGCAAGGGGCGCAGCCAGTGCGAGCCGGCGTCGATCGCCACTCCTCCGCCGGCCTCGGCCACCGACGTCCGCCAGTGGCCCGGGCCGGTGAACTGGTCCATCGGCGACGCGCAGTGCCAGGCCCGGGCCGTGAACACCTCACCCACGGCACCGTCGTCGATGACGGCCTTGGTCCGCACGATCTCGGGCCAGTACTGGGCGTTCTCCGCCACGAGGAATACCGTGCCCGACTGCTGCGCGGCGCTCAGGATGCGGTCGCACGCGTCGAGGGTGGGCGCCATGGGCTTCTCCAGCAGCACGTGCTTGCCCGACCGCAGCGCGGCGACGGCCAGCTCCTCGTGCAGCCGGTGGGGAACCATGATCAGCGCGGCATCGAAGGTCCCCTCGGCCAGAGCGTCATCAAATGACCCGAACGGTGCTGCGCCCGTCTCCTTGGACATGGCCACGGCCCGGTCGCGATCCACGTCGACCGTGGCGGTGACCTCGGTGCGGGGAGCTGCGGCGCGCAAGGCGGCCAGGTGCCATTGGGCGATGGCGCCGCACCCGACGAGCGCCAGTCGCAGGTGACGCTCGGGATCGGGACCTGGCGCGCCCATGGCGGGTACCCTACGCGCTCTATGGAAGTCGCACGGGACCCGCTACGCCCCCGAGCCATCCTCCCCGGGCCCATCCGGCAGAACGGGTACGTCGTACGCGACCTCGGACGCGCCATCGACGCGTGGCTCGACGTGGGTGTCGGACCTTGGCTCCTGCTCCCCCATCTCAAGCAATCGGGTTCGGTCTACCGGGGCCAACCGACAGAGCCGGTCGTGTCCATCGCGTTCGCCAACTCCGGCGAACTGCAGGTCGAGCTCATCGAGCAGGAGGACGATGCACCCAGCATCTACCGGGAATTCCTCGACGCAGGCCAGGAAGGATTCCACCACCTGGCCTGGTGGGTCGAGGACTTCGAGAGCGTCACTCGTGCCGCCCAGGGCGCGGGTTGGCCGCTCGTCCACGGGGGAGACACCGGCGGCATGGCGCAGTTCGCCTATTACGACCCGGGAGGTGTGACGAGCACCGTCGTCGAGGTCATGGAGCTCACCGACGCCACCCGTTGGCTCATTGCAACCGTGNGGGACGCGGCCGACGATTGGGACGGGACTGATCCCGTGCGCAGTCTCGTCTGAGCGTGGCGTTCACCGGACCGCCGACAGGACCACTGTTCACAGGACCACCGCACGTGCCAGCTCGAGCAGGATCCCGGTGGCATCGAGGTCGCGAGCTGCGGGTCCGATGAACCGGGGCGTACCGCGCCAGATGCTCGGCGAAGCGTGCGCCGTTGGACGGTCCCGCCAAGAACACCGGACCGGCGCGGACAACTCCGTCCGAGACGAGCCGGGCGGCCATTGCCACCGTGAAGCCGGCATCGTCGATGTGCTCTCGCTGCGATGGCGGCGCTCGCCGTCCCATATCTGCTTCCACCTGTCGGGGACCACCGTGGCGAGCCCGGCGCCCGGACCGCACTCGGTCACACGATGCGGCCGGAGGCCGGCGGAGACTGGGCCGCCTGCAGCGCGACAAGCAGCGTGCTCACGGCGCGACGATCAGCTTCGGCTTGGGCGACACAGGCGAACCAAGGCTCTCGCGGAGCCAGATGCGACACCGGAAACACCTCGACCACGCGCCCGTCGACGAGGGCGTCCCTGCAGACGAAGGTGGGGAGCAGGCTGACTCCGAGCCCCAGTTCCACGGCCCTGAGCACGGCACGCAGATCGGGGGCGACCAGTCGCAGTCGGGCCGCGAAGGGGCGGCCGAGGACGGTGAGCCAAAAACGGCGCGTCAGGGGCAGCTCCAGGCTGTAGGACACCCATGACCCATCTGTCAGCCATGTGGCCAGCTCCTCGAGGGAGTCGAGGCCTCCAGACGGCACCGCCTCCGGAGCCCCCACCAACACGAAGCGTTTGGAGCCCAGCGGTGTCGCGGCGATGCCCCGGCGCGGAGGGGTGGAGCTGCTGACGACGACGTCGAGCTCGCCCCGCTCCAAGAGCACGAAGAGCTCGGGGTCGGTTCCGAAGGTGACGGACACCGGGAGGTCCAGGCCGACGAGGCACGGCACGACCTCGGCGGCGAAGTACTCGGGGCTCGAGCCGAAGCGAAGGGGCGGCTCGGCGACAGGTCCTGTCCCTGCGTCCAGGCTCCGCAACACCGCTTCGAGCCCGTCGAGCGGCTCGGCCACCCTCGCATAGAGCTCCCGTCCTCGTTGGGTGGGTTCCATTCCGGTCGGCTTCCGCACGAACAGGGGCCCGCCCAGGGTGCGCTCCAACGAAGCCAGCTGTTGGCTGGCGGCGGGTTGGGTCAGGCCTCGATGGGAGGCGCCCTCGGTCACCGAGCCGCTGCGGTAGACGGCGAGGAAGGTGCGCAGCCAGTCCGGTCGTGACATAAGGAAAGCTTATCTCCAAGATCAGAAATACCTCTTTGCTTATTGCCCCGGGCGCCTCGAACATGGATGGATGCCGGGACCGGTCGATACCTACCTGCACGGCCACCACGACAGCGTGCTGCGATCTCACCGCTGGCGCACCGCAGAGAACTCTGCCGGGTACCTCCTCCCACGCCTGTCGCCCGGGGCGCGCCTGCTCGACGTGGGCTGCGGCCCCGGCACGATCACCGTCGGCCTCGCGGGGTACGTGGGCGAGGGACACGTCACGGGGATCGACGCCGCCGAGGAAGTGCTCGTCGAAGCTCGGGCCGAAGCGGCACGCCGGCGACGACGCAACGTCACCTTCGACGTCGAAGACGTCTACCGGTTGAGGATGCCCGACGGCGCCTTCGACGTGGTGCACGCGCATCAGGTGCTCCAACACCTGTCCGACCCGGTGGCTGCATTGGTCGAGATGAGACGCGTGTGTCGACCGGGTGGCATCGTCGCCGCCCGCGACGGGGACTATGGGGGGATGTTCTGGTTCCCCCAGGATGCCGAACTCGACGAGTGGCGGGATCTGTACCGACGGGTGGCGAAGTCGGTCCACGGCGAGCCCGACGCCGGGCGGCGGGTCCTGCGATGGGCTCGCCAAGCAGGCTTCACCGAGATCACGGCATCGGCGAGCTCGTGGTGCTACGCCACTCCGGAGGAACGCGCATGGTGGGGGGACCTCTGGGCGGAACGGCTCAGCCACTCGAGCTTCGCGCACCAAGCCCGTGGAGCCGGTCTCGCCACACGGGAAGACCTCGAGCGATTGGCGACCGCTTGGCGTCGATGGGCGTCGGCCGACGACGGGTGGTTCCTCGTACCCCACGGCGAGGCCCTCTGTCAGGCCTGACACCCGAGGAGACGGCCCCGTGACCGCGGGCACGGGTCCCGGCCGGGCGCGAGATACTGGTCGCCTATGGGCGACTTGGCGTTGGACACGGCGGTCGAATCCGTCGGCGAGGGACGCTACGGCGCGCAACTCAGCCGGGACTGGGAGATCTGGGGTCCCATGGGTGGGTACGTCGCCGCCATCGCCCTTCGTGCAGCAGGGGCAGCAAGCCCCTTTGCCCGACCGGCGAGCTTCTTCTGCCATTACCTGAGCGTCGCCGCCTTCGATCGCATCGAGCTCGAGGTGTCGACGGTGCGGGCCGGCCGCAGCGCCCTGTCCCAACGGGTACAGGTCACCCAACGCGACAGGCCGGTCCTGGAGGCGTCTGTCTGGTCGGTGGCAGAGAACGACGGCCTGGAGCACGACGAAGCAGTCGCGCCCGACGTGCCCGGGCCCGAAGCCCTGTCGCCGATTGAGCTCCTGACCCCGCAGCGGCCCTCCGCCTACGCGTTCTGGGACAACGTGGAAATGCGTCCCGTGCACTTCCGTACCGAGTGGCCTCCTGCCGAGCCGCTTCCGCCCCAGTGGCAGGCCTGGTGTCAGTTCCGTCCCACGGCCACGTTTCCCTCCGACCCGTGGATCGACGCGTGCCGCTCGGTGGTCCTCCTCGACGTCCAAAGCTGGCCCGCCGCGTCCCAGCACCACGCATGGCGAGAGCCCCATGGGTACATCGCCCCCAGCCTCGACCTGTACGTGGCCTTCCACAATCCCGCGCCCACCGAGGCGTGGCTGCTCGCCGATGGCCATGCTCCGGTGTCGGGTGACGGCATGTTCGGCTGGACGGGCAGGGTGTGGACGCCCTCAGGTGCGCTCGCGGCGACCGGGGCCGGGCAGGCGTTGTACCGCCGTTTACCCGGTTGAGGATCAGGGACAGGTCTTGGTCTGGATGCCGGGCAACCCGGTCGGCGCGTAGGGGTCGGGGTCGGGACCGCCCGCGAAGCGGTCGGCGATCCAGTGGATCATGTCGTTGGCCGAGGGTGCGATGACCCCGGCGTGGCTCTGGCCGGGGTAGATCCACCGCTCCAGATCCTGGCCCAGCGTGCACAGGTGCGTGGCCAACAGCGCGGTGGAGACGACGGGGATCTGCTCGTCGCTGCCTCCTTGGATGATGAGCAGCGGGGCGGAGCTGGCGGTCGTGAAGGTACCGGGGTCGTTGGCAATCAGCAGTGGCTTCCAGGTGGGGAGGGCGAATGGGTCGCCTTTGGTCAGCTGGCTGAGCGTGTACTTGCTCGTCACCTGGGCGACGTAGTCCGAACAACCCTTGTCGAGGGCGGGGAGGAGCGTGATGCCCAGCGGGGTCAGGACCTGGTTGAGGGGAGCCGCCCTGTTGCCGTAGGCGGCGTTGAACCCACCTGCCGCCATGAACAGGTAGTAGCGGTACGGGCTCGTCTGCAGGAACTGGTAGATGGCGTAGAACTGCGAGGGAGGCGCTCCGGCCACGACGCCCTTCAGGTGTAGGTCCGGCGCGTAGCTCGGTCCGATGTGAAGAGCGAACATGGCGGTCTGTCCGCCTTCGGAATGGCCCCACACCACGTAGTTGTCACTGGCGTGAGCGGCGCCGAGATGCTGCGCGGCGCGGACGATGTCGATGGTGTTGCGCGCCGCGCTGACCCCGACCAGGTACGGCAGGAGCCCGGGGGTGCCCTCTCCCTGATAATCGCTGGCGGTGACCTCCCAGCCTTGATCGAGCAGGTCGTTGGCCAGGGGGACATCGGAGCCGGGGGCGAGCGACGGGGCACATTGATCGGCCATGCCGTTGGTGCCATGTCCCCAGGTGACCACCGGGTATCCGCCCGCCGGGGCCGGACGGTCGGGGACGACGACGAGGCCCGTGACCGGAACCGGCCTGCCGGTCACCGACTCCGACAGATACATCACCCGGTACGCCGTGCCGTGGAGTCCCGACACCGCGATGCGCTCGGACTTGAGAATGGTGCCTGCACCTGTCGTCGGCAGGGGCTGAGGCACCGCGTAGAACGACGGCAGGCCGGGCGGTGCGGGAATGGGAGCACGCGTGCCCGACGGCGACGGGGAAGATCCACACGCCCCAACGAGCAGGGCCATCCCGAGCACCACCGCCGATGCCCGTGTCGCCCGCCCGCCATCGACCGGTGCACAAAATGGTCGCTGAGCACCCATGTCCGTCCTCCTATCCCGGAGGAACGTTTCTACCAGAGCAAGCCTGTTGCCCCTAGACGCCGCTCACATGCTCGCGATGGCGGTGCAGATCCACCCGAGGTCATAGACGCGAACGTCGACGGACACAAAGCCGGCCCGGCTCAGGCGTCGATCCAGGGTTTCGGGGTCGATGGGGTTGTAGATGTCGTCGGCGTGGAAGAGCCGCACCCCCTCGTTCTCGACACCGTCCGCGGCGACCAGCGTCCCACCGGACCTGAGGACCCGGGCCAGCTCGGCGAAGACGAGGTCCTGCGCGCCGTCGGTCGGGATGTGGTGCAGCATGTGGAACGAAGCCGCACCGGTGAACCGGTCGTCGGGAAACTCCATGTGCGTAGCGTCCCCACCCACGACCTGGACGTTGGTCCCGGCCATGCGTCGTGCCAAGGCGTCGGCGAGTTCGGGATCGAATTCCACCGCCGTCAGGCGATCCGCCATGGTGCGCAAGACGTCAGTGGTCATCCCGGGCCCGGGTCCGATCTCGAGAACGTCGTCACCGAGCGCGACACCTCGCAACGCCTCGGGGAGGATGGTCTCCTCGATGGCCTGACGCCACTGGGGACTGGCACAGAATTCGAGATGCCCCTGGTTCATGGCGGGTCGGCCCGAATCAGGTCGGGACCGGGGCTGCGCTCCCCGGTTCCTGGGACGGCATGCTTTGGGCGGCCGGCACCGGGTAGGGCACGGGGTTGGTCACATCCAACTCGATCAACTGCGACGCCTGGCATTCGCTCTTGACCAGGGGGTCGCTCCTCCCCCGAGTGGCAGGCAGCGGGGGCACCGACGCGTCGGGCGATCTGACGTGCAGTGTCGAGGTCAGATCGCCCGTCACGCTCCGTCGCCAGGCGCTGATGTTGGGAGCTTTGACGCCGAATCGCGTCTCGAGGAATCGCAGCTGCGACGTGTGGTCGAAAGTGTCCGAGCACACGTACCCGCCCCGGCTGAAGGGCGAGATCACCAGGAGCGGCACGCGGAACCCGAGACCGAGAGGCCCCGCGATGCCGTCGGCTGGGGACGGCAGAGGGTCGACCGTCAGGTACTCGCCCGGCGTCCCAGGGGGTGCCGCCGGCGGGGGGACGTGGTCGAAGAACCCGTCGTTCTCGTCGTACATGATGAACAGGACGGTCTTGGACCAGGTCCTGGGATTGGAAACGAGTGCACTCAGCACCTGATGGGCGAACCACATGCCTGCCGCGGGGGGTGAGGGCGGATGCTCGTCGTAGCCCAGAGGAGGACAGATCCACGAAACCTGGGGAAGGGTGCCGTTGGCCACGTCATGGGCGAAGTCGCCGGGGAAGACCGGGCTGAACGCCTTCTTGTACAGCGGGGAGGACGGGTCCTGCACGTGTCGCTTGAAGTAGAGGAGGATGTTGTCGGAGATGGCGATGGACAACCGGTTCGACGGTTGATAGCCGATGCCCGGAGGGTTGTAGACCTTCCACGAGATTCCGCTCGCCTCGAGCTCTTCGGGCATGGACTTCCATGACGCGCTGCCGATGGCGCTGGGGGCCGAGTTCGTGATGATCACCGGCCCGCCCTCCCGGCCCTCGGGATCCAGAGTCCCGGACAAGGCGTGTAGGCGGTTCGGGTGCGTCGGTCCCATGACCGAGCAGTGGTACCCGTCGGCGATCGTGAAGGCATCGGCCAGGGCGTACCAGAACGCCAGATCCGACCGGGTGTAGTACCCCATCGTGAGCACGCCGTTTTGGGGTCCCTCCCACCGGGGCAGGGTATGGGTGGTCACAAAACGATCCATCTGCCCCTCGTTCCAGCTCATGTGCTGGGCCGACCACTCGTGTGACAGGTCAAATGTGCACTCGGCGTTGCTATCTGCCGTGTCGAGGTGGAACGGCAACAACGTGCTGGCACTGCCGCCGGGCCATGATTGTGCGAAGACACCGGGCGACGCCGCCGGGTGGTCGTCGAAGCCCCGGACGCCTTTGTACGACCCGAAGTAGTGGTCGAAGGATCGGTTCTCGTGCATGAGAAAGATGACGTGTTCGACCGCACCGAGATCCGAGCCCGCCGGCGCCACCCCGGCGGCCTTGCGCGCCGTCTCGCCCCCGCAGGCCGCCAGCGCCAAGCTGAATGCGCCGGCCATGCCGGCGACGAGCACTTCGCGCCGCGTCCGCAGACTCGGTTGAGAGACAACCAGCGGTCGGTTCTCCACGTTCGGCACCTCTGACCTTGCTCGCACCCTGGTCTTCGTCCCGGCGCCGGACATCCTGGCACAACGTCACGACGTCGTCCTGGGAAGACGGTGCGTACGAACAGACCGGCGATACCGGACCGGCGACGGTTGCGGGCTCAGAGCTGAGCGACGAGGCCTCCGCTGGGGCTGAGATGGCGGCCCCAGGCTCGCGGCTCGCGAATGTCAGATGGCGTGTTCCGAGGACGCGGTTCGTGCGGGCCGACGATGACGCAACTGGTTGAGCAACGACTGCTCGTCCGGCCCGAGGCGCTCGGCGGCCCGGCTCTGGGGACGGCGCGGCTCTTGGAGACGATCGGTGAGGAGCGAAAGATTGTGCTGTGCTGCTTCGAGCTGGTTCTGGAGGACGTCCCGCTCGGCTGCGACGGCCTCGGCCTCGGCATTGGCGCGCGCCACGTCCCGCTGCAATGCGGCGTTGCGCGCCTCGAGCTGCTCCAAACGTCTGCGAGCCCACGACGCGGACTCCGACGTATCGGCGGGCGTGGCCGCCACGCGTGTCACCTGCGCGAGCAATGCGGCAGCGAGCTCGTCGTAGTCCATCTGCCCGTCACCGTTCGCACTCGGCGCGGCGACGCCTCCTCGTAGGTCGCTCTTGCCGCTGTGCGAGATCCGATACGTGCGCTTGCCTTTGATCTGACGCGTCAACAGACCGGCCTTGGCCATGGCGGCGACAACTTGCGTGAATCCGGCGTCGGTACCTTCGTAGCCGATCGCCTTCTTCAGGACCGACGTCGCCTTTCCGCTTGCATCATCAACTGCACCGTGCGTTGCGAGGTATTCGACGATCCGATTACGAACACTTTGATCTCGTGCCACAGAAGACCTCCCAGAAGGAATGGCGCGACCATAGGAAAGAGTCGATCTGAACAGAGATCGGCCACTTGCCCCGCAGTGAGTTTATCACTTGTGACAATGCCTGTTGGTCGCGAGCGCGTTACAACGCATATCGGCGTGCTATGCGTCGATGTTCACTCTTTCTCACCTTATTCACAGCAATTCACCATCGACGGCTAATCACGATCCACGGCGCCGTCACGATTCACAGCCATTTGACGTCTTCACGGTCGTGCAGACTTCACCGAGAGACATCTGTCCTTGGTGGGCTATGCCCATACCAACAACGTACGCAAACATTTTCTCCCAATTTCGTGCCAGACCCGTTCCTCACCTCATCAGGGCGAGCGGGCACCCACCACCGAGCCAGGATGCGACGGTCGGTGAGGTCGGGTGGGAGCCTGTCCCCCCTCACCTGGGAGAACGCCTTTCATCTCGCCGGCACCTGCCCTCGTTCTCGGGTGGCAGGGAGGGCCGTGCGGGAGGGGCACGCCTCGTCCCCGGCCGCACTCCGCCACGGCGTGACCCATTTGCCGCTCAGGGTGGACTCCACCTACCGTGACCACGGCAAATGAATCCCGGACGCCGGCAGGACCACCGGAATCAGACCGACAGAGGGAGCTCGTGGCGCAAACGGTGTCCTCGACGCAGGTGGAGCATCCGCTCTCAGCTTTGACGGCCGGTGAGATCGCCGCCGCCGTGGCCCTTGTCCAGGCCGACCCGCGCTTCACCGACACCACCCGGTTCGCCTACGTCGGGTTGCTCGAGCCCACCCGGGAGCAGCTGCGTGCCTGGGCGCCGGGGCGCCCCGTCGAACGTCGGATACGGCTGATGCTGGTGACCGGACCCGAGGCCAACGTCGTCGAAGCCGTCGCCACCCCCGCCACGGGAGAGCTGTCGATGGTGGCCGTCCCCGGCGTCCGGCCCGGCCTCCTGTTCGAAGAGTCGTTCGCCGCCATCGTGGCCGTGCAGGAGAACGCCCAGTGGCAAACCGCCATGCGAAAGCGCGGCATCGAGGACTTCGCGGCTGTGCAGATCGACCCGTGGCCGGCGGGTTCCTTCGGACTGGGCCATGAGGAGGGACGCCGCATCTGCCGGTGCTTGTCGTATGTCCGCCACACCCCCGACGACAACGGATACGCGCATCCCGTGGAGGGAGTTGTCGTCTTCGTGGACATGGCGCGCGGCGAGGTGCTCGAGGTCGTCGACACCGGGGTGGTGCCGCTTCCCACGGAGTGCGGCAACTACTACGCCGAGTCCCGCCCTCTGCGAGAGGATCTGAAACCCGTCGAGATCTCCCAGCCCGAGGGCCCGAGCTTCTCGGTGGAAGGCAACCACGTCCGGTGGCAGAAGTGGTCGCTCCGGGTCTCCATGGACTCGATCGAGGGCCTCGTCCTCCACGAGATCGGCTACGAGGACCAGGGGAGAGTCCGTCCCATCCTCTTCCGGGCCTCGGTGAGCGAGATGGTGGTTCCCTACGGGGATCCCGGCCCCATGCACGGCTGGAAGAACGCCTTCGACGCCGGCGAATGGGGGCTGGGGAGGATGTCGAGCTCTCTCACCCTGGGATGTGACTGTCTCGGCGTCATCCACTACTTCGACGCCGTCTTCACCTCTGAGCGCGGGCATCCCTACGTGGTGCCCAACGCCGTCTGCATGCACGAGGAGGACTACGGGATCCTCTGGAAGCACAATGACCCGCGTGGAGGACGCAACGAAGTTCGGCGGTCCCGCCGCCTGGTGGTCAGCTCGATCGCCACCGTCGGAAACTACGACTACGGCTTCTTCTGGTACTTCTACCTGGACGGGACGATCCAGTTCGAGGTGAAGCTCACCGGCATCATGTCGACGATGGGGGTGGCACCAGGAGATCGGCCTGCCTTCGCCTCGATGGTGGCTCCACAGCTGGCCGCACCCTTCCATCAGCACCTGTTCGGCATGCGGCTCGATGCCGAGGTCGACGGGCCCAAGAATTCCGTGTACGAGGTGGACAACCGGCCCGCGCCACCGGGCCCGGACAACCCCTGGGGCAACGCCTTCGCACCGGTGTCCACGCTGCTCGAGACCGAGAGCGAAGCGCGCCGGCTCGTGGACCCCGCCACCAGCCGGGTCTGGAAGATCGTCAACCCGCATTCGGAGAACCGCCTGGGCATCCCCGTGGCGTACAAGCTCGTTCCCGGGTCGACGCCCACGCTGCTCGCCGACCCGGATTCGAGTGTGGCCAAGCGCGCCGGCTTCGCCACCCGCAATTTGTGGGTCACTCCGTACTCCCCCGACGAGCGGCGCGCCGCAGGCGACTATCCCAACCAGCACGCGGGCGGAGACGGGCTCCCCAAGTGGACCGCCGCGGACCGGTCCGTCGTCGACACCGACATCGTCGTCTGGTACACCTTCGGCGTCACCCACGTGCCGCGCCCCGAAGACTGGCCGGTCATGCCGGTCGAGTACGCCGGGTTCATGCTGTTGCCCGTAGGGTTCTTCCCCCGCAACCCCGCGCTCGACGTGCCGCCCTCGCCCCGCGCCGCTTGCCACACCGACTAGGCCTCGACAACGAGCCCGCTGCGGACAAAGCGTCAGGCGTTGACACCGCGCCGGGAGCCGGCCAGCGCGCTGTGACCGCTGGCGAGCGCCATGCGCTGCGCCTCGATCCGCCCGTCCACCCACGTCGCCACGGCAGACACGAGGGCGGTGGCCGCAGCGCGCAGCATGGGGAGGTCGACGGGGAGAACCCGGACCTGGCCACTCTGGGGCCACACCCCGACCACCCGGCACGGCGCCACCTGCGCGTCACGTACCAGTGCGGCCACCAACCCGGGGTAGCCGAGCTCGACGCGCCAATCGACCTGGCACCGCCCGGTGCCGACGACCAAGAGCGCCAGGCGCCGCTGCACCAGGGAGCGCACCTCGACACGACCCTTCAGCACGAGCTGCGAGCCGCCCGGGCACTGCCACCAGTCGTCACGTCCCCCGATCACAGGGAAGCCGGGAAGACTCGTCCATTCCAGCGCCGTGTACAGCTGAGTCGCCCAGGTGACGGCTTCCGCGGCCACGACTGCCCGGCCGCCTTGCGCCAGCCCTGCGTACCACTGGGCCCACCACGGGGCCCGCACACCCGAGGCGGACTCTCCCGACAGGTCCTCGAGTCCATCCGCCAACACTTTGGCCACGGCAACGGCAGGACCGGCGGACAATCCGCGCACACAGCGGTTGACAGCGGCGACGCCCACGGCACGACGACACAGGCGCGGCGAGGGGACGAAGGAGTCGTCGTTCGACATGCACCGGTCGGGATGGCGATGGGCGACCAGCACCTTGAAGGCATCGATCTGGAGGCGCTCACCGGCGGGGAGGTCGGCGCCCAGGGTGTGCAGATCGCGTGCGAGGTCGGCACGGAGTCGCGCCAACTCAGTGGCGGAGATCGCCTCTGTCGGCGGCGCCACCAGCGCGTCGGTCAGCCACTGCGCGGTGGAACAAGACGCGCTCACGCGGTGGCTCCATCCAGGCCGCCGAGGGCATCGGCGACGCGCGCCACGTCGGTGCCGGCGCGTCGCCTGCCCGGTGCACACTCCGGCAGTCCGGCGCACCACGCACACAGAGGGTTCGGCGTACGAGCCGGCTCCGCCCCGCCGGCCAGACGACACAGTCGGACGGCTCCGTCGAGCACCCGTGACAGCGCATTCAGGAGCGTGTCCTCGTCCACGCGCTCGGCGTCGAGCTCCCCCGTCGCGCTGTAGTAGGTGGCGATCCGAAAAGGAGGGGCGCCGCTGCGCAGTGCCTCGAGCAGCGCATAGAAGTGGAGGTCGGCGCGGTGCTCGAGGCGCCGCCCGCCTGACTTGAGCTCCACCAGGCAGACCGAGGCCCGGTCCTGGGCGGGCCTGCCCAGGACCAGGTCCACCACGCCGGCGAGGACGACCCGACCGCCGCACAGCGGGACCTCGAGACGCTCCTGGGTCCGGGGCAACCACGTCGGGCTCAGGGGCGGCCAGCCCGCCGTGATGTGGCCCACCTGCTCGGTGACCTCGTCCATCATCCGACGGCGAGGCCCGGCGGCCAGCCCGGCCACGAAGGAGGCCACGCCGTCAGGGTCGCCCTCCACCTCCAGGGCGGCCAGGGCGTCGTTCCAGCCGCCGTCGACGACCCCGGTGGTGACCCACTGCCGGAACAGGGCGTCCACCAGGCTCCCGCGGGCCAGTCCCACCGTCACCACGCGCGGTGCCTGCCGGCGGGCAAGGAGATGGGCCTCGCACAGCAGGACCTGGCTGAGTGACTCCTTGTTCACCCGCACGACCCCCGCCCCCACCGGCAGCGTGGCCACGGCTTCGACCAGGCCGTCTTCGAGCCAGTCCCGGAGCCCGCCGGCCAGCCCGGGGTCGACCTCGGGCCGGGGGACGCCGTCGCCCCGGAGGCGTCGGAGCAGCCCGTCCGGTTCGATCACGCCTGCAGACCCCCGCCGTACGTCTTCTCCTGGCACAGGCCCACTGTGCACCACGGGTGTGTNGAGACCTCGGACCATCCCCGGGCCACCGGCGGGCACCGAAAATCGGCCCGCGCCACCGGGATGAGGGGGGGCACCCCGGTAACCTGGGATCTCATGGACGTCACCGGCCCGGGGGTGTCCCCCGGCACCGAAAGGGACGCGCCGGAGCGCCCGGCGTGAGCGCGGCGTTCGACGTGGTCTTCGGGGTCTTCGTCCTCGCCATCGTGGCCCTGGCCGTGGTCGCCGTCCGCTGGGCGGTGCGCCGGGACCGCCTCGCCCGCGCCCGGCAAGCCGAGCAGGCCCCGCCCGCGTCGGCCCCGGAACGGCACCCGACGTGACGACCGAGGCCCCGATGCTCCCCGGGGGCGTGTTCATGGGGCCCGGAGGGGCGCGGCGGCTCGCCGGCCCGGGCAACTCGCGACGGTGGCTCGCCCGCTATCGCCGCACCCGCGTCCTGCGCCGGCGCGTCCGGACCGCCTTCGTCTTCGCCGGCGGGGGGGCGCGCGGCTCGGCCCAGATCGGCATGCTCCAGGCGCTCGTCGCCAGGGGCATCACCGCCGACGCCGTGTACGGCGCCTCGGTGGGCGCCATCAACGCGGCCGGGTACTGCGGCCAGCCCAATGCCTCCGGTGTGGACAAGCTGGCCGAGAGGTGGCGCAGCATCACCCGCGAGGACGTCTTCCCCCAGGGCCGGTTCCCGACACCGTGGCGCTTCTTCCAGCAACGCGAGTCGGTGCACCCCAACGACGGCATCCGCCGGATCATCGAGTCCGGCATCGTCTTCGAACGCCTCGAAGACAGCCCGATCCCCCTGGAGGTGGTGGCCACCTCCCTCACCGACGGGCGTATGCGGTGGTTCTCCGAGGGACCCGCTGCCGAGCGCATCCAGGCCTCGGCGGCACTGCCTGCGCTCCTCCCGCCCGTCCACATCGACGGGGAGACCTTCATCGACGGTGGCGTGGTGGACAACGTGCCCATCGGCCGCGCCATCGCCCAGGGTGCAGAGCGGATCTTCGTCCTGCTGTGCGGTCCCCTCCACTACACGCCGCACCGGTACCGGCGACCGATCGAGGGCGTGCTGACGGCGTTCTTCATCGCCGTCCACGCCCGCTTCGCCCGCGAGCTCGAACGGTTGCCCGAGGGCGTCGAAGTGGTGGTGTTCACCGTCGACACCGAACCGGTGTCTCGCTACGACGACTTCTCGGCCACAGACACGCTCATCGCAGCAGGCCGCGCCAACGCCAACATCGTCCTGGACTTCTGGGAGCGCGGAGGCATCGGCGACACCTTCGGTCCCCGGCCCGCCCCGGCCGTCTCTGTCGACACCGCCGCCGACGGGCCCGCCGCTGTCGACATGGCCGATCTGGGCACCCCCCAGGGCGAGGCGGTCTAGGGATCCCCGATGGCGCTGGTGACGCGCTCAGAGCGGGGGCGGCTCGTCGTCTTTGGGAGGAGCGACGTGCCACCCGGCCGAGGACACCTTCCTGGGCTCGTAGAACACGCAACCGTCGGGGCAGGCGAAGGGCAGTGCCTGGTTGGCTTCCACCCGGCAGCGCTCGAGCTTGTCGCCGCGCGCCGTCGTCTGCATGATGTAATGCCGACAGTCGCTGTTCACGGCCATGGTCCATTGTGGCGCATGGCGCCCCTCAGCGGGGTACGCGCAGGGGCGCTCGGCTAGCGTCAGGCACGTGGACGATCCCGTTTCCACGCGGCAATTGCTCCGATGGAGCGAGAGCCTCGCCGCCATCGCACGCACCGGGCTCGGATTCACCGAGAGCCTCTACGAGCGGGAGCGCTTCGAAGAGGTCCTGCGCGTGGCCGCCGACATCGGCGTGGCGGCCACCGAAGGGGCATCAGGGGTGGAGGACGCCGACGAGCTCGTCGAGGAATGGCTCCGTGCCGTGGGTCAGGGTGTGCCGGGGTACGTCACCCCCAAGGTCGCCGTGGGCGCGGCCGTCGGGAACGACGACGGCGAGCTCCTCCTCGTCAAACGCGCCGATTCGGGGGTGTGGCTCTACCCCACGGGCTGGGCCGACGTCGGCTACTCCGCCGCCGAGGTGGTGGTGAAGGAGGTGCTCGAGGAGACCGGGATCGAGGCCGAACCGCTGCGGCTCATCGCCGTCCTCGACGGGCTGCGCCTCGGCTTCACCCGCGTCCCGCTGTACTCGCTGGTCTTCCACTGCCAGGCCGTGGGGGGGACCCTGCGACCCCATCCTCTGGAGTGCGCGGACGTGGGATGGTTCGCCGCCGACGCACTTCCCCAGCCTCTCGCCGGCGCGGAGCGATGGGGTCCTCACGTCTTCGCGGCGCTGCGTGGCGAGCATCTCGACGTCCTCTTCGACCGGCCCCGTCGTCCCATGTGGCGCGGAGAGGCGCCGGCCAGCTGAGGACGGGCTCAGGACTCGTCGAGCTCGGACTCTCCTCGTCCTTCGGCGTCGAAGCGGAAGCCGACCCCCCGCACCGTCACCAGGTATTGGGGGCGGGCGGGGTTGCGCTCGAGCTTGACCCGCAACCGGCGCACGTGGGTGTCGAGCGTACGCGTGTCGGCCAAATCCCGTCCGGACCACAACCGGTCGATGAGCTCGTCGCGGGTGCGCACTTGTCCGGGTGGGGACAACAGCAGCGCGAGCAGGTCGAACTCCCGGCGTGACAGGTGCACCGACCGGCCACCGGTGGTCACCACCCGACGGGCGAAGTCGACCTGGACCGGTCCGGCGGTGACTGCGTCGGACCGGGGCGACACCGGGGCAGGGGCCGGAGGCGGTGCCGGGACCGGCGGCGGCGACACGCGACGGAGCACGGCCTGGATACGGGCCACGAGCTCGCGCATGCGGTACGGCTTGGTGACGTAGTCAGCCGCGCCCAGCTCCAGGCCCAGGACAACGTCGATCTCGGTGTTGAGCGCGCTCACCATGATCACCGGCACGGGCGCGAGGTCGCGCATGCGGCGGCACACCTCGGTGCCGGCCATGCCCGGCAGGAGCACGTCCAACAGGACCAGGTCAGGGGGATGGTCGGCGAAGCGCCGCAGGCCGTCGGTTCCGTCGGCGGCCAGCTCGATCTCGTATCCCTCCATGGACAGGCCGGAATGCAGCGCCTCGCGGTAGGACTCGTCGTCCTCCACGATGAGGATGCGGACCCGGCCGCCGGACTCGTGGTGATCGGCGCGCGCCGTGACGGCCTCGCTCACCCGGTGGCCTTACCCACTCGCTGGGGGCGATCGGGCGAGTGCCGCTGCGTCATCATCACGATCACACGGGCCACGACGATGAGAATGAGCACGAGCACGATGAGCAGCAGCGCGGCGGCGTTGGCGCGTTGATGGAGGAAGGTGCTCGGTTGGTTGTAATCGGTGAAGACGTTGTACGTCAGGTACCCGACGGGTGAGTTGTGGAGACTGAACACCGGCGGCCTCGTGCTGTACTCCGCCGTATACAACAGGGGAGCCGTCTCCCCGACAGCGATGGCGATCGCGATGATCAG